>JAESFO010000620.1_pt1 | contig 19552 bp, 21 predicted proteins | sample 9269421 | NCBI WGS metagenome assembly JAESFO01 (sample SAMN14502839, study PRJNA617101) | algae metagenome | isolation source: Nostoc desertorum CM1-VF14 and co-occurring heterotrophs from rocky... | place: USA: Clark Mountains, San Bernardino, California | collected 2000-06-05 | reverse complement strand
CCGAACTTGGCCGACAGCACCGTGGCGATCGCCGCCGTCAGCGTGGTCTTGCCGTGGTCGACGTGACCGATCGTGCCCACGTTCACGTGCGGCTTGGTGCGGGTGAATTTACCTTTTGCCATTTTTCGACTCCGAAAAGAACGATTTCAACGTATGCAGATGGGATGCAAACCGACCGTTGCAACCCTCAAGAAACTGGTGCCCTTTGCGGGAATCGGACCCGCGACCTCTCCCTTACCAAGGGAGTGCTCTACCACTGAGCCAAAAGGGCTTTTGCTAACCAATCGCTTCCGGCGCCGAACCGGGTCTCTGGAGCGGGAGACGGGAATCGAACCCGCGTCATCAGCTTGGAAGGCTGGGGTTCTACCATTGAACTACTCCCGCATTCGGGGGCACTCCAAGGCACCCAAAGCGCTAGATCCAATCGCTCTTAGAAACCAAATTCATCGCTGGTGGAGAGGGCTGGATTCGAACCAGCGTACTCGTTAGAGGGCAGATTTACAGTCTGCTGCCATTAACCACTCGGCCACCTCTCCGGCGAACCTCGAAATATAGCACGATTTTGTGACTACGCAGAACCCCGCCTCAAGAAGAAGCAGGAAACCATTCGAGGCGAGAAAACCTTCCGCATTATCCGCGAATTTCGCCGCCCTCCTCGTGGGCGAGCCGCCAGGCCCGCGCCTCGCCGAAGTGTCCGCAGCCGATGAACGGCACCGGGGGCCGAAGCGCCGACAGGGGCGACGGATGATTGGCCATCAGCACCTTATGGCGGTCAACGTCGATCAACGCGCGCTTACTTTGGGCATGTGCGCCCCAAAGCATGAAGACGACGGGCTTGGGCCCCGCCGAGACATGGCGGATCACGGCGTCGGTCAGCGCCTCCCAGCCGCGCCCCGCATGGCTGGCCGGCTGCGCCTCTTCGACCGTGAGGCAGGTGTTGAGCAGCAGCACGCCGTGGGTGGCCCATTTCACCAGGCTGCCGCCCGGGTCGGGAAAGGGCGGCGGCGGCGTCCCGAGGTCGCGCTGGAGCTCCTTGAAGATGTTGCGCAGCGAGGGCGGCAGCGGCACACCCGGCGCGACCGAGAACGCCAGTCCCTCGGCCTGGCCGCGCCCGTGGTACGGGTCCTGTCCGAGGATGACGACGCGCACCGCCTCGGGTGGCGTGAGCTCGAGCGCCCGCAGCGGCTGCGGCGGGAAGATCACGGCGCCGGCGTCGAGGCGCTCGCGCAGGAAGCTGCGCAGCTTCTGGCCGACGGGCCCGCCGAAGAAGCCGTCGACCAGCGGCTGCCAGCCCGGCGCGACGGGCCATTCGGCCGGATCGCTGCCGGCCAGTTGGTCGGGCCGGCTCATTTGAACAAAGCAGCGAGCGCCTCGCCGGGTTCCCTGGCACGCATGAAGGCTTCGCCGACCAGGAAGGCATGGACGCCGGCCGCCCGCAGGGTGGCCACGTCCTCGCGCGTGGCGATGCCCGATTCGGTGACGGCCAGCCGGTCGGCCGGCAGACCGGGCAGCAGGTCGATGGTGGCCTGGATCGACACCTCGAAGTTGCGCAGGTTGCGGTTGTTCACGCCGATGAGCGGCGTCTTGAGCTTGAGCGCGCGCCCGAGCTCGGCGGCATCGTGCACCTCGACCAGCACCGCCATGCCGAGGCCGCGCGCAATGGCCTCGAAGTCGGCCATCTGCGCATCGTCGAGGCAGGCCGCGATCAACAGGATCGCATCGGCGCCGATCGCGCGCGATTCGTACACCTGGTAGGCATCGACAATGAAATCCTTGCGCAGCACCGGCAGGTCGCAGGAGGCGCGCGCCTGCTTCAGGTAGTCGATGCCGCCCTGGAAGAACTGCCTGTCGGTCAGCACCGAGAGGCAGGCGGCGCGAATGTCGCCGTCGCCTTCGGCATAGCTCTGCGCGATGTCGGCTGGAATGAAATCCTCGCGCAGCACACCCTTGCTCGGGCTGGCCTTCTTGACCTCGGCGATCACCGCCGCGTGTCCGGCGGCGATCCGGGCGCGCAGCGCGCCTTCGAAGTCGCGCGTCAGCACGCGGCTCTCGGCGTCGAAGCGCACGGCCTCGAGCGGGCTTTTCTTTTGGGCCGCGGCCACTTCCTGGTGCTTGACCGCAACGATCTTGTCGAGGATGTCGGACATGTTCTGTGTTCCTGCCTGTTGTCGCGTCAGAGGGTGGTGGAGATCCGGACCAGCTCGTCGAGCTTGGCCCGCGCCTTGCCCGAAACCACGGCTTCGCGCGCGCGCTCGATGCCCGACGCCATCGAATCGGCCACGCCCGCCGCATAGAGCGCCGCGCCGGCGTTGAGCAGCACGGTGTCGAGCGCGGGCCCGGCCTGGTTCTCGAGCACGCCGACCAGCATCGCCTTCGACTGCTCGGGTGTTTCCACGCGCAACGCGCGGTTGCTCGACATCTGGAAGCCGAAGTCTTCCGGATGCAGCTCGTATTCGCGGATCTCGCCGTCCTTGAGTTCGCCGACCATGGTGGCGGCGCCGAGCGAGATCTCGTCCATGCCGTCGCGGCCATAGACCACCATTGCATGCTCGGTGCCCAGGCGCTGCAGCGCCCGCACCTGGATGCCCACCAGGTCGGGGTGGAACACGCCCATCAGGATGTTCGGCGCGCCCGCCGGATTGGTCAGCGGCCCGAGGATGTTGAAGATCGTCTTGATGCCGAGTTCCTTGCGCACCGGCGCAACGTTCTTCATCGCCGGATGGTGGTTGGGCGCGAACATGAAGCCGATGCCGCAGGCCTCGATCGAGCGCGCGATCTGCTCGGGCTGCAGGTTGATGTTGACGCCCAGCGACTCGAGCACGTCGGCGCTGCCCGACTTGCTCGACACGCTGCGTCCGCCGTGCTTGCTGACCTTGGCGCCCGCCGCGGCCGCGACGAACATCGAGCAGGTCGAGATGTTGAAGGTGTGTGAGCCGTCGCCGCCCGTGCCGACGATGTCGACGAGGTGCGTGGTGTCCTTCACCGGCACCTTGGTCGACACTTCGCGCATCACCTGGGCCGCGGCGGTGATCTCGCCGATGGTTTCCTTCTTGACGCGCAGGCCCGTGATCAGCGCCGCCATCATCACCGGCGAGCATTCACCGCTCATGATGAGCCGCACGATGTGCAGCATCTCGTCGTGGAACACCTCGCGGTGCTCGATGGTGCGCTGGAGCGCTTCCTGGGGGGTGATCATGAACAGTCTCCTCGATGGGATGGTCAGGGGCCGGCCGGTTCAGGCCTTGAAGAAACCGCGGATCGCGGCCACCGCGCGGTCGATGCCGGCCGCATCGACGTCGAGGTGCGTCACGAAGCGCAGCCGATAGAGCCCGGTCGCGAGAATGCCCTGGCCGTTGAGGCTCGCGAGCAACTCGGCCGAGCGGGCCTGTGCCGCGCCGGTGAGGTCGACGAACACGATGTTGGTGTGCGGCGCTTCGACCCGCAGGCCCTCGATGCCTTCGAGCCCCTCGGCCAGGCGCCGCGCCAGTGCATGGTCGTCGGCCAGCCGCTCGATGTGATGGTCGAGCGCATGCGAGGCGGCCGCGGCCAGCAGCCCGGCCTGGCGCATGCCGCCGCCTGCCATCTTGCGGATGCGGTGCGCACGCGCGATGAACGCGCGCGACCCCACCAGCGCCGAACCCACGGGCGCGCCCAGCCCCTTGCTGAAGCAGACCGACACGCTGTCGAAGCACTGCGCGATGCGGCGGGCTTCGGCGCGGATGTCGCTGCGCCCATGTTGCGCGGCCTGGGCCGTGGCGGCGTTGAAAAGCCGGGCGCCGTCGAGGTGCCGCTGCAGGCCCTTGTCCTTGGCGAGGTCGGTGGCGGCCTGCACGTAGTCGAACGGCAGCAGCTTCCCGCCCAGCGTGTTCTCCAGCGCCAGCAGGCGCGTGCGCGCGAAGTGCGCGTCATCGGGCTTGATGGCCGCCTCGATCTGCGCCAGCGGCAGCGTACCGTCGGGTGCATGGTCGAGCGGCTGCGGCTGCACGCTGCCGAACACCGCGGCCCCGCCGCCTTCCCATCGATAGCTGTGCGCCTGCTGGCCGACGATGTACTCGTCGCCCCGCCCGCAGTGCGAGAGGATCGCGCACAGGTTGCTCTGCGTGCCGGTCGGCACGAACAGCGCCGCCTCGAAACCCAGCAGCGCAGCGATCTTTTCCTGCAACGCATTCACGCTCGGGTCGGTGCCGAACACGTCGTCGCCAAGCGGTGCAGCGTGCATCGCCTCGCGCATCGACGGCGTGGGCTGGGTGACGGTGTCGCTGCGCAGGTCGACGACGGAGGAGCGGTCTGTCATGGCGGTCGGTCGTTCAGTCGGTCAGTTCAGGAAGTTCTTGAGCATCGCGTGGCCATGCTCGGTGAGTATCGATTCGGGGTGGAACTGCACGCCTTCGATGCGCACGTCATGCGCAAAGCCGGTGTGCCGCACGCCCATGATCTCGCCGTCGTCGGTCCACGCCGTGACGGCCAGGGCTTTCGGGCAGCTCCCGCGTTCGATCGAGAGCGAGTGGTACCGGTTGACCGTGAACTTCTCGGGCAGCCCCGCGAACACGCCTTCGCGCGTGGTCGTGATCTCGCTGGTCTTGCCGTGCATGAGCTGCTGCGCGCGCACGATCTTGCCGCCGAACGCCGCGCCGATGGCCTGGTGGCCGAGGCAGACGCCCAGGATCGGCAGCCTGCCTGCGAAAGCCTCGATGGCCGCCACCGACACGCCCGCTTCCGCTGGCGAACACGGCCCCGGCGACACCACGAGCCGCGTGACGCCCGAGGCGATCAGCTCACCGATCTGCTCGACGGTGATCTCGTCGTTGCGATGCACCTGCACGTCCGCGCCGAGCTCGCCGAAGTACTGGACGATGTTGTAGGTGAAGCTGTCGTAGTTGTCGATCATCAGGAGCTTCATTTCAGGCCTTTCGAATTCGGACTTCCGGACGCAGAGGACGCGAAGGTTTCGCAGAGGACGCAAAAGAACAGCCGAATGAAAGTTTCATAGCTTGTTCACGATCCTGTGGACACCCTTCACGACAGGGAAGCTGTGGAAGTTGATCAGCAGGCCCAGCTTGAGGCCGGAGAGGCGAAGGTACGAAAGCAATTGCGCTCGGTGCAGATCGTTGGTCGCCTCGACGGCTTTCAGTTCCAGGATCACGGCGTCCTCAACGATGAAGTCCGCCCGATAAGCCTCCCCCAACGGGCGGCCCTTGTACACCGCCGAGACCGGCACCTCGCGCGCAAATGCAAGTTCTCGCTCTGCCAGTTCAACTTGCATCGCGGCAGCATAGGCACTCTCCAGCAGTCCAACGCCCAGCACTCGCTGAACCTCCACCGCGGCACCGATGATCTCGTGCGAAAAATCGTTCTCAATCATTTGGTTTTCCTTTTGCGACCTCTGCGAAACCTTCGCGTCCTCTGCGTCCGGAAGCCCGTATTCAGCAGCACTCATTCCAACCCCTCCTCCACCAGTTCGGCAGCGCGCAGCAACGCACGCGCCTTGGCCTCGGTTTCCTTCCACTCCAGCTCGGGCACCGAATCGGCCACCACGCCCGCCGCGGCCTGCACGTGCAGCATCTGGTCTTTCACGATGCCGGTGCGGATGGCGATCGCCACGTCCATGTCGCCCGCGTAGCTGATGTAGCCGCAGGCGCCGCCGTAGAGGCCGCGCTTGGTCGGCTCGAGCTGGTCGATGAGCTCCATCGCATGCACCTTGGGCGCACCCGTCAGCGTGCCGGCGGGGAACGTGGCCTTGAGCACGTCGATGGCGGTCATGCCGTCCTTCAGCGTGCCCTCCACGTTGCTCACGATGTGCATCACGTGGCTGTAGCGCTCGACCGCGAAGGCCTCGGTCACCTTCACGGTGCCGGTCTTCGCGATGCGGCCGATGTCGTTGCGCGCGAGGTCGATCAGCATGACGTGCTCGGCGCGCTCCTTCGGGTCGTTGATGAGTTCCTGCTCGGCGGCCTTGTCGAGTTCGAGCGAGGCGCCGCGCGGCCGGGTGCCGGCCAGCGGCCGGATGGTGATCTTCTGTTCGCCCTCGCCGGTGTTCTCCTGGCGCACCAGGATCTCGGGCGAGGCGCCCACCACGTGGAAGTCGCCGAGGTCGTAGTAATACATGTACGGCGACGGGTTGAGCGAGCGCAGCGCGCGGTACAGCGACAGCGGCGACTCGGTGTAGCGCTTGCTGATGCGCTGGCCCACCTGCACCTGCATGAAGTCGCCCGCCGCGATCATCTCCTTGGCGCGCTCGACGGCGGCCAGGTAGTCGGCCTTGGCGAAGCTGCGTTCGGGCGGATGCGCCTGCGTCGGCTTCACCACCGGTGCGCTGACCGAGTACTTGAGCTTTTCCTTCAGTTCGCGCAGCCGGCGCTTGGCCGCGGCATAAGCCTCGGGCTGCCCCGGGTCGGCGTAGACGATCAGGTAGAGCTTGCCCGAAAGGTTGTCGATGACAGCCAGTTCCTCGCACTGCAAGAGCAGGATGTCGGGGCAGCCGAGCGCGTCGGGCGGGCAGCTCTGCGCGAGCTTGCGCTCGATGTGGCGCACGGTGTCGTAGCCGAAGTAGCCCGCGAGCCCGCCACAGAAACGCGGCAGCCCCGGCCGGAGCGCCACCTTGAAGCGCTGCTGGTACTGCGCGATGAAGTCCAGCGGGTTGCCCGCGGCCGTCTCGACCACGCGGCCATCGGTGACCACCTCGGTCACGGCCTCGGCGCCGAAGCCGCTCGCGCGCAGCAACGTGCGCGCCGGCAGGCCGATGAAGCTGTAGCGCCCGAAGCGCTCACCGCCGACCACCGACTCCAGCAGGAAGCTGTTCTTGCCGCCGCCCTGGGAATGGGCCAGCTTCAGATAGAGGGACAGCGGCGTCTCGAGGTCGGCAAAGGCCTCGGCCATCAGCGGAATGCGGTTGTAGCCCTGGGCGCTGAGGCTCTTGAATTCAAGTTCGGTGATCACGGATTCGTTCTCCAGTTGCCTGCCGGCGCGCATTGTCGGCCGGGGCAAGGTCATTCACGGGAAGGGTCTGGCGCTGTCGGGCTGCGCCGGAACCACGGGCGCACGGCGGGCGCCGTGCCAATCAAACAGGCAGCGATGTATGGCGACGCCAGGGCCAGGCTCCCCGGCTGCCTTCACCTGATTGAATGACGTGATGAACGAACATGGAACGCGGAGTTTAGCCGACGAAAACGCAGGCTCGTGCAATGGCCCGGGTTTTCAGGGTTCCTCCGGAGGCGCGCCGTTCAGCCCGCTGCGCGGCCGAGTTCGGCCAGCGAATCGACGAAGCCATCGGCGTCGACCGCGCGCACGGGTTCGCCGTGGTTGTAGCCATAGGTGACGAGCACCACGGGACAACCGGCAGCGCGCGCCGCCCGGGCGTCGTTGCTCGAGTCGCCGATCATCAGCGTGCGTGACGGCAGCGTGCCCATCGCCTCGCAGGCCTTCAAGAGCGGCAGCGGGTCAGGCTTCTTGCGCTCGAAGGCGTCGCCGCCGAAGGCGAATTCGAAGAACCCGTCGAGCCCCTTGGCAGCCAGCAAGGGCCTCGCGAATGCACCCGGCTTGTTGGTGAGGCAGACAAGGCGCAGCCCGCGCGCGCGCAGCGCTTCCAGGCCCTCGCGCACGCCCGGGTACAGCGCCGAGTGCTGGCCGTTGACCGAAAGGTAGTGGTGCTGGTAGCGCGCCCAGGCGCGGTCGAACAGCGCCTTGGCCCGCGCCTGCAGCGCATCGGCATCCTCGTGCGCGAATGCGCTGCCAGGCATGGCCAGCACATGCGCGAGCGCCGAATGGATCAGGTGCTCCGAACCCTTGCCGACCATGCGCTCGATGGCGGCCGGCGCGATCGGCGGCAGCGAAAGGTCGGCCAGCATGTGGTTGAGCGCGGCCGCGAAGTCGCCGAGGGTGTCGACCATCGTGCCGTCGAGATCGACGATGGCCGCGTCGAAGCGGGTGGGGTCGAAGCGAAGGGAGTTCAAGGCATTTCAGCGGTTGCAGGGGGCCCCATGCTACCTGCCGCGGCCCGCCTCCTCCCCTCAGGCAGCAAGCACCTGCAGGTTGCCGGCGCCCGGCAGCACGCGCAGCGTGGCGGCCGTTCTCGCCGAATAGTCGCGGCTCAGCACCGTGCTGATCTCGACGTAGTCGCAGCGCGCTTCGGCCGGCGTCAGCGTCACAACGGCATAGCCGCGCTTGCTGGTTTCGGCGTAGCGCAGGTCGTCGACCATGCGAAGGAAGCCGTCGGACAGCAGGTCGTTGGCGATCAGCGGCAGCGCCCGCTCGAAGCCCGGCGACGACACCGACGAGGTTCCGAATTCCACGCCCACGCGCTGCCCCGAAGCATCGGTGAGGTTGCCGGCCCACGCGTTGTGCGTATCCCCAGCCAGCGAGACCAGGTTCTTGCCTTGATTGCGCGCCATGGCAAGCACGGCGTCGCGAGCGGCCGGGTAGCCGTCCCATGCGTCGAGGTTGTAGGGCACCTTCTGCTCCGCGAGCAGTGCCCTTTGGCTGTCGCTGCGGGCAGCTTCCGGCAGCGCCCGTGCGGCGACATAGGCGCCCAGCGTCTCGGGATTGAAGTCGGTCGCAATGCTCAGGGGGATGGTCATGCGCATCATGAGCACCTGCTGGCCCAGCACCTGCCAGGTGCCGGCCGAGGCGGCCATGCGCGCGGAGAGCCAATCCACCTGCGGCTGGCCCAGCAGCTGCCGCGTGGGGGCTGCCGCCTCGCCGGCCAGGTATTGGTCGAGCGTGAGCTGCCGCTCGCGGCCGATCAGCCGGGTGTCGAGCATGTGCAGCGAGGCCAGCGTGCCGAAGTCGAACGAGCGATAGATCACGAGCGGGTTCGCCGGGTCGGGCAGCCGCGTCGGCAACCACTCGTGATAGGCCTGGACGGCCGCCGCGCGCCGCGCCGCAAAGCTGCCCTCGCTTTCTTCATCGTGGTTCGCGGCGCCGCTCGACCACGCGTTGTCGGCCAGGTCATGGTCGTCCCAGACGGCAATCATGGGAAAGCGCTCGTGCAGCGTGCGCAGATCGCTGTCGGTGCGGTATTGCGCGTGGCGCTGGCGATAGTCCGCCAGCGTCAACAGCTCGTGGTCGGGTGCCGACTCGCGATCGATGGCAATCGCAAGCTGCGACGCATAGCCCACCCGGCCGTACTCGTAGATGTAGTCGCCCAGGTGCAGGACCACGTCGATGTCGGTGCGCTTGGCGATGTCGGCATAGACATTGAAATAGCCGCTGGGAAAGTTGGAGCAGGACACCACCGCCAGCCGGGCCTGCGAGACGCCGCCCACGGGCAGGGTCCGCGTGCGGCCGATGGGAGAACTCTCGTTGCCCATCAGGAAGCGATAGAAATAGGTGCTGGCCGGCTGGAGCCCGGAGGCGTCCACCTTGACCGTGTAGTCGCGCTCGGGTCCGGTGCCGAGCGTACCGCGCGCAACGATGGCGCCAAAGCGCTCGTCGCTCGCCACCTGCCATTCGATGTTGAGCGTGCCCGGGGCGGGCGCCGTCACCCGGGTCCAGAGCATCACCCGGTCGGACAGCGGGTCGCCGCTGGCAACACCGTGCTTGAACACCGGACCGGTACTTTCGGGCGGACTGCCCCCGCCGCCGCCGATGCCTCCTCCGATGCCGCCGCCCCCACCCCCGCCACCGCCTCCACAAGCGGTCAGGCTCACCCCGCTGGCGGAGAACATCGCGAACAGCACGGCACTGCGTATGAGTGAACGCCGGGTCGTGCCGCTTGGGGTTTGACGGGAATCCATGCCGCCGCCGTCATCGGCGGTCTGGCTTGTCTCGTCGTTCTTCTTCTCGTTCCGAGCGCGCATGGCTGTCTCCTGATCCGCCGAGGGTGAGACGCACGGCACGCCTCGTTCGCCGCCCGACGGCGGCGCCATTGAAGGGGAAGACTGCGATGTCCGGCGTAGGTTTGTACCTATGCGCGTGTCAGTCGGCTGCCAAGCCGTTGAACCGTGCTTGGCAGCCGAGCCATTCCTGCTTGCTTGCGTGCCTGCCTACTTGCTCGCACGCATCTGGTCGCGCAGGCGCTTGATCTCGTCGTGGTTGCGCTGTGCGCCGTCGGCCTGCTGCTGGATCACGGCGCGCACGTCGGCGGGCAGGTCTTCCTTCAGGGCCTTGCGGTAGCGCGCCACTGCGGCATCTTCGCCACGCTCGCACTCCTCGAGCATCGACAGCGGGCTGTTGGCACCGACCGAGCCCTTCACATGCACCCAGCCGCGGTGCATAGCGCCGCTCACCGTGCCGCCGTCGTCCGGCGAGCCGCCGAAGCGGCGAATGAGCTGCACAAGTTCGCCCGCCGCGCGGGCACATTCGGCCGAGCGGTTCTGGAAGACCTGCTTGAGTTGCGGCGAATCGACCTCCTCGGCGCAGGCGCGGAAGCCATACTCGCCGTCGCGCGAGTTCTCGAGCAGGTCGTTCAGTACCTCGACGACGTTCCCGGCGTTCGCGGTGTCGGCAGTGTTCGTGTAGTTGGCCATGTCTGGAAACTCCTTCGTTCGTTCAGGTTGGCCTCCCGGGGAGGAGGCGGTGGGTTGAAAAATCGCCGGCCGTGTGCCGGTTCCGCAGCCGATGGTGGGCGCACGCTCGAGGGCCCGTGTCGGCGCCGCCCGACGTCGGCTGTCAGCGTTCTTCGAGCAACGCCGCGCCAGCGCCGGCCTCACTCTTCGCGCACGGGCTTTTCGGGAAAGCCGGGCTGGCTGTAGGGTGAGCTGCCGTGGTTGTCGGTCTCGCCGACGCCCGCATCGCCGGGCCGGGGCGGCTTCTTCTGCGGCGTGATCGCGGGGCCGTCGTTCGGTCCCACGGGATCGCCGTTCTCCGCTTCGGTCTTGGCTTCGCGCTTCATGCTGCGCTGCGCCGGCATCGGCTCGCCGTAGGCGGGCGCAGCGCCGCCGGGCGCCTTGCGTTCCGGTGGGGTGGATCTGGTGGTCACGCTGGATTCCTTTCGAAAACACCAACGTGGCGCCGGCCGCGGCGCGCGGGCGTAGGAATGCGGCGCGTCTTCGCGGCGCCCGAATTCGCAGGCACGCCACCGGCGCGGGAATGCTGTCCCTGCCTACAAGCGCGCAGCGCCCATCGGCGACAAAGACATCTGGTTTGCAGCCAGCTTCTTCCCGTTTTCTCGAGGACCCCATCCATGGCCAATGAATTCTTCCCGCACTTCGGTGCCCGCGGCTTGCGCTACGGCCTGGCCGCCGCCGCGCTGGTGGCGCTGGGCGCCGCCGCCCAGCCCACCGGCAATCCCAAGGGCACCGTCACGCCGCCCGGCAGCGACGCCGAAAAAGTCCCGGCCACCCGCCCGCCCGAACAGGCCAGCGGCTCGATGGACCAGCGCAAGCTCGGCGCCGACCAGGGCCCCGCCAGCGCCCGCACGCAGACCTCGCGGCCGCCCTCGGCGGGAACGCCCGGCGGCATCGCGCCCTCGCGCGACGGCGATCCGCGCAAGCAGCAGCGCAACGACGGCAGCCAGCGCCATGCGCGCCCCGCCCCACAATGACCGGCAACGCCCACAAGGAACAAGGCCCATGACTTCCACCCCGCAGCAGATCGATGCGCGCATCACCGGCCCGGTCGAATTCCGTGCCGGCGACGGGCCGGAACTGACGATTCCCGAAGGCGACTGCCAGGCCATGCTGGCCGACGACAGTGTCGTGCTCACCTGGTCGGAGGAAGGCCAGTCGCTCACGGCGGCGATCCCGAAGATCGAGTTCGACCGCTACATCAATTCGGGCGCGATCGTGCTCGGGCGGGCCTGAACCCCGCCGCGGCAGCGCGCGCGCCTATTCCTCGCGCAGGCTGTGGCGCAGGTCGACCGCCCGGGCGTACGAAGCAGCCTCGTCCGGCGTCATCGCGCCTTCGAGTTCGGTGAGTTCGAGCCGCTCGAAGTCGTAGGCGATCCATTCGAACAGGTGCGACTTCGGCATGTCGTCGACGTTGTCGCTGTCGCTCCAGGACTGCAGGCGCGCCGGCGCGCTCTCGAGCAGCATGCGCAGGAAGAGCGCGCGTGCCACCTTGATCTGCGCGATCTGGCCCGGCTCGTCGAGCAGCAGCCGCAGTCCCGCGAGCGCCTGTTCGCAGCGCAGCACGCGGCAGTGCGCCTCGGCGCTTTCGACCTCGGCGGCCGCGGGGTCCAGCCGCGCATTCCAGGCGCGCTGGAACTCGCGCACGATGCGCGCGTAGGCCAGTTGCTGCAGGCTCTGGAGGCAATGTTCCAGGTGGGCCGGCATGGTGTTGCGCGCCCGCGGCGCCTCAGCTGCGGTCGTCCTCGCCGGCAGCGTCCGGATCGCCTTCGTCGAGGTCCGCGAGTTCGCCGGCCTCGGTCATGCTGTCGGGCAGGATGTCGGCATCGGTCTGCGACGGCGACGCGTCCGCCGAGGCGCGCTCGCCAGTGCCTGCCGCATCGCTGCTGCTGTCGTGCGCGACCGGGATGGCGCCCTCGGCGTCCTCGGGTGTGGCGGTGCGTTCACGCGAGATCCGCACGTCGCTGCCGCTGTCGCTGGTGTCGCTCGGGCCCAGGCTGTCGATGTCGGTGCCCGTTGGTTCCAGGGGCGGACGCGCGCCGCCCACGATGCTGCTCGTGGCCATGTCTTCCTTCGGTCGGTTCGTTGAGAAGACGTCAGGCTGCGCACCGTCGGCGCTGCGCTGCGTAGGAAAGGCGCGCATCCGGGCCGCTGTCATGCGCGGAGATTCCGGCCCCGGGGCCGGGCGCCGGGGCCAGCAGGGCTCAGGCCTGCGCTTCGGTGAGCGCCTGCGCGGCCACGACGGCCTCGGTGCGGTTGCGCACGTTGAGTGCGCGGAAGATCGCCGCGAGGTGGATCTTGACCGTTCCCTCGCTGATGCCGAGGCTGCGGCCGATGAGCTTGTTCGGCTTGCCCTGCGAGAGCAGCTGCAGCACCTCGACCTGCCGCTCGGTCAGCACGTTGCGCAGGTGCTCGAGCGTCTGCGACGCGGCGGGGGGCGCGGCGCGCGGCTCGCCCGCCGGACTCGGCGCCACGCCAGCCACGATGCCGGGCGGCAGCGCGGCCAGCATCATCTGCGGAACGTACACGCCGCCCGCGAGCACCAGGCGCACGGCCGACAGCATCACCTCGGGCGAATAGGCCTTCGGAATGAAGCCGAGCACACCGCGCTCGAGCGCGCTGCGCATGATGGCGGGGTCTTCATAGCCCGACAGCACGATGACCGGCACGGCCGGATGGCGGCGGCGGATCTCGTCGATGTGGGCCTGGCCGTCGGCGCCCGGCATGTTGAGATCGATCACGGCCAGGTCGAGTTCGTCGGTTGCGCTCGCGAGCAGCTCGTCGACGCTCATCGCCAGGACGAACTCGATGCCGGGCTCGAGCTCGGCCAACTTGGCCTTGACCGCCTCGATGACGAGCCGGTGGTCGTCGGCGATCAGGATTTTCATGACATGTCCCAGCGTGCGGTGATTTCAGCGGATGCCGAAGATACCGGCGAAACCCGCGCGCAGCAAGGCTCTCCCGCTCCCCGAACGGCATAGGCCCCAAGCGGTATGGCGCCGCCCTCGCCGCGTTTGGAAGAATCAGCGCTCATTCGAAGGGGACATGGGCATGTGCCACAGCAGCAGACGCCGGTGCAAGGCACCCCTCCCGATGCGGGCGCGGTGATCGGGCGCAGTCCATGGTCCGGTTGCTCGACTGCTTTTCCGACTTCGTTTCCTTCGGCCTCGCCCTCGATGCATCGATCGCCGCCGGCCGCGCCGAACCTGCGCGCGCGGCGGTCCGGCAGCAGGCCCATCGCCTGCTCGATGCGGCGCGCGCCCGCGCGGCGGGCAAGCCGCAGCCGCAGGTCGAGTCGGCCGCCTTCGCGATGGTGGCCTGGATCGACGAGATCCTCGCGCGCCACCCCGACGGCCTGGGTGCGATACCGCTGCAGGTGGAACTCTTCAATTCCAACAACGCCGCCAGCGAGTTCTTCCATCACCTTTCGGCACTCGGCCCCGGGGACGACGAACTGCGCGAGGTCTACTGGCATGCGCTGGCGCTCGGCTTCAAGGGCCAGTACTACTTCGAAAGCGGCGACCGCGGCGAGCTCGGCAAGCTCAAGGACCTGCATGGCCGGCAACTGCGGCTCGGGCCGCTGGCGCTCGGCAGCCTGGTGCAGGACCGCATCACGCCGCAGCCCTACGGCGTGCGCGATCCGCGCGGCCCCGCCGACACCCGGCGGCGCGACCGGACGCTGCTGCGCGCGAGCGGCGCGCTCGCGCTGCTGCTGCCGCTCGCGTGGCTGACGTGGTGGATGTGGCTCGCGGGCCCGCCCGCGCGCGCGCCGGGGCTGGCCCAGCGCATCGAGCAGCACCTGCAGGGCTACGCCTGCGCCGACCTCGCGGCGAGCGCGGGGCGGGACGGCCGCCTGCACGTGAGCGGCTTCGTCTCGCTGCCCGCGGACCTGGCGCGCATCCGGCGCGAAGTGGCCGCCATGCCGGGCGCCGAGTCCACCTCGTTCGACGTCGCGCTGCGCGCCTGGCCGCAATGCGAGGTGTTCGCGATCCTCAAGCCCTACCAGCAGCGCAACCGCGACAAGGCCCACGGACTGGCGCTGCAGTCGCCCACGGCGCGCGACCAGCGGCTGCGCGAAGGCGACGGCGTGCGGGTGGAGGTCCAGGCGCCGGGTCACGACAGCCACGTGTGGGTCGACTACTACACCGCCGACGGCGCGGTGATGCATCTCAATGACGGCCCCGCGGCGGTGCCGCTCGGCGCCCACGAGCGGCTGGTGCTGGGCGCCGACATTCCGTCGAGCTGGCTCGTCGGTCCGCCGTTCGGCAGCGTGCTGGTCACCGTGATCTCGTCGCCCGCGCCCCTGCCCGAGACCGCCGACCGGCCGCCGTTCGAACTGGCTTCGGACTACCTGCTGCGCCTGCGCGAAGCGCTCGCGGCCAACCGCGGCGGCGAGCGGCTGATCGCCGAGCTCGTGGCGCTCGAGACCGTGGCGCGCTGAGGCATCGCCATGCCCACGATGGACCCCCTCTCGCCGGCCCAGCTGTTCTGGCTGCTGCTCGTGCTGTGCCTCGGCGGCTTCGGGCTGCTGTACGCCGTGGTGCGCGACGCCGGGCGCGGCGCGCGACGCCGGGCGCTCAAGCGGCGCATCGAGGCGCTCGGTCCGCCCGCCGCCGAGGACGACGAGGCGGCCTTCGAGGCCATGCGCGAGGCGATGTCGCAGGCCCGCCAGATGCTGCGCCAGCCACCGCGTTCGCGCGACGCGCCGGTGCCGTGGTTCCTTTTTGCCGGCGACGCGACGGCCGGCCTGCCGGCGCTGCTCTCGACCGCACGCACCGAATGCGTGGTGCCGCCGGCAGATCCGTCGCTGGGCGAACCCTACTGGCACTGGTGGCTCGGCCGATCGGTCGCCGCCATCGCCCTGCATCCGGGCGCCGTCGGCGAGGCGGCGACCACCCCGCACGCACGCGCACTGTGGCTCCATGCGCTGCTGGCACTCGCCGAGCGGCGCGAGCGCATCCCGCTGCATGGCGTCGTCGTGTGCATGGCGGCCAGCGCGCTGCGCGACGCCAGCGGCGACACGGCCAGGCCGCTCGCGACACGCATGCGCCGCCTGCTCGACGAGGCGGGCGACACGCTGCGCCTGCAGATGCCGGTCTACCTGGTGGTGACCGGCCTCGAGCGCCTGCCCGGCTACGCCGCGGTGCGCGGCGCACTGCCGCCCGAGGTGCTGGCCCAGGCGATCGGGCATCGCATGGCCGAGCCGATCGCGCCGGGCGAGACGGCGGGCGCACGGCTCGATGCGGTGTTCGGTCCGTTCGCGCAACAGCTGCATGCGCTGCGCATGGCGCTGCTGCGCGAGCAGCCCGGACCGGCAGGCCGCCTTGCGGTGCATGAATTCACCGAAGCGATGCGTGCGCTGCAGCCCGCGCTGCGCCAGGTGGCCGATGTGCTGTTCGGGCCCTATGCGCGCGGTTCGCGCAACCCGCGCTGGCGTGGCCTCTACTTCGTGGCGGCGGCGTCCGAGGCGGGCGGCGGCGCCTTCGTGACCGACCTGTTCGAACGCTTCCTGCCGGCCGATCAGCCGCTGGTGCGGCCGGGCCGCACGCCGTCGGGCGCAGCGCCCTGAGGCGTCGGCTACTTGGTGTCGATCCGGATCGCGCGCGCGCCGAATTTCACGTCGAAGGCCTGCGCCTTGCCCGTCTGCACCGGGCGCACCTCGCGCCAGCGTGCGCGGTCGAGGTCGCGGAATGCGGCCATCACGCCGATGGCCTTGGCATCGGCCGGCAGCGTGAAGTCGAGCTTCCTGCTCTCGCCGGGGCGCAGCAGCACTTCTTCGCGCTGCACGAGCTCGGCGCCGAGCGTGGCCTGGTCCTTTTCGAACAGCGAGAAGAAGTCGGCGCTCTCAAACGGCCCTGGCGACTTCAGCACATAGACGCGCACCGTGAGCGGCGAGGCGCGGCCGCGCGCGTCGGGGTTGGCGTCGGCGCCTGCGGTCAGGTTCATCGACACCGTCGTGACCACGGGCTTGGGCGCGCAACCGGCCAGCAGCACACCCGCGCATGCCATGCCGCAGGCCAGCACGAGGCGCCGCGAACCTGCAGCCAGAGAGCGTCCATAGGACGAATGGTGTGTACCCAGCGTGCGCATGCTATTCCCTTCGTTGCATTGACCGGTTTGGAGGCATCTTTGATTATCACCAGCCAACTCGAACAGGCAACATGCTGACCAACGAACTTGTCGAAGCCCTGCTCACGCCCATCGGCGAGGCATCGCCGTGCGGCGACGACCTCGAGTACGACGCGGCCTTCACGGCGCTTGCGGCAGCATCGCAAGGCAAGCCCGAGCAGCAGTTCGGCGACACCGTGATCCCTGCGGTGGAGCCCGAATGGCGCGAAGTGGCCGAACAGTCCGAAGCCATCCTGCGCCGCAGCAAGGACGTGCGCGCCGCGGTGCTGCTGCTGCGCGCCGCGACGCGCCTGCATGGCATGCAGGGCTTCGCGGCGGGGCTCCAGTTGCTGATCGGCCTGCTCGACCGCTTCTGGGACGGCATACATCCAATGCTCGATGCCGACGACGACAACGATCCCACCATGCGCCTCAATGCGCTGGCGCCGCTGGCCGACGAGAACATGGTGCTGCGCGACATCTACGACGCGCAGGTCGGCGTGGCGGCCGGGGTCGGTTCGATCCGCGTGCGCGACGTCGCGATCGCGAGCAACGCGCTGGCCGCCGTGGGCGGCGATCCCACTTATTCGATGTCGCAGATCCAGGGCGGCCTCGAAGCCATCCAGGCCGAACGGCCCGAGCTGCTGCAGGCCGCGATCGGCACGACGGCGCAGGTCGAGCAGCTGCAGGCGCTGCTGGTGGAGCGCACCGGCCGCGCCGACGCCATCGACCTGGGCGCACTGCGCGGCATCGCACGCATGCTGCAGCGGGCCTGCAGCTTTGCGAGCGGCGTGCCCGAGGACGCGCAGGCCGGCGATGCCGCCGCGGGTGACGATGCGCAGGCCGCAGGCGCCGCGATGCGCACGGCCGCAGCGCGCGGCGAGATCCAGAGCCGCCAGGACGCGCTGCAGATGCTCGACCGCGTGATCCGCTACCTCGAGCAGACCGAGCCCGGCAATCCGGCGCCGCTGCTGATCGAGCGCGCCAAGAAGCTCATCGGCGTGAGCTTCCTCGAGATCATGGCCAACCTCGCGCCCAACGCGCTCGACACCATCGAAACCGTGACCGGCAAGCGGCCGTCCGAATAAGTCTTTCTCTCGCCTCATTCACACACCCGCAAGGAGCATCTCCATGGCCAAGAGCAGTCAGAAATTCATCGCCAGAAACCGGGCGCCCCGGGTACAGATCGAGTACGACGTCGAACTCTACGGCGCCGAGAAGAAGATCCAGCTGCCCTTCGTGATGGGCGTGCTGGCCGACCTGTCGGGCAAGCCCGCCGATCCGCTGGCGCCCGTGGCCGACCGCAAGTTCCTCGAGTTCGACGTCGACAACTTCGACTCGCGCATGAAGGCCATGAAGCCGCGCGCGGCCTTCGCGGTCGACAACGCGCTGACCGGCGAAGGCGAGCTCAAGGTCGAGCTCACCTTCGAAAGCATGGACGACTTCTCGCCCGCCGCGGTGGCCCGCAAGGTCGGCGCGCTCAACAAGCTGCTCGAGGCGCGCACCCAGCTGTCGAACCTGGTCACCTACATGGACGGCAAGAACGGCGCCGAGGAACTGCTGGCCAAGGTGCTCGAAGACCCGGCGCTGCTGCAGACGCTGGCCTCCAGCGCCAAGCCCGCCGACGAGACGCCGCCCGCCGCCTGACGACAACCCCTTCCATTTCGCACACCCGGTTCACCAGGAGTAACCCACCATGGCCGAAGCACTCGAACAGAGCGCGTTGAAAGACGTCGCCTATGCAGGCAGCGACTTCTCGTCGCTGCTGCAGAAGGAATTCAAGCCGCGCAGCGACGAAGCCAAGAGCGCGGTCGAAGCCGCCGTGCTCACGCTGGCCCAGCAGGCGCTGGCCAACACCACCGTCATCGGCAAGGACGTGACCAAGTCGATCCAGGCCATGATCGCCGCGATCGACGCCAAGCTGACCGAGCAGGTCAACAAGGTCATCCACCATCCCGACTACCAGAAGCTCGAGAGCGCATGGCGCGGCCTGCACTACATGGTGAACAACACCGAGACCGACGAGCACCTGAAGATCCGCGTGATGGACATCTCCAAGCAGGAGCTCGCCAAGACGCTGAAGAAGTTCAAGGGCGCGGCCTGGGACCAGAGCCCGATGTTCAAGAAGGTCTACGAACAGGAGTACGGCCAGTTCGGCGGCGAGCCCTTCGGCGCCATCGTCGGCGACTACCACTTCGACCAGAGCCCGCCCGACGTGGAGCTGCTCGGCGAGATGGCGAAGATCGCCGCCTCGGCGCATGCGCCCTTCATCACCGGCGCGAGCCCCAACCTGATGCAGATGGAGTCGTGGCAGGAGCTCGCCAACCCGCGCGACCTGACCAAGATCTTCCAGACGCCCGAGTACGCGGGCTGGCGCACGCTGCGCGAGTCGGACGACGCCAAGTACCTCGGCCTGTGCATGCCGCGCTTCCTGGCGCGCACGCCCTACGGCGCCAACACCAACCCGGTGGAGGAGTTCGACTTCGAGGAAGACGTGGCCGGCGCGGACCACAGCAAGTACGCCTGGGCCAACGCCGCCTACGCGATGGCCACCAACATCAATCGCTCGTACAAGCTCTACGGCTGGGGCTCGCGCATCCGCGGCATCGAGTCGGGCGGCGCGGTCGAGAACCTGCCGCTGCACACCTTCCCGAGCGACGACGGCGGCGTGGACCAGAAATGCCCGACCGAGATCGCGATCAGCGACCGCCGCGAGGCCGAGCTGTCGAAGGCGGGCCTGCTCTCGCTGATCCACCGCAAGAACTCCGACTTCGCGGCCTTCATCGGCGCGCAGTCGCTGCACAAGCCCGCCGAGTACGACGACCCCGACGCCACCGCCAACGCCAACCTGGCCGCGCGCCTGCCCTACCTGTTCGCCTGCAACCGCTTCGCGCACTACCTCAAGTGCATCGTGCGCGACAAGGTCGGCAGCTTCAAGGAGA
>JAESFO010000618.1_pt1 | contig 19636 bp, 15 predicted proteins | sample 9269421 | NCBI WGS metagenome assembly JAESFO01 (sample SAMN14502839, study PRJNA617101) | algae metagenome | isolation source: Nostoc desertorum CM1-VF14 and co-occurring heterotrophs from rocky... | place: USA: Clark Mountains, San Bernardino, California | collected 2000-06-05 | reverse complement strand
TTATCGGTAAAATGCCGGGAGAGATAAGGTAACTGTAGCCCAATCAATATAAATATGAACCCGTTCAATAAAAAAGTTAATGTATCCCAAACACCATTAATATTCAATCGTGAGCTATAAGTTAATATCCGGTGAGAGTGATAGCTGATAAACAACCCGCCTGAAACAACGGCCAATACACCCGAAAAACCCAGGTGTTCTGCCACCAGGTACATTACGAAGGGGGATATTAATGTAAGGGCGGTATCAATGGCTGTAGTGGTGGGAAAAAAACGGTGGATCAGGTAGAGTATGCCACTGATAGCTAAGCCTACGAATGTGCCGCCCAGAGCCATCAGCACAAAGCTTTGCGACGCATCTAAAAAACTAAATTGTCCGGTAGTAACCGCCAGCAATGCAAAGCGAAACACGATAAGACTTGAAGCGTCGTTAACCAGGCTTTCGCCTTCGAGCAGGGTTACAATATTGCGCGGAACCTTTAGTTTTCTAAGAACAGATGTGGCGGCAACCGCATCGGGAGGAGAAATAATGCCACCTAAAACAAAACCCAATGCAAGCGTGAATCCAGGTATCAAAGCCTGTGAAAGAAATGCGATGATTGTTGAAGTAAAGAACACCAGGCCAAAGCCAAATCTGGCAATGGGTCGCCTGAACTTCCAGAAGTCTGCCCAGGGTATTTGCCAGGCTGCAGCAAACAGCACCGGTGGTAAAAAAATATAGAAAACAATATCCGGGCTGATGCGCAGATCGGGAACGCCAGGAACAAAGCTGATAAGCAAACCCCCTATAACCAGGAAGATAGGATATGCCACCTTCAGTTTATTGCCCAGCATAGTGAGCAGGGTAATAATAAACAGGAGGGAAATAACAAGAAGCAGGTTTTTCTCAAGCATGTTCTAATTTAAGAAAATGTTGGTAAACCGCCGTCCCGGGCCTACCCGCTATGCCGTTACATTCTTATCCTTATCCTGCGGGCGAATGATCATACGGAAGGACTGGTCTTTACTGAAATAGGCAATGACCCAGTTCACCAAAGTGCGGACACGGTTTTTAACCGTAAGCAATGACATTACGTGTATAAATAACCACACCGCCCAGGCTAAAAATCCATTAAAATGAAATTTAGGTTTGGGAATATCTGCCACGGCTTTATTACGGCCAATGATGGCCATGGAGCCTTTATCATTATACAAAAACGGCTTCCACAACGACACATCTTTAGGCAGGTTTTTAGCTAATAACTGACCCTGTTGTATGGCCACCTGTGCTACCTGCGGATGGCCTTTAGGAAACTTCTCATCGGTGGTTTGCAGGCAGGTATCGCCTATGGCATAGATGTTTTCAGTGCCCTGTACTTTATTAAATGCATCCACCAACATGCGCTTACCAGGCCCGAAGCTTTCTATCGGAAAACCTTCGAAAGCTATGGCTGATACACCGGCTGCCCAGATCAGGTTTTTAGTTGTGATGGAATTACCATCGATCAACTCCACTGTTTCGCCGTCGAAATCCTTCACGCGGTTATTCAGCATCACTTTTACACCCAACTTTTCCAGCGACTCCTTGGAATATTTTTGCGACGCAACAGACATGGGCCCTAAAACCGCATCGCCGCCATCAACCAATATAATTTCGCTAAGACCTTTGCCCAACTCGGGATAGTCTTTCCGTATAATGCTTTGCCTCATTTCGGCAAACATGCCCGATACTTCCACACCGGTGGGGCCGGCGCCGGCTACCACAATGGTCAGCAATTTTCGTTTCGCCTCCCTGTCAGTGGTACGCGATGCTTCTTCCAGGCGATTCAATAGCAGGTTTCGCATGGCCAGGGCATCGCTCAATGTTTTCATTGGAATGGAATGTTGTTTCACATTTTCCATTCCGAAGTAATTCGTGGTGGCACCTGTAGCCATCACCAGCAAATCATAATCCAGCTCACCATTGGAGAGTATAACTTTGTTTTCAGCGGGCGCAACCTGTTTGAGTGCCGCCATGCGAAAACGTACATTAGGCTTATTTCTTAAAAACTTCCTGAAGGGATAGCTAATACTGGAAGGTTCGAGAAAACCGGTTGCTACCTGGTATAATAAAGGAGGAAAGAAATTATAATTGTTAAGGTCTACCAGGGTAATGTCAAACTCTTTATGTTGAGCTAACCTTTTTACAAAATTAACGCCGGCAAATCCACCGCCAACTACTACCACTTTTTTTACAGCCGATGCATTCATATCCATTGGTTTTAATTAAATATATAAGGCCTGCCGTCGTTAATGATTGCTGTGTAGCCGGTTTTTTGTTACCATGCTTTTCTACTCGTAGGTAATAAAATTCCCCGCAACCAGGGAATCCTTATCATAAATTGCCCAATCTTCAATATCCTTCAGATCTATTGTTACCCGGTCTTTATAAATAACATTTTTTAATTCTACGGGTTCGTTGTCTAAAAGACCTGCAATTTTATTGCCAACCAGGCTGTCGGCCGAAAACCACATGTGCTCGGCTTTATCGCCATCAACAAATTCGGCTTTAGCAAAAAAATCAAATTGATTTTCCGCTTTAGACTTTAAAAGAGTAACAAAAAAGCCGATGCTGTCCTGCACATTTTTTAATTGCTGCCGATAGGCCGAATCTGTTGGATCAACCTGTACAATATTTGCCTTATCCCAGTCCGCCTGCTCTTTGTCGCCGGTTTTGGGAGATGATTTACATGAGGTAAAAACCAGGCCGGCATACGGGAGTGCAACGAGGAAACGTAAAAAAAGGGTCTGGTTAAAACTCATGATCATTATTTTAATAATCCACTACCTGCTCTTCAATGGTTTCAGGTATATCCCTCCATTGGTATAACTGGTTGCGTAACTGGGGTTCAAAGCCCGCTTCTTTTATAGCATCCTGCATCGAACGGTAAGTAAAACGGTGTGGGGCACCGGCGGCACTTACCACGTTTTCTTCAATCATAATACTTCCGAAATCGTTCGCTCCTGCGTGGAGGCAGAGCTGCGCCGTTGGCCGTCCAACCGTTAACCAGCTGGCCTGTATGTTGAGTATATTAGGCAGCATGATGCGGCTTAAAGCCACCATACGCACATATTCATCAGCCGTAGTAAGATTATGAACACCACGAATGCGGGTTAATAAGGTATCGACGTCCTGGAAGGTCCATGCAATAAATGCCAGGAACCCGTTGGTTCCTTCCGGTTTACGGCTTTGAACTTCCCTGATTTTTACCAGGTGTTCAAACCTTTCTTCTATGGTTTCCACATGCCCGAACATCATGGTGGCAGAAGTGGTAATATCGAGTTTATGCGCTTCGTGCATTACATCCAGCCATTCCTGCGCGCCACATTTTCCTTTGCTGATCAGGCGGCGAACACGGTCAATCAATATTTCTGCGCCGGCACCCGGTAAGGAGTCCAGGCCCGCATCCTTTAAAGCCTTTAACACTTCGTGATGTGTGCTCTTCTCAAGCTTGGTGATATGCGCCACTTCGGGTGGTCCCAGGGCATGAAGCCTGATATCAGGAAACTCGGATTTAATTGCTTTAAAAGTATCTACGTAAAACTGCAGGCCTAACTCGGGATGATGACCGCCCTGTAATAAAAGCTGATCGCCACCATATTTAATGGTTTCTTCAATTTTCTTACGGTAGGTGGGCATATCAGTTATATAAGCATCGGCATGCCCCGGTATCCGAAAGAAATTGCAAAACTTGCAGTTGGCAATACACACATTGGTTGTATTTACATTGCGGTCTATTTGCCAGGTAACCTTACCATGTGGTACCTGCTGCTTGCGCAACTCATCTGCAATAAACATTAACTCGCTTAGGGGAGCATGATGATAGAGGAAAACACCTTCTTCTACACTTAAAAATTCAAAAGCGGCTGCTTTTTTATAGAGATCACTTAAATCCATAGTAGGAACGAAATTATATACAAAGGTACGAAAAGCAGGTTATTAACGCATAAGCCTGTATTGTACCGAAAGCAAAGCCCCCGCACCAACAGGCTTATTTGCGTGGCGTTGGTCATAAAACGGGCGCTCTCTACCGTTTATACCAAAATACAAAGGGCGGTTTAAAAATGTACTAACTTTAGGAGAACGGTCTTCTATAATGAAAAATGTACTGCTTTTGCTGCTCATTATTTTTTTTACAACACATACCATACGTGGGCAGGAAGAGTTTGTTGACCCACCCAGCCGTGAGCTTACAAAAATTAATTTTACGCAATTTACCGGTGGTGTTATTGTTTTTAAGGCACTGCTGGATCATTTTAAGGACTCTCTCACATTCGTGCTGGACACCGGGAGCGGGGGAATTTCGCTCGATTCAACTACAGTTTCATTGCTGGGACTAAAACCCACCGAGCCCGAACGTATGATCAGAGGTATTGGCGGTACGCGGAAAGTTGGTTTTTTAAAAAACCGGCAGCTAAAGCTCAATAACCTGGTGGTAGACAGCCTCAATTTTCATATTATAGACTATGAGGTATTATCCGCGCTATATGGTGAAAAAATAGATGGCATCATAGGATACTCGTTATTAAGCCGGTACATCCTAAAAATAGATTATGAAAACCAGGAGATATCGTTCTGGAGTAATGGTACAATGAAATATCCAAAAGGGGGTTATATCATGCGCCCGCGCTTAACCACTATACCCTATCTTTTGTCGGAGGTGAAAGATGCATCCAGGCAGGATTTTAATTATCTATTTGATATTGGTGCCGGTCTCACCGTTCTTTTTTCGGAAGACTATATGGAAGAAAAAAACTTACTGAAAAGCAAGCGTAAACGGTACTTAAAACAGGGAGAGGGCTTGGGTGGAAAAGTTTCTTTTGATCTCAGTGTGATGAAGGAGCTAAAAATAGGTCCCTATAAATTCAGAAATGTACCGATCAATATTTTTGATGATGAGTATAATATCACTTCCTATCCAACCTACGGGGGGCTTATAGGAAATGATATTTTCAGGCGCTTTAACTGTATCCTCAATTATAGAAACAGGCAAATACATATTCTACCGAATAAATTTTACAGAGATCCGTTTGATTACGCCTACTCTGGCCTGGAGCTTTACCTGGTAGATGGCAATGCGGTTATAGGAGACATACCCAAAGGCTCACCTGCCTATATTGCCGGCCTGGTACCCGGAGACGAAGTGCTCGCTGTTAATAAAAAGTTTGGTATGACACTGAACGAATTAAAGCACGCCCTCCAGGCCGTTTATGGTCGCGTAGAAGTGATCATTAAAAGGGATGACTCTTTGTTGGTGAAGAAGATGAACGTAATTAATATACTCAATGGTAAAGCAATACCTAACCAAACCATATCCAATGACTTTAGAGACGGGTTTAAGATACGTGTAGGTGGCGGGGCCGATTACAACTTCAGAATGCAGCCTTAAGGCCATTTGTAATTGAACTGTCATTTATCAAATGTTTTTCCGCAATTCGTAAACCTCTTTTGTGCTACCCGCAACAATTTTGCGCATCGTAAAACAAGAGTAGCACACAATGATTGATCAACAAAAAACAAGAACAGTTCTTAACTGGCTGGTAACAATTGTATTAATGCTAGCGGCCTCCACAACTTTCGCTAGCGGCCTTAACGAAGAAGCGGGAGGAGCTATCAGGGGAAAAGTAACTACCAGTGATGGCCAACCGGCGGTTGGTGTGAATGTTACTTTAAAAAACACCAGGAAGAGCACATTCACCGACGAAGAAGGCAATTTTATAATTAACGGCCTTGAACCCGGAGATTATCAGTTGGAAATAAGCCTTGTGGGCTATGAAACAAAGCAGGAAAATATTACAATAGAAAATGGAAAAACAGCCAGGGTCCAGATCCGGCTGGAATTATCGTATGAAGAGCTCACCGAAATCGTGGTGACAAGCGCGAAAAACCGCTTTGCGAATCGTACCAGTGCGCATGTTTCCAAAATGCCTTTATTAAACCTGGAGAATCCCCAGGTGTACAATGTGATATCGAAAGACCTGATGAAAGAGCAGGTAGTGGTTACCCTTGATGATGCGCTTAAAAATGCACCGGGCGTAAGCAGGCTTTGGAGCTCAACCGGCCGGCCGGGTGATGGGGCTGGTTATTTTTCAATGCGTGGTTTTAGCGTACAGCCTACTATGATCAATGGAGTTCCCGGACTTACCAATGGCGGAGTGGACCCTGCCAATATTGAAAGAATAGAAGCCATTAAAGGTCCTTCGGGAACTTTATTTGGTAGCAGCCTTATTTCTTTTGGCGGATTACTGAATATCGTAACTAAGAAGCCTTACCAGAGTTTTGGTGGCGAACTCAATTATACTTTTGGCGGGTTTGGTCTGAGCCGTATTACTGCTGATGTAAATACCCCGGTAAATAAGGACAAGTCTGCTTTGTTCAGGTTGAATGCTGCATATCACAGCGAGGGAAGCTTTCAGGATGCAGGGTTTAAAAAGTCTTTATTTATAGCTCCTTCTTTTTCTTATAAGGTTAATGACAGGCTATCTTTCCTGATCAATGCAGAGATACTGAATGCGGAAGCCACCAATGCCACGATGATCTTTTTAAACAGGTCGCGGCCTTTGATAGCTAAAACAGTGCAGGAGCTGAATATGGACTTTAATAAATCCTATACCAGCAATGATATTACCTATAAAACGCCCACTTTTAATGTATTTGGCCAGGCAAGTTACAAACTGTCAGATAAATGGACCTCTCAAACGAATATAGCCCGCAGTGTTCGTAAAAGCGATGGTTACTATTCTTATATCATGTTCTTAGATGGCAGTGCTGCAGGTGCTATTGCGGCCAATGATACGCTGATCTCAAGGTATGTTTATTACCAGAATACAACTAACTATACAACACACTTTCAGCAGAATTTTATTGGCGACTTCAATATTGGAAAGTTCAGGAACAGGGTTATTGCAGGTGTAGATGTGATGCATATACAGGCAGTTAACCAAAGTCCGGCAACTACTTTATTTGATTTTGTAAATGTAACAAGGAAAAATGATCCACGTTATGGCCAGCTCAACCGGGCTGCCGTGGATGCAAAAGCTGCTGCCGGCGGGGCACCTGTTCGCAACCGGGCAGATAATTATACATATAGTGCTTATGTTTCGGACGTATTTAATATTACACCTCAGTTAATGGCAATGCTGAGCCTTCGTTTTGACCATTTTGATAATAAACCAACTATCAACTTTAATACAGGAGTTAAATCGGGCAAATATCATCAGAATGCGGTGTCGCCTAAATTGGGTTTGGTTTACCAGGTAGTTGAGGATAAAGTGAGCCTTTTTGCCAATTACATGAATGGTTTTAGAAATGTAGCGCCTATTCCTTCCAACGAACAGGCAGGCTACCCGGTAAACCTGGAGCCTCAGCAGGCCGATCAGAAAGAAGGCGGAATCAAGCTGGATCTATTGAACCATAAATTATTATTTACTGCGAGCTATTATAATATACTGGTAAAAAACATCACCCGTAGCATCACAGTAGATAATGGAAGCGGAACGCCGGTCAATGTAACGATCCAGGACGGCCAGCAAAAAAGCAAGGGCCTTGAGTTTGACCTGGTAGCTAATCCGGCATTGGGACTTAATATTATTGCTGGTTACAGTTATAATGATAGTCGTATAGAAAAAGCAGCTCCGGCTACAGATGGCAGGCGACCCACCAGTGCAGGACCAGCTAACCTGGCTAATTTATGGATTAGCTATACAGCAACTACCGGGAAATTGCAGGGATTGGGGGCTGGCTTTGGAGGTAATTATGCAGGTAAAAACCTGATCACCAGCTCTCTTCCAACAGGAGAGTTTTACCTGCCTGAATATACCGTATTTAACGCCAGCGTTTTTTATGATGCTAAAAAGTACCGCCTGGCTATTAAAGCAGATAATATAGCCGATAAAGAATATTTTGGTGGCTGGACTACTATTGAAAAACAAATGCCGCGTAGGTTTGCGGCCAGTATGACTTTTAAATTCTAGAGAACATTGGTTAATAAATGCCGGTGGTGAGATGTTTTTTACTCATTACTGGCATTTCGTTTTTTTGCTTGTGTGGTAAAAATTGTAAATCCCCTTACTTTCGCTGAATGGTTCAATTTGAAAAGTTTGTATTAGAGAATGGTTTAAAGGTGATTGTACACCAGGATAAATCGACACCCCTGGCTGTAATGAACATTTTATACGATGTGGGTGCCCGGGACGAAGATCCTGATCAAACGGGTTTTGCGCATTTGTTTGAACACCTGATGTTTGGCGGCTCGGTAAATATACCCGAGTATGATGAGCCATTGCAAATGGCCGGGGGAGAGAATAATGCCTACACAACCAATGATTTGACCAACTATTATATCCAATTACCTTCTGAAAACCTGGAAACCGCTTTTTGGTTAGAAAGCGACCGGATGCTATCACTGGCTTTTAGCGAAAAAAGCCTGGAAGTACAACGCAAAGTGGTTTGCGAAGAATTTAAAGAACACTATATAGACAAACCATACGGAGACGCCTGGTTTAAAATGCGGGAGCTCGCCTATAAAAACCATCCTTATAAATGGATGACCATTGGCAAGCAGCTTTCTCATATTGAAGAGGCCCGGCTTGAAGACGTAAGAAATTTCTTTTTTAAACACTATCGCCCTAATAATGCGGTAATGGTAATTGCCGGAAATGTAGAAACCGGCCAGGTGAAAGCTTTAGCTGAAAAATGGTTCGGCAATATAGAAGCCGGAGAAAAAACAGAACGTAAACTGCCGGTAGAAGCACCACAAGCCGCAGCCAGAACAGAAGAGGTAAAAGCAGATGTGCCTTTAGATGGTTTTTATAAGGCCTGGCATATCGAAGGACGCTTGAGTGATCAATATCATGCCATGGATCTCCTGACAGATATCCTGGGGGGCGGGGAGTCGTCAAGATTATACCAGAAGCTGGTGAAGGAGCTGCAGTTATTTGTCAGTATTCAGTGCTATCATTTTGGCAGCATTGATCCCGGTCTTTTAACCATCGAGGGTAAGCTGGTAAAAGGGGTAGATATCAAAGCCGCAGAAGCCGCCGTTGAAGCTATTCTACAGGATATTAAAGATAATTTAATAACCAACGAGGAGCTGGAAAAAGTAAAAAATAAAACCGAGAGCATAATGGCCTTCGAAGATATGAGCGTGCTTAACCGCGCTACCAGCCTGGCTTTTTACGAGTTACTGGGAGATGCCAATATGATGAATACAGAATTGCAGAAATATGCAGATGTGACTGTAGCTGCTATTAATAAGGCAGCAAAAGATATCCTGTCGCAAGAGAATAGCTGCACATTATATTACCTGTCTAAGAACTAGCAAAAATTATATAAAAAGAAACCCCGGCTGGCCTCTAGGACCAGCCTTTTTATTTCAGCGGAAACTGGTAGGTATTACCGATAGGGATTTCGGAAAATCCAATAAATACGGCCTGTTTGTTAAATTTCTCTACCTTTTTATTGTTTACGATATAACTTCTATGCACCCGTGTAAAATCCTTTTCCGGCAGTTGCAGCGAGAGATCGTTAATAGTAGACCGGGTCATAAGTTTTTGCTGGTCTTTTAAAAAAATATTAAGGTAGTTTCCGGATGCTTCGATGTATAAAATATCATCAAACATAATTTTCACCTGCTCATAACCATCTTTTAAAAAGATATGATCTATGTGCCGGGGTGTCCCGGATCTCAGCGCTAATAAATCACTGGCTTTTGTACAAGCTTTTAAAAACCTTGATAGTGAGAATGGCTTTAATAAGTAGTCTACAGCGCTTACTTCAAAACCCTCCACTGCGTGCTCGCTATAAGCCGTTGTAAAAATAACCATCGGCGGATTGGTTAGCGATTTGAAAAACTCTATGCCGCTGATATCCGGCATTTTAATATCCAGGAATAACAGATCCGTTTTATTTTTTTGTAAGAAGTCGATGGCTTCAAAAGCATTTGTAAAGGTTGCTTTTAACTCTACAAAAGGAACCTTGGCCGCATGGCTTTTAATTACTTCCAGGGCTATTGGCTCATCATCTATGGCTATGGCGATCAAAGTTTTTTAATATTAAAGTTAAGTGTTTTAGTGCCTGCCTGCTTTATCAGATCAATGGCTTTTGACTAAAACCCAGCGACCATCTTTCTTTTCAAAAGACCGGGTAAGTGTAGTATTACCCCGCGCATCGTAATAAATACTGTCCAGCCCCTCAAATGAGGCTTCTTCATTTTTTGATTCTACCAGAATAGAGACAGGAAGCTTATCCGTTTTGCGCAATTTCTTGGTAATACGCACACTAGATTCAACTCCGTTATTATTTATCGTTTTTGTTTCAATTTGAGTAGTGTACTCGCTGTTACCCGAGCAGGCCAGTAGCGCCAGCAGTAAAGCGAAAGGGATATGCTTATTCATAATTATATTTAGGGGTTAAAGATGGATATATGAGAGAAAGGTTGGCCACTTAATATTTGTAACAACATCATGATGCCCGTTAATTTTGACCGCTGTATAAAATGGCTCTTATTTCTTCAGAAGGGATCACTGCATTATTCTGATTTTGAAGAATAATGATTGTTTTGTCTGTTTCCATATCTCTTTCCATAAACGTGGTATAGCCTGGCCATCCTCCGGTATGTCTTGCTATTTTACCAACTCCGTTTATCTCCATTACCCGCCATCCAAAGCCGTGTTTGGCAATAGAGCCATCATTCAATATTCCATTTTGGAATATCAGACCGATACTTTTTTCTGAAACAATTCTGGTGGTATAAAGGCCCCTATCAAATAAAAACAGATCATTAACGGTAGAATTTACCGTGCCGTCTCCCACAACACCGTCCAGCCAATATACCATTTTAGTCTTTTCATAATTATCAGGAACAACAAACTCTTCCCGGTCCCTGAGAAAAAGATATCCCAACGCGTAGTTTTTAATTATTTCCGGCTTCAACCTTCTGTTGTATACCAGTGAGTTGTTCATCCCCAACGGGTTAAAAATATATTTTTTTAAAAAGTTGGCGTAAGACATTCCAGATGCCTTTTCTATAATTGATGCAAGAAGCACATATCCCGTATTGCTGTAATCGTGCCGGGTATTTGCTTCAAACAGTGGGTGAGCTTTGCTTTTAATAAGAGCGTCAATAACATCTTTGTTCACCGCAATTTTTGCTTTATCCCAGGTTGTGTCCATGATACTCATATAATCCGGAATGCCGCCTGTGTGATGTATCAGGTTTAATACAGATACAGAGTTAAAATTTTCAAGTGCGGGAAAGTATTTGGTAACCTTGTCCTGATAGTCAAGTTTCTGCTGCTCTGCCAGAATGGCAATAGCCAATGCTGTAAAAGGCTTTGAGCAGGACGCCAGTTCGAAAACAGCATTGCTGCCCAGTAATTCTTTCGTACTCCGGTTGGCAAATCCAAAACTTTTTGAGTAGATCACTTTTCCTTTATCTGCCACAAGGAAATTGCCGTTGATCTTTCCTTCCGCATACAAGCCTGTCAATAAACTGTCTATTTGCAGTACCTGCAGGCCTTGTCCTGTAGCCATATTGATCATCACTGTCAATACCATCATGGTGCCTGAGATTTTGATCATTTTTTTATAATTCTATGGTAAGATGTATAAAAAACTCTTTTGCGCTTTCCCTGATGATCAGTTCATGTTTTTTAGGATAGAGTAATGCCAGTCTTTGTTTTACATTTTGCAAACCAATACCGCTTTTCATTTTTTCAGGATCATACTCGCTTTTTAAATGTACACTGTTATTAACATCGAAGTACAGTACGCGGTCCTTGGTGTGTAAAGAAATATTAATAAATGAAGGTTGCTGTAAACTAATGCCATGCTTAAAGGCGTTTTCAACAAAAGGGATGAGCAGCATAGGAGAAATATCCAGGCGATTGAATTGCTCTTCAATATTGGTTTGTATCACAATATTAGGGCTTGTAACAGTACGCAGCTTTTGCAGATCGATATAATTATTCAGATAGTCTATTTCCCGCGCCAGCGATATTTTTTCCTGCATGTTTTCGTGCAGCATAAACCGCATCATATCGCCCAGTTTTTGAATGCCCTCACCTGTGCGGTCAGCATTTTCCTGTAAAGCGGTGCCATAAAGCGTGTTTAATGCGTTAAATAAAAAATGAGGATTGATCTGGGAGCGTAAAAAGCTCAGATTGGCTTGTGATGAGCCCAGCGCTGTTTGCAAAACCTCTTTTTCAACCTGGTTGCGGGCAATATACCAGCTTAATGGAATGACGAAAAAAAATCCCAGAACCAGGAACACGGCAAGGTAAGCACCGTATTCGCCATGGCCGGCAATGCCGTAAGCAATTCCGGCAGCCAGCAGGTTTAACAGGAAAATAGTAGGGATAATGCGTAACCAGTAAGACCGGCTTTTGTACTTTCTTTCACCTGCCAGGGGAATTAAAAAGCGGAAGTGTAAAAATATAAGCAGTGCTGCGTAAGGAACACCCACCATCCAGAAAGCGGCCACTTCCGGAGCATGATTGGACATGAGGATCGCAAAAACTGAGATCCAGCAAGCCAACGCCAGGAACGTAAATAAAAGCCCTTTCCTTCCGTTTGAGCTTATTTTACGGCCTTTTAGCACATTAAATAAAAGTTCTTTTAATGTGTAATAGGCAATAAAAAGAATATAAATAATGGCGACGGTTGTAAAACTATCTGTAAATACATCATTGTATACTTCGTCTCTTGTTTCAAATTGTGCAAATTTCCACCCATCTATATAAGTATTGGTGATGGATATGAGCGTGGCGACAATTAAGAACGAGCCAAATACAGAGCCGGTTTTAGTCCACTCGTCCTTTATTTCGCTGGCATACTTTGTTAAAAAAACAAATGCTGAATAATAAATAATGATCTGCGCCAGGTAGGGAACAAAAAGGTGCTTATAAAAATTGAAGCGGATATTATATTCATGGAACTTCCAATAGCTATGACTGCCATCATTAGCGTCTTTACTCATTACTAATAAGGTAAAAACAAATACTGCAGCTAATAAGGTTACCAGCCAGAATTCAATTTTGTTATATATCTCTTTCGCTTTCATTTTTATTTATTTGTTATGCAAGATTACATAGCTACCTGCTGAATTAGAGGACTGATGTGACGAAACAGCGTAAAAATGTGATGAATTATTACTGTTACATAGTTTAGATGTATAGAAAAAAGAACTTTTTCAGAGAAAAATTTAATGTACGTTTGTCGCCTCAATTTTCATTTAATGCTTAACAGAACTATAGCGCCGGCTATTGTTGACGCGGTAAATTTTAATCTTCAGTTACAACCCTATCAAAAATATGTTTTACGAAACGGCATAGAAGTATATGCCATAGATGCGGGGTCCGAGGAGGTAGTACAAATAGAGTGGGTGTTTAATGCCGGTAACTGGTTTGAAGAAAAAAACCTGGAGGCCGGTGTTACCAACTTTTTGCTGAAGAACGGTACTACTTCTAAAACCGCCTTTGAAATTAATGATCACTTTGAGTACTATGGCGCTTATTTAAACCGCAACAGCGGATCAGAGTACTCTTCCGTAACACTTCATTGCCTGTCAAAACATATTGAAAAGCTGTTGCCGGTAGTGAGAGATATTTTCTCCGAATCTACCCTATTACAGAGTGAAATGGATATTGCGATCCAGAACATGAAACAAAAACTGGACGTAAATCTTAAGAAAAGCAGCTTTGTGGCGGGGCGGCTGATAGATACCTATCTCTTTGGGGAACAGCATCCCTACGGCCAATTCAGCAGGCACGAAGACTTTGACGCATTGACGAGGGATGGCCTGCTCAACTTTTATCAACAGTATTATAAAAAAGGGCAGTTTAAGATATTCGTAGCAGGTAAGTTGCCTGCCGACATAGAAACACTGCTGGATCAGTATTTTGGAGACTTTGATAACCTTGCACCTGCAGAAAAAAAACATGTTATTGCACCGGATCAGCAAAAAAAGCACCGGGTGATCAATGATGAGAAAAGTGCACAGGGATCTATCCGGATCGCCAGGCCTTTTGAAAACCGCCACCATCCCGACTTTTTGAAAGCTCAGGTATTGAACGTGGTATTGGGCGGATTCTTTGGCAGTCGCCTGATGGACAATATCCGGGAAGATAAAGGCTACACCTATGGCATACATAGTTACCTGATGGGTAATAAACGGGAGAATGGGTGGATGATTACCACCGAAGCGGGCCGCGATGTAAGCGAAGCCACCATTAGCGAAGTATATAAAGAAATGGAAATACTGCGTGATGAAGCAGTAGATGAAGAAGAATTAATGCTGGTGAAAAACTTTATGATGGGATCTATATTGGGTGACCTGGATGGTCCTTTCCAGATGATTGCCCGTTGGAAAAATATCATTCTCAATGATCTGGACAACGAATTTTTCAACCGCTATATTTCCAATATAAAAAATATTACTGCTGCCGAATTGCAGGAAACAGCCAATAAGTATTTGTTACCCGGGGATTTTTATGAGTTGGTAGTGGTGTAGAAAGCGCAATTCATGTTAAAAAACGGAGTTATGTTAAAACCCATAAAAAGTGAGCTGCAATATGAAGATGTCTTTGAGAGGGTTATATGCTGATGCAAACAGAAGTAACAGCAGGTTCAAAAGAGTCTGATGAATTAGAAGTGCTTTCGATACTCATTAAAGAATATGAGCATGAAAACCATGCTGTGCCACAGCCTAATCCGCCGGGTGCTATTAGGTTTAGAATGGGACAGTTAAATACGTCTGAAGCTGAATTTATAGATTCTAATTAATCAGGAAGCCCAATCCAATCTTATTGATTACATTTCCTGCAAACCTGGTAATCTTCGGAATGGTTTTGCCGGCATTGATACGCCTGGCATACATTAATTTGTAATTGTCGTTATAGTTCAGGTAGCGGGAGTCGCCATCCATTCCTTTAAAGAACAGGCGGTTGGATACATAAGAAAAAGCAATGCCCCAGTTTTCGCTGTTATAGCCAATGGCTCCCTTTGCCTTTAGGTTAGGATTGAATTTCCAGAACGAATGCTGCATATTATCGACATTCTGTTCTTTAATATAACTCACATCTGCATTGAACGAAGCAATTGCTGTAGCGAAAAAATGCTTTTTAACTACCAGCGTATAACCGTATCCAATACCGGGGCCGAACGTAATAAAATCTAACTTCGAAACATTGGGGTGAGGAAATTCATTTTTTAGCTGGGAAGGAATAAATGCACTATCACCCTTGGCCGAACCATAAAAAAACTCACCGCCATACAATAAAGAGCCTGCAGATTTTCTTTGCCAGGCATCCAGTAAAAAAGCCGCCTGTGCACTAAATTTCCTGCTGTTTTGAATCAGGTTCACTGTAGTTCCGTAAAGCCGGGTTTCAATATCGGGCCGGGTATAGTTGGGCATTCCCACGGGGGCAATATTGTATCCGCTATTTACATAAAGCCCTTTATAATTCTGAAAATAAATGTCAGCTAACACTTTTCGGCCTGTAATACTCAGCTGCAGATTGGTTTGTTTTGTCTTTCCTCTTTCAGGTTTATAAGAAGGGTCAAGGCGGCCTACGCCAAATGTAGCCGCCAGGCCCACAAAATCGTGAGAGCCCGAAATACCCAGCCGACCGGGACTGTTGGATAAATACTTTAATGAATTTTCGGCACTGGAAGCATCTGTTTTAAAAACTGTGTTCTTTTTGGCAGCGATAGCGCCTAATGTTAATTTATGGCGATAAGAAACATAATAACTGGTGTCATACCGCTCAGATCTGTACTGGGCATGTAAGTTTAGAGCTGTGGCAATAAGAAAACTAAACAGTATGGCTTTTCGCATATGATGGTATTACAAAATACGATAATTAAACAAGCTACATGCCAAATATTTTATACCTCTGGCTTTTAACTACTTGCATAAATGGTTTCCGGTAACTGTATTTATCAATGGACAACGGATATCAATAACCGCTGCACACTTCGTACACCAAAAAAGCCTACGTTTGTAATATGCTTTTCGACAGGAAAAATCTTTCTAATGCACAGCTCATCCAAATGTATAGGGGCCTGGTATATCCGAGGCTTATCGAGGAAAAAATGCTGGTATTGCTGAGGCAGGGGAAAGTAAGTAAGTGGTTTAGCGGCATTGGCCAGGAAGCGATAGCTGTGGGAGCTACACTGGCGCTTCAGCAGGATGAGTGGATTATGCCCCTGCATAGAAACCTGGGGGTTTTTACTACCAGGCAGATGCCCCTGCACCAATTATTTAACCAATGGCAGGGCAACCAGAACGGCTACAGCAAAGGCCGCGAAAGAAGCTTTCATTTTGGAAGCAAGGAACATCATATTTGCGGCATGATCTCACATTTAGGTCCGCAGCTTGCTATAGCCGATGGCATTGCATTGGCTAATAAGCTGGGTCAGAAAGGAAAAGTATCACTAGCTTTTACAGGAGAGGGCGGTACGAGCGAGGGTGATTTTCATGAAGCTTTAAACCTGGCAGCTGTCTGGGATTTGCCGGTAATTTTTTTAATAGAGAATAACGGCTATGCGCTCAGTACTCCTACCAATGAGCAATACCGCTGTATCAACCTGGCAGATAAAGCCAAAGGCTATGGTATAGAAGGCATTACTATTGATGGCAATAACATCTTAGCTGTTTATGATACCATTAAAGGTGTAAGGGATTATTGCATCAAAAATCAAAAGCCGTACTTGATTGAGTGCTCTACTTTTCGCATGCGTGGACATGAGGAAGCCAGTGGTACCAGGTATGTACCCCAGGAGTTATTTGAACTTTGGGATAAAAAAGATCCTGTAGCCAACTTTGAGCAATATCTCATTGGCGAAGGTGTATTAACGGAAGAAGAGATCGTCTCAATAAGAGACAGTTTTAAAACTAAGATAGAGGAGGAGTTAAAACAGGCAGAAGCAAACGCATACCCTCTTGCAGTTGATACAGCTGTTGAAGTAAACGACGTATATGCGCCTCATGAGCAGGGAAGTGATCAGCTTAATACAGATGATAGTACTGTTTCGGAAAAACGTTTTATAGAAGCAATTAAAGAGGGTCTTCAGCAATCGCTGAGTCAACACGATAACCTCGTGATTATGGGACAGGATATCGCTGAATATGGTGGCGCCTTTAAAGTGACGGAAGGACTATTGGAGGAATTTGGAAAAAACAGGATTCGTAATACCCCTATTTGTGAGAGCGTGGTGGTGGGTGCGGCTTTGGGACTCAGCCTGGAAGGCTATAAATCGGTAGTGGAAATGCAATTTGCAGATTTTGCTACCATGGCTTTTAACCAGATCGTAAATAACCTGGCAAAATTATATTATCGCTGGGGACAGCAGGCCAATGTGGTAATACGCATGCCAACCGGCGGAGGTGTAGGCGCAGGGCCTTTTCATAGCCAGAGCAATGAAGCCTGGTTTACGCATGTGCCCGGCTTGAAAGTGGTGTACCCTTCTACTCCTGCTGATGCAAAAGGTCTGCTGATCGCGGCCATCAATGATCCCAACCCGGTATTGTTTTTTGAGCATAAAGCTTTGTACCGTAGTATAGCTGCTCCGGTGCCCGATGAAAGCTTTGAAATACCGATTGGTAAAGCCAGGTGGGTACAGCAAGGAGATGATATCGCTATTATTACTTATGGAATGGGTGTTATTTGGGCCGAAGAATATGCAGCCTCACATCCCGAGGTATCAATAGCTATACTGGATCTGCGAACCCTTTTGCCGCTGGATTATGAAGCGATCAAACAAGCTGCAGAAAGTACCGGCAAAGTACTGGTATTGCATGAAGATACTTTGACGGGAGGTATTGGCGCTGAAGTAGCGGCCTGGATTGGTGAGCATTGTTTTAACCGGCTGGATGCGCCGGTAATGCGATGCGCCTCATTGGATACACCGGTGCCCTTTAATAAAGAACTGGAAGCGAACTTTATGGCCCATGCCAGGTTAGAAACATATATTCATAATTTACTGAATTTTTAATTACGGTATTTGCCGGCTCAACTATAAACCATCAACTAAACAATGTCTTTCGAACTATTACTACAAAGCATTTCAAAGCGGGTAACACTGAACGAAGAAGACCAAAAAACATTTACTTCTTTTTTCAGAACCAAAAAACTGAAGAAGAAAACCTTTTTATACCAGGAGGGAGATGTACAGCAGCATATAGCCTTTATTAATTCCGGTTGTTTACGTAGCTATTCTATTGATAAAAACGGAACAGAACATATTTTGCAGTTTGCTCCTGCCGGCTGGTGGATTGCTGATATGCAAAGCCTGTTAAATAATGCGCCGTCGAACCTGAGTATTGACGCCATAGAAGACAGCGAAGTTTTTTTAATAAAGCAATCGGAAATAGAAGATATGTACCAGGCCCTGCCTCAAATGGAACGCTATTTCAGAATACTGGCAGAACGGTCCCTGGCTACATCTCAGCAAAGATTGATAGATGCCTTAAGTCTTACCGCTGTTGAACGATATAACAACTTCTGCATAAGATATCCTTCGCTTATACAAAGCATCCCACAGAAATATGTGGCTTCTTATATTGGTATTACCCCGGAATTTATGAGTAAAATGTTGAGTCAGCCGATGAAGAAGGGCTAGGAGGAAGTGAGTAGGGGAATGGGAAGTAGTTAGTTGGCGTGAGCATCTAAGGAATATGTAACATACAATTTTTAATAGGCAATTTATAATATGGCTACTGCGTGCTCTGCGAGAAACAAGCTAGTAGGGAGTAGCAAGTGGGGATTGGGGAAGGAGCATATCCGTGCCGGATAATGACCCTGGTTTACGATTATTGGACACCGCTCGTACATCGTATATCTTATATCGTACAATATGAATTAATCTTCGTATCTCTTCCTCTGCGCGCTCTGCGAGCAACAACACATCCCCAAAATTACAATATTTCCAGCCTTTCTCACTTAACCTGGATTAGCTCTTTTACTTAATCCGTGTTATTGTGCCCGCCTCTTCTTTAAGCTAGCTTTGTTCTTAAAGGAGATCAAAAAATGAAAAAGTCAATAGAAAGAGTGCTTACCCGCCCCATGCAAGCAGGCATGGTGGGCGACGGGTTCAGGGTTTTTAATTTCATACCCCGCGGTGTTACCCAACAAAGGTTAAGTCCTTTTTTAATGCTTGATTTTGCTGCTGCTTTTAATTTTTCACCCACCGACAAACCCCGCGGTGTTGATGTGCACCCTCATAAAGGATTTGAAACAGTAACCGTTGCGTATAAGGGAAGTGTAGCACATCATGATAGCGCAGGTAACAGCGGCGTTATTCATCCCGGCGATGTGCAGTGGATGAAAGCAGGGGCCGGCATTTTGCACAAAGAGTATCATGAAGAGACTTTTGCTGCAAGGGGTGGTGTTTTTGAAATGGTACAGTTGTGGGTGAACCTGCCTAAAAAAGATAAATCGGCTCAACCACATTACCAGTCCCTGACAAAAGAAAATATAGGTAAAGTAGTATTGCCTGATAATGGTGGAGAAGTAAATGTTATTGCCGGTAATTTTAACGGTAATGCAGGTGCTGCTGAAACCTATACAGATGTCAATCTTTTCAACGTAAAGCTAAATAGTGGCGCCAGCTTAACAAC
>JAESFO010000617.1_pt1 | contig 19648 bp, 14 predicted proteins | sample 9269421 | NCBI WGS metagenome assembly JAESFO01 (sample SAMN14502839, study PRJNA617101) | algae metagenome | isolation source: Nostoc desertorum CM1-VF14 and co-occurring heterotrophs from rocky... | place: USA: Clark Mountains, San Bernardino, California | collected 2000-06-05 | reverse complement strand
GCTGCGGCGGGGGTCCGCAGAACTCGCTTCGCTCAAACAGCTGCGGCCCTGATCCCGCCTCCGCCTGCGCTCCTCGGCACAGCCAGAAGGGGGTGGGGCTCCCACGGGCCATCGCTGCGCTCGGCCCCGGAGTATTCGCCAGAGCCTGCTGCATTACTCCCTCTCCCTCCGGGAGAGGGCGGGGGTGAGGGCAGCGGCGATGGATATGGCGCGCTTCTGCCAACGCCGTCAGCCCTCACCCTGACCCTCTCCCGGAGGGAGAGGGAAGGGGAAAGAAGGCCGAGCGCAGCGATGGCCCGTCGGAGCCCCAATCCCCTCTGGCTGCGCCGAAACGCGAGCACCGCAGGTTGCCCCGTAGCGCAGCGCAGGGGTCGCAGACAGCGGGGTCGCTTTTTCTTTGGCTGCTTTCTTTTGGCGAAGCAAAAGAAAGTAGCTCGCCCGCCGGGGCGAAACCCGGCCCCGAAACACAAAAGAACCCCATGAGCCTCCTAAAGGTCAGCAACCTAGGCAAGTCCTTCGGCGGCGTCAAAGCCGTCGACGGCATCACCTTCGATCTCGCCGCGGGCGAGCTGCTCGCGCTCATCGGCCCGAACGGTGCAGGCAAGTCCACCACCTTCAACATGGTGAACGGCCAGCTCAAGGCCGACCAGGGCTCGATCACGCTCGACGGCCAGGAACTCGTCGGCCGCAGGCCGCGCGAGATCTGGCGCATGGGCGTGGGCCGCACCTTCCAGATCGCCGAGACCTTCGCTTCCCTGACCGTGGTCGAGAACGTGCAGATGGCGCTGCTCTCGCACGACGGCAAGCTGTTCTCGATGTGGCGCCGCGCGGCCGACCACCGGCGCGATGATGCGTTGGCGCTGCTCGACCAGGTCGGCATGAAGGCGCAGGCGGACCGGCCGTGCAGCGTGCTCGCGTATGGCGACGTGAAGCGCGTCGAGCTCGCGATCGCGATGGCCAATTCGCCCAAGCTGCTGCTCATGGACGAGCCCACGGCCGGCATGGCGCCGAAGGAGCGCAATTCGCTGATGGCGCTGACCAAGCAGCTCGTGATCGACCGCGGCATGGCGGTGCTCTTCACCGAGCACAGCATGGACGTGGTGTTCGCGTATGCCGACCGCATGATCGTGCTCGCGCGCGGCCGCCTCATCGCGCAGGGCAAGCCGCTCGAGATTCGCGACCATCCCAAGGTGCAGGAGGTGTACTTCGGCAGCGGCAAGACCTTCGAGAAGAAAAAGGTGGTGGCATGAAGACGAACACGAACACGAAGACCGGACGCAGAGGACGCGAAGGTTTCGCAGAAGACGCAAAAAAGAGAAATCAAGAAGAGTTTTCTTGCCTTCTTTTGCGACCTTTGCGGAACCTTTGCGTCCTCTGCGTCCGGCTGTCCGCTCCCGCTCCCCACCCTGCACGATGACCACCCAAGAGCCACTCCTTCAAGCCAAGGCCCTCTGCGCCTGGTACGGCGCCGCCCAGATCCTCTACGACGTCGACCTCGAGGTGCGGCGCGGCGAAGTGGTCGCGCTCATGGGTCGCAACGGCGCGGGCAAGTCGACCACGCTCAAGGCGCTGATCGGCATGCTGTCGAAGCGCCGCGGCGCGGTGCGCTTTCTCGGCCACGACATCTCGAAGAGCGAGCCGCACCATGCGGCGCGCCTCGGCCTGGGCTTCGTGCCCGAGGACCGGCGCGTGTTCACCGACCTCACGGTGATGGAGAACCTCGAGGTCGGCAAGCAGCCGGCGCGTCAGTGGGCCGACGGCAGCGAGGCGCCGCTGTGGACGCCCGAGCGGCTGTTCCAGCTGTTCCCCAACCTCGGCGAGATGCCGAACCGCCCGGGCGGGCGCATGAGCGGCGGCGAGCAGCAGATGCTGACGGTGGCGCGCACGCTCATGGGCAACCCGTACCTGGTGCTGCTCGACGAACCCTCCGAGGGCGTCGCGCCGGTGATCGTCGAGCAGATGGCGAACATGATCCTCGAACTGAAGGCGCAGGGCGTGAGCATCCTGCTGTCGGAACAGAACATGCACTTCGCCGAGCTGGTCTCCGACCGTGCCTATGTGCTCGAGAAGGGCCAGATCCGCTACCACGCCACGATGGCCGAGCTCGCGGCCAACGAGGACGTGCGGCGCGCCTACCTGAGCGTCTAGGAAGAAATCGAGCATGCCGCTGCAGCTGCAGGTCAACGGGCACGCACACACACTCGACGACGTGCCGCGCGAGGCGACGCTGCTGCATCTGCTGCGCAACGACCTCGGGCTCAACGGGCCCAAGTACGGCTGCGGGCTCGGGCAGTGCGGTGCGTGCACGGTGCACGTGGACGGGGTGGCGGCGCGCGCCTGCGTGATACCGGCACACGGCGTGGCGGGCCGCGCGGTCACCACGCTCGAAGGGCTTGGCACGCAAGCGAACTGGCATCCCGTGCAGGCCGCCTTCGAAGCGGCGCAGGCCGCACAGTGCGGCTATTGCCTCAACGGCATGGTGATGCAGGCCGCCGCGCTGCTCGCGCGTGATCCGCATGCAAGCGAGGCGCGCATCCGCAGCGAACTCTCGGGCAACCTCTGCCGCTGCGGCACGCACATCGAGATCCTCGATGCGGTGCATCGTGCGGCGGTGCGGATGCGCGCGGAGGCCAGCCAATGAGCCGCTCGTCTTCTTCCCGCTCCCTCTGGGAGAGGGCCAGGGTGAGGGCATCGGCCTTTGCAAGCGCACGGCCTTCTCCAACGCCGCCGGCCCTCACCCCAACCCTCTCCCGGAGGGAGAGGGAGCAAGACCGATGACGCGCCGCGCCGACCTGCCGCGCACGCGCGCGGAATTCCTCTCGGCCGACGGCGTGCTGCTCGTGGTGCGCGAGACGCCGCCCGCGCCGCCGCCCGCGAAGGGCCAGCCGGCCGCCATCGCGGGCAACCCGGCCGAGGGCGACGAGATCCTGCTCGCGGTGTGGGACGACGGCAGCGCCTCGGCGCTCAATGGCCACGTCGACCTGGGCACCGGCATCCAGACCGCGCTGGGCCAGATCGTGGCCGAAGAGCTCGAACTCGGCATGCCCTGCGTGCGCGTGATGCTCGGCGACACCGCGCGCGCGCCGAACCAGGGCGCCACCATCGCGAGCGCCTCGATCCAGATCCACGCGCAGCCGCTGCGCCTCGCGGCCGCACAGGCGCGCGCATGGCTGCTTGCGCGCGCGGCCGAGCGGCTCGGCCTGGCGCCGGAGGCGCTCGAACTGCGCAACGGCGTGGCGCGCGTGGCCGCCGAGCCGGCGCGACGCGCGAGCTACGCGGCGTTGGTGGCCGGCCAGCGCACGGTGCTGCGGCTCGATCCGAAGGCCGAGCTCAAAGACCCGGCCGACTACCGCATCGTCGGCACCCGCCAGCCGCGCGTCGACATACCGGCCAAGCTCGCGGGCGAGAACGTCTTCGTGCACGACATGCGCGTGCCCGGCATGCTGCACGGCCGCGTGGTGCGCCCGCCCTACGCCGGCGCGGACCACGGCGACTTCATCGGCAACACGCTCGAGTCGGTCGACGAGGCGTCGATCGCGCACATCCCGGGCATCCGCGCGGTCGTCGTGGTCCGCGATTTCGTCGGCATCGTCGCCGAGCGCGAGGAACATGCCGAGCAGGCGCTGCGCGAACTGCGCGTGCGCTGGAAGCCCTGGCCCGGCATGCCCGACCTCTCCGACGTGGCGCAGGCGCTGCGCGACAACCCATCGACCCAGCGCCTGCTGGTCGACGAGGGCGACGTCGACGGCGCCCTCGCCCGCGCCGCGCAGCCGATGCCGCGCACCTACGTCTGGCCCTACCAGATGCATGCGTCGATCGGCCCCTCGTGCGCGCTGGCCGAGTGGCAGCCCGAAGACGGCAGCGGCATGCAGCTGCGCTGCTGGGCCGGCACGCAGAACCCGCACGTACTGCGCGCCGACCTGGCAAAACTCATGGGCGTGCAGGACCTGCAGGTCGACGTGGTCCGCATGGAGGCGGCCGGCTGCTACGGCCGCAATGGCGCCGACGACGTGGCCGCCGACGCCGCGCTGCTCGCGCGCGCCGTGGGCGCGCCGGTGCGCGTGCAGCTCACGCGCGAGCAGGAGCACGCCTGGGAGCCCAAGGGCGCCGCGCAGCTGATGGAGATCGACGGCGGGCTGCTGGCCGACGGCCGTGTCGCGGCCTACGACTTCGCCACCTCGTACCCCTCGAACGGCGCGCCCACGCTCGCGCTGCTGCTCACGCGCACCATCGAGCCCGTGGCGCAGGCCTTCGAGATGGGCGACCGCACCGCACGGCCGCCCTATGCCTTCGACAACCTGCGCGTGAAGGTCAACGACATGGCGCCGATCGTGCGCGCCTCGTGGCTGCGCGGCGTGTCGGCGCTGCCGAGTTCGTTCGCGCACGAGTCGTACATCGACGAGCTCGCGACCGCCGCGGGCGTCGACCCGGTGCAGTTCCGGCTGCGCCACCTGAACGATCCGCGTGCCGCCGAACTGGTGCAAGCCACCGCGCAGAAGGCCGGCTGGCGCATGCGCACCGGGCCGCAGGAGAACGCCGACGGCGGGCTCGGCGCGGGCGGCGACATCCTTTTCGGCCAGGGGTTCGCGTACGCGCGCTACGTGCACAGCAAGTGGCCGGGCTTCGGTGCCGCATGGTCGGCCTGGGTGGCCGACGTCGAGGTCAACCGCAAGACCGGCGAAGTGCATGTGCGCCGCGTGGTCGTGGGGCACGATGCGGGCCTGCTGGTCAATCCGGCGGGTGTCGAGCACCAGGTGCACGGCAACGTGATCCAGACCACGAGCCGCGCGCTCAAGGAAGAGGTGCAGTTCGCGCCGCAGTCGCCCGCCGTGCGCGAGGGCGGCGCTCAGTTGCCGGGCGTCTTGCCTTCGGGCGTGGTCGCGAGCCGCGAGTGGGGCGGCTATCCGATCATCAGCTTCCGCGACGTGCCGGTGGTCGAGGTCATGCACATGCCGCGGCCCGGCGAGCCCTCGCTGGGCGCGGGCGAGTCGTCGTCGGTGCCGGGCACGGCGGCGATCGCGAATGCGATCTTCGATGCGACGGGGGTGCGGTTCAGGGCGCCGCCGTTCACGCCCGAGAAGGTGCTGGCCGAACTGAACCGGGCGTCTCTCCCTCCCCCTCCGGGGGAGGGCGGGGGTGGGGGCGAGCGGCGTGTCGGTGGTGACGCCGTCGTGCCCCCATCCCAGCCTTCCCCCGGAGGGGGAAGGAGCAATACCGCCTGGCCGAAGCGCAAAGGCGTGTGGGCCACGAGCGCGGCGCTCATCGTCGGCGGCATCGGCGTCGTCGCCGGGCTGCTCGGCTGGCGCTCGGCCATCGCGCCGGTCGCGCTCACGGCGCCGGTCTACAGCGAGGCGACCATCGAGCGCGGCCGCGTGCTCGCCGCGCTCGGCGATTGCGCCGTGTGCCACACCGCGCCCGGCGGCGCGCCCAACGCGGGCGGCCGCGCGATGCAGACGCCCTTCGGCACGCTCTACACCACCAACCTCACGCCCGATGCCGAGACCGGCCTCGGCCGCTGGTCGTTCAGCGCCTTCCAGCGCGCGATGCGCGAAGGCATCTCGCGCGACGGCCACCACCTGTACCCCGCCTTTCCGTACACCGCCTTCGCCAAGACCAGCGACGACGACCTGCAGGCGCTCTATGCCTACTTCATGGCCCTGCCCGCGGTGCGCGCCGAAACGCCAAAGGCCGAGCTGAAGTTCCCGTTCAGCCTGCGTCCGCTGATGGCCGGATGGAACGCGCTCTTCCATGACCCGGCGCCCGCGCAGCCCGTGGCCACGCAGAGTGCCGAATGGAACCGCGGCGCCTACCTCGTGAACGGCCTCGGCCATTGCGGCGCCTGCCACACGCCGCGCAATGCCATGGGCGCGGAGCAAAGCGGCAGCGCCTTCCTGTCGGGCGCGATGGTCGACGGCTGGGAGGCGCCGCCGCTCACGGGCACGTCGAAGTCCGCGATGCCGTGGGATGCCGAGTCGCTCTACCGCTACCTGCGCAATGGCCACTCGCCGCGCCACGGCATTGCGGGCGGCCCGATGGCCGAGGTTGTGCGCGAACTCACCGCGGTGCCCGACGAAGACATTCGCGCGATGGCGACCTACCTCGCGTCGTTCAATCCCGCGCCGGTACCCGAGGCCGGGGCCAGCGCACAGGCCCGGCACGTCGTCGAGACCGCCGCACGCACGCAGGGCCAATTGCTCGGCCCTGCGCAGCGCATGTTCGACAGCGCCTGCGCCGCCTGCCACCACGACGGCGACGGCCCCACGCTGCTCGGTGTGAACACGCCGCTCGCGCTCAACAGCAACCTCACGAGCGCGAAGCCGGACAACCTGCTGCGCACGATCCTCGACGGCGTGCGCGAACCCGCGAGCCGCGACATCGGCTTCATGCCCGCCTTCCGCGACGCCCTCGACGACCGCCAGATCGCCGAACTCGCCGGCTACATGCGCGCGCGCTTCGCGCCGCAGGAGCCCGCATGGCAAGACCTGCCGGCCCAGGTGGCGCGCGTGCGGGCGGCGCGGGGGCATTGAACGAGGCCGTCGAATGCGGACAGCCGAATACGGACAACCGGACGCAGAAGAAATACAAAAGCTACGCAGAGGTCGCAGAAAAGAAAAATCAAATTTCTTCCTTCCTTCCTTCCTTCCTTCCTTCCTTCCTTCTTGGCTGTTCCTTTCGCGTCCTCTGCGAAACCTTCGCGTCCTCTGCGTCCGGAAGTCCGCACCCAGCGGCCCCCGACAAGCCACAGCGCTACGATCCCGTCCACCCTACCCACACGCAGAGACGACCCATGCCCCTAGACCTCGACCCCTCCTCGACCCTTCCGCAAGACGCCGCCCGCGCCACGCTCGTCGGCCGCATCTGGCAACCGGGCGTGGGCCCGGTGCTGGTCGCGGTCCATGACGGCGGCCTGCACGATCTTTCGCAAGTGGCACCGACGATGACCGACCTGCTCGAAGCCGACGCCTCGCCCGCCGACGCCGTGCAGCGCGCAGTACAAGCAGGCAAGGCACCGCGCATCGCGTCGCTCGCCGACACCGTCGCCAACAGCGACGGCAGCGTCGCGCGCGACGAAGCGAAGCCCTGGCTGCTCGCGCCCTGCGACCTGCAGGCCGTCAAGGCCAGCGGCGTGACCTTCGTCGAGAGCCTGCTGGAGCGCGTGATCGAGGAACAGGCGCGCGGCGACGCCTTGCGGGCCGAAGCCACGCGCGCGGCGCTCGGCGGTGTGCTCGGCGACAACCTCGCGGGCATCGTGCCCGGCTCGGCCGAAGCCGCAAAGGTCAAGGAAGTGCTGATCGCGCAGGGCGCGTGGTCGCAGTACCTCGAAGTGGGCATCGGCCCGGACGCCGAGATCTTCACCAAGGCGCCCGTGCTCTCGTCGGTGGGTACCGGCGCCGACATCGGCATCCATGCCGCCTCGGTCTGGAACAACCCCGAGCCCGAGGTGGTGCTCGCCGTCAACAGCCGCGGCCAGACGCTGGGCGCGGCGCTCGGCAACGACGTGAACCTGCGCGACTTCGAAGGCCGCAGCGCGCTGCTGCTCGGCAAGGCCAAGGACAACAACGCCTCCTGCGCCATCGGCCCGTTCATCCGCCTGTTCGATGCGCACTTCGGCATCGACGACGTGCGGCGCATCACCGTGGCGCTCGAAGTGCGCGGCCCCGAGGGCTTCGTGCTCGAAGGCTCGAGCTCCCTCGCGAAGATCAGCCGCGATCCGCTCGACCTCGTGTCACAGGCCATCGGCGTGCACCACGACTATCCCGACGGCTTGATGCTGTTCCTCGGCACCATGTTCGCGCCGACCCAGGACCGCCATGGACCGGGCCAGGGTTTCACCCACGTGGTCGGTGACAAGGTTCGCATTTCGGCGCCCGAGCTGGGTACCCTGGTCAATCGCGTCGTGCATGCCGACCAGGCACCGCGGTGGACTTTCGGCTTAAGCGCGCTGATGCGCAATCTGGCGGGTCGCGGGCTGCTGTAAGCGTTACTTCTACGAGTTCAAAGGAGTTGTACTCCTTTGTGATTCATTGACCGCAGGTTGCAATCTGTTGCGGTTGACCATTGTTCTCATTCCCCTCAAGATACCCGCCTGTTAATGAAGTAACACGGGAGACAGAGGTTGCCGCCCAGCGAGATCGAACTACTGCAGTCGCCAGTCGACGGTCCGCTTCCGTGTGGTGAAGACCTCGAGTACGACCCCGAATTCCTGGCCCTGCAGCAAGCGGCGACGGGCAAGCGCGAACAGCAGTTCGGCTCCACCATCATCCCGGCCGAGCCGCCCGACTGGGCCCGCGTCGAACGCATCGCGCGGCAGCTCTGCCAGCGCACGCTCGACCTGCGCGTGCTGGTGCTGCTGGCGCTGGCATGGACCGAGAGCCGCGGCCTGCCGGGCTACGTGGACGGGCTGCGCGTGGTCGACGGCGTGTTGCGCAAGTTCTGGGACGAGGTGCATCCGCGCGTGGTCGACGACGGCTTCGAGGATCCGCTGCCGCGCATGAATGCGCTGGCCGCACTGGCCGAGGCCGAAGGCCTCGGGCGCAGCGTGCGCGATGCGAAGCTGCTCGACGACGGTGGCGCATCGATGAGCCTGCGCCAGGTCGAGGCACTGCTCGATTCGAGCAAGGCCGACCAGATCGACTATCCGGGCGGCATCGCCCGGCTCAGGGAAGTGGCGCGCCGCGCGCAGGAGAAGGCCGCGGCACCGTTGGTGGCGCTGCATGCGGCGCTCGAATTGCTGCAGCGCATCCGCGAGACCGCGGAGCGCGCGCTCGGCCAGAGCTGGGCGCCCGACTTCTCGCGCCTGGAGCGCTCGCTGCGCACCGTGGTCCAGCTGCTGCCCGAGCAGGCGCAGCCGGATCCGTCCGCCGCCCCGGGCGCTGCTGCCGCCGATGTGGATGCGCAGGGCCTGCAGGCTTCGGCACCGGCAGCGGGCGCGGGCGCGGGGCCGCAGGGCGCGGCCGCCGGCGTGCGCAAGGCGAACATTCAAGAGATTGAAATATCGGGCCGTGATGATGTGCATGTGCTGTTGGAAAAAGCGTGCCAGTACCTGGAACGCACCGAACCCAGCCATCCGGCGCCGATGCTGATCCGGCGTGCGCAGCGGCTGCTGGACCTCAATTTCTTCCAGATCATCGAAGAGCTCGTGCCCGAGGGCGTGCAGAAGATCGAAAGCCTGGCGGGGCGGTCGCTGAGCGCGGGCTCGGCGGTCGAATGATGGGCGGCCTTCGCGCCGCCTGCGCACGGCGGCAGCAGCATCGGTCAAGGTCGATCAACACGCATTGAAGAGATTCAAGAGGAAGCTTTATGGCAGACAACCGTGTCAGAAACAGTGGGCAGAAGTTCATTGCGCGCAACCGGGCGCCGCGCGTGCAGATCGAGTACGACGTCGAGATCTACGGCAGCGAGCGCAAGATCCAGCTGCCCTTCGTGATGGGCGTGATCGCCGATCTCGCGGGCAAGCAGGTCGACCCGATGCCCGACCTCGCCGAGCGCGACTTCATGGCCGTGGACATCGACAACTTCGACGAGCGCATGAAGGCCATCAAGCCGCGCGTGGCGTTCCAGGTGCCCAACACGCTCACCGGTGAAGGCCAGATGAACGTCGACATCACCTTCGACAGCATGGACGACTTCTCGCCGGCGCGCATCGCGCGCCAGGTGGGCGCGCTCCAGCACCTGCTCGAGGCGCGCACCGAGCTGTCGAACCTGCTGTCCTACATGGACGGCAAGAACGGCGCCGAGCAGCTGATCGCGCAGGCGCTGCAGAACCCCGAGCTGCTGAAGTCGCTCGCCTCGGCGCCGAACCCCGCCGTGGCCAAGGCGGTGGAGGCCGCCAACGAGAAGTCGGGCGCGCCCGGCACCGCTTCCGAATAAGCAGGACCGCCATCATGAGCACCGCACCCAAGCAGACAACCGCAGCACGCGCGCCGGCCACCGTCGAAGCGCTCGAGCCGAACGAGTTCTCCGACCTCCTGCAGCGCGAGTTCAAGCCCAAGACCGACCAGGCCCGCGAGGCGGTGCAGAGCGCCGTCAAGACGCTCGCGGTCCAGGCGCTGGAGAGCACCGTCACCATCTCGAACGACGCCTACCGCACCGTGCAGGCGATCATCACCGAGATCGACCGCAAGCTCTCGGAGCAGATCAACCAGATCCTGCACCACGAGGACTTCCAGCAACTCGAAGGCGCATGGCGCGGCCTGCACTACCTCGTCAACAACACCGAGACCGACGAGCAGCTCAAGATCCGCGTGATGTGCGCTTCGAAGCGCGAAGTGGCGCGCTCGCTCAAGCGCCACAAGGGCATTGGCTGGGACCAGAGCCCGCTGTTCAAGAAGATCTACGAGGCCGAGTACGGCCAGTTCGGTGGCGAGCCCTTCGGCGCGCTGATCGGCGACTTCCACTTCGACCACAGCCCGCCCGACGTCGAGATGCTCGGCGAGATGGCCAAGATCGCCGCGGCCGCGCACTGCCCGTTCATCGCGGGCGCCTCGCCCACGGTGATGCAGATGGATTCGTGGCAGGAGCTCTCGAACCCGCGCGACCTGACCAAGATCTTCCAGAACACCGAGCACACCGCCTGGCGTTCGCTGCGCGAGTCGGAAGACGCGCGCTACATCGGCCTGGCGATGCCGCGCTTCCTGGCGCGGCTGCCGTACGGTGCGCGCACCAACCCGGTGGACGAGTTCGAGTTCGAGGAAGAGACCGATTCGGCGCAGCACAACCGCTACACCTGGGCCAACTCGGCCTATGCGATGGGCGTGAACATCAATCGCTCGTTCAAGCAGTTCGGCTGGTGCACCTCGATCCGCGGCGTCGAGTCGGGCGGCGCGGTCGAGAACCTGCCCACGCACACCTTCCCGACCGACGACGGCGGCGTGGACATGAAGTGCCCGACCGAGATCGCGATCAGCGACCGGCGCGAGGCCGAGCTGGCCAAGAACGGCTTCATGCCGCTCGTGCACCGCAAGAACTCCGACTTCGCGGCCTTCATCGGCGCGCAGTCGCTGCAGCAGCCGGCCGAGTACTACGACGCCGATGCCACCGCCAACGCCAACCTCGCCGCACGGCTGCCGTACCTGTTCGCGTGCTGCCGCTTCGCGCACTACCTGAAGTGCATCGTGCGCGACAAGATCGGTTCGTTCCGCGAGCGCGAGGACATGGAGCGCTGGCTCAACGACTGGATCATGAACTACGTGGACGGCAGCCCCGGCACCTCGTCGCAGGACACCAAGGCCATGAAGCCGCTCGCCGCGGCCGAAGTGCAGGTCGAGTCGATCGAGGACAACCCCGGCTACTACGCCGCCAAGTTTTTTCTCCGGCCGCACTATCAGCTCGAAGGGCTGACGGTGTCGTTGCGGCTGGTTTCGAAGCTGCCGTCCAACAAGAAGGACAGCAGCTAGTTCAACCGTGTCCCGTGATCGGGCAACAATAACTTTGGGGGTTTCACCATGGCAGTAGACATGTTCATGCGCGTAGAGGGCGCGAACGGCGAATCCAAAGACTCGAACCACAAGGAGTGGACGGATATCACCTCGTTCGCATGGGGAGCGACGCAGCCCGGCAACATGGTCAGCGGCGGCGGCGGCGGGGTCGGCAAGGCCAGTTTCAACGACCTGCAGGTGATCGCGCGCATCGACAAGGCGGCGCCGTCGGTGCTCAAGAACTGCGCGAGCGGCAAGCACCTGAGCAAGGTCGAGGTGTCGGTGTGCAAGGCCGGCGGCTCGCAGATCGAGTACACGCGCGTCACGCTCGAGGAAGTGCTCGTCACCTCCGTGCAGTACACGGCCGAGCAGGGCAATGAGGCGGTGCTGGTGCAATACGCCTTCCAGGCCGCCAAGGTCAAGCAGCAGTACTGGGAGCAGACCGACAAGGGCGGCAAGGGCGCCGAGACCGTGCTGGCCTGGAACATCAAGGAAAACAAGGAAGGCTGACCGCCGCCTTCCTGCCAGGCCGGCCTTGCGTGCGCCGCACCGATCGCGGCGCGCCGCGGCCGGCCTCTTCATCTATATGTGCCACCCGGCGGCCCCCTCTCGTGGGCCGCGTGCGAGTCAATGAGGACGTTTCATGGGCGATGGGTTTGCAGTGCTGGGCGAGCGCTCCGTGGCCGAGCACACCGAAGGGGTACAGCGGCAGATCCGCGCGAGTCCCCAGAACGCCAGCCTGCGCCTTGCGCTGTGCCATTTCCTGGCGCTCCGGGGCGAATGGCAGCGGGCTGAAGACCAGCTCAAGCTGGCCGCGAAGATCGACCCCGCGTTCGCGCCCGCCAGCGCCACCTGCGCCATGGCGCTCGTGGCCGAGCGCCAGCGCACCGAATTCTGGGACCGCGGCGGCCCTGCGCCGGCCGTGATCGACGGCCGCGGCGAATGGGTCGACGACCTGCTCGCCGCCGCCGCGCTGCCGCCCGAACAGGCCGCCGAGGCCGCCCGCCTGCGCGAGGCCGCGCGGCAGGCCGCACCCGCGCTCGCGGGCACCCTGTCGGTGGTGGACCGCAGCGACGCGCGCGCGCTGCAGGCCATCGACGGCGAGCCGGTGCAGCGCAGCGCGTTCGCCTGGCTCTGCGACGGCGATGCACGCCTTGGCGCCGTGCTGGAACTGCTCACGCCTTCGGGCTATGCCTGGCTGCCGCTGCCGGCGGTGCGCCGCATCAAGTTCTCGCGTCCAGAGCACCTGGTCGACCTGCTGTGGGCGCCCGCCATGATCGAGCTGCAGGACGGCCGCGGACTCAACGGCCTGGTGCCCGTACGCTACCCGGGCGCGCTCGATGCGCAGGACGACGAAGCCGTGCTGGGCCGCCGCACCGACTGGCTGCCGCTCGCGGGCGAGGCGCAGTACGCCGGCGTCGGCCAGCGCACGCTGATCAGCGAGGCGGGCGACCATTCGCTGCTCGACATCCGCCAGATCGAGCTGGCCGATGCTGCCGCTGCCGGCGACGGGGAGCGCGTGGTCCAGTGAGCGCCGTGCTGCCCGCCAGCCGTCCGACCCCCGAAGGCGACGGCGATCCGCAGGAAAGCGTTGCACGCGACCGCCTGCAGCCGGTGCTGCTCGACCGCCTGACCGACCGGCAGCCGCAGAGTCGCCAGGAGCGCGCGGGCGCGTTCCTCATGAGCGGCAAGCTGCTGCGCGACTCGGTGCTGCGCGACCTGCAATGGCTGCTCAACACCACCAACTTCGGCGCCGGCCACCAGATCAATGCGCTGCCGCGTGCGCGCCGCTCGGTGGTCAACTACGGCGTGCGCGGCTGGGCCGGCGGTCGCATGTCCGAGGTCGATTTCGCCGACGTCGAGGCCGCGATCCGCGCCGCCATCATCGACTTCGAGCCGCGCATCATGAAGGACAGCATCGACGTGCGCTGCGTCACCGACGCGAACGACCTCGAACACCACAACCTGCTGGCGCTCGAGATCCGCGGCACGCTCTGGTCGGTGCCGTATCCGATCGAGTTCATCCTGCGCTCCGAGCTGGATCTTGAAAGCGGGCACATGGTGCTGCGGCCGACGGGGGGGTTGTGATGCCGTTGCCTTCTTTTTCCCCGCTGCTCCGGATTGACTCCTTCCCCCTCCGGGGGAAGGCTGGGATGGGGGCAGCCACGGCGCTCGCAGGTGGAACGCCGCTGGCCCCCGCCCCAACCCTCCCCCGGCGGGGGAGGGAGCAACAACCCAGCCTCCCGTTTCATCGGCTGCGGGTGGCGCGCAAGGCCATGGAAAACTGACATGGACGCGCGGCTCCTCGACTACTACAACCGCGAACTCACCTACATGCACGAGCTCGGGGCCGAGTTCGCCGAGCGCTATCCCAAGATCGCGGGGCGCCTGGGCATGCGCGGCATCGAGGTCAGCGACCCGTACGTCGAGCGCCTGCTCGAAGGCTTCAGCTTTCTCACCGCGCGCATCCAGCTCAAGATGGACGCGGAGTTCCCGCGCTTCTCGCAGCGGCTGCTCGAAGTGGTGTATCCCAACTTTCTCGCGCCGCTGCCCGCGATGGCCGTGGTGCAGATCGACGGCAACCTCAACGAGGGCTCGCTGAAGGCTGGCTACGAACTGCCGCGCCACACCATCCTGCGCGGCCGCATGATCAAGGGCGAGCAGACCGCCTGCGAATTCCGCACCGGCCATGCGGTCACGCTCTGGCCCATCAAGGTCGCCGAGGCCGGCATCGGCCCCGTGCCTGCGGAGATCGCGCATGCGATGCCGCTCGTGGCGCGGCAGGCCAAGAGCGCGCTCACCATCAAGCTCGAGGCCGTGGGCGGCGCCAGGTTCTCCGAGATGCCGATCGACCGGCTCGAGTTCTTTCTCTCGGGCGCCGAACTGCATGCGCTGCGCGTGCTCGAGCTCGCGGTGCACCACGGCGTGGGTGCCGTGTGCCGCAGCGGCCCCGGCAGCACGGCGCGCATCGTGCCGCTCGGCGACGAGGCCGTGCGCCACGAGGGCTTCGACCCCGACCAGTCGCTGCTGCCCTACGACGCGCGCTCGTTCCAGGGCTACCGGCTGCTGCACGAGTACTTCGCGTTCCCCGACCGCTACCTGTTCTTCAGCGTGAAGAACCTGCGTGCCGCGGCCGCGGCCATGAGCGGCACGACGATGGAGATCGTGATCCTGCTCGACCGCGCCGACGCCGAGCTCGAGCGGCTCGTCGACGCGCGCCATTTCTCGCTGTTCTGCACGCCGATCATCAACCTCGTGCCGCGGCGCAGCGACCGCATTCCGGTCGGCCCTGGGCAGCACGAGCACCATGCGGTGATCGACCGCACGCGCCCGCGCGACTTCGAGATCTTCACCGTCGAGCGCGTCACGGGCCACATGGCGAGCGGCTCGGAAGAGCGCGAGTTCAGGCCCTTTCTCGGCTCGTTCGCGGCCGACGACGGCGACTTCGGCGCCTACTTCTCGCTGCGCCGCGAGCCGCGCCTGGTGTCGGACCGCGCCCGCGCGCAGGGCACGCGCACCAGCTACACCGGCAGCGAGGTGTACGTGTCGCTGGTCGACCAGCACGATGCACCGTTCCCGCACAGCCTGCGGCACATCACGATCGATGCGCTGTGCACCAACCGCGACCTGCCGCTCTTGCTGCCCACGGGGCTGGAGTCGGACTTCACGCTGCGCGTGTCGGCGCCGGTGCGTGCGGTGCGCATCCTGCGCGGGCCTTCGCGGCCGTATCCCGCGCTGGCGGAGGGTGCGCTCACCTGGCGCCTCATCAGCCACCTCGGGCTCAACTACCTGAGCCTGACCGACGTCGATGCGGCGCAGGGCGCGGCCGCGCTGCGCGAGATGCTCGACCTCTACGGCAACCTGGCCGACCCGGCCGTGCGCCGGCAGATCCAGGGCGTGCGCTCGATGGCGCTCGCGCCCGTGTTCCGGCGCCTGCCCGAGCCGGGGCCGATCGTGTTCGGCCGCGGCGTGGAGATCGCGCTCAAGATCGACGAGGTCGCGTTCTCGGGCGCCAGCCCCTACCTCTTCGGCGCGGTGCTCGAGCAGTTCTTCAGCCGGCATGTGTCGCTCAACGCTTTCACCGAGTTCTCGCTTGAAAGCCTGCAGCGCGGCGAGATCGCGCGATGGGCGCCGCGCATCGGACGGCGTCCGACGGTATGAACCTCGCGCAAACCCACGAAGGCGAGGCGGACCGCGCGGGCGAAAGCGAAGAAGCGTGGGCCGGGGCCGAGCGTGCCGCCGCCGCCCCGGTGCGCCGCGGAACCGCCGAGTCCGATCCGGTGCTCTGGGCCCGCCTCGTCGAGCAGCCTTTCGAGCACGACCTCTTCATGCTGCTGCGTCGGCTCGACGCACAGGGCGGGCATCCGCTGCTGGGCCGCGCGCCGCGTCCGCTCGACGAGCCGCTGCGCCTGGGCCAGGAGCCGTCGATGGCCTTCGCGCCATCGAACGTCTCGGGCGTCGACCTCGACGGCGACGGCCCGCCGCGCATCTCGATCTACGGCTTCGGCCTGTTCGGGCCCAACGGGCCGCTGCCGCTGCACCTGACCGAGTACGCGCGAGAGCGCAAGCGGCACCACAGCGACCACACGCTGAGCGCCTTTGCCGACCTGTTCCATCACCGGCTGATCCTGCTGTTCTACCGCGCCTGGGCCGATGCGCAGTCGGTCAACAGCCTCGACCGGCCCGACGGCCACCGCTTCGTCGACTACGTGGCGAGCCTCATGAACATGGGGCAGCCGGGCCTCAAGCAGCGCGACCGCATCGCCGACCATGCGCGCACCCACATGGCCGGGCACCTGGTGCGCCAGACGCGCAACCCCGAAGGGCTGATCCAGATCCTGCGGCTGTACTTCGACGTGCCGGTGCGGATCGACGAATTCGTGAGCGACTGGGTCATGCTCGACGAGCGGCAGGTCAGCCGCATCGGCCTGTTCGGGCGCAACCACCAGCTCGGCGGCGGCGCCACCATCGGCCTGGCGGTGCGCGACGCGCAAAGCAAGTTCCGCCTCGAGCTCGGCCCGCTCTCGCTGGAGGCGTTCCGCGCCTTCCTGCCGGGCAGCCCGCGATTGCAGCAGCTGATCGACTGGGTGCGCCAGTACATCGGCATCGAGTTCGCCTGGGAGCTGCGGCTCGTGCTGCAGAAGCCCGAGGCGCGCGGCATGCAGCTCGGCGGCGACCAGCGGCTCGGCTGGGGCAGCTGGCTCGGCGAACGCCTGTCCGACACCGACGCGGGCGACATGCTCTTCGCGCCCGAAGCGCTCTCGTCTTCACGCTCCGCCACGGCCGCCCGGACCGCGGCTTCCACGGCTTCTTTCTCCCAGGTATGACCGACATCCGCCGCGTCTCGCTCTTCTCGAAATTGAATCCGATGCTCTACAAGGCATTGGAGACCGCCACCGCGTTCGCCAAGCTGCGCGGCAATGCCTATGTCGAGCTGGTGCACTGGCTGCACCAGATCCTGCAGCTGCAGGACAGCGACCTGCTGCGCATCGTCAAGCGCGCGGGCCTCAACCTCGACGCGGTCGAACAGGACCTGGTGCGCGCGCTCGACCGCCTGCCGCACGGCGCGACCTCGATCAGCGACATCTCCGAGCACGTCGATCACGCGGTCGAGCGCGCATGGGTGTATGCGAGCCTGCGCTTCGAGGCCAGCTCGATCCGCGGCGGCCACCTGCTCGCGGGCATGGTCAAGACACCGGGGCTGCGGCAGGTGCTTTCGGGCATCTCGCGCGAGTTCGACAAGCTCGTGCCCGACGTGCTGATCGCGCAACTGCCGGCCTGGACCGAAGGCTCGCCCGAGGACGACTTCGACGCCGCCGCGTCGGCCGCCGTACATGGCGCCGCTGCCCCGGCCGCGCAGCCCGGCGACGGCGCCGCAGCGGGCGGCTCCGCGCTCGCCAAGTACGCGAGCGATCTCACCGCCAAGGCGCGCGCGGGCGAGCTCGATCCGGTCTATGGCCGCGACGACGAGATCCGCCAGATCATCGACATCCTGATGCGCCGGCGCCAGAACAATCCGCTGCTCACCGGCGAGGCGGGCGTCGGCAAGACCGCGGTGGTCGAAGGCTTGGCGTCGCGGCTCGCCGCGGGCGATGTGCCGCCCTCGCTGAAGGACGTGTCGCTCTGGGTGCTCGACCCCACGCTGCTGCAGGCCGGCGCGGGCGTGAAGGGCGAGTTCGAGCAGCGTCTGCGCCAGGTGATCGACGAGGTCGAGAAGAGCCCGAAGCCGATCGTGCTGTTCGTCGACGAGGTGCACACGCTGGTGGGCGCGGGCGGCACCGCCGGCACGGGCGACGCGGCCAACCTGCTCAAGCCCGCGCTCGCGCGCGGCCGGCTGCGCACCATCGGCGCCACCACCTGGTCGGAGTACAAGAAGTACATCGAGAAGGACCCGGCGCTGACGCGGCGCTTCCAGACCATCCAGGTGCACGAGCCCACCGAGCCGAAGGCGGTGGTGATGCTGCGCGGCATCTCGGCCGAGCTCGAGAAGCACCACGGCGTGCTGATTCTCGACGCCGCGCTCGAGGCCGCCGTGAGCCTGTCGCACCGCTACATTCCCGCGCGCCAGCTGCCCGACAAGGCCGTGAGCCTGCTCGACACGGCCTGCGCGCGCGTCGCGCTGAGCCAGCATGCGCTGCCGGCCGCGATCGAGGACCTGCAGCGCCGCATCGAGGTGCTGGGCATCGAGTCGGGCATTGCGGGGCGCGAGGCGGCCATCGGCGTCGGTGAGGCGAAGCGGGTCGACGCCATCGCGGCCGAGGTGGCCGCGGCCGAGGCCGAACTCGCGCTGCTCGAAGCGCGGCGCGTGGAAGAGGCGGCGCTGGTCGAGCGCATCGTCGCGCTGCGCCAGCAGCTCGCGCCCGCGGCCGTGCCGGTGCAGGCCGAGGGCGATGAAGCCGACACCGAGGCAGAGGCAGAGGCAGATGCCGAACCGGAGCGCACGCCCGAGCAGATCCGCGCCGAACTCGACCAGGCTCAGGACCAGCTCGCGCAACTGCAGGGCGAGTCGCCGCTGATCCTCGCGGCGGTCGATGCGCAGGCCATCGCCACCGTGGTCGCCGACTGGACCGGCATCCCGATCGGGCGCATGGTGCGCGACGATGCGCAATCGGTGCTGCGGCTCGCCGAGACGCTGTCGGCGCGCGTCGTGGCGCAGCCCGATGCGCTCGAGACCATCTCGCGGCGCATCCGCACCGCACGCGCGCGGCTCGACAACCCGAACAAGCCCGTGGGCGTGTTCCTGCTCTGCGGCCCCTCGGGCGTGGGCAAGACCGAGACCGCGCTCGCGCTGTCGGAGGCGCTCTACGGCGGCGAGCAGAACCTCGTCACCATCAACATGAGCGAGTTCCAGGAGTCGCACACCGTCTCCACGCTCAAGGGCGCGCCGCCGGGCTACGTGGGCTACGGCGAAGGCGGCGTGCTGACCGAGGCCGTGCGCCGGCGTCCCTACAGTGTGGTGCTGCTCGACGAGATCGAGAAGGCGCACCCCGACGTGCACGAGATCTTCTTCCAGGTGTTCGACAAGGGCTGGATGGAAGACGGCGAGGGCCGCCACATCGACTTCCGCAACACCGTGATCATCATGACCTCGAACGTCGGCACCGACCTGGTCATGCAGCTGTGCGAAGACCCGACCTTGCGCCCCGACCCCGAGCCGCTCGCGCAGGCGCTGCGCGAGCCGCTGCTCAAGGTGTTCGCGCCGGCGCTGCTCGGGCGCCTCGTCGTCGTGCCCTATTACCCGTTGCAGGCCGATGCATTGCATCGCATCATCCGGCTTCAGCTCGACCGCATCGCGGCGCGCCTGCAGGCGAACCACGGCATCGCGCTCGCCTACGACGCCAGCGCCGTCGAACTGGTGGCGCGCCGCTGCACCGCCATCGAGTCGGGCGGCCGGATGATCGACGCGATCCTCACGCACACCATCCTTCCGCGGCTCAGCGAGGAGGTCATCGGCGCCACGGTCAGCGCGCGCAAGCTGGCGGGCGTACGGCTGTCGGCGGCAGGGGACGACTTTCAGTACGAGTTCTCGGAAGCATAAGAAAGCATCAAGGAATGCATCAAGGAGACAACTTTCATGGCGCGAGTCGTCACGGCGCATACGCCACTGGGTGAAGAGCAGCTGAAGTTCCGTTCGATGCGCGGCACCGAGGGGCTGTCGCAGCTGTTCGAGTTCGAGGTCGATCTGCTGAGCGCGGATGCGGCGCTGGATTTGAAGTCGGTGTTGGGCAAGC
>JAESFO010000615.1_pt1 | contig 19900 bp, 18 predicted proteins | sample 9269421 | NCBI WGS metagenome assembly JAESFO01 (sample SAMN14502839, study PRJNA617101) | algae metagenome | isolation source: Nostoc desertorum CM1-VF14 and co-occurring heterotrophs from rocky... | place: USA: Clark Mountains, San Bernardino, California | collected 2000-06-05 | reverse complement strand
GCGGCCGTGGCCGCGCGCGGACCGGTGGTGCCCGCACCGGCGGCCGTGGTGCCGCCGGTGCCGCATCCGGCCAGCAGGAGCGCGGCGAGGGCGGTGAGGGCAACCGTCCGGATCGTCACGCCCCAGGTGTACCGGATCGGAGCTCCCGGCCGCTCCCGCGGCGCGGCACCACGCGCCGTCGTCGACCGCCGGGCCCCGGGCGGCGGCACGGGACCGGATCAGCTCCCGGGCTCGTCGTCGCGGTGCGCGGCACCGATCTCGAAGGCGGGCAGGCAGACGGCCACGTACTCCGCGCCGTCGGGGCCGGGTGAGCTGTAGCGCACCCACTCCCCCGGCGCGGTGTGCACGGCCTGCCCGGCGGCGACGTCGAGCTCCCCGCCGTCGAACTCGACCCGCAGTGCGCCGCGCAGGACCAGGGTGTACTCGTCGAACTCCGGGGTCTGGCCGGGCTCGGCCCAGCCCGACGGGCTGCGCATGTGGGCGACCGAGACCCGGCCGTCGCCGGAGTTCACCCGCCCGACGTACTCGTCGATGGTCTTCGGCGGGGTCCCGGCGGCGGTGACCCGGCTGGCGTTCTCGATCAGCTTCGGCACGGCACCATCCTGCCGCCTCAGCACTCGGCGGGCGGCCGGGGTGCGGGCAGCGCCGGTGCGGGGCGCCCGTCCACCGGCTCGGCGGCGAACGGTCCGCCGTGCACGGACAGGTCGATGCACACCGACCGGGCGGGCGGCAGGACGAGCACCGTCTGGTCCGCACCGGGCCGCATCGGGTGCCGGTGGTGCGCGGCGACCCAGCTGCGGTTGCGCCAGTGCCCCTCGACCCGGACCACGCCGACCACCTCCCGCGGTGTCCCCGCGGGACGACCTCGACGGTACCTCGCGCGACCCGGCCGCCGGAAATACCCTGGGGGGGTATAAACGCGGCAGCGGGTGTCCACGACGTCGGGAGGTAGACGATGCACGGCGAGCCACGGGCGGCCTCCGCCCCGCAGGAGCACGGGACGCACCCCGGCGGCGGCCCCGGGGCCCACGGCAGCCACGCGGGACACGGGCACGCGGACCACGCGGCGGTGTTCCGGGACCGGTTCGTCGTCGCGCTGGTGCTCGCCGTCCCCGTCGTCGGTTTCAGCGCGATGACCGGGATGCTGCTCGGGTACTCGCCCCCGGCGTGGTCGGCGTGGATCCCCCCGGTGCTCGGCACCGTGATCCTCTTCTGGCCGGGCCGGCCGTTCCTGGCCGGCGCCGTCGCCGAGATCCGGGCGCGCCGGCCCGGGATGATGCTGCTCATCGGCATGGCCGTGGGCGTCGCGTGGGTGGCGAGCCTGCTGAGCTCGCTCGGTGTCGGCGGGCTGGACTTCTGGTGGGAACTGGCGCTGCTGGTCGTGATCATGCTGCTCGGGCACTGGCTCGAGATGCGTGCGCTCGGGCAGGCGTCCGGGGCCCTCGACGCGCTGGCCGCGCTGCTGCCCGACTCCGCCGAGCGGGTCGGCGCCGACGGCACGGTCGGTACGGTCGCACCGGCCGACCTGACCGTCGGCGACGTGGTGCTGGTCCGGTCGGGCGCCCGGGTGCCCGCCGACGGCACGGTCGTCGACGGTGCCGCCGAGGTGGACGAGTCGATGATCACCGGGGAGTCCCGGCCGGTGCCGCGCGGCACCGGCGACCGGGTGGTGGCGGGCACCGTCGCCACCGATTCGGCGCTGCGGGTCCGGGTCGACGCCGTCGGCGAGGACACGGCGCTGTCGGGCATCCGTCGCCTGGTGGAGAACGCGCAGGGTTCGCGCTCCCGGGCCCAGGCACTCGCCGACCGCGCGGCGGCGCTGCTGTTCTGGTTCGCCGCGGGTGCCGGGGTGGCGACCTTCGCCGCGTGGACGCTGCTCGGCGACACCGCGCAGGCGGTCACCCGCACCGTCACCGTGCTCGTGATCGCCTGCCCGCACGCGCTCGGGCTGGCGATCCCGTTGGTCATCGCGATCTCCACGGCCCGCGCGGCACGCTCCGGGGTGCTGGTCACCGACCGGCTCGCGCTGGAGCGCACCCGCACCGTCGACACCGTGCTGTTCGACAAGACCGGCACGCTCACCACCGGCAGCCCGCGGGTCGTCGGGACCGCGGGCGCTGCGGGCACCCTGGCCCTGGCCGCCGCCGTCGAGGCCGACAGCGAGCACCCGCTGGCCCGCGCCGTCGTCGCCGCGGCGGACGGGCGTGCCGTCCCGGCCGCGCACGGGTTCCGCTCGCACACCGGACGCGGGGTGTCCGCCACCGTCGACGGGCGGCCGGTCGCCGTCGGGGGGCCGGCAATGCTGCGCGAGCGCGGTCTCGACGTGCCCGCCGAGCTGACCGGCGACGTGCACCGGTGGGGCGACGACGGTGCCACCGTGCTGTACGTGGTGGCCGGTGCGGACCCCGGCGAGGTGGTGGGCGCGCTCGCCCTCGCCGACGCGGTCCGCCCGGAGTCCCGGGCCGCGGTCGACGCCCTGCACGCCCGCGGCGTACGGGTCGTGATGCTCACCGGTGACGCGCGCCCGGTGGCCGAGGCGGTCGCCCGCGACCTGGGCGTCGACGAGGTGGTCGCCGAGGTGCTGCCCGAGGACAAGGACGAGGCGGTGGCCCGGCTCCAGGACCGCGGCGCGGTCGTCGCGATGGTCGGCGACGGCGTGAACGACGCCCCGGCGCTGGCCCGGGCCGACGTCGGGATCGCGATCGGGGCCGGTACCGACGTCGCCGTCGCCTCGGCCGGGGTGGTCCTCGCCTCCTCCGACCCGCGCGGGGTGCTGTCGGTGATCGCGCTGTCCCGCGCCGGGTACCGGAAGATGCTGCAGAACCTGTGGTGGGCGGCCGGCTACAACCTGGTCTCGGTGCCGCTCGCGGCCGGGGTGCTCGCCCCGGTCGGGTTCGTGCTCCCGCCCGCGGTCGGCGCGCTGCTGATGAGCCTGTCCACGGTCGTCGTCGCGCTCAACGCGCAACTGCTGCGCCGGGTGGAGCTGCGCCCGGACCGGCTGGTCAGCTGACCCGGGGTGGCGCCGTCGTCGCCCGGACCACCAGCCGGGTCGGGACCTCGACGTCGCCGGGGACGTCGCCGCCCAGCGCGGCGAGCAGTGCCCTGGCGGCGAGCTCGCCCTGGCGGCGGACCGGCTGGGCGACCGTGGTGAGCTCGGCGACGGCGGCCGAGTCGTGGTCGTCGAACCCGACCACCGACACCTGGCCCGGCACCGCCACTCCGGCACGGCGCAGGGTGCGCAGCACACCGACGGCGAGCTCGTCGGACATCGCGAACACCGCGGTCGGCATCGCCGGCAGGGAGAGCAGCTCCGCGGCCGCGGCGTCGCCGTCGGTCACCCCGGCCCCGGGGGCGACGACCGGGCCGCGGGGTCGCCCGGCCTCGGCGTGCGCGTCGGCCCAACCGTCGCGCCGGTCGGTCGTCGTGGCGCGGCCGTTGGCCTCGTCGGGGTCGAACGACACCAGCGCGACGCCGCGGTGGCCGAGCCCGAGCAGGTGCCGGACGGCGGTGCGGGCTCCGGCGCGGTCGTCGATGCCGATCCGCGGCCGTCCCGGCATGTCCCCGCCGAGCACGACGACCGGGATCCCCAGCGCGTCCAGCGCCGCGGCCTCGGTGGTGTCGATCGCCGAGGCGACGACGATCAGCCCGTCGGCGCGCCCGCGCACCGGCAGCGTCGCGAAGAAGTGCGCCCGCGCGTCCGGGTCGCCGAGGTTGTGGAGCTGGGTGACGTGCCCGTCCGCGGACAGCACGCCCTCCACCCCGGCGACGGCCTCGGCGAAGAACCAGCGGGTCGGGAAGCGGGCGAGCACGGCGACCGTCAGCGGCCGGACGGGGACGGAGTAGCCGAGGGAGGCCGCCGCCCGGCGGACGCGTTCGCGGGTGTCGTGCGAGACGGGGGTGCCCTCGCGCAGGGCGCGCGACACCGTCGCCGGGGAGACCCCGGCGAGCTCGGCGACCCGCCGGACACCCACCCGGCGTACGACCTCGCGCACCGGCTCGTCCGTCACGGGGGTCATCGTGCCCGCGCCTCGACAGCGGTTGCAACCGGATGAAACACTCTGCAACACCGCCCCGCCCCACGATCCGTACCCGGGAGCATCATGTCCGTGCACGAGCAGGACTGGTGGCGCAACGCCGTCGTCTACCAGGTCTACATCCGCAGCTTCGCCGACGGGAACGGCGACGGGACCGGTGATCTCGCCGGTCTGCGCAGCAGGCTCGACCATCTCGCCCGCCTGGGCGTCGACGCGATCTGGATCAATCCCTGGTACCCGTCGCCGCTGGCCGACGGCGGCTACGACGTGGCCGACTACCGCGCGATCAACCCGATGTTCGGCGACACCGCCCAGGCCGAGGCCCTGATCGCCGAGGCCCACGCGCGCGACATCCGGGTGCTGCTCGACATCGTCCCGAACCACCACTCCGACGAGCACGTGTGGTTCCGGCAGGCGCTGGCCGCGGGCCCCGGCTCGCCCGAGCGCGAGCGCTACCTCTTCCGCGACGGCCGCGGCGAGAACGGTGAGCTCCCGCCGAACAACTGGGAGTCGATGTTCGGCGGGCCCGCGTGGGAGCGGGTCGTGGCCCCCGACGGGACGCCGGAGCAGTGGTACCTGCACCTGTTCGACATCCGGCAGCCGGACGTGAACTGGGAGCACCCGGAGGTCCGCGCCGACTTCGAGGAGACCCTGCGCTTCTGGTTCGACCGGGGCGTGGACGGGTTCCGCGTCGACGTCGCGAACTCGATGGTGAAGGAGCCCGGGCTGCCCGACATCGTCGAGGGCGTGAACGACGCCCAGGACGGCGGCCACCCCTACCTCGACCGCGACGGCGTCCACGACATCTTCCGGTCGTGGCGCCGGATCGGCGACGCCTACGACCCGCCGCGGGTGTTCGTCGCCGAGGCCTGGGTGCCGGACCCGCAGCGCCTGGCCCGCTACCTGCGCCCGGACGAGCTGCAGACCGCGTTCAGCTTCAACTTCCTGACCGCCGCCTGGCTGGCCGAGGACCTGCGCGACAACATCGACGACGCGATCGCCGAGAACACCCGGGTCGGCGCGCCGGCGACCTGGGTGCTGTCCAACCACGACGTCTGCCGGCACCCGAGCCGGCTGGCCCGCAAGCCCGAGGCCGGGCGCGGCTGGAACCTCGACGACGTGATCGCCCTGCCCGCCGACCCCGAGCTCGGCCTGCGCCGGGCCCGCGCGGCGACGCTGCTCATGCTCGCGCTGCCCGGCACCGCGTACCTCTACCAGGGGGAGGAGCTCGGACTGCCCGAGGTCGAGGACATCCCGACCGACCGGCTCGACGACCCGACCTGGGAGCTGTCCGGGCACACGCTGCGCGGCCGCGACGGCTGCCGCGTCCCGCTGCCCTGGGCCGCGGGCGAGCCCGGCTTCGGGTTCGGCCCGTCCGGGACACCGTGGCTGCCGCAGCCGGAGGTGTTCGCCCGGCACGCGGCCGACGTGCAGGAGGCCGACCCGGAATCGGTGCTGCACCTCTACCGGGACGCCCTGGCGATCCGCCGCGCGCACCCCGCACTCGGCGGCGGCGCGCTGACCTGGCAGGAGTCGCCGGAGGGCACGCTGGCCCTGGCCCGCACCTCGGACTCCGGCGACGGCGGCTTCACCTGCCTGGTGAACGTCTCCTCGGCGCCGGTGTCGCTGCCCGAGGACGCCGAGGTGATGCTGTCCAGCGGCCCGCTCACCGCCCGCGGCGAGGTCCCCGCCGACACCGCGTTGTGGCTGCGCCACTGACCGGCGCGCCCGTCCCGGACGCCCCCAGGGGAACTCTCGTGGCTTTGAGCGCTACGAGGGTTCCCCTCGGGGCAGTCCCCCGGGGTCAGGCCACGATCGGCAGCCCGGCGAACCAGACCTCGCGCAGCGTGCGCTCGGTCCAGCGCCAGACCCGCCGCGCGGCGACCGGGTCCAGTGCGTGCGTGGCGACCCCGCCCGCCACGCCCGGCCCGGCCGGTCCCGCCTCCGCGAGCCCGGCGAAGTAGCGCCCGCTGATCCCCCCGACCAGCGGCGACGCCGCTGCCAGCACGACCGTGGCGGCCCCCTGCTCGGGGTCGGTCCCCGCCGGGCCGGGGTCGGCGGCGTTCACCGCGATCCCGTCGCCCGACCAGCGACGCGCGGCCTCGACCGCGTGCAGCAGCGCCGCGCTGCGGGAACGGGCGTGGGCGAGGTGGGCGTCGTAGCGCTCGTCGGAGAAGTGCGGGTCCTCCGGGTCGAACGCCGCGTCCCGGTGGGCGGCGGAGGTCACGGTGACCACCCGCGCGCCGTCGACCGCCGTGAGCGCCCAGTGCAGTCCCGAGGTGAGCGACGCCGGCCCGAGGTGGTTGACGGCCAGGTGCAGCTCCCAGTCGTCGACGGTGCGGGTCAGCGGGGCGCCGGTGACGGCCGCGGCGTGCACGAGCATGTGCAGCGGTCCGTCCCACAGGCGCACGAAGCGGGCGATGGAGCGCTGGTCGGACAGGTCGAGCTCGCCGACGGCGACGCGCTCGTTGCCGGTGTCGGCGACGATGCCGTCGCGGGCGACGGCACCGGCCTCGGCGTCGCGGACGGCGAGGGTGACCTCGGCCCCGGCGGCGGCCAGTGCGCGGGCGGCCGCGAGGCCGACCCCGGTGGTCGCACCGGTGACGACGGCGCGCCGGCCGGTGAGGTCGACGCCGGCGAGCACGTCGGAGGCGGTGGTCCCGGCCGGTGCGGCCGGGAGGACGACACGGGAGGTGGCGGTGGTGGACAGCGGACGGGATCGGTCGGTCGTGGAGCGGAACAGCATGGCGTGATCCCTTCTGAGCACCGGGTACGCGGTCGGTGACGTCGTCGTTGCGTCGCCGTGTCCCGGGGACAAGTAAACGGAGGATCCTCCGTATGACTCGGGACTCTATCCGGAGCATCCTCCGGATCGCAAGACGTATCGTGGGATCGTCAGTCCCACCCGAGGAGGCACCGCCATGGGCACCAGCACACGTTCCGGCCTGCGTGCGGACGCCGCGCGCAACCGTGAGCTGCTGCTGGCCGCGGCCGTGCGCGCGTTCACCGCGGAGAGCCGTGGCGGCCCCGCCACGACCCTCGCCGGCATCGCGAAGGACGCCGGCGTCGGCATCGGCACGCTCTACCGGCACTTCCCGAACCGGGACTCCCTGGTCGAGGCCGTGTACCGCAACGAGCTCGACCGGCTCTGCGCCGCCGCCGAACAGCTGCGCACCGAGCTGCCCGCGGACCGGGCACTGCGGGCCTGGATGGACCGCTTCGTCGACTACGTGATCACCAAGAAGCACCTCGCGGACTCGCTGCACGCACTCGTGGCCTGCGGGCACAACCCGTTCGCGCAGAGCCGCGAGCGGATGGTCGAGGCGGTCCGCCTGCTCCAGAAGGCGGGCATCGCCGACGGCACCCTGCGTGCCGACGTCGACGCCGCGGACGTGCTCGTCGGCACCAGCGGGATCTGCATGGCCGTCGCCGACCCGCAGGGCCGCGAGCAGGCCGGACGCCTGCTGGACCTGCTCGTCGACGGCCTGCGCCCGCGCTGAGCCCCGGCCCGGCCACCCCGCGTGATCGTCCGGACACGTAGGATCTCCCGCGGACGAGGGCCCCGGCCCGGACGAGCACGGAGGCATGATGGGTGAGCTGTTGCGCGGCGGAACAGGCGTCGCACCCGCTCCCCCGGCCGACCTCGTCGCCGCCCCCGGCTACGGGGCGCGCCGGATGTACCAGGCCTACCTCGCCGCCTGGAGCCGTCACGTCGACCCGGTGCTGACCGGCCCGCAGTTCGCGGTGCTCTCGGCGATCCGTGCCTACCCGGATTCCGACCAGAGCTCGTTGGCCGGCGCCGTCGCCCTGGACACCTCAACGATGGCCGACGTCTGCCGCCGGATGGAGCGCCGCGGGCTGATCGAGCGCACCGAGTCCCCCCGCGACGCCCGGCGCAAGATCCTCTCCCTCACCGACGACGGCGCGGCCGCCCTCGTCGAGGTCACCCGCCGGACCCGGCGCCTGGACGCGGAGCTACTGGCCGCGGTGCCCGACGACCGGCGCTCGGAGATCGCCGGTCTGCTCAACACCCTCGGCGCCCACTGGGAGGCGGTCGCGGAGCGGACGTCGTTGCCCGGCAACGACTGAGCCCGGCCGCCCGGGTTACGTCCCGGTTTCCCTTCCGGGTCGTTCGCACGAAAACCTTGCGTATCCGGATAGTACGTGCTCGGATTACTTCTCGTGCGGGCCACGTCACAGGCCCGACGGACGCGAGGAGGTAGTCGTGGCACCCAGCCAGTCCCTGGAGATCACGGTCACGGGCGGCGGTCTCGGCGGACTGACCGCCGCACTGGCCCTGCGCCGTCAGGGCTTCCGGGCCACCGTGCTGGAGGCCGCGCCGCAGCTCGGCGAGGTCGGTGCCGGCATCCAGACCGCCCCCAACGCCAGCCGGATCCTGTTCGGCCTGGGGCTGCGCCGGTCGCTGGAGCGGATCCACACCGCCCCGCAGGACCAGGTGCGGCGCCGCTGGGCCGACGGCTCGATCATCGCCCAGCTCCCGCTCGGGCAGCAGGTCGTCGACACCTACGGCGCCCCGTACTGGCACTACCACCGCGCCGACCTGCACCGGATCCTGCTCGAGGCCTGCCTCGACCCGGACGGCCCCGGCCCCGCGGTCGCCGTGCACACCGACGCGAAGGTCGTCGAGCTCGACCGCACCGACCCGGACCGCCCGGTCGCCGTCACCGCGCGCGGGCTGCGGGTCGCGGGCGACGTGCTGGTCGGCGCGGACGGCATCCGGTCCGGTGTCCGCGACCTCGCCGGGTTCGACGACACCCTCGTCTTCTCCGGCGAGATGGCCTACCGCGCCCTGATCCCCGGCGAGCTGATCGCCGCGGACCCGGCGACCCGGTTCCTGCTCGACCGCTACCACTCCACGATCTGGTACGGCCCCGGCAAGCACCTGGTGCACTACATGATCCGCCGCGGCGAGTACCTCAACGTCGTCGCGATCGTGCCCTGCACCGAACAGGTCGAGCGCGACTGGAGCGCCCCGGCGACCGCCGAGGACCTCGTCGCCGACTTCGCCGACTGGGACGACCGCGTCCCGGCGATGCTGTCCAAGGCCAAGGACGACGTCTCGGTGTGGGCGCTCCACCGCCGCCGCCGCGATCCGGTCTGGATCGACGGCCGGGTCGCCCTGCTCGGCGACGCCTGCCACGCCATGCTCCCCTACCAGGCCCAGGGCGCCTCCCAGGCGATGGAGGACGCCGCCGTGCTGGCCGAGGAGCTCGGCGCGGTCGGCCGCGGCGGGATCGACACCGCGCTCGCCCGCTACGTGCAGCGCCGCGCCAAGCACGCGGGCGTCGTGCAGGACGCCTCGCTGCAGAACATGGACTTCTACCACCTGCCCGACGGCCCCGAGCAGCGCGAACGCGACGAGAAGCTGCGCCGCTTCCAGGGCGAGTCCGACGTGTCCTACGACTGGCTGTGGCGGGGCTCCCCGCGCAGCGACCCGGACGACGAGTCCGTCACCTACCCCTTCGCCCGATAGAGGAGCACCGACATGCGTACCGGAGACCAGGTCGTCCAGGACCTGCCCTGGCGCTGGGGCGTCCAGGGGAAGATCTTCCTCATCGGCGGCCTCGGCTACATGTTCGACGCCTGGGACGTCGCCCTCAACGGCTTCCTCACCCCGCTGCTCGGCGTCGAGTTCGACCTCTCGACCGGCCAGCGCGGCCTCGTCGCGACGGCCAACCTCATCGGCATGGCCGTCGGCGCCGTCGCGTTCGGCACGATCGCCGACCGGATGGGCCGCAAGCGGGTCTTCAGCATCACCCTGCTGATCTTCGCCCTGTTCTCGGTGCTCGGCGCCTTCTCCCCCAGCTGGGAGATCTTCCTGGCGCTGCGCTTCCTGGCCGGCATCGGGCTCGGCGGCTGCATCCCGGTCGACTACGCGATCGTCAGCGAGTTCTCACCCCGGCGCTACCGGGGCAAGGTGCTCGCCGCGATGGACGGCTGGTGGCCGGTCGGCACCACCCTCGCCGGGCTCTCGGCGACGCTGCTCGTGCCGGTCGAGGGCAACTGGCGCTGGATGCTCGCCCTGATGGTGCTGCCCGCGCTGCTGCTGTTCTGGATCCGCCGCGGTGTCCCGGAGTCCCCGATCTACCTGGCCCGCACCGGCCGCGAGGCCGAGGCCCGCACCGTCATCGACGACATGGTCCGCCGCACCGGCGCCCCGGTGGAGCAGTACGCGATCACCGCCGCCGCACCGGAGCCGACCACCTCGCGCCGCCGCGGTCTCGGCGCGCTGGGCGAGCAGCTGAGGATGGTGTGGGCGTTCAACCCGCGCATCACCGGCGTCGCGTGGTCGCTGTTCATCACCGTCATGGTCGTCTACTACGCCGCGCTGTCCTGGATGCCGTCGATCCTGCGCGCCCAGGGCATGGGCGAGGTCGCCGCGTTCGCCTCCACCACCGTCATGAACGCGGTCGGCATCCTCGGTGTCATCACCTCGGTGCTGCTGGTCGAGGTCGTCGGCCGCAAGTGGGTCATCGGCGTCGCCGGTCCGTGCGCCGCGCTGTCGCTGGTCGTGTTCTCGCTGGTCATGGGCTCGCCGACGGCGGCGGTCGCGATGATCGCGGTGTTCGGGTTCTTCGCCCTGGTCGTCATCCCGGTGATGTACGCCTACGTCTCCGAGCTCTACCCGACCGAGCTGCGGGCCTCGGGCTTCGGCTGGGCGTCGTCGTCGAGCCGGGCGGTCACCGGGTTCGTCCCGCTGATCTTCGGCAGCCTGCTGTGGCCGGTGCTGGGCCTGCCGCTGACCTTCACCCTGATGGCGCTGCTCGTGTTCGCCGCCGTGACGTTCATGGCCCTCGGCGCCCCCGAGACCCGCGGCCGCGAGCTGGACCGCATCACCGGCGACGAGCAGACCCTCGACGCACCGGCCGTGGAGCGGGTGGAGAAGGCGTGAAGCCCGCCGCGTTCACCTACCACCGGGCCTCGTCGGTGCGCGGGGCGGTCGACCTGCTGACCGAGCTGGCCGACGACGAGCCCAAGCTGCTCGCCGGCGGGCAGAGCCTGGTCGCGATGATGAACTACCGGATGGCCCGGCCCGGGCACCTCATCGACCTCACCCACGTGCCGGGCCTGGCCGGCATCCACCACGCCGACGGGGCACTCCGGATCGGCGCGCTCACCACCCACCGGGCCGTCGAGCGGGCCGACCTCGGGCCGGACTTCGCGGTCCTGTCGGCCGCGATGCGCTGGGTCGGGCACCTGCCCATCCGCACCCGCGGCACCGTCGGCGGGTCGATCGCGCACGGCGACGCCACCGCCGAGTGGTGCCTGCTGGCCGTGCTGCTCGACGCCGTCGTCGTCGCCGAGGGGCCGGGCGGGCGCCGGGAGGTCCGGGCGCGGGAGTTCTTCCTCGGCCCGTTCACCACCGCCCTGGACCCCGACGAGGTGATCGTGGAGATCGTCTTCCCCCGTCCCGCGCCACGCGCGGCGCTCACCGAGTACGCCGACCGCCGTGGCGACTTCGCCGTCGTCGCGGCGGGGGTGGACCTGGGCACCGGGGAGGTCGTGCTCGGCGGGGTCGGCGCCGTCCCGGTGCTCGTGCCCGACGCCGGCACGCCGGCCGAGGTCGCCGACGGTCTGGAGCTGCGCGACGAGGCCGGGATCCCCGCGGAGTACCGCCGCGGGCTGGTCCGCACCCTCGTCGCCCGGGCCCGCGAGGAGGCCGCCCGTGGCTGAGCCCGGATTCCGCCGCGACGGCAGCTGGGTCGGCGCGTCCGTCCCGCGCCGGGAGGACCCGCGGCTGCTCACCGGCCGCGGCCGCTTCGTCGACGACATCACCCTGCCCCGGATGCTGCACGCGGCGTTCGTGCGCAGCTCCGAGGCGCACGCCCGGGTGGTCGACGTCGACCTGTCCGAGGTCCGGCAGGTGCCCGGCGTCGTCGCCGCGTTCGACGCCGCGGACCTCGCCCTCGGCGACATCACCGCGCTCCTCGACCGGCCGGTCGAGGAGTTCGTCCCCACCTCGATGCCGGTGCTGGCCGGCGACAGGGTCCGCTACGTCGGCGAGCCCCTGGCCGTCGTGATCGCCACCGACCCCTACGCCGCCGAGGACGGGGTGGAGGCCGCCGTCGTCGAGCTCGACCCGCTCGACCCGGTGGTGACCGAGGCCGCCGCGCTGGCCGCGGCCGGTCCACCGGTACACGACGAGGCCCCCGGCAACGTGCTCGTCGACGTGTCGCTGTTCGCCACCGAGGGCATCGACGGCATCTTCGACGAGGCGCACACGGTGGTCACCGTGGAGGCCCGCACCGGGCGGCAGAACGCGCTGCCGCTGGAGACCCGCGGCGTCGTCGCCGACTGGGACGACCGCGACGAGCAGCTGGTGGTGCGCACCTGCACCCAGGTCCCGCACCAGGTGCGCACGGTCCTGGCCCGCTGCGCCGGGCTCGACGAGAAGCAGGTCCGGGTCGTCGTGCCGGACATGGGCGGCGGGTTCGGGCAGAAGTGCGTCGTCGGCCGGGAGGAGATCGCCGCCGCGGCCGCCGCGCGGCGCCTCCGCCGTCCGGTGAAGTGGATCGAGGACCGGCGCGAGGCGCTGACCGCGAGCTTCCTGGCCCGCGAGCAGCACTACACCGCCCGCGCCGCGTTCACCGCCGACGGGGAGATCCTCGCCCTGGAGTCCGACGTCGTCTGCGACATGGGCGCCTACTCCTGCTACCCGTTCACGGCCGGGATCGAGCCGCTGATGGCCTCGGCGGAGATGCCCGGCGTCTACCGGGTTCCCGCCTACCGGGTGCGCGGGCGCGCGGTCACCACGAACAAGGCGCCGACCGCGCCGTACCGCGGGGTGTCCCGGCCGCAGTACGTGATGGTGATGGAGCGGCTGATGGAGCGCGCCGCCCGCGAGCTCGGGCTCGACGCGCTGGAGGTCCGCCGGCGCAACCTGATCACCGAGTTCCCCTACCGCGGGGTCAACGCCATCACCTACGACCCGGGCTCCTACCGGGAGTCCCTCGACCTGTGCGAGCAGGTGCTGCGCGACGAGGGCTGGCCCGGGCGCACCCTGCCCGACGGCCGGGTGCTGGGCATCGGCTACTCCTGCTTCTCGGAGCGCACCGGCTACGGCTCCGGCGCGTTCGCGGCGCGGAGGATGCAGGTCGTCCCCGGGTTCGACCTGTCCCAGATCACGATGGACCTCGACGGCACGGTCACCGTCACCACCGGCACGCTGTCGCACGGCCAGAGCCACGAGACGACCTTCGCCCAGATCGTCGCCGACCGGCTCGGCCTGCCCTACGACAAGGTCAAGATCGTCCAGGGCGACACCGACCGGATCACCTACGGCTGGGGCTCGTTCGCGTCCCGCTCGGTGACGATCGGCGGGTCCGCGGCGGCCGCGGCGGCGGTGAAGCTGGGCGACCAGCTGCGTGCGCTGGCCGCCCACCTGGCCGACGCCGACGTGGACTCGGCCGAACTCGACGGCCGCGGCGGGGTGCGCGCCGGGGACCGCACGTTCTCCTACGCCGAGCTGGCCGACGTCGCCTACCTGCGCGCGCACCTGCTGCCCAAGGAGGTCGGGCCGGGCCTGACCGCGACGGCGAGCTTCGACGTCGGCGGCGACGGCACGTTCTCCAACGCCACCCACGGCTGCGTCGTCGCGCTCGACCCGGGCACCGGCGGCGTGGAGATCCTGCGCTACGTCTGCGTCGAGGACTGCGGCGTCGCCATCCACCCGCGCGTCGTCGAGGGGCAGGCCCGCGGCGGCATCGCCCAGGGCATCGCCGGGGCGCTGTTCGAGCAGGTCGTCTACGACGAGCTCGGCCAGCCGCTCGCGCCGAGCTTCATGGAGTACAAGGTCCCGACCGCCGCCGAGATCCCCGACGTGCGGATCGAGCACCTCGAGACGCCGTGCGCGTTCACCGCCGACGGCGCGAAGGGTGCGGGTGAGGGCGGCACCATCGGCGCGCCCGCGGCCGTGCTCAACGCCGTCAACGACGCGCTGCGCCCCACCGGCGTCGAGCTGGACTCCACCCCACTGTCGCGCGCGGACCTGTTCGCCGCGCTGAACCGGGAGGCACCGTGACCGACATCCAGCTGGTCGAGCTGACCGTCAACGGGGAACGTCACGAGCTGGCGATCCCGCCGCGTCGCACGCTGGCCGACGTGCTCCGCCACGACCTGGGGCTGACCGGCACCCACGTCGGCTGCGAGCACGGCATCTGCGGGGCGTGCACCGTGCTCGTCGACGACGCGCCCGCCCGCGCCTGCCTGCTGTTCGCCGTGCAGGTGGAGAACGCCGCGATCCGCACGGTCGAGTCGCTGTCCGGGCCCGACGGCGGGCTGTCGGACCTGCAGCAGTGCTTCGGTGAGCACCACGGGCTGCAGTGCGGGTTCTGCACGCCCGGGTTCCTGATGCTGGCCGAGGGCTACCTCGCCGAGGAGCCCGACGCGAGCCGCGAGGAGATCCGCGAGGTCGTGGCGTCGAACCTGTGCCGGTGCACCGGCTACCAGACCATCGTCGACGCCGTGGAGGACTGCGCGGGCCGCCGCCGCGCCGCGCTGCAGTCCGCACTGGACTCCGCCCCGCAGCACGCGACACCGTCCGCACCGCAGTCCGCACTGGACGGAGCATCCGCATGAGCCCGCACCCCACCGGTCTGCACGGGGCCGGTACCGACGCGACCTACGCGACCGCCGGGTTCGGCGCCGCCGCCCGGCGCGGGACCCGGCCCGCGGTCGTCGTCGTGGACCTGACGGTCGGGTTCACCGACCCCGCGCTGCCGACCGGCAGCGAACTGTCCGAGGTCGTCGCGGCGACCTCGACGCTGGTCGAGGCGGCCCGCACGCTCGGCGCGCCGGTGGTGTGGACGACGATCGCCTACACCCCCGCCGAGCTCGACACCCTGCCCTGGCTGGTGAAGGCGCCCGGGATGCGCTCGCTGGTCGAGGGCTCGGCCGCCGTCGGCTTCGACCCCCGGCTCGACGTCCGCGGCACCGACCACACGCTCACCAAGAAGGGCGCGTCGGCGTTCTTCGACACCGGGCTCGCGACCCTGCTCCGGTCGTCCGGTGTGGACACCGTGCTCGTGTGCGGGGCCACCACCTCGGGCTGCGTCCGCGCGAGCGCCGTCGACGCCGTCCAGTCCGGGTTCGGTGTGCTGGTGCCGCGGGACTGCGTCGGCGACCGCGCGGCCGGGCCGCACGAGGCGAACCTGTTCGACATCCACGCGAAGTACGGCGACGTGGTCGGTCTCGACGACGCGCTCGCCTACCTGAAGGGACTCCTGTGACCGTCACGTCCACCCTGGTCCGGCAGGTCCGCCAGGACGCGCTCGCCGACCTCGCCGACGTCCCCGCCGTGTCCCGCTGGGCCCGGCACGGCGACGTCGCGCTGCACGCCCTCGACTACGGCGGCGACGGCGTCCCCGTCCTGGTCCTGCCCGGCATCACCAGCCCCGCGGTGACGATGGACTTCGTCGCCCGCGAGCTCGTCGACCTGTGCCGCCCGGTGGTGCTCGACGTCCGCGGCCGCGGGCTGTCCGACACCGGGGGCTCATGGACCCTCGACGACTACGCCGGGGACGCCCTGGCCGTGCTCGACGCGCTGGAGCTCGGCCCCGACACCATCCTGTTCGGGCACTCGATGGGCGCCCGGATCGCCGCCGTCGCCGCGACGCGACGGCCGGTCGGCGGTGCCGTGCTCGTCGACCCGCCGCTGTCCGGTCCCGGCCGCGCGCCGTACCCGACGACGCTGGAGGCGTTCCTGGGTCAGCTGCACGAGGCACAGCGCGGCACCGACGCCGACGGGGTCGCCCGGTCCTGGCCGCGCTGGCCACGCCGCGAGCAGGAGCTGCGCGCGCGCTGGCTGTCCTCCTGCGACGAGGCCGCGATCGCCGCGACGCACGCCGGATTCGAGTCCGAGGACTTCTTCGACGCGTGGCCGCACGTCCCGGCGCCGGTGACCCTCCTGTACGGCGCGGACTCCCCCGTCGTGCCCGCGCCCGGGGTCGCCGAGATCGCCGCCGCCCGGCCCGACGCCCGGCTCGTCGCCGTCCCGGACGCCGGGCACATGGTGTTCTGGGACAACCCGGCCGAGGCGCTGGGGCTGCTGCGCACGATGCTCACCGGGCTCCTCAGGGGCTGACCCCGCCCTGCCCGCCCCGCACCGGCTCCCGGGATCGGTCCCGCCCGGCCGGGGCCGGCCGGTCCCGCCCAGCCGGGGCCGGGCCGGAGCGGCACGATGATCGGCGCGGGCCTACCGTCTCGGTGTGCAACCGTGCCCGCGCCCGACCACGTCCCTGCTGCGGGCGGCCACCCTGCTGGTGGCCGCCCTGCTCCTCGCCGGCTGCTCCGCCGGCCGCCCCGCCGCCTCGTCGGCGCAGGACACCGAGCCCTGGCCGGGACAGACCGCCTCGGAGCGCGTCGGCGCCCCGGGACTGGAGGCGCTGCGGACCAAGTTCCGCTTCTACGCCCAGGACCCCTGCTGGTCGAGCGACCCGGCGACGGTCTTCCCGCGCTGCGGCCGGTTCACCACCGAGATCCGCAACGCCCTGCCCCAGGTCCGCCAGGACGCACCGGCCGCGGCCGCGCAGGCCGACCTCGTCGGGAAGGCGCTCGACGACTTCGCCGCGAAGGGCTGCCAGGCCGACCCAGGCACCCTCGCCGAGGGCGACGCCGCCGTCTGCGGCCCGGCCTTCCACGCGGTCCAGGAGACCTCCCAGGGCATGGCGACGGCCGCCGGCGCCGGGACCTGAGGACCCCGCCCCGTCCATGATCACCGGTTGTGGAGTCCGGAGCACGCTCGACGACCTCCGCGCTCCACAACCGGTGATCATGAACCGGTGGAGTCGCGCCGTCACCCCGCGGCGGCCCCGGCGAGGAACGCGTCGAGCTCCGCCCGGGTCGGCGCGGTGGCCGGCCCGTACCGGGTGACCGCGAGCGCCGCGGCCGCACCGGCCCGCGCGACCGCCTCGGACCATGCGGTGCCGCGCAGCAGCTCCGCGGCCAGGACCCCGCAGTGGGCGTCCCCGGCCCCGTTGGTGTCGACGGCGTCGACCACCGGCGCCGGGACGGCCTCCACCGCCCCGTGGCGGACGACCACGCAGCCCGCGGCACCGTCGCGGACGACCACGGCCGCGTCGTCGCGCAACCGCCGGGCCAGGGCCCCGGCGGCACGCGCCGCGGTCGGCTCCCCGGTGAGCAGCCGCGCCTCCCGCGCGTTGGTGCTCAGCACCCCGGTGGCGGCGAGCATCCGCTCCCACAGCGCGTCCGGCACGTCCGTGACCAGGGGTCCCGGATCGAGCAGCACCGTCGCCGACGACTCCTCGGCCGCGGCGACCAGCGACGCGGCCTTGTCCGGGACGAGCAGGCTGTAGCCGGAGACGTAGAGCACGTCGTCGGCGGTGGTCGCCGGGAGCCCGGCGGGCGGCGCGGTCTCGACCCCGCTGCCGGTGACGAAGGTCCGTTCCCCGGACGGGTCGACCAGGGTCACGCAGATGCCGGTGTCGCCGCCGGGATCGGGCGGCGCGGTCGCCGTCACACCCTCCGCGGCCAGCGCGGCCCGCACGAGGTCACCGTGCGGACCGGTGCCGTGCCCGCCGGCGTAGAGGACCTCGGCCCCGGCCCGGGCGGCCGCGGCGACGACGTTGAACCCGCCGCCGGGCAGCATCGCGGTGGCGGTGGCGAGCACGTCGCCGCCGGGCGGGGGCAGCGCGGGCACCCGCATGACCAGGTCGACCAGGACCTGTCCGGAGTGGACGAGCCTGCCGGTCACCGCTGCTCCCGGGCCCCGCCCAGCGCGGCGTACACCCCGGCGGCGACGACGAAGGTGATCACCCAGGCCAGCCCGTTCTCGCCGAACCAGGTGGCGGCCAGCGGCCCGGTGAACCACGGCTGCGCCGACGGCCCGACGGTGGCGAACAGGTAGCCGACGACGATCGCCAGCGCCCAGGCCGCCGTCGCCCGCGGCTCGATCCCGCCGCGGTACCAGTAGCCGCTGCCGCGCGAGGTGTCCATCAGGGCCACCGGGTCGTAGTGGCGGCGACGCAGCATGTCGACGGCGAACACCCCGACCCACGCGGTGATCGGGACCGCGAGGGCGCTGATGAAGGCGATGAACGGCGGGTAGAACCCGTCGGCGATCAGCATGAAGTAGATCGCGCCGGCGAAGGTCACCAGCACGTCGACGACGACGGCGTACACCCGCGGCAGCCGCACGCCCAGGGTCAGCGTGGTCAGCCCGGCCGAGTAGACCGACAGGTGGTTGGACAGCAGCAGCCCGCCGAACGCGGCGACCAGGTACGGGATCGCCATCCAGGCCGGGAGCAGGTCGCGGATCGCGGCGACCGGGTCGTCGGCCGTCGCCAGGGTCGGGTCCCCGGCGGCGAGCAGGCTGCCCAGCGAGATCAGCAGGACCAGCGGGATGCCCGCACCGGCCGCGGCCGAGGCGACCAGCGCACCGGCCCGCACCGACGGGGACTGGTAGCGGGACATGTCGGCCGAGGCGTTGGCCCAGCCGATCCCGGTGCCGGCGGCGATCACCCCGACCGCGGCGACGACCGCACCCGACGGCGCGGGGGCGGCCGCGGCGACCGCGGCCCAGTCGACGGTGGCGACCAGGAACCCGCCCACGACGATGTTCAGCGCACCGAACACCCAGGTCGCCCAGCGCTGCACCGCCACGAGCACCGCGTGCCCCAGCCCGGCGACGAGCACCGTGCACAGCACGAACACCGCGATGCAGACGATCGTGATCACCGGGTGGTCCTTCGCCGACGGGCTGGTGCCCGCGACGATCGTGACCAGCGACAGCAACGCGAACGCGGCCGTGGTGGTGTTCACCGTCTCCCAGCCCAGCCGCGACAGCAGCGACACCAGGGTCGGTCCGATGTTGCCGCGGGCGCCGAACACCGCGCGCGACAGGGTCAGGCCGGGGGCCCCGCCGCGCCGACCGGCGATCGACACCGCGCCGACGATCGCGAAGGACCCGACGCTGCCGAGCACCGCGGCGAGCACGGCCTGGGTGATGTTCAGCCCGGACGCGACCAGGGTCGCGCCCAGCGGGAGGCCGAGGATGGAGATGTTCGCGGCGAACCAGACCCAGAAGAGCTGGCCGGGCCGGCCGTGGCGCTCGGCGACGGGGACCGGTTCGATGCCCCGGGTCTCGAGGGCGCCGCCCTCGGCGGTGGTACCGGTGTCGGTGGTGCTGGTGGCCATGGCGGCCTCCGTTCAGGAGGTGGACCGGAGGTGGAGCAGTCCCTCGACCACGTCGTCGAGGGGGTCGAGCAGGGGTGCGTTGACCCGGCGGACGGTGCCCACGAGGTCGGCGGGCAGTGCGGCGGCGCCGTGCACAGCCCCGAGGACCGCCCCGCAGATCGCGGCGACGGTGTCGGTGTCACCACCCAGCGAGGCGGCGGTGACCAGCGCGGCCCGCGGGTCGTCGCCGAGGGCGGCGGCGAGCCCGAGGGCGGCGACGACGGACTCGGTCGCGGTGACCGAGGTGCCGACGACGTCGGTGACGGCGTCGGCGAGCGCGGCCCGGTCGAGACCGGGCAGGACCCGGAACGCGACGTCGAGGCGGGCGGCGACGTCGGCGCCGGCCGCCCAGCCGCCGCGTCGCGCACCGGCCCGGGCGGCGTCGAGCGCGGCGTCCAGCGCGGCAGGGAGCCCCGCGCCGGACACCCCGGCCGACACCGCGGCGGCCACCGCGGCGGCGGCCGCGATCCCGGGTGCGGTGTGGTGGGTGACGACCGCCGACTCGACCACGGCGTCGAGCAGCCGCGGGCCGGTGTGCGCGATGCCGACCGGCGCGACACGCATCGCGGCGCCGTTGGTGACGCCGTCGCGGCCGGCGAGCTCGGGGGGTTCGCCGTCCGCGAGCCGGGTCAGGGCCCGGCGGGTGGAGGGGC
>JAESFO010000612.1_pt1 | contig 20195 bp, 18 predicted proteins | sample 9269421 | NCBI WGS metagenome assembly JAESFO01 (sample SAMN14502839, study PRJNA617101) | algae metagenome | isolation source: Nostoc desertorum CM1-VF14 and co-occurring heterotrophs from rocky... | place: USA: Clark Mountains, San Bernardino, California | collected 2000-06-05 | reverse complement strand
GGCGACGACGACCTCCGTGCGCTGAGCGCCGAGGCCGCGGCGGACGGACGGATCGGCGGTCTCGTACCGGCGCACCGCCCGGTGACCTCGGACGTCGCACAGCGCCTCGCGCGGCTGGCGGAGTCCCGGCACCTCGCATCACCGTTCGCCCCGACCGAGGTCGGCTGGGTGACCCGGCATGCCACGGAGCCCCGCCGGGACCGGCGCTTCTACCTGGGCTGCACCGCGTGGGTGGTCCTCGCCGGAGGCGGGACGCTCACCGAGCACTCCGAGCGTGACCGGGTCGAGGTGCTGCACCGCAGCCGGATCGCGGTCGGCGACGTCGTCGTGCTGCGGGGGTGGAGCCCGCTCGGCGTCGCCGACCCGCGGCCCTACCTGCGGATCGCGCCCGACGGGCGGCCGGTGGCGCTGATGCGGGTGCGGCAGAACCTGGTCGGCTCGGCCCGCGAGTCGGCCTGGCTGCCGCTGCTCACCGCCGCGGAGATCGCCGAGGCCCGCACCCGCGCCGCCGCCTGCTGACCGGACCGGACCGGACCCGCTCGGCTCGGCTCGGCTCGGCTCGGCTCGGCTCGGCTCGGGTCGGGTCGGGTCGGGTCGGGTCGGGTCGGGTCGGGTCGGGTCGGTACAGCGTCACCGAGATGCGGCTCAGCGGGGTCCCCGGCGCCCCCGGAGCCCGCTGAGCTGCATCTCGGCGCCCGGACGCCGCGGCCGGGCCGGCGGACGGGCGGCGGGAGCAGCGGGCGGTGTGGTCCGGGGTCAGCGGGCGGGAGCCGGGGTCAGGGTCGTGTCCAGCCAGGCGGCCGGGTCGAGGCCGGGCGGGAGCTGACCGATTCCCACGATCTCGTCGTAGGCGGCCTGCCAGCGCTGCGGCGAGATCCCCAGCAACGTGTCACCGGAGGTGTAGGCGTCCACGTAGGCGGCCAGCGCGGCCTTCGCCACCTCCGGATCGCCCAGCGCGGGGACCTCGTACCCGGAGTCGATCAGCCGCATCGTCTCGGCGAAGCCGTTGGCCTCGTCGTCGACGATGAACTGCATGGCCTCCTCGACGGCGGAGGCGTAGCGCTCCAGCCGGTCGCGGGTCTGCGGGTCGGCCATCTGCGCGGCGGAGGTGACGTACATCTGGGCGCCGGCGTCGATGTCCTGGTTCGGGTCGTAGACCACCGTCTCGGGGCGGGTGTGGTCGAGCAGCACGGAGGTGTCCAGCGACACGATGTAGGAGTCGACCCGGCCCGAGGTCAGGAGGTCGAACACGCCGGGGCTCAGCCCGACGACCTGACGCGACACCTCCTCCGGCGGCACCCCGGCGGACCCGGCCACCAGGTCCAGGGTGATCGAGCTGGTGCCGCCCTCCGACGGGGTCCCGACGAGCCGGCCGCGGAACTGCTCGGCCCGGGTGACCGGGGAGGCCTCGGTGGAGATCATCCGGATGGTGCCGGTGTGGATCGGCTCGCCGAACGCGAGCAGCGGTGCGTTGCGTTCACCGGCGGCGATCATCGTCTCGATGTCGCCGATCCGGGTCAGCTGCGCGCCGCCGGCGAGCACCGTCTGGATCGCCGGAGCGGAGCCCTGGGTGGCCTCGAACGTGACGTCCAGCCCGCGCGCCTCGAACAGTCCCCGGGTGTCGGCGATCATCTCCGGGGCGAACGACAGGCTCTCCATCGGCAGCACGTTGAGGAAGGTGACCGGCTCGCCGGCGTCACCCCCGTCGTTCCCGCCGCAGGCGGCCAGTACCGCACAGATGGCCAGTACCGCGGCGCAGGTCCGGCCCACGCGGCGGGCTCCCCGGACGCTCCTCGTGGATGTGGTGGTCATGGCTCACGTCTCCTCGCGTCGTTGCGATCCGTGGCGGTCCCGGGTTCCCCGGTTGTTCGTCGATGGAGTCGGTGCCGGCTGGTCGTGGGGAGGAAGGCGGCCAGCTCCGCCCGAACCTCGTCGGGTGCCTCCTCGGCGAGCAGGTGACCGGCGTCCAGTGCCCGCCCGGTCGCGGCCGGGGCCCAGACCCGCCAGTCGTCCAGCACCGCCGGTGCCCGCCCGAGCGGGCCGCGGCGCCCCCACAGGACGAGTGTCGGCGCGGTGATCGTGCGCCGGCCGCGGTCGGCCTCGTCGTCGGCGGTGTCGACGTCGAACCCGGCCCGGTAGTCCTGGCACATCCCGTGCACCACCTCCGGGCGCGCCCACGCCGACGCGTACGCGGCGAGCGCCGCCGGGTCGCAGACCTCCACCAGACCCCGTCCGAGGATCGCGTCGGGCTCCGCGGCCACCAGCCGCTCCGCCAGGTCCGCCGGCTGTGACAGCAGGAACCAGTGGAACGCCCCCCGGGCGAACCCGGCGTCGGCGCGGGCCAGCACGTCGGCCGTCGGGAGGACGTCCAGCACCGCCAGCGCGCTCACCGCGCCGGGGTGGTCCAGCGCCATCCGGTAGGCGCAGCGGGCACCCCGGTCGTGCCCGACGACGGCGAACCGCTCGTGCCCGAGGGCCGCCATCACCGCCACCAGGTCGGCGGCCATCGTCCGCTTCCCCGACACCGCGACGGCGGCGCCCGCCGGGAGCGCGCTGTCGCCGTAGCCGGGCAGGTCCGCCAGCACCAGGGTGCGGCCGTCGAGCAGGCCGGGGGCCACCCGGTGCCACATCACCGACGTCTGCGGCCACCCGTGCAGCAGCAGCACCGGCGGGCCCTCCCCCGCCTGCCGGACCCGCACGGTCCCCCCGGACGGCGTCGGGACGTCCTGCGGGCTCCCCGGCAGCCCGATCCCGCTCACCCGAGCCGGTACCACGCGGCGGCCGTCCCGCCGCGCACCGCGGCCAGCTCGTCGCCGTCCAGCACGGCCGCGAGCCGGTCGGCACCGGGCCCGTGGTCGTGCGGGTGGTCCCCGGCGTGCATCAGCAGCTCCGGGCCGAGCAGGTCGACCGCCTCCCGGGCCTGCACCGGGTCGGACGGCAGGTGGATCGGCGCCGTGGTGAACCGGACGTGCTCACGGACGATCTCCGACGGCGGCCGGTCCACCCAGGGCACCTCGCGCCAGACGCCCTTCCAGTCCTTGTCGAACCGCCACAGCAGCGTCGGCAGCCAGGTCGAGCCGCACTCGGCGACGGTGACCCGGAGTCCGGGGAGCTCGGCGAACACGCCCTCGGTCACCAGGCTCACCAGCTGCCCCTGCGCGACGACGTTCCCGTTGGCCAGGTAGTCCTCCAGGTAGCTGTGGGTCATCCCGCTCGACGAGGGCGCCTGCCCTGCACGCCCCCACGCGTGCAGGGTGACGACGAGACCGTGCTCCGCGGCGGCACGCAGCACCGGCCGGTTCCCGACGTTGCCCCAGCGGGTGTCGTTGCGGACCGGCAGCAATGCGGTGACGACCTCCGGCCGGTCGCCGATCCGGTGGATCTCGGCGACCGCGGCGTCGACGTCGAGGGTCGGCACGACCATCGCCACCCGCAGCCGCGGGTCGTGGGCCTGCCACCGTTCCAGGAGCCAGTCGTTGAGCGCCCGGCAGAGCGCCGCCTCGTAGTACGGGTTGCGGTTGGTCTGAAAGGTGCTGGTGCAGGTCAGGATCGCGAGGTCCGTGCCGTCCGGGGAGAGCACCCGCTCCCCCAGCTCGCCGACCTCGGACAGCGGCCGGCCACCCGGGCCGATGCCGGGCGGGTAGGCGCCGCCCTGGGTCGGCGACAGGGACACCCCGCCGTCGGCGGTGTAGTCGCGCCAGTAGGGGTCCATGTGCGCGACCACGTCGGACAGGGTCGACGGGACACAGTGGACGTCGGTGTCGACCACCACCCCCACCACCGGGGCGCTCACGACGCCACCCGCTCGGGCAGGCCGTAGAGCCGGCAGGCGTTCGATCCCATGATCGGCTCACGCAGGTCGGCCGGGAACAGCCGGGGCGCCGCCGTCGGCGAGTCGAAGTCCCAGTGCGGGTAGTCCGAGGCGAACATGATCCGCTCGCCCAGGCCGAGATGCCGGATCACCGTGGCCAGGTCCGCCGGGTCGCGCGGCTCCTCGATCGGCTGCGTGGTGAACCACAGGTGCTCACGCAGGATCTCCGACGGCGGCCGGTCCAGGTGCGGGACGTCCTCCCGCAGCGCCGCCCACCCGTCGTCCAGCGACCAGATCAACGGCGCCGCCCAGGCCAGCCCGCCCTCCACACAGACCACCTGCAGCTCGGGGAACTCGATGAGCACGCCCTCGCAGAGCAGGCTGGTGACCAGCGCGCCCATCATGTTGCCGTTCCAGACGTGCTCCTCGAGGTAGAACGACGGCCAGCCCGCGCCGCGGTGCTGCTCCAGCCCGCCGGTGTGCGCGGCGATCGGCAACCCGGCCTCGGCGGCGGCCGCGTAGATCGGCCAGTACCGGCGCCTGCCGAACCCGGACTCGCCGCCGGTGGCCAGCAGTACCTGGCAGAACCGCGGGTCGCCCGAGCGCCTGCGGATCTCCGCCGCGGCCAGCTCCGGGGACTCCAGCGACACCGCGATCGACGACCGCAGCCGCGGCTCGCGGTCGAGCCAGCACTCGGCGACCCAGTCGTTGAGGGCCCGGCACAGCGACGCGGCGAACTCCGGGGTCTCGGCGCCCCAGCTGTGCGACTGCAGCGGGATGAGCACACCGTGGTCGATGTCGAACTCGTCGAGCAGCTGGTCGCGGACGAGCTGCAGGTCGCTGCCCGGGAAGGCGCCCTCCGGCCAGGCGTCCAGCCGGTAGCCGGAGTTGCGCACCCGCGGGTAGACGTCCGGCGGGGCGGGGACGCGGCTGCCGAACAGCTCGTAGCGGCGCCGGGCGGCCGGGTCCAGGCGCGGCATCAGCTCGCCGGGCGGGCAGGCCGGGTGGATGTCGGTGTCGACGATCGTGAAGCCGGTACGCCGGCGGGCCGGCGCCGCGGGCGCCTCGGGTGCGGTGGTCACGAACTCTCCCCCTGGCTCGGAATGGTGCGGGCGGGCCGCGGCGTGGTGTCGACGACGACGTGGTCGCCCGAGCCGAACCGCTCCACCGTCACGTCGAAGGTCTCGGCGACGAACGGGCCGGGCCTGCGCTCCCCGGGCGCGGGCTCCGCGGTGGACACGTCGGCGGGCTCGACGCTCACCTCGTAGCTCCGGGCCGGCGGCTCCCCCGGGCCGAGGAACGACTGCCCGGTGGCCAGGTCGTACTCCCAGCCGTGCCAGGGGCACGCGATCAGGGCGTGCTCGTCCTCGCGCTCGTACCGTCCGGGTGTGCTCGACCGGACCCACGCCTGCGTGCGGCCCTGGCACAACGGCCCGCCCAGGTGGGGGCAGTGGTTGTTGAGCGCGTAGAACCGGTCACCGACCCGGAAGACCCCGATGGAGCGCCGTCCACGGGTCACGATCCTTCGTTCGCCGGGCGGGAAGTCGTCCACCCGGGCCACCACGATCCGCATGCTCCCGACGCTATGTCGCAGGTCACCCCGGACGGAAAGAGGAAGTTCGGATGCGGATCATCCACCGCGTCTATGGACCGGGGCGCAACGAGCGCGAGGCGGTGTCCAGCATCGCGCGCAGCCAGGTGTGCGCGGCGTCGTCGGAGCGCAGCCGGTGCCACCAGAAGATCTCCACGATCGGCGGCGGGTCTCCCGGGCAGGGAAGGATCCGCAGGTCGGGACGGTCGGCGAAACCGGCGGCGAGCCGACCCTGCATGACCGCGACCCGATCGGTCCCGGCGACGAACCACGGGGTGGCCGCGTAGCTGTCGACCCGGACCGCCACCCGCGGCCGGGTGCCGAGCATCGCGAGCAGGGGCGCGAGCGGAGAGCTCGCCGGGTACTGCGGGTCGGGCTGGTTCGGGATCACCCACGGCAGACGTTCGAGGTCGGCCAGCTCGATCCGGTCCCGCACCGGGTTCTCCGCGTCGACGACGCACACCCAGCGGTCCCGGAACAGCTCCTGGCCGCACAGCTCGTCGACCTTGAACTCGGCCTTCGGCGCGGAGATGATCCCGTCCAGCGTGCGCAGCGTCTCCGGCAGGTCGCCGGGCAGCCTGCCCTTCACGACCGGGACGTGCAGCCGTACCCCGGGTGCGGCCTCGTGCACCACGCGCGACAGCGACTCGCCCATCGCCGCCAGGACGTAGTCGGTGGTCATCACCGTGAACTCGTGCTCGGAGATCTCCGGCCGGAACGGCTCCTCCGGCGCGAACAACCGCTCCAGACCGAGGCAGAGCGGCTCGACCTGGAGGGCGAGCCGGCGCCCCAGCGGGGACAGCACGTAGCGGCCGCGGGTGCGTTCGAGCAGGTCGTCGTCGAAGTGCCTGCGCAGCCGGGCGAGCGCGGCGCTCGCCGCGGGTTGGGTCACCCCGACCCGCTCGGCCGCCCGGGTGACGTTCTGCTCGCGCAACAGCTCGCGCAGGATCACCAGCAGGTTCAGGTCGACGTTGGCCAGCGCGGCCGTCGCGGAACGGGGCACCTCAGGTCTCCTGCTCGTCCAGGCCCGCGACCGGGAGCACGGTCCGGACCGTCCAACCGCCGTCCGGGCGCGGGCCCGCCGAGCAGGCGCCGCCCCACCGTTCGGCCCGCTCACGCATCGACACCAGCCCCAGGCCGCCGGGCACCCCGGCCGGCGGATCCGCGGGCCGGGTCCCGGACCCGTCGTCGGCGACCTCGACCACCAGGTCGCCGTCGCAGCGTTCGATCCGCACCCGCACCGTGTCCGCCCCGGCGTGCTTGACGGCGTTGTGCAGGGCCTCCCGGACGGTCCGGTAGAGGTCGTCGGCGACCCCTGGGCCCAGCCGCGGGTCCTCCGGGGCGACGACGTCCACCCGCAGGCCCGTCCGGGACCGCACCTCGGAGGCGTGCGTGCGGACCGCCCCCACCAGGTCACCGTCACGCGGTGCGGCCGGGTGCATCTCGCGCACCAGCAGCCGCAGGTCGTCCAGCGCGTCGGCGGACATCGCGGACAGCTCGGTCGCGGCGCCCAGCACGCGGGCCGGGTCCGGGTCGGAGCGGTCCAGCCGGCCCTGCAGTGCCGAGACCTGCATGCGTATCGAGAACAGCTGCTGCACCACCGAGTCGTGCAGGTCCCGGGCCAGCCTGCGGCGCTCCGCCGTGCGGGCGTCGGATCGGGAACGGGCCACCAGCCGGGCGGTGTCCACGGCGACGGCGGCGTGCGCGGCCATCGCCTCCAGGAACGCCAGCGACGACGGGTCCGGGGCCTCGTCCGGCTCGTAGTAGGCGTTGATCACGCCGACGGCGGTGCCACGAACGACCATCGGCATCGCGACGAACCCGTCCCAGTCCGGCCGGTCCATGATCTCGTGCAGCGGCTCCCACGCCGGGTCCGCCATGATCGCCGCCCGGCGGTGCGGGACGACGACCGCCTCGCCCCGCGTGTACGCCTCCAGGAACCGGATGTCCGCGCCGCCCTCCCGGCAGGCCCGCAGCCGCCGCACGAAGTCGGCTGCCGCGCCGAACCCGGCCATCCCGAGCACCTGCAGGTCGGCCGCCGGGTCGTCGACCGCCAGGATCTGGGCGGCCGCGATGTGCGCGGTGCCGATGATCTCGCGGGCGATGGCGTCCAGCGTGCGAGCCAGCGACCCCGCCTCGGCGACCCCCGAGGCGGCCCGGACGATCGCGGTCAGCCGCTCCTGCCGGGCCAGCAGGTCGGTGACGTCGCTGAACCACACGGCCAGGCCGCCGGTGCCGTCCGGCGCGGCCCGGTACCGGAGGTCGCGGGCCGACCCGTCGGCCCCGGTCCAGCGCACCGTCCGCGTCCCGCACGGGCCCACCGGGGCGGGGACGAACGGCGCCCGGACGCCCACGAGCTCGTCGGCCGGGCGGCCGAGCAGCCGGAGGGCGGCCGGGTTCAGCGAACGGAACCGGCCGTCGGCGTCGAGCAGGACCAGGCCGTCCGCACACACCGCGACGAGCGCGGCCGCTCCCGGCTCGTCGCGGTCGGGGACGGTCGTCACATCGGTGTGCACCGCACCATCATGCGGTCACTCGCCGCCCGGTTCGAGCGTCTCGCCGGGATAGCCGATCTCGATCCGCTCCTCGGGGACGCCCGGCGCCGAGTGCAGGACGGCTCGCATCATGTCCTTCGGGACGAGACGGTCCGCGCAGGCGTCCGGTCCGGCGCTGATCAGCTCGTCGACGCGGCGGGCGCGCGGCGGCGGTGCCCTCCCGGTAGCCGACCAGTAACTCGGCGACCAGCTCGGCGACCCGCCGGCGCGGGTTCAGCGAGCCGAGCGGATCCTGGTAGACCATCTGCAGCGACCGCCGGGCCCGCACCAGGTCCCGCCGCCGCAGCCCCATCAGGTCGACGCCCTGGAACTCGATCTCGCCCGACTGCGGCCGCGGCGCCTGGATCAGCGACCGGGCCGGCGTGGACTTGCCGGAACCGGTCTCGCCGACCACCCCGACGTCGTCGAGGGACTCCAGGAAGGCACGGACCCCACGGCGGACGACGGCGTGGTCGTCGTCGACGAGCTGCCCCGCTCCCCGACCGGCAGGATCGAGATCGCCCGGGCCAGGGAGCCGGCCGGAGCAGTTCCGTCCGCCGGGTGAGACTTCCTCGCCGCACCCGTTCTCTGATAAAAGGTGAGCCTCACCTTACCCGAGGAGAACGATGAGGCCCCGTAAGACCTCGCTGCTCGCGGCGCTGCTCGGTGCGGCCCTGGTCCTGACCGGCTGCGGCGCGTCCCCCGGCGGCACCGGCACCGCCCCCGCGACGCCGTCCGACGGGGCCGCGTTCCCGGTGACCGTCCGGCACGCCTTCGGCGAGACGACGGTGCCCGCACCCCCGCAGCGGGTCGTCGCGCTGGGCATGAACGACCTGGCCGTCGCCCAGGCCGTCGGCGCACCGGTCGTCGGCGCGGTCCGCAGCTCCGGCGACAGCGGTCCCGTGCTCCCCTACCTCGACCCCCTCCCGCCCGAGGTGCTGGCGATCGAGCCCGACGGGACGCTGCCGCTGGAGCAGATCGCGGCGTTCCGGCCCGACCTGGTCCTCGGGGTCTCGGCGTTCCAGATCAGCGACCGGGCGGGCTACGAGGCGCTGTCGCGGATCGCGCCGACCGTCACCTACGCCGAGGGCCTGTACACCTCCTCCATGCAGGACGACGCCCGCCAGATCGGTCGGGCGCTGGGCCGCGGGGACGCCGTCGAGACGCTGATCGCCGAGGCGGACCGCCGCATCGCCGAGACCCGTGACAGGCTGCCCGGGCTCGCGGGGAGGACCTACCTCTACGGGCAGGCGCGCGGGGAGATCCTGCCGATGGTGGTCGGCGAGCAGAACCAGTCCACGGTGTTCCTGCGGTCGCTGGGTCTGGAGGTGCCGGCGTCGTTCCGGGACGCGCCGGCGAGCGACGCGCTGGCCCCGGGCACGGTGGGGGTGTCCTACGAGGAGGTCGGCAGGCTGTCGGAGGCCGACCTGCTCCTGATGACCTTCGCGGGGGCGGGCGACCGCGCGAGGTTCGAGGGCGACGAGCTGGTGCGCCGGGTGCGCGCGGTGCGGCAGGGCACCTACACACCGGTGACGCTGGACCAGGCCATCGCCCTGCAGGCGCCGAACGTGGTGTCTGTGGGCTGGCTGCTCGACGGGCTGCAGCCCGCGCTGGAGAAGGTCGCGACGAGCTGACGAGCCCGGCTACCCACCGTTAGGCTCGGGGTCGTGAACCCACCCGACATCGCCCTCAAGGCCATGAACGCGGGCCACCGTCTGCTGATCCGGCTGACCGGTGGGAAGGTCGGCCACTCGGCGATGGGGATGCCCGTGGTCGAGCTGACCACCCGCGGCCGGCGCTCCGGCGAGCCGCGCACGGTGCTGCTCACGGCACCGGTCCACGGTGACGGGAGCTACGTCGTCGTCGCCTCCCGGGGCGGCGACGACCGCCACCCCGCCTGGTTCCTCAACCTGCGTGCGGACCCGGACGTCGAGGTCGCCGTGCAGGGCGGGCCACGCGTGCCCATGCGCGCCCGGATCGCCGACCCGGCCGACCGCGCGACGCTCTGGCCGCAGATCGCCGGGAAGTACCGCAACTACGCCGGCTACCAGCGCAGCACCACCCGGGAGATCCCGCTGGTCCACCTGGAGCCGCGCGGCTGACCGGCCACGCATCATCAGAGCAGATGATTCCGGAGATCCGGATCATCTTCGTAGGGTCGGGGTATGTCCGGTCCTGCCGTGCCTGCGGAGGCGGTCCCCCCGCAGGCGTCGTCACTGCAGCTCTCGGTCCTCGGTGGTGTGCGGGCGAGCCGTGACGGCGACGACCTGGCGCTCGGCGGGCCGCGCCCGCGGGCGCTGCTCGCCGCGCTCGTCGTCGCCGCCGGGCGTCCGGCCACCGAGGACCTGCTCATCGACGCCGTCTGGGACTCCGAACCCGCCCCGGCCGCGAAGCAGGCGCTGCACACCTACGTCGCCCGGCTGCGCGCTGTCCTGGAGCCCGGCCGCTCGGCGCGCGGGGCCGCGACGGTGCTGGTCCGCGGCAGCGGCGGCTACACCCTGGCCCTCCGGCCCGAGCAGGTCGACGTGTGGGCGATGCGCGAGCTCGCCGCCCGGGGCGCGACCGCGCTGGCGCAGCGACGCCCGCACGAGGCGGTGTCCGTGCTGGACCTGGCGCTGGCCACCGGCGACGGCACCCCGTTCGGCGACCTCGCCGACCGTGCCTTCCTGGCCGCCGAGGTGGCCGCGCTGACCGAGCTGCGCGCCGGGATCCGCGAGGACCGGGCCGCCGCCGCGCTCGCCACCGGCGAGGACGTGACGCTGCTCGACGACCTGGCCGCGCTCACCACCGAGTACCCCCTGCGCGAGCGCGCGTGGGAGCTGCGGGCCTGCGCGCTCTACCGCGCCGGGCGCCAGGCCGATGCCCTCGCCGTCCTGCGGACCGCGCGGGACCTGCTCGCCGAGGAGCTCGGCGTCGACCCGGGGCCCGGCCTCGCCGCGACCGAGCGGGCGGTGCTCGCCCACGCCCCGGAGCTGCTGCGCCGGGCCCCCGCCGCCGACGCCCCGGCGCCCGCCGACGGGACCACCCGCAGGCCGCTGCCGGTGCCGTCGACGGCGCTGCTCGGCCGCGACGACGACCTCGCCGGGCTGCGCGCCGCCCTCGACGCCCACCGGCTCGTCACCGTCGTCGGCCCCGGCGGGGTGGGCAAGACCCGCGTCGCGCTGGCCGTCGCCGCCGACGCGGGCGGTCCGGTGTGGTGGGCCGAGCTCGCCGACCTCGCCCCGGGGACCTCCGGCGCGCTGCTCTCCCCGGTCGTCGCCGAGGCCGCCGGGGTGCTCACCGCGCAGGGCGCCGACCAGCTCGCCGCCGCCCTGGCCGGCACCCCCGGCCTGCTGGTGCTCGACAACTGCGAGCACGTCCTCGACGCCGTCGCCGAGCTGCTCACCACGCTGCTGCCCGCGTGCCCCGGCGTGCGGGTGGTCGCGACCAGCCGCGAGCCGGTCGACCTGCCCGGTGAGCAGCTGCTGGAGCTCGCGCCGCTGTCCCCCGCCGCGGCCGAGCAGCTGTTCCTGGACCGCGCGTCGGCCGCGGCGCCCGGCGTGGCCCCCACCGGCGACGACCGGGCCCGCGTCGCCGAGATCTGCGCCCGGCTCGACGGGCTCCCGCTGGCCGTCGAGCTGGCGGCCGCCCGCAGCCGCACCCTGTCGGTCGGGGAGATCGCCGACGCCCTCGACGACCGGTTCTCCCTGCTCGTGGGGGCCGGCCGGGGCACCCCCGCCCGGCACCGGAGCCTGCAGCACACCATCGCGCTGTCGGTCGACGACCTCGGCCCGTCCGATCGGTGGCTGTTCGGGGCGCTGTCGGTGTTCACCGGCGGGTTCGACGCGGCCGCGGCCGCCGACGTCGCCGGGGTGCCGGTCCGCGACGGGCTGGCCACGCTCGTCGCGAAGTCCCTGGTCGGCGTCGACACCGGCGCACCGGGCCCCCGCCGGTTCGCGCTGCTGGAGACCCTGCGTGCCTTCGGCGACACCCTGCTCGACGACGCCGCGCGTACGGCGGCCCGCACCGCGCACCGGCGCTGGGTCCTCGGCGTCGTCACCGAGGCCGACGCCGCCTGGCTCGGCCACGACGCGGCCCGCTGGTTCGGGCGGGTCCGCGCCGAGCAGCCGAACGTGCGGGCCGCGTTCGGGGCCGCGCTCGCCGACGGGAGTACCGCCGCGGTCGACGACGCGTTGCGCCTGGCCGGGGTGCTGGGCTGGTACTGGTACCGCTTCGGCCGGGTCGCCGAGGGCATCGGGTGGGCCACCGCCGCGCTGGCCGCGGCCGGGCCGGACGCCGACCCGGAGGCCGTCGGGCTGGCGCACTTCGCCTCCGGCCCCCTGCGCTACCTGGCCGGTGACCCGGCCGGTGCGGCCGCCGACGTCGCCGCCGGGCTGGAACGGATGGACCCGGCCCGGCACCCGACGAAGGTCGCCCGCGGGCTCGCGTTCCGCGCCTACCTGGCCGCGGCGGCCGACCCGGCGGCCGCGCAGGCCCTGCTGGGCGAGGCACTCGCGGTCTCGCGCGCGGCCGGGGACGGCCCCGGTGAGTCCGAGACGCTGATGGCCGCCGGGCACCTCGCGCGCCTCGGCGGGGACACGGCGACGGCGCTGGACGTGCTGCGGTCCGCGGTGGCCGTCGCGCGGCGGGCCGGGCACGGGTTCGCCGACGGGTCCTCGCGCTGGCACCTGGTGAAGACCCTGCTCGACCGCTGCGACCCGGCCGCGCTGGACGAGGCGGAGTCGCTCGTGCGGTTCCTCGGTGGCGAACCCGACGTGACGTCCTGGCTGGTCGCGGTGCACACGCTCGCGGGCGCGCTGGGACAGTCCGGCGACGGAGCGCGGGGCGCCCGGCTGCTGGGGGCGGTGTCCGCGGTCGGCGGCGAGGTCGGCTACCGGCCCGAGGAGATGGACCCGCAGGACTCCGAGCGCAACGCCGCCCTGGTCCGGGCCGCGCTCGGCGGCTCGGCGGAGCGGTACGCGGCCGCGTTCACCGAGGGCGTCGCGGGCGGGCGGGCGGCGATCGCCGCGGTCCTCGACGAGCTCGGTGACGGCGGCACCGTCGCCACCCGGATGGTGGGCCGGAGCGCCTGAGCCGCGCTCCGCGGGACCGCGTGCAGGACCCTGCAAGGCCGCTGCAAGTGGAGTGCCAGTGGCCCACCGCAGAGTTCGTGGTGTTCGCCCCACCGGCCGCCCGGGCCGCCGGGGCCGCCACCCGAGGAGACACCATGAACGCCACCCTGCGCAGCCTCGCCCGGCTCGGCCTGATCGCTGCGGCGACGAGCACCGTCCTGTTCGGCACCACGGCCTGCAGCCTCGCCTCCGTCCCGGCGGACAGCGTCGAGCAGCAGATCGTCAGCAAGCTGGGCGCGCAGGGCGTCTCCCTTGACAACGGGAAGGCCGACTGCGCCACCGACCTCGACGCGACCGTCGGGGCGAGCCAGACCTGCGAGTTCCACTCCGGTGGCCAGCCGGTCGGCGCGGTCGTCACCGTCACCGCCGTCGACGGGGACACCGTCTCCTTCGACATCACCACCGAGCCCCGCCCGGTGCCGAAGGCGCTGCTGCAGGACACCGTCGGCTCGCTCGTCGCGCAGAACGCCGGCGTCCCGATCGACGCCACCACCTGCGACGGCGACCTCGCCCCCACCACCGGCCAGGCCGTCGGCTGCCGCGTCACCTCCGGCGAGGACTCGATCGACGTCCGCGCGACCGTGACCGAGGTCCAGGGCGGTCTGGTCAACTTCGACGTCGAGCAGGTCTGAGCCGTGCGGACCGCGACCTGGCTCTCCGCGCTCGCACTGGTCCTCGTCGCCGGCGCCCCGCTGACCGCCTGCTCGACCGGGCCGGAACGGCAGGTGTGCGGGGTCCTGGAGGCCGACGGCGACGACTACCTCGAGGTGGACCCGGCCGCCTGCCCTGCGCCCGAGGCCGTCGTGTCACCGGCCGGACCGCGGTGGGTACCGGTGTCCGCACTCGACGACGACCACGACCACCACCGCACGGTCGTCGCCCGGTCCCCGGGTACACCGCGGACCTCCGCCGCGCGGACCCCGGCACCCCGGGCGACCTCGGCGCCGCAGACCACGAGGAGGACCACGACGAAGACGACGACGACGAGTCCGAAACGGACGACCCGGTCCCGGTGAGCACCGTGCCCCGGTCACCGCGGGCCGGCCGCCGGCGGGCGCGGGGTCCGCCGGCGGCCCGCCCGGGGACGCCGGGTGGGCCGGGGCACCGGGCCACGGGCTCCGCGCCGCCGCAGCGGTGCGGGACCGTGTCGCCCCGGGCCCGGCTCCGGGCCGTGACCCCGCGTGTCAGGCCGTGGCCGGACCCCAGCGCAGCGTCAGCCGGGTACCCGCGCCGTCCACCACCACGTCCGCCGGCCCGGCCCGGTCCACAACGGACCCGCGCTCCGCACCGCCACCGGGACCGGCGAGCGACGGGACGACCGCCTCGATCCGCAGGTCCGCCGCGTGCGGCCGGCCCGCGTCGACCCACCCCGCGACCAGCCCGGCCAGCCGTTCGGCGGCGCGGTCACCGTCCGGCCCGCAGGCCCGCACCGTCGCCTCCGGGTTCGCCAGCAGCACCGCGCACCCGTCGCCCGCGACCAGGCCCAGCGTCGCGCGGACACCACCGAGGTCGAACAGCGCCGGTGCCGCCCCACCCTCGGCCGGGCCGAACAGCCGCACCACCCCCGGGTCCGCGACCGCGCACCACAGCCCGAGCCCGTCCCACAGATCCGCCACCGTGCCCGCCGCTGCCACCGGCCGGTCGGAGCCCGCACCCGTGGTCGCGCGGGCCAGCGCCCGCGGGTCCGGGACGTCGGCGTCATCGGAGCCGCAGGCGGGCTGCACCCGCCACCGGCCGTCCGGCAGCGCGACCTCGGCGCCCGGGTCGGCACCCTCCCCGCGCAGCCGGACGAACGCGCAGCTGCGCACCGACCGCGAGTGCAGCCGTCCCGGAGCGGTGTGGACGAACGCCACCGACAGCTGGCTGCCGCGCACCGTGAGCGGCAGCAGCAGCCGGCCGCCGGGCGCGAGCTGGGCGACCCACTCCGGCCGGACGCCGGTGGAGCCGACGGTCAGCTGGATCCGGTCGTAGGGCGCCGCGGGCGGGTACCCGAGCGCCCCGTCCCCGACGACGACGTCGACGTCGTCGAACCCGGCGGCGTCCAGGTTCGCCCGGGCCCCGGCGACCAGGTCGTCGTCGATGTCGAGGGTGGTCACGGCCCCGTCCGGACCGACCAGCTCCGCCAGCAGCGCCGCGTTCCAGCCGGCCCCCGCACCGATCTCCAGCACCCGGTGTCCCGGCCCGGCCTCCAGCTGTTCCAGCATGATCGCAACCATCGACGGCTGGGAGACCGAGCTGACCGTGACGCCGTCGTCGATTTTGATCGGGACGGCGACGTCGGCGTAGGCCCCGCCGGGGTCGAGGGCCGGCAGGAACAGGTGGCGCGGCACCGTCTCCAGTGCCGCGCGGACCGCGGAGGTGCGCACCCGGCCGTCGCGGACCAGGGACGCGACCAGCGCGGAACGGGCGCGGTCGGCCGACATGCGGGCATTGTGCCCTGCCGCCGTCTAGAGCAGAACGAGGTCGTCCGCGTGGACGAGCTCGCGCCGCTGCTCGGGCGGCAGCTCGCGGGTCCGGCGGCCGATCATGTGCGGCAGCTCGGTCGCGTCGTAGGAGACGACACCCCGTGCGATGGCCCGTCCACCGGGGGCGAGCAGCTCGACGACGTCGCCGGCGTCGAAGTCACCGGACACGCCGTGCACCCCGGCGGCGAGCAGCGAGCGGCGACGGCGGCGGACGGCCTCGACCGCGCCGTCGTCGAGGTCGAGGGCCCCGCGGACGTCGGCGGCGTGCCGCAGCCAGAACCGGCGGGCACCCATCCGGGTCCCGGCGGCGCGGAACACGGTGCCGACCTCCGGGCCGTCCTCGGTGGTGGCCAGGGCATCGGCGATCCGGTCGGCGGAGGTCAGCAGCACCGGGATCCCGGCCGCCGACGCCATCGCGGCCGCCTCGACCTTGGTGGCCATGCCGCCGGTGCCCAGTCCCGACCCGGGGCGGGTGACGCTGACCCCCGCGAGCTCGGCCGGGTCGTCGACCTCGGTGATCAGCGACGTCCCGGGGTCGCGCGGGTGGCCGTCGTAGAGGCCGTCGACGTCGGAGAGCAGCACGAGCGCGTCGGCGCCGACGATGTGCGCGACGAGCGCGGCGAGCCGGTCGTTGTCGCCCACCCGGATCTCGGCGGTGGCGACGGTGTCGTTCTCGTTGACCACCGGAAGCGACCCGAGCTGCAGCAGCCGCTCCAGCGTGCGCTGGGCGTTGCGGTAGTTCGAGCGGCGGATCATGTCGTCGGCGGTGAGCAGCACCTGCCCGATGCCCTGCCCGTGCCGGGCGAACGACGCCGAGTAGGCGTGGGCGAGCAGCAGCTGCCCGACCGACGCGGCGGCCTGCTGGGTCGCCAGGTCACGCGGCCGGCGTCGCAGCTGCAGCGGCGCGAGGCCGGCCGCGATCGCCCCCGAGGAGACGAGCACGACCTGCGCACCGGCGGCGCGACGCCCCACCAGGGCGTCGACCAGGGCGTCGAGCCGGGCCGGGTCGAGACCACCGGTCAGGCTCGTCAGCGACGACGACCCGACCTTCACCACGATCCGCTTCGCCGCACCCAGTGCGGCGCGCGTGCTCACGCGGGTCTCACTCCTCGATCTCGTGGTCCGACGAGTAGCGGGCGCCCGCGGCGAGCTCGGCGTCGGACAGGTGGTTCCGGCGCGCGACCCGGGCGCGCTTGCGCTCGGCGGCGCCGACCCGGTCGTTGCCCTCCAGCCGGATGTCGGTGCCGCGCCCGGTGAGCAGGGCGGCGACGCCGGCCGGGGTGGACGGCTCCCAGTCGAAGGTGACCTGGCCGACGGTGACCGGGCAGCCGGGGACGGCTCCGGCCTTGGCGAGCGCCTCCTCCACGCCGAGCCGGGCGAGCCGGTCGGCGAGGTAGCCGACGGCCTCGTCGTTCTCGAACGCGGTCTGACGGATCCACCGCTCGGGGCGCTCCCCGCGCACGATGAACCCGCCGTCGAGCTCCGGGTCGGGCGTGATGGTGAAGCCGGTGTCGTCGACGGCGCGCGGGCGCAGCACGATCCGGCTCGGCTCGGCCTCCGGGCGCGCGGCACGGGCCGCGGCGACCCGCTCGGCCATCGCGAAGCTCAGCTCCCGCAGCCCGGCCCGGGACGCGGTGGAGATCGCGTACACCGGCCAGCCGAAGCGCTCGGTCAGGTCCTCGCGGACCATGTCGACCAGGTCCGCGGCGTCCGGGACGTCGATCTTGTTGAGCGCGACCAGACGCGGGCGCTGGTCGATCCGCTCCCCCAGCGCGCTGGTACCGAGGGCCTCGGCGTAGTGCGCCAGCTCGGTCTCCAGTGCCTCGATGTCGGACACCGGGTCGCGCTCGGTCTCGAAGGTCGCGCAGTCCACGACGTGCACCAGCACCGAGCAGCGCTCGATGTGGCGCAGGAACTCCAGGCCGAGGCCGCGGCCCTCGGCGGCACCCGGGATGAGGCCGGGGACGTCGGCGACGGTGAAGGTGTCGTCCCCCGCGCTGACCACGCCGAGCTGGGGCACGAGGGTGGTGAACGGGTAGTCGGCGATCTTCGGGCGGGCCGCGGACAGGGCCGCCACCAGCGAGGACTTGCCCGCGCTGGGGAACCCGACGAGGCCGACGTCGGCGAGGCTGCGCAGCTCCAGGGTCAGCTCGACCTCGTCGCCGGGCTCACCGAGCAGCGCGAAGCCGGGGGCCTTGCGGGCGGCGGAGGACAGCGCGGCGTTGCCGAGCCCGCCCCGTCCGCCCTCGGCGGCGACGAACCGGGTGCCGACACCGACCAGGTCGGCGACGACCTCGCCGCCGGCGTCGAGAACGACGGTGCCGTCGGGGACCCGCAGCTCCAGGTCCGGGGCGTTCGCGCCCTGCTTGAACGCACCCTGCCCCTGGGTGCCGTTCTTCGCCTCCGCACGGGGGCGGTGGTGGTAGTCGAGCAGCGTGTGCACACCCGCGTCGACGACGAGCACGACCGAGCCGCCCCGGCCGCCGTTGCCGCCGTCGGGGCCGCCGAGCGGCTTGAACTTCTCGCGGTGTACCGAGGCGCAGCCGTTGCCCCCGGCACCCGCGGTCGCGTGCAGCACGACGCGGTCCACGAACCGGGACATGACGGTGCTCCTGTCGTTGTCGTAACCGCGGCGGGGCCGCGGTGGGTGGTGACACGACGAACGGCGGGCCCCCCGTTACCGGGGTGACCCGCCGTCGGCGTCGCTGTGCTGGCGGGTCGCTCAGACCTCGGCCGGCACGATGTTCACGGTCTTGCGGCCGCGCTTGGAACCGAACTCGACGGTCCCTGCGGCGAGGGCGAACAGCGTGTCGTCCTTGCCGCGCCCGACGTTGACACCCGGGTGGGTGGCGGTGCCGCGCTGACGGATGAGGATCTCGCCGGCCTTGACCGACTGGCCGCCGAAACGCTTCACACCCAGGTACTGGGCGTTGGAGTCGCGACCGTTACGGGAGCTGGACGCACCCTTCTTGTGTGCCATGACGCGGGCTCCTTACTTGCCGATCGCGGTGACCTGGACCTTCGTCAGGGGCTGACGGTGCCCCTGACGCTTGTGGTACCCGGTCTTGTTCTTGAACTTGTGGATCCGGATCTTCGGACCCTTGGTGTGCTCGACGACGGTGGCCGTCACCGCGGAGGTGAGGCCGCTGGCGTCGGTGGTCACCTGGTCGCCGTCGACGAGCAGAACGGCGGGCAGAATGATCTCGGCGCCGGGCTCACCGTCGAGCTTCTCGACGGTGACCACGTCGTCGACGGCCACCTTGTACTGCTTGCCGCCGGTCTTGACGATCGCGTACATCGCTGACGCACGACTCCTGAACATCGGGGGCGCATCTGGTGCGCTCGGGCTTTCACAGCTCGCGCCGGTCCCCGGCGCGCACACCACGGCCCCCGTGCCGAACACTGTCGTGTGCAGAGGCGTGGCTTCTGTCGGTCAAGGTTACGCGACCCCGTCGGAGTGCTCTCCGCCGGGGTCGCCGTCACCCTCCGTCCTGGGGCGGACCCGCCGGACGGGAGGCCGCCCGGCGTGGACGGCGGGTACGGGTGACGGCCGCGGCGGGCTCCGGCTGCGCGGCGACGGCCGGAGCGGCCGCCGTTCCCGCGTCGGCCGGTGCCGTCGTGGCCGCCGGCGGAGCGGACTCCTCCGGCGTCGAGGCGGTCGTGATGACCACCGCCTCACCACCGCGGACCGGGGCGCCGCCGGAGCGGCTGACCCGGCGGCGGCGCGGTGCGGGTGCGTCGGGCTCCGGGGCGGCGGGGGGCGTCCCCGCCGGCTCCGGGGCCACGTCCTGGGCCGGGGCCACGTCCTGGGCCGGGGTCGCGGCCTGCGGGGCCCCGGTGGGCTCGGCGACCACCGGAGCGGCCGAACCGGTCAGCTCACCGCGCGGCTCGGCGACGACGGTCTCGTCGTCGGCCGGGGCCGGTGCGGGTGCGGCGTCGGTGACGGTGGTGTCGGCCGTGGCCGGCACGGAGACCCCGGTGGACCCGGCGGCCGCGCCGTCGTCGCCCTTCGGGCTTCTGCCCGCGGCGACGGCCGCGGCACCCGCGGCGGCGTCGACGCGCGCGGTGTCGCCGGAGCCGTCCCGGTCCCCGGCACGGTCGGAGCCGTTGCGGTGTCCGGAGCCGTTGCGGTCGGGAGCGTGGCGGTCGGCGTCGTGGCGGTCGGCGTCCCCGTTCCCGGAGCCGCCGTGGCCGGACTCGCCGTTGCCGGGCTCGCCGTTGCCGTTGCCACCGCGGCGACGACGGCGACGCCCGCCGCCGTCGGAGTCGCCGTTGCCGGCGTTCCCGGAGCCGGACCCGTTGCCGGATCCGCCGCCGTTGCCGTTCCCGTTGCCGGAGCCGTTCCCGTTGCCGGAGCCGTTCCCGTGCTGCCCGCCGTTGCCGGAACGGCCGTGCTGGTGATCCGGACCGGTGTCGGTCGAGACGATCACGCCCCGCCCGCGGCAGTGCTCGCAGGTGGTGGAGAAGTGCTCCAGCAGCCCGCCGCCGACCCGCTTGCGGGTCATCTGGACCAGACCGAGCGAGGTCACCTCGGCGACCTGGTGGCGGGTGCGGTCCCGGGCGAGGCACTCGGTGAGGCGGCGCAGGACCAGGTCCCGGTTCGCCTCGAGCACCATGTCGATGAAGTCGACGACGATGATCCCGCCGATGTCACGCAGCCGCAGCTGGCGGACGACCTCCTCG
>JAESFO010000611.1_pt1 | contig 20290 bp, 8 predicted proteins | sample 9269421 | NCBI WGS metagenome assembly JAESFO01 (sample SAMN14502839, study PRJNA617101) | algae metagenome | isolation source: Nostoc desertorum CM1-VF14 and co-occurring heterotrophs from rocky... | place: USA: Clark Mountains, San Bernardino, California | collected 2000-06-05 | reverse complement strand
GTATCCAAATGGGAGACATGTCTCAGTGATGCCGCGCATGGCGCAAGCCGTTGTAATCATGGTCTTTCTCCGGGATCGAATGAGGTGAGACAGATTTGGGCGAGCTGAAGCCGCTCTCTCTGGCTTCCAACCGCTCCCCCTGAGCGGTCGGTCCTCTACCTCTGGCGGGCTTCGGCCGGGCACTACCTTCCCGGGAAGCGCACCACCTGACCGGCCGTCGCCTGATCCAGTGCCGTTCGGAGAGCGTCGATCATGCGCTGCTGCTCAGCGTTTTGCACGGTAAGATACTGGACCTGCTGAGCCAGTCGCTGAGCAGTATCCCTGAGGGTCGATATGGTGATGGCATCCGCTGCACGTTGATGCCGTTCGGGCCCTGCCGCTGACGATGTCCTGGCGCTGGATATCCCAGAACGGAAGTGCGCGAGCAGTTCGGTTGCCCGATTAGCGGTAGCGCGGCCAACGCCTGCTTCCCGAGCCAGATTTGCGACGGTCAGCTTGCCGTTGGTCACACGTGGCTTGCCTGCGAGAAGGCGCTCCGCCGCTTCGCGTAACGCTGCTTCAGATCGGGCACTGACAGGTTTCATGCTTCCTCCCCCTTCAGCGGCGCGATCAGAGCCCGCTTGCGGGCCTGTTCGATCTCGAGCGCCTTGCGCTGATTGGCAGTCAGCTTCGGATCGCGAAGGAGGATGTCACCTTCTTCGATGGAGGCTTCCCAAGGCGGAAGATGTCGGCGGCTGAGGCAGGAGTTAGGGCAGCGTTCGGGGCTGCAATGGGACAGGACAGGCGCCTTGCGGTCGGTCTGCGGAGTTCGGCGAAGGCAGAGAGCCGAAGCCGCTTCGAAGAAGCAGTCATTGAGGAACCCGACGTGAAGATCGCGAGCGAGATGGCGCAACATCGAGCGCAACCGGGCGGGATCGACAATCATGCCGGGTAAATCACCGAGAGCATCGGCAACGCGGCCAAACTCGGATACGAGTCGGCTCGCCGCGGGACCGGTGGGTGGGTGGCCGCGCCGGAACTCCTCGTAGTGCTCGATGATGTCCTCGAGACGTCCCAGCGAGCGCTCTCGCGCAACTTCAGCGCCGAATCCCGATGCTGACTCGCCAGCATAGCCCTCGAAGGTCGCGATGGAGGCATGCTTGTACTGGATCTTGCCCGCCACAGTTCCGAACGGTCGATTGGCGATGTGCCAGGCTATCGTTCGGCGGAACTGTCGTGTCGCAAAGCGCCAGGGCTGACCCGACGCTTCACGCGGGATTGCGGGATTCTCGGGCGTGCCCTGGGTTCGATCGAGATGGGCGCGGAACTGGTTGAGGGTACGAACGATCTCGGTCGAGAGATGATCCTTTGTCGCCGCACCATTCACCAACACGAGCCAGAGCGTATCGAGGCCGCGTCGCTCACGGGCATGTGCAGACAGCCGTTCTGCGATATCGACGGCGCGCCCGACGGGAGCGATCGTGATCCATTCCGCAGCCTCGCCGGTCACGCTGCGCATTTTATAGGCCGTGCTGCGCACCCTGTGCCGCTCGATCAGGCCGTCGGCGCTTCGTTCGACGGAGTGGCATCCGACCCGCATCGCCTGGACCTCGCTGTCGCGCATTCCGGTCAGGTATGCGCAGACAATGTAGGCGGCCGCCTGCAACATCTTTTCCTCGCGCATCAGCGTGAACTGATCGAAGCGCTGCGAACGCCATGGGCGTCCTGTATCCGGGTCGATGCTGATCGGGGTGTCCATGCCGCCGATCTCGGTCCCGAGTTCGGCAACCGCCGTCAATATCGTACTGTGATGGCGCCGGGCCTGGCATATTGCACCGGCGCGGCATCCGATGCGCAGAGCCATGTAGCCGTAGTTGACGCGAGTCCCTTCCTTGCTGACGACGCTCACATCATCCGGCCAGACGGGCACACCGCGTCCTTCCTTGCGTAACCGGGATAGATAGGCGTCCAGTCGCTGTGCAATGGCATCGGATGTCGGATGCCCGAGTTCGGTTCTTGCTATCGTCGCCTTGTTGGCCTGATCGGCGAGCATGGTGAGCTCGGCCCGAGCTGCCAGAATGTCGGCCGAGAACACGTCGACATATTTGAGCGACCAACGAAGCAAGGCGTTGATGACGGGCTCCGGAATGCGTGGGGTCGTATTCTCTAGTGGCGACGGCTTGCAGCCGGCGACCTGGAATGGTGCTCGACCTCGCCAAGGCTCGAACTGATACCCTCCCTGCGTCAGCCGATCCGCGTGGGCATGCAGATCGACCGGAATCTCGAGGAGCGCAGCAACCTGCCTGGGCAATCGCCCGGGTGTCCGGATAAACGCAAGCCATGCGTCGAGGTCCGCCTGCGTCAGTTCTCCAAGCCGGAAGCTGCCTGTCCGCTCCTCGATAAAGGCGATGAAGCGGCGCATCCGGTTATAAACGGCGCGGACTGTGGCCGGGGCCATCCGGGATCGGGGTGCGCCCGCGGGTTCATGCAGCCGAGCGAACAGGTATTCCTTGGCGGTGAGCCGGGTGAGCGGATTGGACAGATGCGTGAAGTCGACACTACAATGGCATCGCCTCGCGTTCTCGCGGAAGACAGCGGGTGACAGGTTCCAACTATCCTCACCGAACAGAGGCAACGGTTCCGCCTTTTTGCGCGGATGAATGCGGAGCCCATCAAGGACACCCTGACCGTCCTTGACGTGGAGAGAGGCTGGCGCCGTCGCTGGAGCTGTGGCTGGCTTTACGCTCATGTCGCGCCGAGCTCCGGCGGCAAATGGATCAAGCCAGCCCGGTTTTGCGCCAGTGTTCTCGCTTCCGCGACCACAGCCTCAGGGAAGGCCGGGAGAACCTGGTCGGTGATCCGGGCATGAGCCTGGCCGAACTTGGCCTGCCAATCGCTCGCGGATAGGCTCGCGCGCTGCTCCACCATGAACGTATCGAAGGCCACGATCGCTGGCAATTTGGATGCGGTAATCACCGCGCTCTTGCATTCGAGACACCCCCAGAACGGAACCGGGCAAGCCTCGCCTGCGCGACCGAAGGGGCTGGCATAAAAGCCGGAACAGCTGGCGAGCCATAGATCCTGGGAGCCATTGAGCAGTTCTGCGATCTCGGCAGCAGGCAGCGGGAGACCGGCAGCCTCGGGCGAGGCACGCATTCGCATCTCGTCTTCCGGCATGAGCAGCTTCGGCGCCAGCGCAGAATCGAGAGCCTCCTTCAAACCGTCGGCGACCGTGGTCTCGTGCAGCGAACGCAGTGCCGGGATGTCCGCATAATGGTTCGCAGCGATCTCCTTGCTGTGATTGACGGCGAAGCTCTCCATCTGTCCGCGCGTCTGCCTGTACCAGTGGGACTTCTGGGTCTTGCGCAGCCGGGCCAGGACCAGATTGATTGGCTGTCCTTCCGCATCGGCGATCTCGTGCCGCGCCACAAATCTGGCAAGTGATTCCGCCGAGGGATGACCTATTCCGGCGACCAGCCGTCCATCATTGAAGTAAGCCCAGAGGCTATTGGTATCGAGGCGCCTGCGCGCCTCGGTTCCGAGCTTCATCGCGAGCCGTATCAGGCCTCCAGGCGTACCACTGCCGCCGTCGCGCACCCGCAGCCTCTTCCATTCGGCGCCTCGAGCTCGCCGCTTTATATATTCGATATCGACGTGGCCGCCCGCGGCATTCTTGAGGCAATCGACGCCCAATTCCTTGCAGCACTCGATCTCGATGCCAGTCGTCAGCGACAGCATCACCAGGAAGGCGATGATATCCTGAAGGTTGAGGTAGAGATGGCCATGCAGTTCGTCCACGAGGTTGCCCGTCGACAATCCCTCTTCCTGCCGGAGCCAATAGAGGTACTTGTAGATAGGCTTACTGAAGCTGATCGTACCGTCCAACTCCAGCCTGCTCATCGTCATGCGGTAGGCAGATCGAAGTTCTTCGCCGCCTTCGATGGGACCATCGCGCCGCACGGCATTGCCGACGGTAACGATGCGGTTGTGGGCCGCGTGAACATCGCGTCGAGCCGCTTCGCGGAGCGCTGCATTTACATGGTCGTCGTAGGCGTCGCGCGGTTTGCTCGGGTTATATGGCGACCCGACATAGTGCAGCCGGGACAGCATCAGCACGGAGAGCGTCGCCGGGCAATCCTGATGGACGAACCGGAGACAGCCGACAATCTTTGCGATCGTCTGATAGCTGACAACCTCGGTGTGTCGCTCGCTCAGCCATCCCGCAAAGTCATCGAGATGCTGGGGTGCCATCTGTTCCAGACGGCAGAGGGCAGGATGGCGATCATCAAGATAGGTCCAGAACCGGCGGGTGGCGGCGACGTAAGCCTTGGCGGTGCTGACCGAGCCGGCCGGTCCGCCGATCTGGCAGATACGCCACAATGCATGGGCGAATGGGCCGAGCAACTCTGGCCGCCCCAGGTCTGCGAGGTCAACGACCATCGAACCGCCATGTCGTAGAGTTGCATGGAAGCGGAATGTTGTTTTTGCCTCCTGTGCTTCGGGCGTCGGATCGGCGATATCGGGGAAGATAACGCGGCCCCTGCGGCCAATGATGGAAGAGGCCGCCTTCACGCTGGCGCTCCGATCTCCAGATCGTCGAGCGTATCGGCAAAATCGCCGGCGGCCTTGTCGACCAGCATGCGAGCTTCATCGAGGCTGTCGAGGTAAATGTAGGTGCTGGCGATGCTGGCGTGACCGAGGAGGCGCTGAAGTTTTTGAAGTGGATCTCCGATGACGCGACGATAGGCGGCGCTCTTCTGATCAGGATCAGGCCCGATCCAGCCAAGCTGCGCCCGGATGAGGAGCGACAGCATGTGAACCGCAAATACGTGCCTCAACATGTGCGGTGTGATGTGGATATCAAGGCCGTTTTGCCGACACCGCGCTTCGGCCCGCGCGAAGACCGCCTCCCATGTCGAGGGTCGCATCGGCCGGCCGTCATCCGTCAGCCACAATGCCGCCGGTTCGAGGGGCAAACCGGCGGCATCCACCATGAGCAGGCGCCTTCGTTCGGAAGGAAGAAGCCCATCGCGGCGGCGCCGGGACTGGCCATTGCGATCAGAGACAAGTGCGAAGTCCCGAGACCAGCCCTGGACCATGATTGGCTGACGGATGTTGTCCCAGCGGCGATGTTCGCGCCAGCGAGCAACGATCTGGGAGCGCTCGATCCCAACATACTGATCGATGCGGCGCAGAAGGCGGCGCGGAACGCGGATCTCTCGTCCCTTGCCACCTTTGCATATCGCCGCCGGCAATTTGAGTGGACACGAGCGGTCGGCGCCGAGAGCCGGATCGTCGTGCCTCGGCAGGTCAGCCGGAAGCAGACTGGTTGCCTCTTCAAGACGTAGACCAGTGCAGACGAGAAGCTCAGCAAAGAGCGCATCGCGTTCGCCGTGGCGGCCACGCCAATCCGGATTGTCGCGGCCATCCGATTGACGACCACGCAACCCGATATCCCGGAAGGAGTAAAAGCGATCGAGCCCAACGTAGCGCATATCATGGTGGCGGGCGCCAGCTTCACGGTAGGAATAGCGCTGGCCTTGGGCCGGGCCGCGCGGAGTCCGGGATATTTTGATCCAATCGCGTTTGCCAAACGGCGTAGTGGTCAGAAGACCCTCGTCACGCGCCCAGCCGTAGAACTTCTCGAAGGCGGTAACGGACCTGTTCCAGGAGGACGCCGATATCCGCGCGGAGTGATCCGTGAGACGCCGCGCCCGATGGAAAGCGATGAGGTCCTGTCGATCCGCCTTCCAGATGCCCTTTCCATGCCGCTGTTCATGCAAAAAGCGCGAGAACGTCAGAATATCCAGCGCATAGGCCTTGATCGTGTTCGGCGAGCGAGCCCCCATGGTGGGGCATTCGCGAAAGAAGCGGTTCAGATGATGATCGTAGCTGCCATCATCATCGAGAATGAACGGTATGCCGTCGATCAGGCCAAGGTCGCCTGCGTGTTCGCCGGCGGATAGCAACGGCTGATGGCTCACGCCATCGAAGGTCGTCGGCTCTCGAAGAGCTACCAGGTCGGTGAAGTAAAGCTCCGGCACCACGGCCTCCGCAGTTTTTTGGCGAGGGGACGGGCTCGAGCCCGCCCCCTCGCCAAAAAACTGCGGCAGCGCTCCGATCGAAAGCTCGTCGTTACGCCGCACAATGTCTGTCGAAGATCACACGGGTAAGACAGGATCAAAGAATCCGGATAAGACCGTGCATTCCTCCATAGCATAGGCGGCCGAGCCGAACCGTCCGGAGAGATCACGGTCGAGGCGATGCCTGGCGCCGGAGGCGTGCCCGCATTCGTGGAGCAGCACGGCGTAATAGGCTGCGGCATCGCGGAAGCAGGCGAAGTCGGGCATCTGCACGTGGTCGGTGGATGGGCGGTAACAGGCCTGCGATCCGCCGTGGCGGATGTCGATGCCGAGCGCTGCGCAGAACCGTTCGGCCCGCTCGATGCGCTCGGCCTCGGGTAGCACCGGTATCTCGGGCGGCGTGTAGCCGTCGACCTGCGCGCAGTTGAAGACCGTGTAGCCGCGGGCGAACATGCGCCGGGCGGGCTCGTCGCGATCCTCGTCGCCGTCCTGTACGTCTGCCTTGCCGTGGCGATCGACGGTCTTCCAGAACACGACGAGGTGCCCGCGCTCGCCCTTGCGGACCTGGGCGCCGAGCGCCTGCCACTGGCGATAGGTGCCCCAGATGCCGGCGGGAAAGCCGGCGGCGTGCGCGGCGGCCCAGAGTGCGATGACGTTGACGCCACGATAGGCCTTGCGCGAGGCGACGTTGACGGGCGTAGTGATGGCCGATCCGTCGTGGTGCCAGGGCATCCGGTACTGGTCGGCGCCGGCCTCGATGGCGGCGATGATCTGGCTGGTGACACGCTCGTAGATGTCGTTCCGGGGCTGGGGTGTGCGATCGGTGGTCATGGCTGCCTCCTGTGTTCGCCCTCTCCGTCGAGGGCGAGGCGGCAGGGGCAGACGCGGGAAGCCGGGCCGTCACACCCTGTTCTCGGTGCTGGTGCGGAACAGGGTTGATGGGCCGGCAGCGTCTGCCACAACCCGAGCCCTGCCTCGACGGGCGAGCACGGGAGGCAGCCATGACCGGCGAGCGGCGCCTGGACCGGTCAGGATGAAGCGCGGCTGTCAGCCGGTGCCGTCCAGAGGCGGACGCCGCAACGGGACGACCCTGGCGTCCACGGATCGAGACAGCTCCGCTCGCAGACCTTCGATGACGGCATCTCGCTCGGCGAGCTGCAACGTCAGCATCTGGATGTGCTGCGCGAGCGTCCGGGTGAGCGCCCGCAGCTCCGCCATCTCGGCACCACGCACGGCGCGTAGTTCCGCTTCCAGAGCATGGATGCGTTCCTTGAGGGCCCTGGGCGACGATCGCCGCAGGCGGGCTTCGGCCGCGCGGAGCTCGGCGAGAAGATCGCCGGCCCGGTTCGCCGTCGCTCGGCTGACGCCGGCCTCGCGCGCCAGGTTGGCGACGGTCAGCGCCCCGTCGGTGCGTTCAGGGCGGCCGTCGAGCAACCGCTTCATGGCAGCCCTTAGCGCCGCTTGGCTCTTCGGCCCGAGCGCGGTCATGCGTCACCGTCCATGAGAGGCGCGATCAGCCGGCACTTGCGCTCGTTGTCCCGCAGGATCGCCGTGCGCTGCAGCGGCGATAGACGCCGGTCGGCCAGAAGCGCTTCGCCCTCGACGATCGAGGCCTGCCACGGTTCGCGGTGCCGGGCGGTCAGGCAGGCGTTCGGGCACCGGTCGGGGCTGCAGCGCGATAGGGCCGGCGCCGTCCGCTCGGCATCTGGCGCGCCGGTGAGGCAGAGCGCGGTCGCTGCATCGAACAGGCAGTCGTTGAGGAAACCGACATGCAGGGTCCGCCCGAGATGGGCAACCATGGTGCGCAGCCGCTTGCGGTCCAAGATCCGGCCGGGAAGATCGCCAAGTTCCTCCTGCACGCGGCCGAACTCGCGTCGCAGTCGCGCAGCACCCGGTCCCGCCGGGCCTTCACGGCGAAGATAGGCCTCGTAATGGGCGACAATGTCGTCGAGCTGGCCGAGTGCACGTTCGCGCTCGATCGCCAAGCGGAAGTCGGCCTGCGCCGATCCGGCATAGCCTTCGAACATGGCGACCGAGGCGTGCTTGTACTGGATCTTGCCGGCGACCGTGCCGAACGGCCGGTTGGCGATGTACCAGGCGATCGTGCGTCGGAGCTGCCGGGTCGTAAACTTCCAAGGCTCGTCGCCGATGCGCGGAATCGCCGGCGCGGCCTCCGAGCGCGTGTCGAGGCCCTCGCGGAAAAGGTTGAGTGTCGGCGTTGCACCCATCCCGAGATGATCGTTGCTCCAGGGCCAGTCCTTCAGCGCCACCCACAAGGATGACAGTTCCTTCTCTCGGCGATTGCGTGCCGAGAGAACCTCCATCACCGCGACGGCGCGAGCGACGGGCTCGATCGTGATCCAGTCGGCCGTGACGCCGCGCGCGCCATGGCGCTTGTACACCGTGCTGCGCAGCCGGTACCGCTCGACCAGGCCGTCGGCGCTGCGCACCGGCGACACGCAACCCGGCTGCATCGCCTGCACCTCGCTGTCGCGCATGCCGGTGAGGTAGGCGCAGACGAGATAGCAGGCGCCCTGCAACATCCGTTCTTCGCGGGCGAGGCTGAGGCCGTCGAAGCGCTCGCGCCATGGCAGTCCGGTGTCCGGATCGATCGAGATCGGCGTATCGAGCCCGCCGATCTCGGTTCCGAGCTCGGCGGCTGCCTTCTCGATCAGTCGTGCAGTCGGCTCGGACTGGCTGATGCGGCCGCTCTGCGGAGCGCCGGCGTGAAGGCGCATCAGATGGAGATTGTAGGGCGGGGTCTCTTCGCCGGTGAGCGGGTCGATGCGGCGGGCCACATTGGGCGCGTGCTCCCAGATCGGCACGCCTCGGCCCATGGCCCGGCGCACGTCGAGCCACTTGGCCACGCGGGCGCGATAGTTCTTGGCCACGGCCCGTCCGGCCCGCGCGTCCCGCGCCATCAATCGGGCGCAGCGGGCTTCGAGAGCGTCAAGCTCGGCCCGCGCCGCGAGGATATCGGGCGCATAGACCTCGACATACTTGAGCGCCCAGCGCAGCATGGCGCCGATGACCGGCTCGGGAATGCGCGGCGTGGCGTTCTCGGCGGGCGCTGGCGGCCGGCCGGCAACGCGGTGCGCCGCACGTCCACGCCACGGCAGGAAACCGATGCCGCCGCCGGTTAGCCATGGCGCCAGGTGATGCAGGTCGATCGGCACCTCGACATACTTCACCGTCTCGTGAGGCGTTCGCCGTCCGCCGTCACGGGCATACGCCAGATAGGCGTCGAGCAGCGCCTGATCGATCCGGCTGAGATCGACGGCGCCAGTCCTTGCGCGGAGGAACGCGGCGAAATGCTGGATGTAGCGCAGCAGGCGGATCGCCGAGGTCGCGCCGCAGGGCGCCCGATATCCCGGCACATGGATGCGCAGGCGGGCGATCACGTACTCCTTCGCCAGCCGCCGCGTGACGGGATCGGCGATGCGGGCGAGGTTCAGCCGGTAATTGCTGTAGCGGGCGTTCACCCGGAAAATGGCGGCGCCCAGGTCCCAAAGATCGTCACCGAAGCGCGGAAGTCGCGTGCGGTCGGCATCGTCCCTGACCGCCACGCCGGCAAGCACGGGCTCGTCGTTGCCATAAATGGCCGAAGGCAGCGACGCGTGCTGCGGCAGCTTGATCGGTGCCGGCATCATGGCGCTCTCGCTTCGGGCGGCAGGTAGAGGAGCGCGGGGTCCGATGACCCAATCCGACGGGCTTCCTCGATCTCGGCGTCGGCGAACCGGGGCAGAATCTGTTCGGCGATGCGTCCGTGAACCCGGCCGAACTTGGCGATCCAGTCGGCTTCGCTCAGCACCTGCCGCTGCGCCCGGATGAAGTTGAGGAAGGCCAGGAGCGCGGGCACCTTGCGGGCGGTGACCACGGCATTGCTGCATTCGAGACACCCCCAGAAGGGGGACGGACAGGCCTCTCCCTCCGAGCCGAACGGGCTGTTGTAGAAGCCGCCGCAACTGGCGAGCCAGACGTCCTGCTCGCCGCCGAACAGCGCCTTGACCGCGGCGGCGCCGACAACGGGAAGGCCGGTCGCCTTGTCGGGATCGGTCTGGACGGCCGCTTCCTCCTCCGACGACAGGACACAGGGGGGGAACGCGGCGTCGAGCGCATCGGTCATGGCGTCGGCAATTGTCGCCTCGTGCAGATGACGAAGCGCGGGAATGTCGGCGTAGCGGTCGGCCGCGACCGCGACAGTGTGGCCGACGGCGAAGCGGTCGAGCTGGCCGCCCGTGCGCCGGTACCATGCCGCCTTATGCGTCTTGCGCAGGCGCGTCAGATTGAGGCGAAGGCGTTGGCCCCGCTCATCAAGGATGCCGTGCCGGCGCGTCCATGAAGCCGCGAGCTCCTTCATGCTGAGCACCCGAGGGGTCAGGCGGCCCCAGGCACAGTGCGCCCAGAGCGTGTCGGCGCCGAGCCGGCTTCTCGCCGGACCGGTCCACTGCAGCGCCTTGCGGATCAAGCCGCCCGGCGTCGAGGAACCGCCGTCGCGCACACGCAGCCGCTTCCACTCGGCGCCGCGCGCCCGACGCTTGCAATACTCGATCTCGACATAGCCGCCCGCCGGGTTCTTCAGGCAGTCCGCTCGCAAGCCCTTGATCGCTTCGATCTCCATGCCGGTGTCGAGCGAGATAAGCACGATGAGCGGCACGAGATCGGCGGCGATGAGATGCCGGCGGCCATGCAGATCGTGGATCAGGCGATCGTTCGGCAGGCCACTCTCGCGGCGGAGCGTGTAGAGTCGCTTGAAGAGAGGGTGCCTGTGCCCGATGACGCCTTCCGCGTCGATCACTTCCATTACCTGTTTGTGGGTTGCTGCCAGCGCCTTGCTCCGATCGGAATCCTCGACCGCCGGAATACGATCGGCCTCGCCCAAGCGGCGGATGATGGCGGCGAGATCGGTGCGCGCCGCCTTCCGCAATGCCGCGGCGACATCATCGCCATAGGCATCGCGCGGCCTGGCGCGCACGCCGGGCCGATCGCTCGTGTACATCAGCCGGCGTGAGGCATCGGGCGGCAGGTGGCTGGGCTCCGCGGCCTCGGCAAGCCGCAGCAGGTTGAGCACCTTGCTCATGCGGTGCAGGCGGTGATTGGGATGCAGGCCGCTCCCCTCCATCCAGGAATCGAAGCCGTCGATGCAGACGGCACTGACGTCGGAGAGACGGGCGACGTGCGATCCGGCGGAATCGAGATAGCGCCAAAATGTCTTGAGCGCATTGGCATAGGCGTAGGCCGTCGAGATCGAGCCGGCCGGACCACCGACCTGGCAGGCGCGCCAGAGCGCGCCGGCAAAGGTCCGCGCCAATGCCTTGCGGCCGGCGAGCATCGTCAGGTCGATCGTCTTGCTGCGATCCGCCAGCGTGACGGTAAAGCGCAGCGATGCGATCGCAGCGGCGGCCTCGCCCTCGGGATCGGGCAGCGCCTCGGGAAAGAGGGCGCGGCGACCCGGCCGCCGCACCGATGGAGCCGCCGCGGCGGTCATGCCGCGCCGCCAGCCGTGTCTTCGGCCCAGCGATCCGCGGCGGCCTCGACCAGCTCCTGCGCCTCGGCGAGGCTGTCGAGATAGATGTAGGTGCTGGTGATACTCGCATGCCCCAGCAGGTGCTGGAGCTTCTGCAGAGGATCGCCGAGAATCCGCCGATAGGCTGCGCCGTGCTGGTCCTGCGGATCGAACACGGATCCGATCTGCTCGCGGATCAGCATGGAGAGCATGTTGACGGCGAAGGTGTGCCGCAGCGTGTGTGGCGTCACCTCGACCTCGATGCCGAAACGGCGGCAGCGGGTGCAGGCCCGCCGAAAGGCAGCTTCCCAAGTCGCCGAGGGCACGGGCTTGCCGCCTTCAGTCAGCCAGAGCAAGGCATGCTGCGCCTGGCCGGGCGTGCCGACCAGCACGCGGCGGCGTTCGCCCAGCGTCAGACGGTCGAGCCGGACACGCTTGCCCGCCGCGTCTGTTGCCTTCCCGTCCTCCAGCATCAGCCAGAGCGGATCGGACACCGAAGGCTCTGAGCGCGCGGCAGAGACCGTGCGCTCGAGATCGACATAGTCGCCGATCAATCTCAGTACCCGGCGGGGAACGCGGATGCGCCGTGGTCGTCCGCCCTTGGCGATCGGACCGGGGAGATCGAACGGCACCGAGCGCGATTCGGGATCGGTCAGGCGCGGCAGCTCACTCAGCAGCAGACTGCCGGCCTCTGTCAGCCGCAGGCCGGTCGTGACGAGAAGCTCGGCAAACAACGCATTGCGCTCGCCGTTGCGGCCGCGCCACGTCGCGTCCTCCGAGCCGTCGGGAAGCCGGCCGCGCAATCCCACCTCGCGGAACAGCAGGTAGCGGCCAAGATCGATGTAACGGGTATCGTGGCGCCGCGCGGCGCGCTCGCGGGCACGGTTCGTCGTCACAGCGAGCACTGCGCGGCTACCGCCGGCCCTGCGAAGGGTGGCGCCGTAGCTGAAGGGCGAGATCGCAATGATTCCTTCCTCGACAGCCCAGCGATAGAGCTTGTCGAGCGCGGCAACGCTCCGGTTCCAGCTCGCAGCCGAGATGCGGTAGGGAGCTGCCGACAGCCGACGCGCCCGGTGAAAGGCCAGGACATCGTCGCGGCCGGCCTGCCAGACCGTCTTGCCGCCGCGCCGTTCGACAAGAAAGCGCGCCCAGACGAGAATGTCGCGGGCGTAGGAGCGCCACGTGTTCGGCGATCGCGCTCCCATAGCAGGACAGGCACGAAAGAACCGGTTGAGAGCGAGATCGTAGCTGCCGTCATCCATCAGGATGAACGGCATGCCGTGAATCAGCCCGGTGCGCTCGACCGCGTCGAGCGCACCGGGCGCGAGGCTCACTGCAAGGTCATCAAGGAAAAGCGGACGCGAAATAGTGTCAAGATCGGTAAAATACAAATGCACGCACGATACCCAAGCGGAGCGCCTTCGGCGCAACTTCATTGTTTAGAATGCGAGGGGTTCCCCTCGCGCTCTCCCGCTCGCCGCGTGGCAGGGGTGCAGGACTTAGCCTGCACCCCATGAACAGCTTGTCGTGCCGCCGCCGCGTCAAGCGTTGTCCTCGCTACGCTGCGGGAACGCTTGACCCGGACGTCTGAAGAGCTTCACCGGAGCCGTGGTGAGGCGCCTCCAATGCATGATTCTGAGACAGGATCACAGAGTCAGGATAAGACCGTGCATTCCTCCATAGCATAGGCGGCCGAGCCGAACCGTCCGGAGAGATCACGGTCGAGGCGATGCCTGGCGCCGGAGGCGTGCCCGCATTCGTGGAGCAGCACGGCGTAATAGGCTGCGGCATCGCGGAAGCAGGCGAAGTCGGGCATCTGCACGTGGTCGGTGGATGGGCGGTAACAGGCCTGCGATCCGCCGTGGCGGATGTCGATGCCGAGCGCTGCGCAGAACCGTTCGGCCCGCTCGATGCGCTCGGCCTCGGGTAGCACCGGTATCTCGGGCGGCGTGTAGCCGTCGACCTGCGCGCAGTTGAAGACCGTGTAGCCGCGGGCGAACATGCGCCGGGCGGGCTCGTCGCGATCCTCGTCGCCGTCCTGTACGTCTGCCTTGCCGTGGCGATCGACGGTCTTCCAGAACACGACGAGGTGCCCGCGCTCGCCCTTGCGGACCTGGGCGCCGAGCGCCTGCCACTGGCGATAGGTGCCCCAGATGCCGGCGGGAAAGCCGGCGGCGTGCGCGGCGGCCCAGAGTGCGATGACGTTGACGCCACGATAGGCCTTGCGCGAGGCGACGTTGACGGGCGTAGTGATGGCCGATCCGTCGTGGTGCCAGGGCATCCGGTACTGGTCGGCGCCGGCCTCGATGGCGGCGATGATCTGGCTGGTGACACGCTCGTAGATGTCGTTCCGGGGCTGGGGTGTGCGATCGGTGGTCATGGCTGCCTCCTGTGTTCGCCCTCTCCGTCGAGGGCGAGGCGGCAGGGGCAGACGCGGGAAGCCGGGCCGTCACACCCTGTTCTCGGTGCTGGTGCGGAACAGGGTTGATGGGCCGGCAGCGTCTGCCACAACCCGAGCCCTGCCTCGACGGGCGAGCACGGGAGGCAGCCATGACCGGCGAGCGGCGCCTGGACCGGTCAGGATGAAGCGCGGCTGTCAGCCGGTGCCGTCCAGAGGCGGACGCCGCAACGGGACGACCCTGGCGTCCACGGATCGAGACAGCTCCGCTCGCAGACCTTCGATGACGGCATCTCGCTCGGCGAGCTGCAACGTCAGCATCTGGATGTGCTGCGCGAGCGTCCGGGTGAGCGCCCGCAGCTCCGCCATCTCGGCACCACGCACGGCGCGTAGTTCCGCTTCCAGAGCATGGATGCGTTCCTTGAGGGCCCTGGGCGACGATCGCCGCAGGCGGGCTTCGGCCGCGCGGAGCTCGGCGAGAAGATCGCCGGCCCGGTTCGCCGTCGCTCGGCTGACGCCGGCCTCGCGCGCCAGGTTGGCGACGGTCAGCGCCCCGTCGGTGCGTTCAGGGCGGCCGTCGAGCAACCGCTTCATGGCAGCCCTTAGCGCCGCTTGGCTCTTCGGCCCGAGCGCGGTCATGCGTCACCGTCCATGAGAGGCGCGATCAGCCGGCACTTGCGCTCGTTGTCCCGCAGGATCGCCGTGCGCTGCAGCGGCGATAGACGCCGGTCGGCCAGAAGCGCTTCGCCCTCGACGATCGAGGCCTGCCACGGTTCGCGGTGCCGGGCGGTCAGGCAGGCGTTCGGGCACCGGTCGGGGCTGCAGCGCGATAGGGCCGGCGCCGTCCGCTCGGCATCTGGCGCGCCGGTGAGGCAGAGCGCGGTCGCTGCATCGAACAGGCAGTCGTTGAGGAAACCGACATGCAGGGTCCGCCCGAGATGGGCAACCATGGTGCGCAGCCGCTTGCGGTCCAAGATCCGGCCGGGAAGATCGCCAAGTTCCTCCTGCACGCGGCCGAACTCGCGTCGCAGTCGCGCAGCACCCGGTCCCGCCGGGCCTTCACGGCGAAGATAGGCCTCGTAATGGGCGACAATGTCGTCGAGCTGGCCGAGTGCACGTTCGCGCTCGATCGCCAAGCGGAAGTCGGCCTGCGCCGATCCGGCATAGCCTTCGAACATGGCGACCGAGGCGTGCTTGTACTGGATCTTGCCGGCGACCGTGCCGAACGGCCGGTTGGCGATGTACCAGGCGATCGTGCGTCGGAGCTGCCGGGTCGTAAACTTCCAAGGCTCGTCGCCGATGCGCGGAATCGCCGGCGCGGCCTCCGAGCGCGTGTCGAGGCCCTCGCGGAAAAGGTTGAGTGTCGGCGTTGCACCCATCCCGAGATGATCGTTGCTCCAGGGCCAGTCCTTCAGCGCCACCCACAAGGATGACAGTTCCTTCTCTCGGCGATTGCGTGCCGAGAGAACCTCCATCACCGCGACGGCGCGAGCGACGGGCTCGATCGTGATCCAGTCGGCCGTGACGCCGCGCGCGCCATGGCGCTTGTACACCGTGCTGCGCAGCCGGTACCGCTCGACCAGGCCGTCGGCGCTGCGCACCGGCGACACGCAACCCGGCTGCATCGCCTGCACCTCGCTGTCGCGCATGCCGGTGAGGTAGGCGCAGACGAGATAGCAGGCGCCCTGCAACATCCGTTCTTCGCGGGCGAGGCTGAGGCCGTCGAAGCGCTCGCGCCATGGCAGTCCGGTGTCCGGATCGATCGAGATCGGCGTATCGAGCCCGCCGATCTCGGTTCCGAGCTCGGCGGCTGCCTTCTCGATCAGTCGTGCAGTCGGCTCGGACTGGCTGATGCGGCCGCTCTGCGGAGCGCCGGCGTGAAGGCGCATCAGATGGAGATTGTAGGGCGGGGTCTCTTCGCCGGTGAGCGGGTCGATGCGGCGGGCCACATTGGGCGCGTGCTCCCAGATCGGCACGCCTCGGCCCATGGCCCGGCGCACGTCGAGCCACTTGGCCACGCGGGCGCGATAGTTCTTGGCCACGGCCCGTCCGGCCCGCGCGTCCCGCGCCATCAATCGGGCGCAGCGGGCTTCGAGAGCGTCAAGCTCGGCCCGCGCCGCGAGGATATCGGGCGCATAGACCTCGACATACTTGAGCGCCCAGCGCAGCATGGCGCCGATGACCGGCTCGGGAATGCGCGGCGTGGCGTTCTCGGCGGGCGCTGGCGGCCGGCCGGCAACGCGGTGCGCCGCACGTCCACGCCACGGCAGGAAACCGATGCCGCCGCCGGTTAGCCATGGCGCCAGGTGATGCAGGTCGATCGGCACCTCGACATACTTCACCGTCTCGTGAGGCGTTCGCCGTCCGCCGTCACGGGCATACGCCAGATAGGCGTCGAGCAGCGCCTGATCGATCCGGCTGAGATCGACGGCGCCAGTCCTTGCGCGGAGGAACGCGGCGAAATGCTGGATGTAGCGCAGCAGGCGGATCGCCGAGGTCGCGCCGCAGGGCGCCCGATATCCCGGCACATGGATGCGCAGGCGGGCGATCACGTACTCCTTCGCCAGCCGCCGCGTGACGGGATCGGCGATGCGGGCGAGGTTCAGCCGGTAATTGCTGTAGCGGGCGTTCACCCGGAAAATGGCGGCGCCCAGGTCCCAAAGATCGTCACCGAAGCGCGGAAGTCGCGTGCGGTCGGCATCGTCCCTGACCGCCACGCCGGCAAGCACGGGCTCGTCGTTGCCATAAATGGCCGAAGGCAGCGACGCGTGCTGCGGCAGCTTGATCGGTGCCGGCATCATGGCGCTCTCGCTTCGGGCGGCAGGTAGAGGAGCGCGGGGTCCGATGACCCAATCCGACGGGCTTCCTCGATCTCGGCGTCGGCGAACCGGGGCAGAATCTGTTCGGCGATGCGTCCGTGAACCCGGCCGAACTTGGCGATCCAGTCGGCTTCGCTCAGCACCTGCCGCTGCGCCCGGATGAAGTTGAGGAAGGCCAGGAGCGCGGGCACCTTGCGGGCGGTGACCACGGCATTGCTGCATTCGAGACACCCCCAGAAGGGGGACGGACAGGCCTCTCCCTCCGAGCCGAACGGGCTGTTGTAGAAGCCGCCGCAACTGGCGAGCCAGACGTCCTGCTCGCCGCCGAACAGCGCCTTGACCGCGGCGGCGCCGACAACGGGAAGGCCGGTCGCCTTGTCGGGATCGGTCTGGACGGCCGCTTCCTCCTCCGACGACAGGACACAGGGGGGGAACGCGGCGTCGAGCGCATCGGTCATGGCGTCGGCAATTGTCGCCTCGTGCAGATGACGAAGCGCGGGAATGTCGGCGTAGCGGTCGGCCGCGACCGCGACAGTGTGGCCGACGGCGAAGCGGTCGAGCTGGCCGCCCGTGCGCCGGTACCATGCCGCCTTATGCGTCTTGCGCAGGCGCGTCAGATTGAGGCGAAGGCGTTGGCCCCGCTCATCAAGGATGCCGTGCCGGCGCGTCCATGAAGCCGCGAGCTCCTTCATGCTGAGCACCCGAGGGGTCAGGCGGCCCCAGGCACAGTGCGCCCAGAGCGTGTCGGCGCCGAGCCGGCTTCTCGCCGGACCGGTCCACTGCAGCGCCTTGCGGATCAAGCCGCCCGGCGTCGAGGAACCGCCGTCGCGCACACGCAGCCGCTTCCACTCGGCGCCGCGCGCCCGACGCTTGCAATACTCGATCTCGACATAGCCGCCCGCCGGGTTCTTCAGGCAGTCCGCTCGCAAGCCCTTGATCGCTTCGATCTCCATGCCGGTGTCGAGCGAGATAAGCACGATGAGCGGCACGAGATCGGCGGCGATGAGATGCCGGCGGCCATGCAGATCGTGGATCAGGCGATCGTTCGGCAGGCCACTCTCGCGGCGGAGCGTGTAGAGTCGCTTGAAGAGAGGGTGCCTGTGCCCGATGACGCCTTCCGCGTCGATCACTTCCATTACCTGTTTGTGGGTTGCTGCCAGCGCCTTGCTCCGATCGGAATCCTCGACCGCCGGAATACGATCGGCCTCGCCCAAGCGGCGGATGATGGCGGCGAGATCGGTGCGCGCCGCCTTCCGCAATGCCGCGGCGACATCATCGCCATAGGCATCGCGCGGCCTGGCGCGCACGCCGGGCCGATCGCTCGTGTACATCAGCCGGCGTGAGGCATCGGGCGGCAGGTGGCTGGGCTCCGCGGCCTCGGCAAGCCGCAGCAGGTTGAGCACCTTGCTCATGCGGTGCAGGCGGTGATTGGGATGCAGGCCGCTCCCCTCCATCCAGGAATCGAAGCCGTCGATGCAGACGGCACTGACGTCGGAGAGACGGGCGACGTGCGATCCGGCGGAATCGAGATAGCGCCAAAATGTCTTGAGCGCATTGGCATAGGCGTAGGCCGTCGAGATCGAGCCGGCCGGACCACCGACCTGGCAGGCGCGCCAGAGCGCGCCGGCAAAGGTCCGCGCCAATGCCTTGCGGCCGGCGAGCATCGTCAGGTCGATCGTCTTGCTGCGATCCGCCAGCGTGACGGTAAAGCGCAGCGATGCGATCGCAGCGGCGGCCTCGCCCTCGGGATCGGGCAGCGCCTCGGGAAAGAGGGCGCGGCGACCCGGCCGCCGCACCGATGGAGCCGCCGCGGCGGTCATGCCGCGCCGCCAGCCGTGTCTTCGGCCCAGCGATCCGCGGCGGCCTCGACCAGCTCCTGCGCCTCGGCGAGGCTGTCGAGATAGATGTAGGTGCTGGTGATACTCGCATGCCCCAGCAGGTGCTGGAGCTTCTGCAGAGGATCGCCGAGAATCCGCCGATAGGCTGCGCCGTGCTGGTCCTGCGGATCGAACACGGATCCGATCTGCTCGCGGATCAGCATGGAGAGCATGTTGACGGCGAAGGTGTGCCGCAGCGTGTGTGGCGTCACCTCGACCTCGATGCCGAAACGGCGGCAGCGGGTGCAGGCCCGCCGAAAGGCAGCTTCCCAAGTCGCCGAGGGCACGGGCTTGCCGCCTTCAGTCAGCCAGAGCAAGGCATGCTGCGCCTGGCCGGGCGTGCCGACCAGCACGCGGCGGCGTTCGCCCAGCGTCAGACGGTCGAGCCGGACACGCTTGCCCGCCGCGTCTGTTGCCTTCCCGTCCTCCAGCATCAGCCAGAGCGGATCGGACACCGAAGGCTCTGAGCGCGCGGCAGAGACCGTGCGCTCGAGATCGACATAGTCGCCGATCAATCTCAGTACCCGGCGGGGAACGCGGATGCGCCGTGGTCGTCCGCCCTTGGCGATCGGACCGGGGAGATCGAACGGCACCGAGCGCGATTCGGGATCGGTCAGGCGCGGCAGCTCACTCAGCAGCAGACTGCCGGCCTCTGTCAGCCGCAGGCCGGTCGTGACGAGAAGCTCGGCAAACAACGCATTGCGCTCGCCGTTGCGGCCGCGCCACGTCGCGTCCTCCGAGCCGTCGGGAAGCCGGCCGCGCAATCCCACCTCGCGGAACAGCAGGTAGCGGCCAAGATCGATGTAACGGGTATCGTGGCGCCGCGCGGCGCGCTCGCGGGCACGGTTCGTCGTCACAGCGAGCACTGCGCGGCTACCGCCGGCCCTGCGAAGGGTGGCGCCGTAGCTGAAGGGCGAGATCGCAATGATTCCTTCCTCGACAGCCCAGCGATAGAGCTTGTCGAGCGCGGCAACGCTCCGGTTCCAGCTCGCAGCCGAGATGCGGTAGGGAGCTGCCGACAGCCGACGCGCCCGGTGAAAGGCCAGGACATCGTCGCGGCCGGCCTGCCAGACCGTCTTGCCGCCGCGCCGTTCGACAAGAAAGCGCGCCCAGACGAGAATGTCGCGGGCGTAGGAGCGCCACGTGTTCGGCGATCGCGCTCCCATAGCAGGACAGGCACGAAAGAACCGGTTGAGAGCGAGATCGTAGCTGCCGTCATCCATCAGGATGAACGGCATGCCGTGAATCAGCCCGGTGCGCTCGACCGCGTCGAGCGCACCGGGCGCGAGGCTCACTGCAAGGTCATCAAGGAAAAGCGGACGCGAAATAGTGTCAAGATCGGTAAAATACAAATGCACGCACGATACCCAAGCGGAGCGCCTTCGGCGCAACTTCATTGTTTAGAATGCGAGGGGTTCCCCTCGCGCTCTCCCGCTCGCCGCGTGGCAGGGGTGCAGGACTTAGCCTGCACCCCATGAACAGCTTGTCGTGCCGCCGCCGCGTCAAGCGTTGTCCTCGCTACGCTGCGGGAACGCTTGACCCGGACGTCTGAAGAGCTTCACCGGAGCCGTGGTGAGGCGCCTCCAATGCATGATTCTGAGACAGGATCACAGAGTCAGGATAAGGCG
>JAESFO010000610.1_pt1 | contig 20414 bp, 18 predicted proteins | sample 9269421 | NCBI WGS metagenome assembly JAESFO01 (sample SAMN14502839, study PRJNA617101) | algae metagenome | isolation source: Nostoc desertorum CM1-VF14 and co-occurring heterotrophs from rocky... | place: USA: Clark Mountains, San Bernardino, California | collected 2000-06-05 | reverse complement strand
CCCGAGACCCCCGCCACCTTCGACACCGGCACCGCTCCGGTCGCCAGCCCGGCGCCGCGCGGCGCCGCGGAGAACGGCGCGCTGCCGCCCGTCGCGGCCACCCCGGTCGCGGTCGACCTGTGCCGCTGCGGGCATGAGCGCGACGCCCACGACCACTACCGCGCCGGCACCGACTGCGGGGTCTGCGGCACCGCCTGCCGCGCCTTCCACGCCCGCACCGCCGCCGGCCGCTCGGCCGGTCGCGCCGCCCGTCTCACCTCGGCCCTGCTGCGGCGCCGCTGACCCCTGCGCTCCGTCCCCGGACGGTCCGCCGGGAGACGTTCCACGAACGCCCCCGCCTCCTCCCGTGAGGCGGGGGCGTTCGCGTGTCCGTCGTCAGGCCGCGGCGCCCAGCCAGGGCTCCCAGGCGGGCAGTGGTTCCACCGCCAGGACGAGCACCCCCGCCCCGTTCCTCGCGGGCGGTGCCGGCGCCGTCCGCAGGGTCCAGCCCAGTTCCTCGATGAGACGGTCCGCCTTCTTCGAGTTGCAGGCCTTGCATGCCGCGACGCAGTTCTCCCAGCTGTGCGCCCCGCCGCGGCTCCGGGGGATCACGTGGTCGATGGTGTCGGCGCGTCTGCTGCAGTACGCGCAGCGTCGGGCGTCACGACGGAGCACACCGGCCCGGGTCATGGGCACCGATCGGCGGTAGGGCACCCGGACGTAGCGGGAGAGCCGCAGGACGGACGGTGCCGGGAGAGCGAGACTCTCGGAACGGAACTCCGCGCCCTCGAGCGCCTCCTGGAGACACTCGGCCTTACCGGCGAGCAGCAGGCAGATGGCGCGCTTGGACGTGACCACGGCCAGCGGTTCGAAGCTGGCGTTGAGGAGCAGGACCCGGGACCCCGATGGGATCCGAGCCGTGGTCGGCAGCTCGGCCCCCGGTGCCGAGACGGGATCGTCGGGGAGCGGGTCGACCGCTCTCAGTTCGCCAGGGACGATCATCTCGGCACCATGGGGGACGGGTTGTCGGTACGGCACGCGACCACCTCCGCGAACGCTCGAGGTCCGGATGTAGTCGACCATACGGAACCCGGGTTACGCGAGTGTGATAGCGCGACCGACGCGGGGTGTCCCGTCGGTTCCGCGGCGCGGATCAGCCCCCGAGGGCGCCGATCACGTCCGCGAGGAGGTCGTCGGTGTCCTCGACACCGCAGGACAGCCGCACCAGACCGTCCGGCACCGCGTCGCCCCAGCGCGCCCGCCGGTCCGCGGCGGTGCGCAGCCCACCGAAGCTCGTCGCCGAGTCGACCAGCGTCGCGGCGGCCAGGAAGTCCGAGACGGCGTGGGTGTCGGCCAGGGTGAACCGCAGGATCCCGTTCCAGCGCCGCATCTGGGTCCGGGCGAGCACGTGCGACGGGTCGTCGGCCAGCCCTGGCCAGCGCACGTCGTGCACGCCCGGGGTCTCCCGCAGCGCGACGGCGAGCGCGCGGGCGTTCTCGGCCTGCCGGGCCAGCCGCAGGTCCAGGGTGCCGAGCCCGCGCAGCGCCAGCCACGTCTCCATCGGCCCGGCGATCGCGCCGCCGCGGGTGCGGAAGGCGCGGACCCGCTCGTGGTGCACCGGGTCGGCCGCGGACACGTGCCCGAGCAGCAGGTCCCCGTGCCCGGACAGCGCCTTGGTGTCGCTGGCGACGACGAGGTCCGCGCCGAGCGCGAGCGGCTGCTGCCCGAGCGGGGTGCACGTGGTGTTGTCGACGGCGACGACCGCCCCGGCCGCGTGCGCGGCGGCGGCGACCGCGGCGACGTCGCAGACCTCCAGGCCGGGGTTCGACGGCGTCTCCAGCATCACCAGTGCGGGCCGGTGCCGGGCGATCGCCGAGGCCCAGTCGCCCGCGGTCGCGCAGTAGGCGACCGGCACCCCGAGCGGGGCGAGCTCCTCGTCGGCGAGCAGGCGTGCGACGTAGTAGCCGTCGCTGGGCAGCAGCACGCCGCGCCCGGCGCCGGTGAACGCACGCAGGACCGCGGCGATCGCGGCCATCCCGGACGGGAACACCGTGCACGGCCCGCCGTCGAGCTCGCCGACGGCGGCCTCGAACTCCCGCCACGTCGGGTTGTCCGCGCGGGCGTAGAAGTCCGCGCCCTGGTCGGCCTCCTCCGGGCGGCCGAGGTGGTAGGTGCTGGTCAGCACCGGCCCTCGGTGCACCGGATCGCCGACGGCGTGGGCGTCGTGCTCTCCGCCGCGCACGCAGCGGGTGCCGTCTCCGAGCATGGGGTTCACTCCGGCTTCGGGGCCCGGGAGATCAGTTCCTTGGCCATCTGGTGGGCGGTCATGCCCTCGTGGCAGACCCGGCGCACCGCGTCGGCGATGGGCAGCTCCACCCCGGCGCGCTCACCGAGCTCGCAGATCGACAGGCAGGACTTCACGCCCTCGGCGACCTGGCCGTGGTTGGCCTTCTCCGCCTCGGCGAGACTCGCGCCGCGGCCGAGCTGCTCGCCGAAGGTGCGGTTGCGCGACAGCGGGGAGCTGCACGTCGCCACCAGGTCGCCCATGCCGGCCAGGCCGGCGAAGGTCAGCGGCGAGGCACCGAGCGCCATCCCGAGCCGGGACATCTCGGCCAGCCCGCGGGTGATCAGCGACGCCCGCGAGTTGTCGCCCAGCCCCATCCCGGACGCGACGCCGACGGCCAGCGCGATGACGTTCTTGCCCGCCCCGCCCAGCTCCGCCCCGACGACGTCGGTGTTGGTGTAGGCGCGGAAGTAACCGGTCGCACAGGCGGTCTGCAGCGCCACCGCACGGTCGTGGTCCTCGCACGCGATGACGGTGGCCGTCGGCTGCTCGTGGGCGATCTCCGCGGCCAGGTTCGGCCCGGACACCACGGCGAGCCGGTCCACCCCGACGCCGGTGACGTCGTCGATGACCTCGGTCATCCGCTTGAGCGTCCCCAGCTCGACGCCCTTGGCCAGGCTGGTGAGGGTGACCCCGGCCGGGACCAGGTCGCGCCAGCGCTCCAGGTTGTCGCGCAGCGACTGCGACGGCACCGCGAGGATCACCGCGTCGGCCCCGTCGAGGGCCTCGGCCGCGTCGTGGGTGGCCCGCAGCGTGTCCGGCAGCGCGACGTCGGACAGGTAGTCGGGGTTGCGCCGGTCGGCGTTGATCGCCTCGGCCACCTCCGCCCGGCGGGCCCACAGCCGCACGTCGCGACCGGCGTCGCCGAGGACCTTCGCGAACGCGGTGCCCCAGCTGCCCGCGCCGAGCACGGCGACGCGGTGGATCGAGTGCACGGGTTCGTTGACCGGACGCTCCCCGAACGACGGGGCCGGGGGGACGCTCATCGGCCCGCCTCGCTCTCCGGGCGGCGGCGGTAGAACTCCTCCGGCGCGTCCTCGTCGCGGACCTCGGCGAGCAGCTCCCGCACCCGTCCCATGATCAGGTCGGTGACCTCGCGCAGGATGTGGGCGTCCAGCGGGCGCCCGCGGTAGGCGCTCAGGTCCACCGGGTCCCCCGCGCGCAGCACGACATCGGTGCGCGGCAGCGGGCGGAACTTCTTCTCGTAGCCGTTCAGGACCTCGCGGGTCCCCCAGTGCACCATCGGGATGACCGGCACGTCCGAGGCCAGCGCCATCCGCGCGACGCCGGTGCGCGAGCGCATCGGCCACCCGTCGGGGTCGCGGGTGATGGTGCCCTCCGGGTAGATGATGACGATCTTGCCGTCGGCCAGGGCCTGCGTCCCGGCGGCCAGGCTCTGCTGGGCGTCGGCGGAGTCGCGGTAGACCGGGATCTGCCCCGAGCCGCGCAGCACCTGCCCGAGCACCGGCACCTGCCACAGGCTGCTCTTGGCCAGGAACCGGGGCACCCGCCCCGCGCTGTGCACGTAGGTCCCGGTGTGGATCGGGTCCAGGTGCGAGATGTGGTTGCCGACCAGCAGCGCGCCGCCCCGGGCCGGGAGGTGCTCACGGCCCTGGTAGCGCGGCCGGCCGGTGAGCCAGCCGATCGAGTAGAAGAACGGGACGGCGAAACCGACCCAGAATCCGCCCTTCTCGCGTGCCACCGGCGGCCTCCTCCTGCCCGCCTCGGTGGCGGGTCGTGGGGTCGTCGCGGATCGGGATGATCCGGATCTCGTCCGTGGAGTCTCCCCACAGAGGCCCCACGGTGTCACGCGGGGTGCCAGACTGGGGCCGTGACCCTGCGGGTGGACCTGGTCGTACCGGTGAAACCGCTGCCCCGCGCCAAGACCCGGCTGCGCGGTGCCGCCGACGGCGGGGTGGGTGATCTCGACGCGCACCAGCGGCTCGCGCTGGCCCTGGCCCGCGACACGGTGGCCGCCGCCGTCGCCGCGACGGCGGTCCGGCACGTGCTGGTGATCTCCTCGGACCCGGCGGTGGCGATGGAGGTCGGCGCGCTCGGCGCGGAGGTCGTCACCGACCCCGGCCGCCGGCTCAACGGCGCGCTGCGCCACGGTGCCGCGCTGCTGCGCGCGCGCGACCCGCACGCCGCGCTGGGGGCGCTGCAGGCCGACCTGCCCGCGCTGCGCCCGGCCGAGCTCGACGACGCCGTCGCCGCGGCCGCCGTGCTGTTCGCCGCCGGTGCGACCCGCGCCTTCCAGCCCGACGCCCCCGGCGAGGGCACCACGCTGCTGCTCGTCGCGCCGGGCCACGACCTCGACCCGCACTTCGGCCGCGGGTCGGCCGCCCGGCACAGCGCCTCCGGGGCACGCCCGCTGCCCGGTGTCCGTCCCGGTCTGCGCCGCGACGTCGACACCGCCGCCGACCTCGACGACGCCGTCGCCCTCGGGGTGGGGGTGTGGACCCGGGCCGTGGTCGACGCCCGGCACGGGCCGCCCGCCACACCTCACCCACCCGGATGTCCCCCGCCCGGTGACGCCGTCGCCCGACGGTGTGGCACACCACGTACGTGACATCGCCGGACGGGGCCGTGTCCGCGTGGACGGTTGCGGAGCGGTACGAAACAATTGCGACGTGAGTGACGACTCGGCGACCCCGGACGGACGGAACGGCACCTCCGCGCACCCGGGGGGCCGTCCCCGGTCGGCGTCGCGCCGTGCCCCGCGTCCGGCATCGCGGCGGCTGCACACCGCGAGCCGCAGCGTCGCCGACCACGCACCGGCCGCGGAGATCCCGGCCCAGCAGCACGTGCCGCCGGGCCCCGCGGCGCCGCCCGCGCCGCCGGCCGCCGCGCCGTCGCAGGTGCAGGGAGCCGCCCCGATCGCGCCGCCCGCGGGGGCGACCACCCCGGCGTCGACGATGGCCGAGCTGCTCCCCGAGGACCGTTACCTCAACCGTGAGCTGTCCTGGCTCGACTTCAACGCCCGGGTGCTGGCCCTGGCCGAGGACTCCAGCCAGCCGCTGCTGGAGCGCGCGAAGTTCCTCGCGATCTTCGCCTCCAACCTCGACGAGTTCTACATGGTCCGGGTCGCGGGTCTGAAGCGCCGCGACGAGACCGGCCTGTCCGTGCGCAGCGCCGACGGCCTGACCCCCCGCCAGCAGCTGGCCCGGATCACCGAGCGGAGCCGCGCGCTGTCGCGGGCGCACGCCGAGGTGTTCATGGACGAGCTGCTCCCCGAGCTCGACGCGGCCGGCGTCCACCTGCGCAGCTGGGAGGACCTGACCGACGCCGAGCGCCTGCGGCTGTCGGACTACTTCACCGAGACGGTGTTCCCGGTGCTCACCCCGCTCGCGGTGGACCCGGCGCACCCGTTCCCCTACATCTCCGGGCTGTCGCTCAACCTCGCGGTGACCGTCCGCGACCCCGAGGGCCGGACCGAGCGGTTCGCCCGGGTCAAGGTACCGAACAACGTGCCGCGGCTGGTGTCGGTCGACCCGCCGGACACCGACACCCGCGCCGGGAACCGGCAGTGCACGTTCCTGCCGATCGAGGACCTGATCTCCGCGCACCTCGGGGACCTGTTCAACGGCATGGAGGTCACCGAGGTCCACCCGTTCCGCGTCACCCGCAACGCCGACCTCGAGGTCGAGGAGGACCGCGACGAGGACCTCCTGCAGGCCCTGGAGCGCGAGCTGGCCCGGCGCCGGTTCGGTCCGCCGGTCCGCCTCGAGGTGCTCGACACGATGTCCGAGCACGTGCTGGAGCTGCTGCTGCGCGAGCTCGACGTCGACCCGAACGACGTCGTCACCGTCCCCGGGCTGCTCGACCTCACCGGCCTGTGGCAGGTGCACGGGGTCAACCGCCCCGACCTGAAGGACGAGCCGTTCCGCCCCGCCACGCACCCCGCGTTCGCGGAGCGGGAGACCCCGCGCAGCGTGTTCGCGACCCTGCGCGAGGGCGACGTGCTGGTGCACCACCCCTACGACTCGTTCTCGACGTCGGTGCAGCGCTTCATCGAGCAGGCCGCGGCCGACCCGAACGTGCTCGCGATCAAGCAGACCCTCTACCGCACCTCCGGCGACTCCCCGATCGTCAACGCCCTGATCGACGCCGCCGAGGCGGGCAAGCAGGTCGTCGCCCTGGTCGAGATCAAGGCCCGGTTCGACGAGCAGGCCAACATCCGCTGGGCACGCGAGCTGGAGAAGGCCGGCGTGCACGTCGTCTACGGCCTGGTGGGGCTCAAGACGCACTGCAAGACCTGCCTGGTCGTCCGCCAGGAGGGGTCGGAGATCCGCCGCTACTGCCACATCGGCACCGGCAACTACAACCCGAAGACCGCGCGGCTCTACGAGGACGTCGGCGTGCTCACCGCCGACCCGACCATCGGCGCGGACCTCACCGACCTGTTCAACTCCCTCACCGGCTACTCGCGGCAGACCTCCTACCGGAGCCTGCTCGTCGCGCCGTACGGGATCCGCCGCGGCATCGTCCGCCGCATCGACGACGAGATCGAGGCGCACCTGTCCGGCGAGTCCGGCGCGCGGGTGCAGATCAAGGCGAACTCGCTGGTCGACGAGGCCATCATCGACGCCTGCTACCGGGCGTCGCAGGCGGGCGTGCCGGTCGACATCGTGGTGCGCGGCATCTGCGCGATCGTCCCCGGCCGACCCGGGCTGAGCGAGAACATCACCGTCCGGTCGATCCTCGGGCCGTTCCTGGAGCACTCCCGGGTGCTGCACTTCGGCTCGGCCGACGAGTACTGGATCGGGTCGGCGGACATGATGCACCGCAACCTGGACCGCCGGGTCGAGGTCATGCTGCGGGTCGCCGACCCGAAGCTGGCCGACCAGCTCGGCGCGATGTTCGACTCCTGCCTGGACCCGGCGACGCGCTGCTGGACGCTCGGGCCGGACGGGACCTGGTCGCCGTCGCCCGCGCCGGGCTCGGAGAACATCCGGGTCCGCGACCACCAGGTCGAGATGATGAACTCCCGCCGCGGCAGCAGCGAGGACTGATGCTGTCCGCACAGCTCCGGACCGACGGCGCCGAGGTCGACCCGGCGGGGATCGCCGACGTCGTCGCGGCCGGGACGGTGCCGTGGCGCCGCGCGGACGACGGCACCGTCGAGGTGGCCCTGGTCCACCGCCCCCGCTACGACGACTGGTCCTGGCCCAAGGGACACCAGGACCCGGGCGAGGCGCTGACCCTGACCGCGCTGCGCGAGACCGCCGAGGAGGCACACCTGGGGTGCCGCCTCGGCGCCCGGCTCGGCCACACCGCGTACGCCGTGCCCGGCAAGGGCCACAAGGTCGTGCACTACTGGGCCGCCGAGGCCGTCCGCGACCACGGCTTCTCCGTCACCGACGAGACCGACGACCTGCGCTGGCTGCCCCGCGACGAGGCCGCCGCGCTCCTCACCCGCCCGACCGACGCCGACCTGCTGGACCGGCTCGGCCGGGTGGGGCCGCCGTCGTCGACGGTGGTGCTCGTGCGGCACGCCAAGGCGGGGAGCCGGACCGCCTGGGAGGGCGACGACGACCTGCGCCCCCTGTCCGGTACCGGGTTCACCCAGGCCGACCGGCTCGCGGACTTCCTCGACCGCTTCGGCCCGGACCGGCTCGCCACCGCCCCACCGCTGCGCTGCGGCCAGACGATCGAGCCCTACGCCCACGCGTCCGGCGCGGGCGAACCGGACGTGGAGCCGCTGCTCGGCGAGCACGGCTACTGGGTCTCCCCCGCCGACGGCCTGGCCCGCTTCCGCACCCTCGCGGCGCAGCCCGGCGTGACGCTGCTCTGCAGCCAGGGCGGGGTCATCCCGGACGTCGTCGGGCACCTGCTCGCCGCCGCGGGCCGGTCCCCCGACCCCGACCTGCCCTCGCACAAGGCCAGCACCTGGGTCCTGGGCTTCGGCGACGACGGCGCCCTGCTGTCGGCCGACTACTACCGCCGCCCGCCCTCCTGACCCGCCTCGCCGCTCAGCGCCTCCCTGCCGCGCCTACCGACCCGCCCGCGCCGCACCTCGGACGCCGTCCGCACACCACTCCGCGGGCCTGTCGTTCCGGGTACTCGTCGCTCTCGCGCGCAGCCACTCCCCGCGCCCGACGTCCCCGGCCCCGGTCCCGGTCCCGGCCCCGGCCCCGGCCCCGGCCCCGGCCCGATCGTCGATCAGTACCTGAGAGCTGTTCGGCCCGGGGTCGGCAGCACTGGTGCACTGATCGACCGGAGCCGTGGCGGTGTGCCCTCCTCTGCGGCGGCGTGTGCGACTGCGAACGGACGCACCGGTTCGGGCCCGCCAGGCACGGACCGGGGTGCAGGGTGCGCGGGTGGAGGAGCCGTTCCGGGGGTCGGAGGCCGTCGCGCGCGGGATCGTCACGCCGGCGCGGCTGCGCGGGCCACGGTTTGTGCGTCTGTTCCCCGACGTGTACGTGTCCGCGGCGGTCCCCATGACCCCGGTGCTCCGGGCCCGGGCGGCATCGGTCTACGCCGGACCCCGGGGCGCGGCATAGGCCTACTCGGCGGCCGAGATCCTGCGCGCGTCCTGCGGGCCGTGGACGGTGCCCGCCGAGCTCGTCGCGCCACGGCGGGTCCGGCCCCGCCCGGACCTGCTCGCCCACCAGGGCGTCCCGCTCGAACCCGGTCTCTGCGACGGCGTCCGGGTCACCTCACCCCGCGCCACGGCGTGGGAGCTGTGCCGGCGGCTCGAGCTCGTCGACGCCGTCGTCGCCCTCGACGCACTCGCCGCCCGTAGACGGGATCGGCCGGTGTTCGTACCGGTACAGGGCACACCGGCACCCGAGCAGCGGAGACTGTCCAGGATGACGGCGCCGTGCCCCGGCTTCGACCCCGCCGACCTCCTGGTCCTGCGGTCGCTGTACCCCCACGTGCGGGGCTCGGCCCGGCTGGACCGGGTCGTCGCACTCGCCGACCCCCGGGCGGAGTCCCCACCCGAGACCCGGCTACGGCTGTTGCTCGTGCTCTCCGGGCTCCCGGTCCCGCAGGTCCAGTTCCCGTTGTACGACGCCCGCGGCCGCCCCTGGGCGCGTTTCGACCTCGCCTACCCCGACGCCCTGCTCGCCATCGAGTACGACGGCGCCCACCACGACGACCCGCTCGACCGCATCCGCGACACCCGCACCGCGGCGCTGGGATGGCAGACCCTCCGGATCACCGCCGACGGCCTCACCCGCAACGCCCGCCGCACCGTCGGGACGGTCCGCGCCCTGCTCGCCCAACGGACCCACCTCAGCTCGCCCTGACCCGCACCGGCGCGGCGTCCCCGGCCCCCACTCGACGCCGCCCCCCGCTCTCGTCCACGGCCCCCGTCGATCAGTACGTGAGCGTCGCTGCGTTCCGGTCGGACAGCAGTCACGTACTGATCGACGTGCGAGGGGCTCGGACGGCGCGGCGCGCCCCGGGGGAGGCAGCGCAGAGCGGGCAGTCCAGCGAGGCGCGGCCGCGCTCGGCGGGCCGCACCGAGCCAGGGTGCACACCGGGAAGAGGACCGTCGATCAGTACATGAGCGCTGTCCACCTCCAGTCGAACAGCAGTCATGTACTGATCGACGCATTCGTGGACGGCGAGCACAGGACGGCGTAGCAGGGAGGGAGCGCGGGGCGGCACGGGCGCGGGGCCGCGCGGCACCGCGGGGCAGGGCAGACCACGGCGGCGCGGTGGCGCGGCTACTTCTCCGCAGCGGCCTTCCGTCGGGCCGGCTTCTTCGCCGAGGCGGCCCCCTTCTTCGGGGCAGCCGCCTTCTTCGCCGGAGCGGCCGCGGCGGCCGGAGCGGCCGCGGTGTCCGGCGGGATCGTCGTGCGGGTCGCGGTGCTGCGACCGGTGCTCGTCGCGGCTCGCTCGGTACGGCGGGGGGCGCTGGTCGCGTTCGCGGCGGCGGCCTCGCTGGCGGCCACCCGCTCCTTGAAGGCGGCGCCGGGCCGGAACGACGGCACCACGGTCTCCCCGACGGGCACCGTGTCCCCGGTCCGCGGATTGCGGGCGGTGCGCGGGGCGCGTCGTCGCGGCTCGAACACCCCGAACCCGGTCAGGGTGACGGTCTCACCGCGGCCGACGGCGTCCACGATCACCTCGACCATCGCGTCGACGGCCGACGTGGCGGCACGACGGTCTCCGAGCCGGGCGGTCAGCGCATCGACGAGCTGAGCCTTGTTCATGGTCACGAAAGGTAAGGCTGCGCCCCTGCCGCGCACCAGATCCCGACGCGAGTCCAGGTCGCATACCATCCATCAGTACAGGTCCGAACGGGTGGTCACCACGACATCTGTCGGAGCATCGTGACCACCCGTGTTCGGATCAGGCCAGAGTGCGTGGCATCCGGGCGGGCCGGGTTCCCTCGAACGCGGTGATGTCGGCCTCGTGCCGCAGGGTGAGTCCGATGTCGTCGAGACCCTCCCGCAGCCGCCACCGGGCGTAGTCGTCGATCTCGAACGGCACGGTCAGGTCGCCGGCCTGCACGGTCTTCTCCCCCAGGTCCACGGTGATCTCCGTGCCGGGCTCGGTCTCGAGCTTCTTCCAGATCAGCTCGACGTCGGGCTGTGCGACCTCGGCGGCCACCAGCCCCGCCTTCGCCGAGTTGCCACGGAAGATGTCGGCGAACCGCGACGAGATGACGACCCGGAAGCCGTAGTCCATCAGCGCCCAGACCGCGTGCTCACGCGAGGAGCCGGTGCCGAAGTCCGGACCCGCGACGAGCACCGACCCCCGGTCGAAGGGCTCGTTGTTGAGCACGAAGGACGGGTCGTCGCGCCAGGCGGAGAACAGGCCGTCCTCGAAGCCGGTGCGGGTGACGCGCTTGAGGTAGACGGCCGGGATGATCTGGTCGGTGTCCACGTTGGACCAGCGCAGCGGGACGCCGATCCCGGTGTGGGTGTCGAACTTCTCCATCAGTCCAGGTCCTCCGGGCTGCTCAGCGTGCCGCGCACGGCGGTCGCGGCGGCGACCAGCGGCGACACCAGGTGGGTACGGCCGCCCTTGCCCTGCCGCCCCTCGAAGTTGCGGTTCGAGGTGGACGCACAGCGCTCACCGGGCGCGAGCTGGTCGGGGTTCATCCCCAGGCACATCGAACAGCCCGCGGAGCGCCACTCGGCGCCCGCGGAGGTGAAGACCTTGTCCAGGCCCTCGTCCTCGGCCTGGAAGCGCACCCGCATCGACCCCGGGACGACGAGCATCCGCACGCCCTTCGCGACCGAGCGCCCGTCGAGTACCTCCGCGACCGAGCGCAGGTCCTCGATCCGGCCGTTGGTGCAGGAGCCGACGAACACCGCGTCGACGGGCACCTCCCGCAGCGGGGTCCCACCGGTGAGGCCCATGTAGGACAGCGCCTTCTCCACGGCGGCGCGCTCGCCGTCGTCGGAGATGGCGGCCGGGTCGGGCACGGACTCGCCCAGCGGGAGACCCTGACCGGGGTTGGTGCCCCAGGTGACGAACGGGGTGAGCTCGTCGGCGTCGATCCGCACGACCCGGTCGAACTCGGCGCCGTCGTCGGTGCGCAGGGACCGCCAGTCGGCGACGGCGGTGTCCCAGTCGTCGCCGGCCGGGGCGTGGTCGCGGCCCTTGAGGTAGGCGAAGGTCGTCTCGTCCGGGGCGATCATGCCCGCACGGGCACCGGCCTCGATCGACATGTTGCAGATCGTCATCCGGGCCTCCATCGAGAGGTTCTCGATGACGTTGCCCCGGTACTCCAGCACGTGGCCCTGCCCGCCGCCGGTCCCGATCCGCGCGATCACGGCGAGGATGACGTCCTTGGAGGTGACGCCCGGGCGCAGCGTGCCGTCGGCGCTGGTCACCTCGATCGCCATCGTCCGGAACGGCTTGAGCGGCAGCGTCTGGGTGGCGAGCACGTGCTCGACCTCGGAGGTGCCGATGCCGAACGCCATCGCGCCGAACGCGCCGTGGGTGGAGGTGTGGGAGTCCCCGCAGACCACCGTGGTGCCCGGCTGGGTCAGCCCCAGCTGCGGTCCGACCACGTGCACGATCCCCTGTTCGGGGTCGTTCATCGGGTGCAGGCGGACGCCGAACTCCTCGCAGTTGCGACGTAGGGTCTCCACCTGGGTCCGCGAGACCTCGTCCGCGATCGGGGCGAGGACGTCGAGGGTCGGGACGTTGTGGTCCTCGGTGGCGATGGTGAGGTCCGGACGGCGCACCGGACGGCCCGCGAGCCGGAGCCCGTCGAACGCCTGCGGGCTCGTGACCTCGTGCACCAGGTGCAGGTCGATGTAGAGCAGGTCGGGCTCGTCGCCCTCGCCCTTGCGGACGAGGTGCCGGTCCCAGACCTTCTCGGCCAGCGTGCGCGGCTTCTCTGCGGTGGTCACGCCCGCCTCCTCTGTGATCTGATCGCGGTGGACTTCCCAGATCGTGGGAAGTTAGTATCGGAACGTGGGACAGTCTAGCGGGATCGGCGTGCTCGACAAGGCCGTGGGGGTTCTCCGGGCGACGGCGGAGGGGCCGTGCGGCCTGGCGGAGCTCTGTGAGCGCACCGGCCTGCCCCGGGCCACGGCCCACCGGCTCGCCGTCGGGCTCGAGGCGCACGGGATGCTGCTGCGCACACCGGACGGGCGCTGGCATCCGGGCCCGACCCTCGGCCAGCTCGCGGGCGGGCGGCCGGACCCGCTGCTCGACGCCGCGGCCGCCGTCCTGCCCCGGCTGCGTGACATCACCGGCGAGAGCGTCCAGCTCTACCGGCGCGACGGGATCCACCGGATCTGCATCGCGCACGCCGAGCCGCCGTCCGGCCTGCGGGACACCGTGCCCGTCGGGTCCCGGCTGCCGATGACCGCGGGCTCCGGGGCGAAGGTGCTCGCCGCCTGGTGCGACCCGGCCACGCAGCGCCTCGTCCTCGCCGACGCGAGCTTCTCCGAGCGCGTGCTCGTCGACGTCCGCCGCCGCGGCTGGGCACAGAGCGTCGCCGAACGTGAGGCCGGGGTGGCGTCGGTGTCGGCCCCGGTGCGCGACGCGGCGGGCCAGGTCGTCGCCGCCGTCTCGGTGTCCGGACCGGTGGACCGGATCGGGCGCCGTCCCGGGGTCCGCTGGGCCGCCGACCTGCTCGCCGCGGCGGACGCGTTGCAGCACCGGCTCACCTGATCGGCTCCTGCCTGCCGTACCGACGCGACTGAGGTGACGGTTCCGGGCTCCACTACCGTGTGGAGGTCCGGCACCGGGCCGGACCCTTCGGACATGGTCGGCACACCGGGGAGACGATGGGTTACCTGCTGGGCATCGACGTCGGCACCACCCGCACCGCGGCTGCGGTCATCGGCTCCGGCACCGTCGAGATGGTCACCCTCGGTGACCACTCGGTCGACATCCCGTCCGTGGTCTACGTGGCGCCCGACGGCGGTCTGCTGTTCGGCGAGGCCGCCGAGCGCCGCGCGCTGACCGAGCCGGACCGCGTCGCCCGCGAGTTCAAGCGGCGCATCGGCGACCCCACGCCGATCCCGCTGGGCGAGCGGTCCTTCGCCCCCGAGCAGCTGTCCGCGCTGCTGGCCGAGCACGTCGTCGACGTCGTCGCGCGCACCGAGGGCGGCGCGCCCGAGCGCATCGCGGTGACCCACCCGGCGTCCTGGGGCACGCACAAGTGCGACCTGTTCGCCGCGGCCCTCGCCGAGCGCGGCCTGACCGTCACCTTCCTCACCGAGCCGCAGGCCGCCGCGCTGCACTACGCGACGAGCGAGCGGGTCGAGCCCGGCGCGACCGTCGCCGTCTACGACCTGGGCGGCGGGACCTTCGACGCCGCCGTCGTGCGCAAGGAGGCCGCCGGCGGCGGGTTCACGCTGCTCGGCAGGCCCGAGGGCGTCGAGCAGCTCGGTGGCGCCGACTTCGACCAGGCCGTCGTCGACCACGTGCGCGACGCCGTCCCGGCCGCCTTCGAGGGGCTCGACGACACCGACCCGAACGTCCTGTCCGCGATGGCCCGGCTGCGCCGCGACTGCCGCGAAGCCAAGGAGGGCCTGTCAGCGGACACCGAGGTCTCGATCCCGGTGTGGCTCGGCGAGGTCCGCACGACGGTGCGCCTGCACCGCAGCGACTTCGAGGAGCGCATCCGGCCCCGGCTGGAGGAGTCGGTCGAGGCGCTGCAGCGGGCGATCGCCTCGGCCGGGCTGGCCGCGTCCGGGCCGTCGGTGGTGCTGCTCGTGGGCGGGTCCTCGCGGGTCCCGCTGGTCGCCGAGCTCGTCTCCACCGGGCTCGGGCGTCCCGTGCAGGTCGACGCGGACCCGAAGAACACCATCGCGAAGGGCGCCGTCGTCGCGCTCGGGCCGGCCGACCCGGTTCCCGGGACCGGCTCGGGCGGGTTCGGCGCGGTGGCGGCGAGCGGCGGTCCCGCGCTCGCCCCCGACCCCGGCCCGCTGCCCTGGGAGAACCCGGACCCGGTCACCGATCGGATGCCGACCGGCGGCACGACCCAGCTCGACGGTGACCGCACCGCCTACCTCGAGGGCGCCCGCGCCGACCCGCCCACCGACCGCATCCCTGTCGTGCCGCCGATGGGCTACGACCAGACCGCCGTGCACGGCTACGGCGGGTACGACGACGGGGAGACCACCGTCGCCCCCGGGCCCGCACCCGTCCGCCGCTCCCCCGCGCTGCTCATCGGCGCCGGCGGGGTCGTCGCGGCGCTGGCCGTGCTGGGCACGGTGTTCTTCTGGCCGCAGGACCGCACGATCAGCAATGCGACCCCCGAGCTGCCGGCGATCCCGACGACGACCCAGGCCCCGCCCCCGACGACCGTCGAGCAGGAGCCGGTGCGCGAGCCGGAACGGACCCGGGACCGGCCGACCGAGGTCGCCCCGACGACGACCGACGCCCCGGCCCCCGTGCCGCCGCCGGTCGTGACCACGACGACGACCGCCCCGCCGCCGCAGAGCTCGACGTCCTCGTCATCCTCCTCGTCCTCGAAGCCGCCGGAACCCGATCCCGGCGGAGGCGAGGGCGGCCAGAACCCGCCGGTCCCTCCGGCCCAGTGACCAAGAATCGGCAGCTCGTACCCATGATCGGCGGGGCCGTGCCGAACCTGGTGAACTCGTCGCTGACCGCGGTCGCGCTGGTGTCCGGCCTCTACCTCGCGACGGCGGTCGGCCGGCCCGTCACCGGGCGCCTGGTCGAGCGGTAGGGGCCACGCCCGCTCTACCCGGCCGGCGCCGTGTTGGTCGGCGTCGGTGGGGGCCCTGGTCACCACGACCGACCGGCTCCCCGGGCTGCTCGGCGACCAGGCCCGGACACGACGAAGGCCCCGCTCCGTGGAGCGGGGCCTTCGTGGAGTAGTCCCGACGGGATTTGAACCCGCGCTACCGCCTTGAGAGGGCGGCGTCCTAGGCCGCTAGACGACGGGACCAGGACATTCGGCTCGATCTCGATTGCGAACCCCCTGCGCGGGAGTCCGTGGTAGTCCCGACGGGATTTGAACCCGCGCTACCGCCTTGAGAGGGCGGCGTCCTAGGCCGCTAGACGACGGGACCTTGGACGAGACCGTGCCGATTGTCAGAAATCATCATTCCGAGGAACTCGCGATTTCCGCTGGGGTACCAGGACTCGAACCTAGACTAACTGAACCAGAATCAGTCGTGCTGCCAATTACACCATACCCCATCGAAAAGCGGGCCCCGTTCCGGAGCGAGGCCCGCTCTCCGTTGATGTAGGTACTCTAACCCATGCCCTGGGAGCGTCTGACACCGGCCCCCAGGCGGGCGAGCGACCGCTCGCGGCCCAGTAGCTCCATGCTCTCGTAGAGCGGCGGGGACACCGTGCGGCCGCTGATGGCGACGCGGACGGGCGCGAACGCCTTCCGCGGCTTGAGCTCCAGACCGTCCACGAGCGAGGTCTTGAGCGACTCCTCGATCGCGGCGGCCGACCACTCCGGCAGGTCCGTGAGCCCGGCGACGGCGGCCTCCAGCACCGGGGCCGCGTCGGCGCCCAGGTTCTTCGCGGCGGCGTCGTCGTCGGGGGTGAAGGTGTCCTCGTCGCGGAAGAGGAAGGCCAGCATCCGGGCCGCGTCGGACAACACCTGGCTGCGCTCCTGCACCAGCGGCGCGGCGGCGGCGAGCACCGATCGGTCGGGGTCGGTGATCCCCTCGGCGGCGAGATGGGGCACGACGCGCTCGGCGAAGTCGTCGGGGGCGAGCAGGCGCAGGTGCGCGGCGTTGATCGCCTCGGCCTTCTTCAGGTCGAAGCGGGCGGCGTTGCTCGACACCCGGGAGACGTCGAAGGCGGCGACCATCTCGTCGAGGGAGAACACGTCGCGGTCCTCGGCGATCGACCAGCCGAGCAGCGCGAGGTAGTTGAGCAGTCCCTCCGGCACGAATCCGCGTTCACGGTAGTGGAACAGGTTCGACTGCGGGTCCCGCTTGGACAGCTTGCGGTTGCCCTCACCGGTGACCAGCGGGAGGTGGGCGTAGGTGAAGGGGCCGTGGCCGATGCCGACCCGGGCCAGCGCCTCCAGCAGCGCGATCTGCCGCGGTGTGGACGCCAGCAGGTCCTCCCCGCGCAGGACGTGCGTGATCTCCATCAGCGCGTCGTCGACCGGGTTGGTCAGCGGGTAGAGCGGGGTGCCGTCGCCGCGGGCCAGCACGAAGTCGGGCACCTGCCCGGCCCGGAACGTGATCTCGCCGCGGACGAGGTCGGTGAAGGTGATGTCGTGGTCGGGCATGCGCAGCCGGTAGACCGGGGCACGCCCCTCGGCCCGGAACGCGGCGCGCTGGTCCTCGGTGAGGTCGCGGTCGGCGTTGTCGTAGCCGAGCTTGGGGTCGCGGCCCGCGGCGCGGTGCCGGGCCTCGATCTCCTCGGCGCTGGAGAACGACTCGTAGACCTCGCCGGCGTCGATCAGCCGGCGCAGGGCGTCGGCGTAGACCTCGCCGCGTTCGCTCTGCCGGTACGGCCCGTGCGGGCCGCCCTTCTCGACGCCCTCGTCCCAGTCGAGGCCGAGCCACTCCAGCGCGTCGAGCAGGGCCCGGTAGGACTCGTCGGAGTCGCGGGAGGCGTCGGTGTCCTCGATCCGGAACACCAGGGCCCCGCCGTGGTGGCGGGCGTGGGCCCAGTTGAACAGGGCGGTGCGGATGAGGCCGACGTGCGGGGTACCGGTGGGCGACGGGGAGAACCGCACCCGGACCTGGGCTGGAGTACTCATGGTCGGTCCAGCGTATCGACCCCGTACGGAGGGGTGGTGCACGCGGGCGCCGGATGGACCATGGTGGACGGCAGTCGCGACGCACCGGAGCGTCGCGGGACGAGGCGAGGAGGAACCCCGTGTTCCAGCTGACCGCTCTGTACAACCACCCCGAGGACGCCGCCGCGTTCGACCGGCACTACGACACCGTGCACGCCCCGCTGGCGAAGAAGATCCCCGGCGTGCAGCGGTTCACCGTCTCCCGGCCCGCGCCGGGACCGGACGGGGCGCAGCCGCCGTACCACCTCGTGGCGGTGCTGGAGTTCCCCGACGCGGCGGCGTTCCAGTCCGGGATGGGCGGCACCGAGGGACAGGCCGCCGTGGCCGACCTCGACAACTTCGCCGGCGCCGGGGTGACCCTGCTGACCGGTCCGTCGAACCAGGTCTGACCCGCCCGCACACGACGACGGGGTGGCCCCGGAGATCCGGTGCCACCCCGTCGGCGCGTGCGTGGGTCAGTTGGTGGCGACCTCGCGGCTCGACACGAGCGCGGCGAGCCGGTCCCCGATCGACGAGGTGTTGCCCGTCGCCGCGTGGTCCCGGGTGGCCAGGTCGAACGCGACCGCGGCCTCGATGCGCCGGGCCGAGTCGCGATGGCCCATGTGGTCGAGCAGCAACGCGACCGACAACACGGCGGCGGTCGGGTCGGCGATGCCCTGGCCCGCGATGTCCGGGGCGGAGCCGTGCACCGGCTCGAACATCGAGGGGTTGGTACGGCTGGCGTCGATGTTGCCGCTGGCCGCCAGGCCGATGCCGCCGGTGACCGCCGCCGCGAGGTCGGTGAGGATGTCGCCGAACAGGTTGTCGGTGACGATCACGTCGTACCGGCCCGGGTCGGTCACCAGGTGGATCGTGGTCGAGTCGACGTGCTGGTAGGCCACCGAGACCTCGGGGTACTCCAGCGACACCTCCTCGACGATCCGCGACCACAGCGCACCGGCGAAGGCCAGGACGTTGGTCTTGTGGACCAGCGTCAGGTGCTTCTTCGGCCGCCGCTGGGCGCGGGCGAACGCGTCGCGCACGACGCGGTCGATGCCGAAGGCGGTGTTCTGGCTGACCTCGGTCGCGATCTCGTGCGGGGTGTCCTTGCGGAGCAGGCCGCCGGTGCCGACGTACGGACCCTCGGTCCCCTCGCGCACGACCACCAGGTCGATCTCCGGGTTGCCTGCCAGCGGGCCGCGCACCCCCGGGTAGAGCCGCGCGGGGCGCAGGTTCACGTGGTGGTCCAGCTCGAAGCGCAGACGCAGGAGCAGGCCGCGCTCGAGGATGCCGCTGGGCACCGACGGGTCGCCGACCGCGCCCAGCAGGATCGCGTCGTGCTGCTTGATCTCGGTCAGCACCGTCTCCGGGAGCAGCTCGCCCGTGGAGTGCCAGCGGGCAGCACCGAGGTCGTACTCGGTCGTCTCCACGTCGCGGGCGACCTCGCCCAGGACCTTGAGTGCCTCGTTGATCACTTCCGGGCCGATGCCGTCACCGGGGATGACCGCAAGGCGCATGACCTCGTCCTCTCGTCGTACTGCTGGCCGCACGCTACCGCCTGCCGACGCAGGGTCATCGTTCGGCCACCCGGTGGGGTGGTCCCGTCCGGGTGACGCGTGCGCCGCACGCGGTCGGAGTACCCGCGACACGCGGCCGTTCCGGGGACTCCGGCCCGTTCCGAGGGGTGGGACGGCCGCCGCGGCCGCCACCCGTCCGGGTGGTGGTGGGGAAGAAGCGCGACGACGGCGTCGTTGCCCCGGGCGTGCCCACGCCCGACCGCCCGCTGCGTCGACTCGGCTTCCTCACCATCGGTTCGTTCGACGGCGACGACCCCCGCCCCGGACACGAGACGACCCTGGAGATGATCGCCCTCGGCGAGCGTCTGGGCTTCGACTCGACCTTCGTCCGGCACCGTCACCTGCAGTTCGGCATCTCCTCGCCGGTCGCGGTGCTCGCCGCCGCGACCCAGCGGACCACGCGGATCGAGCTCGGGACGGCCGTGGTCCCGCTGGGCTGGGAGAACCCGCTGCGCCTCGCCGAGGACCTCGCGACGGTCGACGTGCTCTCCGGCGGCCGGCTGAACCCGGGCGTCTCGGTCGGGCCGCCGATGCAGTGGGAGCACGTGCGGGACGCGCTCTACCCGGACACCGCCGACGTCGAGGACTTCGGCCGCGAGCGGGTGTCGCGGCTGCTGCGCCTGGTGCGCGGGGAGCGGGCGAGCACCTTCTCCGGGACGGTCGGGATCGAGTCGTTCTCCGAACGGGTGCAGCCGCACTCCCCCGGTCTGGCCGGGCGCATGTGGTACGGCGCGGGCAGCGACTCCTCCGCCGTCTGGGCCGCGGGGCAGGGGCTGAACCTGCTGACGAGCAACGTGGTGCGCTCCGGCGGGGAGACCGACTTCGCCGCGATCCAGTCCCGGCAGATCCGGGCCTACCGCGAGGCGAACCCCGCCGGGCGCGTGTCGCAGGGGCTGGTCGTCGTGCCGACCGACTCGGCGACGCCCGATCAACGCCGGCGCTACGCCGCCTACGCCCGCGAGCGCGACGCCCGGGTCGGCGTCCCGCAGGGCCCGGCCGGGCTGCTGTTCGCCCGCGACCTGGTCGGCAGCTCCGCCGAGATCGCCGAACGGCTGTGGGCCGACGCCGGGTTCCGCGAGGTCGACGAGGCGGTGTTCGCGTTGCCGTTCGGCTTCCCGCACGACGACTACGTCCAGATCGTCACCGACATCGCCGGGGCGCTCGGACCCGCGCTGGGCTGGGCGCCGCGCGGCTGATCCGGCCGCCGTGGCGCGGCCGCCCCGGGCTCAGTGCCCGGCGCGGGGCAGCGCCCGGCGGGCCCGCACCCGGCCCGGGGCCTCGATCATCGCGACGAGCGCGGCGAGGACCACGAGCATGCCGGGGCCGATCGTCATCGTCGCCGACGGCGGCCCGGTCACGATCGCCATCA
>JAESFO010000609.1_pt1 | contig 20445 bp, 17 predicted proteins | sample 9269421 | NCBI WGS metagenome assembly JAESFO01 (sample SAMN14502839, study PRJNA617101) | algae metagenome | isolation source: Nostoc desertorum CM1-VF14 and co-occurring heterotrophs from rocky... | place: USA: Clark Mountains, San Bernardino, California | collected 2000-06-05 | reverse complement strand
GGCGTCGTGCACCCGGCGGGCGCTCTCCAGGGTGTCCACCCGCAGCGCGCCGCCCGGGGCCGTCCCCGCCCCGCTGCCGACCGCGTACACGAGCCGATCGAACCGCAGCACGTCGCCGTCGTCGAGGGTCGCCGTGCCGTCCCCGATCCGGGTGACCCGCGCCGCGCGGGTGCGGACCCGCCGGTGCAGGACCTCGCGCAGCGGGACCGTCGCCGCCCCGGTGCCCGCGGCGAGCCGGTGCAGCCGCACCCGCTCGACGAACTCCTCCCGCGGGTCGACGACCGTGACCGCCGCCCCGCCTGCCGCGATCCGGTTCGCCGCCGCGACCCCCGCGTACCCCGCTCCGACCACCAGCACCGTCGCGTCCATGTCGCTCTCCTCCCGTGTGTGCGCTGTCGGGATACCGACACCGCACGGGGCCAGGCGCGTGACGATCTGTGTCCGGGGTCACGGACGGCGCGTGGCAGGGTGGGCCCATGAGTGGTGTGGCGGTGGTGACCGGGGCCGGGTCGGGCATCGGCGAGGCGGTGACCCGCGGCCTGCTCGACGCCGGCTGGCGGGTCGCACTGGCCGGGCGCCGGCGCGAGCCCCTGACCAGGACCGCGGCGGGACGCGACGGGACGCTCACCGTCCCCACCGACGTCACCGATCCCAGGTCGGTCGACGCCCTGTTCGCCGCGGTGCACGAGCGCTGGGCCCGGGTCGACCTGCTGGTCAACAACGCCGGCACGTTCGGCGCGGGCGGCACCGTCGACGAGATCTCCGTCGAGGACTGGGACGCGGCCGTCGCGGTCAACCTCACCGGCTCGTTCCTCTGCGCCCGCGCCGCGTTCGCGGCGATGCGCCACCAGGACCCGCAGGGCGGGCGGATCATCAACAACGGCTCGATCTCCGCGCACGTCCCCCGGCCGGGCAGCGCGCCCTACACCGCCACCAAGCACGCGATCACCGGGCTGACCAAGTCGCTCTCGCTCGACGGCCGTGGGTTCGGCATCGCCTGCGGTCAGATCGACATCGGCAACGCCGCCACCGAGATGACCGCGGGGATCGCGACCGGCGCGAGGCAGGCCGACGGTTCGGTGCGTCCGGAGGCCACCTTCGACGTCCGGCACGTCGCCGACGCCGTCGTCTACATGGCCGGGCTGCCGCCGGAGGCGAACGTGCAGTTCCTGACCGTCGCGGCGACGACGATGCCCTGGCTCGCCCGGGGCTGAGGGGGCGTCTCTTTCTGAGACTTCCGTCACCTGCCGTCGCGGGGGACACTGTGCGAATGACTCGGAGGATGCACGTCCTTCGCCTGATCGTGCATGCCCGGTCACGCCAGCCGGTGCTGCTGCTCGGCGAGGCCGACGGCGACCGCTGCGTACCGGTGTTCCTGCGGCCGCCGCAGGCCGAGGTCATCGCCGTGGGCCCGCGCGACGACGAGGGCACCCCGCTCACCCAGGACGTGCTGCTCCCGGTCGTGGAGGCGCTGGGCCGCACCCTGGAGCAGGTCGAGATCTCCGACCTCGTCGACGGTGTCTACACCGCCGAGCTGGTCTTCGACGGCGGCACCCGGCTGGCCGTGCGCCCGTCGGACGCGTTGTCGCTGGCCGTCCGGGAGGGGTTGCCGATCGGGATGGCCGAGCACGTGCTCGACGAGGTCGGCCAGGCCGTCGACGACGTCCTGCCCCCCGACGGCGACGACACCACCGGCGCCGCCGCGCAGGCCCGCGCGGCCACCGCCGGCCCGGCGGACGTCCCGCCGGAGCAGCAGATGCAGGAGTTCCGCGAGTTCATCGACGAGGTGTCGCCGGAGGACTTCCGCTAGGTGTACTGCCCGGACAGGTTGGTCAACCTGCTGATCGGTGGGAGACCACCGATGGCGGTGTGGGGCCTGTGGTGGTTGTACTCGTGCAGCCACCCGGGTAGCGCCTTTCGGCGTTGCGACTCGCCGGTGTAGAGCCGGGCGAAGGCCCAGCCGTCGGCGAGAGTGCGGTGGAACCGTTCGATCTTTCCGTTGGTCTGTGGGCGGTAGGGACGGGTGCGTTTCGGGGTGATCCGCAGCGCGTGGCAGGTGTCGCGCCAGGCGTGGGAGCGGTAGGCCGAGCCGTTGTCGGACAGGACTCGGCGGGTGGTGACCCCGCGGGCGGAGAACCAGGCCACCGCGCGGCGCAGCACAGCGATCGCGGTGGCGGCGGTCTCGTCGTCGTGGATCTCGGCGTAGGCCAGGCGGGAGTGGTCGTCGAGCACGGTGTGGACGAACGCGGTGCCCATCTTCGCCTGGTGGTGGGCGTTGCGAAGTTTCCCAGGGGTCGCGGCCCGGTTGCGGTCTCCCTGGGCGCGCCCGACATAGCGCCAGCCGCCGCCGTCGGGGATGTTGCCCAGCTTCTTCACATCCACGTGCAGCAGATCCCCGGGGGCGGGGTGTTCGTAGCGGCGCACTGGTTCTCCGGTGGCGCGGTCGACATGGGCGAGGCGGTTGATCCGACACCGCACCAGCACCCGGTGCACGGTCGAGGCAGCGACACCGACCCGGTCGGCGATCTGGACCGGGCCCAGGCGCTTCTTCCAGCGCAGGTGCACGACCCGGCGCACCACCGGTGCCGGCGTCGCCCGCGGCGAGTGGTGCGGCCGGCTGGAGCGATCGGCCATGCCGGCCGGGCCGTCGAGGCGGTAGCGGTCGGCCCAGCGTTTCGCGGTCGGCCAGGCCACCTGGAACCGGGCAGCGGCCTGAGCGATCGGCACGTCGCCCTCGACGATCAGACGCGCCAGGCGCAGTCGGCCGCGTTCGGACAGTGGAGCGTTAGCGTGGACCACGAGGACCTCCTGTGGTTGTGGGTGCGGGTGCCTTCGACAGCTCCACACCCTCCGCAGGAGGTCCTCACCCTTCAAGATCAGCTAGATCGTGTCGTCACACGAGTTCGACCAACGTCTCCGGGCAGTACAGCTAGGCCGCGGCCGGCGCCCCGGCCCACAGCTCGGCGTAGCGCCCGCCCCGGGCCAGCAGCCCGGTGTGGTCCCCGCGCTCGACGATCCGGCCCTGTTCGAGCACGAGGATCTCGTCGGCGTGGCGGACGGTGGACAGCCGGTGTGCGATGACGAGTGCGGTCCGCCCGTCCAGCGCCTCGGCCAGCGCCGCCTGCACCGCGGCCTCCGAGGTGGTGTCCAGGCTGGCCGTGGCCTCGTCCAGGACCACGATCCGCGGCCGGGCCAGCAGCACCCGCGCGATCGTCATCCGCTGGCGCTCCCCGCCGGACAGCCGGTACCCCCGCTCCCCGACGACGGTCGCGAGCCCGTCCGGCAGGGCCGCCACCAGGCCGTCGAGCCGGGCCCGGCGCAGCGCCGCCCACAGCTCGGCGTCCGTGGCCTCCGGTGCCCCGATCCGCAGATTCGCCGCCACCGTGTCGTGCAGCAGGTGCCCGTCCTGGGTCACGAACCCGACCGCGCGGTGCACCGAGGCGGTCGTCAGCTCGCGCACGTCCACCCCGCCGATCCGGACCGCGCCGTCGCCGACGTCGTAGAGCCGGGCGAGCAGCTGGGCGACCGTGGACTTCCCGGCCCCCGACGACCCGACGACCGCCACCACGGCGCCGGGCGGGGCGCTGAACGACACCTCGTGCAGCACCTGCTCCCCGCCGCGGGTGTCGAGCGTCGCCACCTCCTCCAGCGACGCCAGCGACACCTGCTCGGCGGTCGGGTAGGCGAACGAGACCCGGTCGAACTCGACGCCGACCGGCCCGTCGGGCACCGGGCGCGCCCCCGGGGCGTCGGTGATCATCGGCTCCAGATCGAGGACCTCGAGCACCCGCTCGAAGCTGACCAGCACGGTCATGATCTCCATCCGGGCGCCGGCCAGCGCGGTCAGCGGCTGGTAGAGCCGGGTCAGCAGCAGCGCGAGCGCCACGACGTTCCCCGCCGACAGCGCCCCGGCCAGCGCGAAGCCGCCCCCGACCCCGTAGACGACGGCGACGGCCAGCGACGACGCGAGCGTCAGCGCCGTCACGAACGTCCACTGCAGCATCGCCGACCGCACCCCGATCGCGCGGACCCGGTCGGCCCGCTCGGCGAACTCCGCGGACTCGCGCTCCGGGCGACCGAACAGCGTAATCAGGGTGGCGCCGGGCGCGGAGAACCGTTCGGTCATCCGGGTGCTCATCGCCGCGTTGTGGTCCGCGGCCGCCCGCTCCAGTGCGGCGAGCCGCCGCCCCATCAGCCGGGCCGGGACCAGGAACGCCGGCAGCAGCAGCGTCACCAGCAGGGTCACCGGCCAGGAGATCACCAGCATCGCGGCGAGGGTCAGCACCAGTACGACGACGTTGGACACCACTCCGGCGAGGGTGTCGGAGAACGCCCGCTGCGCCCCGAGCACGTCGGAGTTCAGCCGCGACACCAGGGCGCCGGTGCGGGTGCGGGTGAAGAACGCGACCGGCATCCGCTGCACGTGGTCGAACACGGTGGTCCGGAGCTGGTGGATCAGGCTCTCGCCGAGGTTCGCCGAGTACCAGCGGGTCAGCATCGACAGCGCCGACTCGACCAGCGCGACGGCCGCCATCAGCCCGGCCAGCAGCGCGAGCACCGAGAGCCGCTCACCGCGGGTCACCGCGTCGGTGGCCCGCCCGGCCAGCAGCGGCACCGCCACCGTCAGCACGGCGGCGACGGTGCTCACGGCGAGGAACGCCGCGATCCGCCGCCGGTGCGGCCGGGCGAAGTCCAGGATCCGGTGGGCCGTCTCCCCGGCCGGGCGGGTGCGCCTGCCGGGCTCGGTGCTCGCGTTGCGCAGGGCCGTCCAGGTGCTCGCGTCCATGGTTCCCGACGCTATGACGTGAAGCTGACTTCAGGTCAAATGCGAGCCCTCACGCGGCCGCGAGCTCGGGCTCCTCGTTCAGGTCCGGCAGCGTCCACGGCCGTGCGACGGCGACCAGCGCGATCCCGGCGAGCGCGATCGCGCCGAACATGGCGGTGCCCATCGCGGCCGCGTCGTTGCCGAGCAGTCCGACCACGGGCGAGGTCGCGGCGCCGATCCCGAACTGCAGCGATCCCAGCAGTGCCGACGCCGTCCCGGCGGACTCGCCGTGCCGGGCCAGGGCCAGCGCGGGCGCGTTCGGCAGGACGAAGCCACAGGCCAGCAGCAGTGCCCACACCCCGGCGAGCACGGCGGGCAGGCCGCCGGTGCCGGTCACGGTGAGCACGGCCAGCACGAGCCCGACGAGCACCCCGGCGGCGACGGCGGTCGACATCACCTGGCGGGGCTCGAAGCGGCGCAGCACCACCGGGTTGAGCTGGGTGCCGACGACCAGCCAGATCGCGCCGGCCCCGAAGGCGATGCCGAACGTCTGCTGGTCCATCCCGAACTGCTGCTGGTAGACGTACGCGGCGCCGGAGACGTAGCTGAACAGCGCGCCCATCGCGAGCCCGGCGACGAGCACCAGCCCGACGAAGGTCCGGTCGCGCAGCAGCCCGCCATAGGTCCGCAGGGTGGGGCCGAACCGGGCCGACCGGCGTCGGGGGACCGGGAGGGTCTCGGGCAGCCCCGAGGTGACCACGGCCAGCATGACCAGGCCGTAGCCGGCCAGGAACAGGAAGACCCCGCGCCAGGAGACCCAGTTGAGCAGGGCGGCGCCGAGGGTCGGGGCGAGCACCGGGAAGGCGCCCATCACCAGGATCAGCCGCGAGAGCATGGTCGCCGCGGCCCGGCCGGTGAACAGGTCGCGCACCACGGCGAGGCCGATCACCGCGCCCGCCGAGGCGCCGACGCCCTGCAGCACCCGCAGCACCGCCAGCACCTCGATGCTCGGGGCGAGGGCGACCAGCGCGGAGGCCAGCACGTGCACAGCGGTGCCGGCGAGCAGGAGCCTGCGACGGCCGTAGGCGTCGGACAGCGGGCCGATCACCAGCTGGCCGAGCGCGAGACCGGCGAGTGTGCCGGTCAGCGTCAGCTGCACGACCGGCTCGGACGCGACGAGGTCGCGCCCGACGTCCGGCAGCGCGGGCAGGTAGGTGTCGATCGTCAGTGGACCGAGCGCGATCAACGCGCCCAGGATCAGCGCGATCCGTAACCGGCTCGGCGCGGTGACTGCAGTGGTGGTCACTCGGACGTCCCCCCTCGTGTGGCCGAACGGTGCAACCTCACGAGGGGTGACGCCGATTCCGTCCGGACATCACCGGACGGGTGAGCGCGCTCACACGTCGATCACCGGGTGGCGGGCTCCAGGCGGACCTGCACCCACTTCGAGGTCGGGCAGCGCGAGCCGTCCGCGTACGACTCGAGCGGGATCAGCGGGTTCGTCTCCGGGTAGTACGCGGCGATGCAGCCCTTCGGCGTCGAGTACGACACCAGCCGGAAGTCGTCCGCGCGCCGCTCGCTGCCGTCGGTCCACTCGCTGACCAGATTCACCCGGTCGCCGTCGGCGAAGCCCAGCTCACGCAGGTCGGCGTCGGAGATGAACACGACCCGGCGGCCGGAGTGGATGCCGCGGTAGCGGTCGTCCAGGCCGTAGATCGTGGTGTTGAACTGGTCGTGGCTGCGCAGGCTCTGCAGGACCAGGCGCCCCTCGGGGAGCGTCAGCACCTCCAGTGGGCTGACGGTGAACTCCGCCTTGCCCGACGTCGTCGGGAAGGTGCGGCTGTCCCGCGGCGGGTGGGCGAGGGTGAACCCGCCGGAGCGGGCGACCTTCTCGGTGTAGGCCTCGCAGCCCGGGACGACCCGGCCGATCCGGTCGCGGATGCGGTCGTAGTCGGCCGCGAACTCGGCCCACGGGACGAGGTGGTCCGCGCCGAGGGTGGCCCGCGCGATCCCGCACAGGATGTCGACCTCGGAGCGCAGCAGCTCACCGGCCGGCTCGGAGCGGCCGTGCGAGGCGTGCACCGCCGACATCGAGTCCTCGACGGTGACCCGCTGGGCCCGGCCGCCGGTCAGGTCCTTCTCGGTGCGGCCCAGCGCGGGCAGGATCAGCGCGTCGGTCCCGGCGACGACGTGCGACCGGTTCAGCTTGGTCGAGATCTGGACGGTCAGCGCGCAGCGCTCCAGCGCCGGCTCGGTGACGCCGGTGTCCGACATCGCCTGGGAGAAGTTGCCGCCCAGGCCGACGAACACGCTCGCCCGCCCGTCGGCCATCGCCTGCACGGCCGCGACCGAGTCGTGGCCGTGCTCGCGGGGCGGCTCGAAGCCGAACTCGTCGCGGATCGCGTCGAGGAAGCTGTCCGCGACCCGCTCCCAGATGCCCATCGTGCGGTCGCCCTGCACGTTCGAGTGGCCACGGACCGGGCACAGGCCCGCGCCCGGCTTGCCGATCATGCCCTGGAGCAGGGCGACGTTCACCATCTCCTTGATGGTGGCGACGGCGTTGCGGTGCTGGGTGATGCCCATCGCCCAGCAGTTCACGATCCGCTTCGAGGTCGCGAGCATCTCCGCGGCCTTCTCGATCTCGCCCCAGGTGAGCCCGGTCGCGGCGACGACGGCGTCGCGGTCCAGGTCCTTCACGTGCGCGGCGTAGGCCTCGAAGCCGTTCGTGTGCCGCTCGATGAAGTCGCGGTCCAGCACGTTGCCCGGGTTGCGGTCCTCGGCGGCGAGCAGCAGGTGCCCGAACGCCTGCCACAGCGCGAGGTCGCCGTTGCTGCGGATCTGCAGGAACTCGTCGGCCAGGTGGGTGCCGATGCCGGACATGCCGCGCGGGGTCTGCGGGTTGTCGAACTTGAACAGCCCGGCCTCGGGCAGCGGGTTGACCGCGAGGATCCGCGCGCCGTTCTTCTTGGCCGTCTCCAGCGCCGACAGCATGCGCGGGTGGTTGGTGCCCGGGTTCTGTCCGGAGATGACGATCAGGTCGGCGTCGTGCAGGTCCTGCAGCGAGACTGAGCCCTTGCCGACGCCGATCGCCTCGGCCAGGCCGACCGAGGTCGACTCGTGACACATGTTGGAGCAGTCGGGCAGGTTGTTCGTGCCGTAGGCGCGGGCGAACAGCTGGTAGACGAACGCCGCCTCGTTCGAGGCCCGGCCGGAGGTGTAGAACAGCGCCTCGTCCGGGCTCGACAGGGCGCGCAGGTGGGTCCCGACCAGGTCGAACGCGTCGTCCCACGAGATGGGCTCGTAGTGCGTGCCGCCGGCCCGGCGGACCATCGGGTGGGTCAGCCTGCCCTGACTCTCCAGCCAGTGCGCGCTGCGGTCACGCAGGTCGGCGATGGAGTGCTCGGCGAAGAACTCCGGGGTGACCCGGCGGCGGTCGCCCTCCCAGGACACGGCCTTCGCGCCGTTCTCGCAGAACTCGGCGGTGTGCCGCTCGCCCGGGGCCGGGTCCGGCCAGGCACAGCTCATGCAGTCGAAGCCGTCGACCTGGTTCATCGTGAGCAGGTTCTTGGCGGTCTTCACCACGCCCTGTTCGGCGAGGGAGCGCTTCATGGAGATCGCAACAGCCTTCGCCCCGGCGGCGGAGGTCTTCCGCTCCGAGACGCGCAGATCGGACTCCTCGGTGTCGACCGGGGGGTGGATCGGGGCGCTGTTGACCGGGGTGGGGGACACGGGCACCTCATCTGGAACACGACGACGGCGGAACGGGGCAGATCACCCACGCGTACGGGGCACGGGAACGATGTTGCCCCAGCGTGCGACGCCGTGCCCAGCCGGTCCGCCGTTGCGCGGGGAAGGTCACGGACGTCCCGCGGCCGCAGCGCGCCGGTGGCTTCCCGCGATCTGCCGGGTGGCGACGCTGATCCGGTTCCAGGCGTTGATCGTCGCGACCGTGGTGACCAGCAGGGTCAGAGCCCGCTCGTCGAACACCGCGGCGGCCTCGTCCCACACCGCGTCCGGGACGGCATCGGGTCGGTCGGCCAGCCGGGTCACCTCCTCGGTGAGGGCCAGCGCGGCCCGCTCCTGACGGGTGAACCACGGGGCCTCCCGCCAGGCGGCCACGGAGAACAGGCGCTCGACGGCCTCGCCGGAGTCCAGTGCGTCGTGCGAGTGCATGTCCACGCAGAAGCCGCAGCCGTTGATCTGCGACGCCCGCAGTCGTACGAGCTCCTGCACGGTGCGGGGGAGGACGGCGTCGTCGCGGGTGGAGGCCTCCAGCGCCGTCAGGGCGCGGTAGCCGTCCGGGACGTGGCGGTAGGGCCGGGAGATGCGCGGTTCCATGACGGTCCCCTTCGGGTCGGTGGCGTTCGTGGACGGTGTCGTGGGTGGTGCGATCACGGTGCGAGCGCGGCCCGGACGTGCTGCGGCGCGTCCGGGGCGGTGCGGACGACGTCCGCGGCGACCTCGGCGAGCGAGCGGCCGGCCAGCTCGCGGCGCCAGGCGAGCTCGGCCGAGCGCATGGACAGCGAGATCGCGCAGTGGCCGGAGTAGTCGAGCGACGGGTCCCCGCCCGGCGCTGCGCCGAGGATCGAGGTGCAGCGGAACGCGTCCTCCGGTCCCTCGACCGCGACGACGACGTCGAGCAGGGACACCTCGTCCGCGGGCCGGGCGAGCCGGAACCCGCCCCGCGGGCCGGGCACGGACTCGCACACCCCGGCCCGGACCAGGGCCTGGAGCTGCTTGTTGAGGTACGCGGGCGGGAGGTCGTAGAACCCGGCGAGCCTGGCGCCGGGGACGGCGTCGCCGACCCAGGCCAGGTTCAGGCAGCAGTGCAGCGCCCACTCGACGCCCTGTCCCATCCGCATGATCTGGATACTACATATCCAGGATATTTGTTGTCCAGGTTTTGCGGGTGATCACCGTCTCCGTCGTTGTGTCCGACAGGTGACGGCACACGCATCGATGTAAGCGGTCGGTTACAGGTACCGCCGGAACCTGGAAATCGGAAGCTCCGGTCTCCCACCCTCGGGGCGTACGGAAGCTCCCCCGAAGGAAGGAACCACCATGGACAAGCGTCGTATCGCCGGTCTGGCCACCGCGGCCGTCGCCGCCCCGCTGGTGATGCTGGGTCTCACCGGTACCGCCAACGCCGCCGAGATCACCCCGATCGCCGAGGTCGTCGACGGCACCGTCGCCGACCTGTCGTCGACCATCGGCGCGGTCGTCGACGCCCTGGGCTTCGAGGCCTGACCCACGCCCGACGACAAACGGCCGGCCCCGGATCTCCGGGGCCGGCCGTCCGTCGTGGCCGGGACGTGTGGTCCGGGTCAGCCCGTCTCGACCTGGTCGGTGAGCGGCTCGGCCGGACGGCCGGGAGCCGGGGCCCACGCCTCGTCGTCGAGCATCGGGCAGGCCAGCCACTCGTCCGGGACGCCGAAGCCGTCGACCAGGGTCCGGGCGTGCGGACGCAGCTCGGCGCACAGTCCGTTGACCAGCGGACGGATCGAGCGGGACTCGGCCGCGGTGAGCCGGCCGGTCTCCAGGTACCAGGCCCGCTCGCGGTCGATCACGGTGAGCACGTGCAGGTCGTAGACCCGCTCCAGCAGCGCGCGCACCGCTGGGTCGTCGACGGTCACGAGCTTGTCCGCGAACGACGCCTCCACCAGCGTGTCCACGTGCGCGCGGGCTGCGGTGAGCAGCAGGTCCTGGGCGGAGTTGAAGACGGCGAACTCGTCGTTGCCCGTGCGCATGGCCGGAGCCAGGTTGCGGATCGCGGCGGCCAGGGTGTCCTCGCGACGGACGGCCAGCAACTCCCGGCGGCGCGTGCGGTCGGTCAGGTCGATCCCGCGGAACGGGAGCCGCCGGGTGAGCGACGCGGCCCCGGTCCGCTCGGCCAGTACCCCGGCGAGCTGACGGCCCAGCAGCGGCGCGATCTCGAGCGGGTTGCCCTTCTTGATCGTGCGGCCGTAGTCCGACAGCAGCTCCTTGGCCAGCAGCTGGAGCAGGACCGTGTTGTCGCCCTCGAACGTGGTGAACACGTCGGTGTCCGCCTTGAGGGCGGGCAGCAGGTTCTCCTCCAGGTAGCCCGCGCCGCCGCAGGCCTCCCGGCAGGTCTGGATGGTGTGCGTGGCGTGCCAGGTCGCGATCGCCTTGATCCCGGCGGCGGACTGCTCCAGCGTGCGCTGCTCGCGTGCGCCGACCGGTCCGGCGCCCGGGGCCTGGATGTCGTGCATCCGCTGGACCAGGTCGTCCTGGGTGAAGTGCAGGGCGAACGTCGTCGCCAGCGCGGGCAGCAGCTTCTGCTGGTGGGCGAGGTAGTCGAGGACGGCGATCTCCTCGCCGGTCGCCGGGTTGGCGAACTGGCGACGGCGCTCGCCGAAGCGCACGGCCAGGGTGAGCGCCTTCTCGGTCGCCGCGCCGGCACCGCCCGCCACCGAGATGCGGCCGCGGACCAGCGTGCCGAGCATGGAGAAGAACCGCGCCGTCTCGTTCTCGATCGACGACGAGTACGTCCCGTCCGGGGCGACGTCGGCGAAGCGGTTGAGCAGGTTCTCCCGCGGGATGCGGACGTGGTCGAAGGCCAGCCGTCCGTTGTCGACGCCGTTGAGGCCGGCCTTGCGGCCGTCGTCGCCGATCTGCACGCCGGGCAGGGCCTTGCCGTCGCTGTCGCGCAGCGGCACGAGGAAGGCGTGCACGCCGGGCTTCTCGTCGCCGGTGATCAGCTGGGCGAACACGACCGCCATCCGGCCGTCCCGCGCGGCGTTGCCGATGTACTCCTTGCGGGCCTGCGGGTACGGGGTGTGGACGACGAACTCGCCCGCCTCGCGGTCGTAGGTCGCGGTGGTGTGCAGGTGCTGGACGTCGGAGCCGTGCCCGGTCTCGGTCATGGCGAAGCAGCCGAGCAGCTCGCCGTCGATGATCGCGCGGAGGTACTGCTCGTGGTGCCGCTCGGTACCGAGCACCTGCACGGCACCGCCGAACAGGCCCCACTGCACACCGGCCTTGACCAGGAGCGACAGGTCTCCGTAGGCGAGCATCGCGAACGCGGCGACGACCCCGCCGACGTCGCCCTGGCCGCCGACCGACGGGTCGAACCCGGTGTGCGGGCGGCCCGAGGAGGTCAGGAACTTCAGCGAGTCGGTGATCCACTCGCGGTACTGCGCCGAGGTCAGGTCGGGGTCCGCGCGCATCTCGGCGTTGGCCGCCAGCTGCTCGCGGGTCTCCTGCCGGGCCCGGGCCCAGCGCCCGTCGACGACGGTGCGGAGCGCCTCGGCGGGGACGGCGTCGGGGCTCGGAAGGGTGCTGCGGGTCATGGCTGAACCTCCTGCTGCACGTGCGATGCCAGGCCGGACAGTCCGGACCAGGCCACGTCGGTGAGATGGGTGGCGATCCGCTCGCGGGGGGTGCCGTCGGGGCGGGCGAGCCAGTCGTCGGCCGCCCCCCGGACGAGGCCGACGATCGCGTGGCCCCAGATGCGGGCCGCGGCCCGCGGGCCGGTGCCGGTCCCCGCCGCGGTGCCGAGGTTGCCGGCGATGACCGCGGCCACCTCGTCGCCGATCACGGTCACGAGGTCGTTGACCGGGTCGCTCGTCCCGGTACGGCCGGTGTCGGCGGTGGGGGCGCGCCGGGTGGTGCCCTGGGTGAGCAGCGGTCGCTGTACCACGAACCGGTACAGCTCCGGGTCGAGCTCGATCAGCCTGAGGTAGGCGTCGATGCCGGCCGCGACGGCCGCCCGCGGCCCGCGGCCCGCGTCGGACAGGGCCTCGGTGGTGGCCCGCCGGACCTCGGCCAGCAGGACGCCGGCCACCGACTCGCAGATCGCGGTGTAGAGGCCGGCCCGGTCGCCGAAGTGCCGGTAGATCACGGTCTTGCTGGTCCCGGCGGACGCAGCGATCTCGTCCATCCCGATGCCGGCGCCGTGCCGGCGGATGGCCCCGATCGCGGACCCGACGAGTGCCACCCGCCGCTGCTCGCGGTGGGCGTCCCATCGGCTGTCGCGTCTGTCCCGTCCGACCTTCACGAAACCCATAGTACCGTGTACCTTGAGTACCGGCTACCCCGTGGTAACGACGAACCACGAGCTGATGCTCCGCCCGCCCGGAGCCGCGTGCAGCGCGGTGACCCGATCGGGTGGGGCGGGACCCGATCCAGGAGGGACGACCCCCATGCCAGCCAGCACCCGGCGCGCCGCCGTCATCGGCGGCAACCGCATCCCGTTCGCGCGGGCCAACGGTGCCTACGCCTCCGCCTCGAACCTCGACATGCTCACCACGACGCTCGACGGTCTGGTGGCCCGCTTCGGGCTGGCCGGCGAGCGCCTGGGTGAGGTCGTGGCCGGCGCCGTGCTCAAGCACTCCCGCGACTTCAACCTGACCCGCGAGGCGGTCCTCGGCTCCCGGCTGAACCCCGCCACCGCGGCCTACGACGTGCAGCAGGCCTGCGGCACAGGCCTGGAGGCGACGATCGCCGTCGCCAACAAGATCGCGCTCGGCCAGATCGAGTCCGGCGTCGCCGGCGGTGTGGACACCGCGTCTGACGCGCCGATCGCGCTGAACGACGACCTGCGTCGCGTGCTGGTCAAGCTCAACGCCGCGAGGACGGCGGTGGACCGGCTCAAGCTGGTCGGGCAGCTGCGGCCGGGCCAGATCGTCCCGGACATCCCGGAGAACTCCGAGCCGCGCACCGGCCTGTCGATGGGCGAGCACGCCGCGCGCACCGCGCTGGAGTGGGGCATCGGCCGCACCGAGCAGGACGAGCTGACCGCGCGCAGCCACCACAACCTGGCCGCCGCCTACGACCGCGGCTTCTTCGACGACCTCGTCACGCCCTACCTGAAGCTGACCCGCGACAACAACCTGCGCGCGGACTCCTCGGTGGAGAAGCTCGCGAAGCTCAAGCCGGTCTTCGGGAAGGGCCCGGACGCCACGATGACGGCGGGCAACTCGACCCCGCTGACCGACGGCGCCGCGCTCGTCCTGCTCGGCTCCGACGAGTGGGCCGCCGAGCACAAGCTGCCGGTGCTGGCCCACATCGTCGACGCCGAGACCTCGGCCGTGGACTACGTGCACGGCCCGGACGGGCTGCTCACCGCGCCGGTGTTCGCCGTCCCGCGGATGCTCGAGCGCAACGGCCTGTCCCTGCAGGACTTCGACCTGTACGAGATCCACGAGGCGTTCGCCTCGGTCGTGCTCGTGCAGCGCAAGGCCTGGGAGGACCCGCGCTTCTGCAAGGAGCGCCTGGGCCTCGACGCGCCGCTGGGCGCCGTCGACGACGCGAAGCTCAACGTCGCGGGCTCCTCGCTCGCCGCGGGGCACCCGTTCGCCGCGACCGGCGGGCGGATCGTCGCCACCCTGGCGAAGCTCCTGCGGGAGAAGGCCGACACGGAGAAGAAGGACCAGCGCGGCCTGATCTCGATCTGCGCCGCGGGCGGCCAGGGCGTCGTCGCGATCCTGGAGGCGAAGAAGGCATGAGCGACCTGCTCGCGACCCTGTCCAACACCGGCATCGCCAAGCAGCTGGGGCTGCCCACGGTGCCGACGCTGCGCCGGCACCGCCCCGGGGACCCGCTGCTGGCCGGCCCCGTGCTCGTCGCGTCGGTCGGCGAGTCACGCTTCGCGAAGGCCGTCACCGCGTTCGTCGAGGAGCAGGGGGTCCCCGCGCTCACGGCGGTCGGTGAGGACCGGCTGCACGGCGTCGTCGTCGACCTGTCGGGAGCGCGGACGCTGGCCGACCTCGCCGCCGCCCAGCAGATCCTCACCCCCGCGGTGAAGCGGCTCGGGCCCTCGGGCCGGGTGCTGCTGATCGGCGCCGAGCCCGCCGAGGCGTCCGGGGCCGAGGCGGCCGCCGTCGCCCAGTCGCTCGACGGCCTGGTCCGCTCGATCGGCAAGGAGCTGCGGTTCGGCGCGACGGCGAACCTGCTCGTCGTCGCCGCCGACGTCACCCCGGCCGCGATCGACTCGTCGGTCCGGTTCTTCCTCTCCGCCCGCTCGGCCTACGTCGACGGGCAGGTCGCCCACGTGGCCGCTCCGGTGGGGCAGCCACGCGAGCCGGGCGAGGTCGACGACCCGCGCGCCGAGGAGCAGCCGCTGGCCGGGCGGATCGCCGTCGTCACCGGGGCGGCCCGGGGCATCGGCGCGGCCATCGCCGACACCCTCGCCCGCGACGGGGCGAGCATCGTCGCCGTCGACATCCCGGCGGCCGGGGAGGGCCTGGCCCGCACCGCGAACCGCACCGGCGGCACCGCGCTGCAGCTGGACATCACCGCGTCGGACGCGGCGGACCGGCTGCTCTCGCACCTCGCCGACCGGCACGACGGCGTCGACATCGTGGTGCACAACGCGGGCATCACCCGCGACAAGCTGCTCGCGAACATGACCGAGGACCGGTGGAACTCGGTGCTCGCGGTCAACCTGGGCGCCCAGCTGACGATCAACGAGGCGCTGCTGGCGAAGGGCTCCCCGCTGCACGAGGCGGGCCGCGTGGTCTGCGTGTCGTCGCAGTCGGGCATCGCGGGCAACCGCGGCCAGACCAACTACGCGGCCTCCAAGGCCGGCGTGATCGGCATGGTCCGGGCGCTCGCCCCGCGGTTCGCCGAGCGCGGCGCGACGATCAACGCCGTCGCACCCGGGTTCATCGAGACCGACATGACCGCGACGATGCCCGTCGCCACCCGCGAGGGCGGCCGCCGGATCAACTCGCTCAAGCAGGGCGGGCTGCCGGTCGACGTCGCCGAGGCCATCGGCTGGTTCGGCCGCGCCGAGTCCGGCGGGCTCAACGGGCAGGTCGTGCGGGTCTGCGGCCAGTCGATGCTGGGGGCCTGATGACCGTGGCCGAGGACCGGAAGGTCACCGAGCTGCCCGGCCCGCCGTCGCTGGGGCCATACTACGCCTCCGCGGCCGCCCGGGCGGCGCTGCCCGGCGGCTCCGGCCGGTCGCTGCCCGCGACCGAGCTGGTCCGCCGCGGCGTCACCGTCGAGCAGCGGCACCTCGCCGACTACGCCCGGGTCTGCGGGTTCCGGATCGGCAACGCGCTGCCGGTGACCTACCCGCACATGCTCACCTTCGGGCTGCAGGTCGTGCTGATGGCGGGCCGGTCGTTCCCGCTGCCGCTGCCCGGACTGGTGCACATCGCCAACCGGATCACCGTGCACCGGGCGATCGCCCCGACCGAGACGCTCGACGTCCGGGTGTGGGCCGAGCGGTTCACCCGCCACCCCAAGGGTGCGCAGGTGGACCTGATCGGCGAGGTCTCCGCGGGCGGGGAGACCGTCTGGGAGGGCCGCAGCACCTATCTGGCCCGCGGGGCGACGGCCCCGGACGGCCCGGTGGGGGGCGACGGCACGGCCGACATCGCCGAGCCGCCGGTGCCCACCGGTCCGGCGAACGCGCTGTGGCGGGTCCCGGGCGACATCGGGCGCCGCTACGCGGCCGTCTCCGGTGACGTGAACCCGATCCACCTGCACCCGCTCACCGCGAAGGCGATGGGCTTCCCGCGGGCGATCGCGCACGGCATGTGGACCGCGGCGCACGCCGCCGCGGCGCTGGAGGGCCGGGTCCCCGACGCCTGCACCTACGACGTCGTGTTCCGCAAGCCGGTGCTGCTCCCGGCGAGGACCGAGCTCGTGACCGAGCAGGCCGCGGGCGGCGCGTGGGGACTGGCCCTGCGCAGCGTCAAGGACGCGCACAAGCTCCACCTGGTCGGCCGCATCGGCGGGTAGACCTGACGCATGGACGAGGAAGGACCCCGACCGGGTGGGCAGGTCTGCTCACCCGGTCGGGTGATTCTGGATCGGTCCACAGGCCGGTACAGCAACGTTCTCCCGATGACGGACGTCTTCCTCTGTGTCCATCATTCGTCATCCGACATCCGTGAGGAGGCCATGCGATGAACGAGGACATCTCGATCGAGACCGACGAGCAGCACGACGACGAGTCCCACATCGTCCGCGGACTCGACTAGGTCGGGCGGAGGAGCTCGTCCCGGCGCGGTGGAACCCACCGGCGTCCGCGGACCGGCACGGGTTCGCGCAGACCCTCGATCAGGAGCTGCGCCACCCGCCCACCCGGATAGTGTCGGGCCCATGCTGGTCGAGCGCATGCGCCCGTTCACCTCGACGATCTTCACCGAGATCTCCCGCCTCGCGGTCGAGACCGGTGCGATCAACCTCGGCCAGGGCTTCCCGGACACCGACGGTCCGGCCTCCCTGCTCGCCGACGCCGCCGCCAACATCACCGAGCGCGGCCTGAACCAGTACCCGCCCGGCCCGGGCGTACCCGCGCTGCGCGAGGCCGTCGCCGCGCACCAGCGCCGCTGGTACGGCCTCGAGGTCGACCCGGCCGACGTCGTCGTCACCACGGGGGCGACCGAGGCGATCGCCGCGACCCTGCTCGGGCTCTGCGGTCCCGGCGACGAGGTCGTCGCCTTCGAGCCCGCCTACGACTCCTACGCCGCCGCCGTCGCGCTGGCCGGTGCCACGCTGCGGACCGTGCCGCTGCTCCCGCCCGACTTCGGCTTCGACGACGACGCGCTGGCCGGCGCGTTCTCCGACCGCACCCGGGTGGTGCTGGTCAACACCCCGCACAACCCGACCGGCGCCGTGCTCACCCGCGACCAGCTGACCCGGGTCGGGGAGCTCGCCGTCGCGCACGACGCCGTCGTCGTCACCGACGAGGTGTACGAACACATGGTCTTCGACGACGCCCGGCACGTGCCGATGGCGTCGCTGCCCGGGCTCGCCGACCGCACCCTCACGATCTCCTCGGCGGGCAAGACGTTCTCGGTGACCGGCTGGAAGGTCGGCTGGGTGCACGGCCCGCCGGAGCTCGTCGCCGCGCCGCGGGCGGTCAAGCAGTTCCTCACCTTCCACGGCGGCGCCCCGCTGCAGCCCGCCGTCGCGCACGCGCTGGCCCTGGGCGACGACTTCTACACCGGCCTCACCGCGGACCTGGCCCGCAAGCGGGACCTGCTGTCCGCCGGGCTGCGGGCGGCAGGGTTCGACGTGCTCACCCCGCGCGGGACGTACTTCGTGGTCGCCGACCCGCGCCCCCTCGGGTTCGACGACGGCGTCGACCTGGCGTGGAAGCTGCCCGGGCTGTGCGGGGTCGCCGCCGTCCCGGTGTCGGTGTTCTGCCCGTCGCCCGACGCGGCGCGGGCGTACCGGCCGTTCGTGCGGTTCGCGTTCTGCAAGCGCGACGACGTGCTGGAGAAGGCGGCCGGGCGGCTCGCGGAGCTGCGGGCGTGACCGCGGTGCCGGGCCCGGGCGCGAGCCGGGTGTCGGTCGTCGGCGGCGCCGACCGGGGGCGGCTGCGGGACCTGCTGGAGGTCACCGGCCCGCCCGCGCCGCCCGCCTCACGCTGACCACCAGCAGCGCGGACAGGCCCGTCCACACCACGATCGACTGCACCGACAGGATCGGCAACGCCACCACCGGTGCCAGCGTGTAGGCCAGGGTGATCCGCAGGGTCGCCTCCAGCGTCATCACGCACGCGGCGACGCCCGTCGCGCGGCGCAGCGTCCGGCGGAACACCGGGTTGGCCGCCCACTGGCGCTCCATCAGCTCCGGCAGGTCGGGGCGCTGGGCACTGCCGAAGAACCGGCACACGTGGAACACCAGCGGCCGGCGCCCGACCACCAGCGACCCGGCGAGCAACAGCCCGAACGCGACGCTCTGGATCGCGTCGCGGGCCACGGCGAAGCGGGCGTCGCCGCTGAGCAGCGACGTCGCCAGACCGGCCGCGATGGTGACCAGCACGATCATCCCGACCGGGTTGACCCTGCGGTGCCGCACCGCCTGCACCAGCACGTTCAGCGCGGGCGGCAGCGCGGACCAGGCCAGCGCCGCGACATCGGACATGCCCTGCCCGGTCAGCACGACGTAGACGAGGTAGGGCAGCGCCGCGTCCACCAGCAACGAGCCCACGGTCTGCCGCAGCACGGCGCCGCGGCCCGCGGGGGCGGTGGCCGACGGTGCGGCGGTCGGTGTGGTGGTCGGGGTCATCGGTGCCTCCGGAGTACGGCGGGTCGGTCCCGACGACGGTCCCGCGCGCGGACCCCCTCCCGGATCCACCCGGGGACCGACCCCGGGTGGAGATCGGCTCTCCACCCACCGGTCCCGATCTCCGGCGGCCCGGCTCACTCGATCGGCCTAGACTCCGGCCCATGGATGCGCAGCGACCCGCGACGCGGCCGGGCCGCCAGGTCGTCGGGCTGCCGGTACGGGCCCTGCTCGCCCTCGTCGTGGCGTCGGCGAACGTCATCGGCGGCGGTGTGGTGCTGGTCATCGCGGCCTTCGTGCTGCCCCGCGAACAGCTGCTCGACGCCGTCGAGATCCGGCTGGTCAACCTCGTCGTGTTCGGCATCTACCTGCTCGTCGCGGTCCCGGTCGGGATCTGGTTCGGCCGCCGGAAGCTGACCCTGCGCCGCTCCTCCCGCGACCCGCAGGCCGACGAGCGGGCGCTGGTCCTGCGGGCGCCCGCCCGCATCTCGTCGATGGTCGCGCTGCTGTGGATGGTCGCCGCGGTCCTGTTCTGTTTCCTGAACCTGCGCTACTCCGGCCGGCTGAGCTTCTCGGTCACCGCCACCGTGCTGATCGGCGGCGTGACGACGTCGTCGCTGTCCTACCTGCTGGTCGAGCGGATGCTGCGCCGTGCCGCGGCCCGGGTGCTGTCCGGACGGCCGCCGAAGCGGCGTCGCCTGGTCACCGGGGTCATGCTGCGCTCGGTCGGGTTCTGGGCGCTCGGCACCGCGGTCCCGATCTCCGGGATCATGCTGGCCGGGCTCGTCGCGCTGGTGTTCGGCGACTCCTCACCCACCCAGCTCGCGGTCACCATGCTCGCGCTGGGCGGCACCGCGATCGGGGTCGGGCTGATCACGACGCTCGGGGCCGCCCGCGCCATCGCCGACCCCGTGCTGGCCGTGCGCCGCGCGCTGGCCCGGGTGCAGGACGGCGACCTCGACGTCCGCCTGCCCGTCTACGACAACACCGAGCTCGGCCAGCTCCAGGCCGGGACGAACAGCATGGTCGAGGGCCTGCGCGAGCGGGAGCGGATCCGCGACCTGTTCGGCCGCCACGTCGGTCGCGACGTCGCCGAGGCCGCCTCGGCGCGCGGCGACGGCATCCGGCTCGGTGGCGAGGTGCGCCCGGTCGCCGTCCTGTTCGTCGACCTCGTCGGCTCGACGACGATGGCCGCCCGCCGCCCGCCCGAGGAGGTCGTGGCGGTGCTGAACCGCTTCTTCGGTGTGGTCGTCGAGTGCGTCGAGCAGGCCGGCGGGTGGATCAACAAGTTCGAGGGCGACGCCGCGCTCGCGGTCTTCGGTGCCCCGCTCGACCTCGACGACGCCCCCGGAGCCGCGCTGAGTGCCGCCCGCTGCCTGGGTGCCCGCCTGGCCGAGGAGATGCCCGAGGCCGAGGCCGGGATCGGCGTGTCCGCGGGCGACGCCGTGGCCGGCAACATCGGGGATCCGCGCCGCTACGAGTACACCGTGATCGGCGACCCGGTGAACGAGGCCGCCCGGCTCACCGAGCTGGCGAAGTCCGTGCCGGGGATGGTCGTCGCGTCCGCGCGGGCCGTCGACGCCGCCGGTGCGGAGGCTGCGCGGTGGCGGGCCGGGGAGTCGGTGACGCTGCGCGGGCGGGATGAGCCGACCGGCGTCTGCGTGCCGGCCGAGCACGCCCAGGACACCGCC
>JAESFO010000608.1_pt1 | contig 20643 bp, 22 predicted proteins | sample 9269421 | NCBI WGS metagenome assembly JAESFO01 (sample SAMN14502839, study PRJNA617101) | algae metagenome | isolation source: Nostoc desertorum CM1-VF14 and co-occurring heterotrophs from rocky... | place: USA: Clark Mountains, San Bernardino, California | collected 2000-06-05 | reverse complement strand
GGCATGCCCGGCATGAAGGGTGGCAGCTCGGACATGAAGGGCATGCCCGGCATGAAGGGTGGCAGCTCGGACATGAAGGGCATGCCCGGCATGAAGGGTGGCAGCTCGGACATGAAGGGCATGCCCGGCATGAAGGGTGGCAGCTCGGACATGAAGGGCATGCCCGATATGAGCATGGAATCCATGCCTAACACGGGACCCATGCAAGGTGGCAGCCCTCCGCCTGATGCCCGCGATCCTGATGCTTATGCCGAAGGAATGCCAAAGATGGCAATGTCCGGCATGGGGATGGCGGACGACGAGCGTTTTGGGCGGATCCTCGTGAACGAGTTGGAGTACGCAAGGGGACGGGATGCGCGCGGTCAGAACCTCAACCTCGAAGCTTGGTATGGGGGCGACTACAACAAGGTGTGGATCAAAGCTGAGGGTGAGCGTCGGGGGGGCCGACTCGATGCTTTTCGCACTGAAGCACTTTGGGACCACGCAGTGGCAACGTTCTGGAGCACGCAACTGGGATTGCGGCACGACAACGGAGGTGCAGGTCGCTCGCGCAGTTGGCTGGCGTTCGGTGTGCAAGGCCTCGCACCGTACTGGTTCGAAACAGAAGCGACCGCGTATGTGGGGTCAGGCGGCACACTCGCGGCGCGCGTTGAACTGCGCTACGAGGTGCTTCTGACCCAGAAGTGGATTCTCCAACCCAAGCTCGAGGCCAACTTCTACAGCAAGAATGATCCGCAACGCGGTATCGGGTCAGGGCTATCCGACTTGGAACTGGGAGTTCGCTTGCGCTATGAGGTGACTAGGCAGTTCGCCCCCTACCTGGGCGTGACCTGGTCGAGAAAAATCGGGAACACGGCGACTTACGCAAGGCAGGCAGGTGAGCGTGTCAGGGACACTCAGTTCGTGGCAGGCGTGAGATTCTGGTTCTGACAGGAGCACACCATGTCCAAATCGACCATCAGATTCGCGATCTGGATCGCCGTAGGAATTTCGATTGCCGCTGCAACGCTCGCGAGCGTTTGGTGGCGAGGCGGCTACAACGTGGCGGCAGATGACGCGCACTCCAGCATCGTCCTCGCCGCATTGACGTCAATCCGCGAGCGCTCCATCTCGGCACGTGCCAGTGGAATCACTGTGCCGGATCTGGACGCGCCGCAAATGGTTGCAACAGGGGCAAGGCAGTATGCGCAAATGTGTGTCCAATGCCATCTGGCGCCGGGTAAGGACAACTCCGATCTGCGCAAGGGACTGAACCCGCAGCCACCCAATCTCTACACCCATGGGGTTCACGATCCGGCGAGGGCATTTTGGGTAATCAAGCACGGCATCAAGATGACGGGCATGCCAGCATGGGGATCCACCCATGACGACCAGGCGCTGTGGTCGATGGTGGCTTTCTTGCAGCGACTGCCAAAGCTTTCTTCGGCAGAGTTCAAGCAGCTCACCGAGCAATCTTCCGGCACTCATCAGGAAACACAATGACTAGGCCGCTGCCTCCGCCCAACGGATCGGACCACTCGTTGGAGGCCAATGAACACATCAGCATCATCACGCGTCCCAGATTCTCTTGGGATGCCATCGCTGTCGATGATGGGCCAGCCGGCCCCACGCCGGGCTCATCTTCGAGCACTACCGATCTGGACGCTTTGCTCAGCGCGCACGGAGCTCGATTCTGTTCGCCATCGGGGTGACGGAGCGCGAACGGCTTACGGAACTGAAATGCGCGCGTACGGCTTTAACCCAAACCCCGCCCTAAAGTTGATTCGCGCGCCTAAAAAATGCTCGAAGGAACGGCAAATGTTCATCCACCCAAACCCCCGGCAACCACTACAGGAGATTTTTATGTCGATACCTCAACGCAACAGTTCATTTTTGACGAAGGCGCTCATCGGATTTGGTGTAGCCCTTATGTTTTCGGGTGCCGCTTTCGCGCAAAACCATACGTCTGAGGCCGCTCCGCAGACGAATACAAAGCCACAGGCAGCGGCCGAAGCTAAAAGGAGCGCGAAGCCGGCAGGCGTCAAGCCGATCAAGGATGGCAGTACCTCCGAGGGTGAAGGCTCGGCTGTGAAGAAGACGTCCAGGCCGGAGGCCAGAGCCCAAGAAAAAGCGGCGGTTCGCGAAACACGTCCGCACAGAGACCCTAGTCAAGGCGGAACGCCCAAGTAACTGCCATCTGATTGAATGCGGTAGGGCGTCGTGGTGACTAGGGTTTCACCGAACCGACAGCAAGCATTGAGTGTCAAGTTTCGGCAGCCCATGTTCTAGCCGGGCCACCGGCATTCACTTCGAAGGAGCTGGAAATGTCACATGAGAGTTACGTTGCATGCATCGAAGCATGCAACGGATGCGCTATCGCCTGCAATCACTGCGCATCTGCGTGCCTGAAGAAGATGACGTCAAGGTGATGGCGAGGTGCATTGCACTAGACTTCGACTGCGCCGCCGCCTGTCATTTCGCGGCGGCCGCCATGGCCCGAGATAGCGAACATGGCAAGCAGATATGCGCACTATGTACGGATATCTGCGATGCATGCGGCGAAGAGTGCGCGAAGCACAAGGAAGAACACTGCGAGGCTTGCGCCAAAGCCTGTAAGGAATGCACCGCTGCTTGTCGGACGATGTCGCATTGAATGACTATGTGGCTGGCCGAGTCATGCAGGAGCCTTCTTTCTGCGTGATTCAGTCGGTTCTCGATGCAGCGGCACTGATATGGATAGCCACTCGCCATTCGGGAAGCCCCAAGACCGGGTAGACACTTGCCTGCGAGAAGGTCCTCTCTCTCACTGGCAGTTGTAGATGCCGGTGAGACGGAATAGGCCAAGCCAGAGATGTTGCTTGTAAGCGACGCGTCCCCAAGCCTTCAAAGCGCTCGCCAGCAACGGCCGAATTCAAGTCACAGCAAGTGGGAGATCTCGTTCAACGGCTTCAAGCCCGAGCCAAATCGTCCGATCGCTTCACGATGCGTCTCGAGTTCGCTGTAGGGCAAATATCGGATGCCAAGTTCGGCGACCCGCGAGAACGCGGGGCGACGTAGCTGAAGCCGCACATCTTCGCGACGCGCATCGGGCGCCACCAGGAACATCGACACCCCGACGCCCAGCGCAGTGCCCAGTGCGAGATCTAGCATTCGCACGATGCCAGAGTAGATGGAAGTCGAGTGCTCCACCTCGAAAGCTGCAGCGATCTTCGAACCGTCGGGCTCCACCCAGATGACGTCAATCAGGCGCACCGAGTCCAGGCCGGGCTGGGCGCCTGCGGGCAGTTGCGCCAGGCAACCGTCGCCGAGCCGACCACCCGCATAGCCGCGCCCCTGGTCGTTCGAGGCGATCCAGACGCCGAAGCCGAGCGACTTGCCCAGATCGCGCAGCCATCCCTGAATTTGCGTGTGGGTCGCGTCGCTCTCGCGCTCCGCGGCCCAGCGCTTGTGAGCGGCGGCCGAATCTTCGCGAACCTTCTCGAGGTCGGCCTCCCAGCCCTGAAGGGCTGCGACCTCGTCTGTGCCCGGCGGCGCCGTGTACCGGCCCGAGCCGATGTCGAAAAGCAATCCCGCCAGCGCTCCCATGTCGTTGGACAGCAGTCGGCGGTGCTGAGCGTTCAGCCGAAGGCAGCCCTCACGCATGGAAAGGTAGTGATCCCACTTGCCGAGCTTGACGTTGCTCCCCGTGACAGCGTTGTAGCCTTTCACAATCGCCGTGTTGAACGGCATCACGATCGTGGGATGGACGAAGTACAGCAGGTTCGCCACCGCTGGTCCGAGGCCCTTGATCCCATGCGCGTCGATGCGGCGGATGGCCTCGACCACCTCTTCGGCGTTGTCGCAGCAGTCGCAGGCATGCAGCAGTCGGGCGAAGGCGCGTTGATTGGCAGTGTTTTCGTAGATGTCAGGGATGCGCAACTTCGGCTTCCAGAGAAACGCGTGGTCGGCGCCCTTGAATATCTGGCGTTGTTCCGCCACCGACCCGACGACGGTCTCGAGCGAAGAGCCGCGAAACGAGCTTCCGAAGGTCCCTGCATCGATGTCCTTGACCACCTGGGCCAGGCCCCGTCGGATGGAGCGGAAATTCTTCAGTCGCTCGTCCCACAGAAACCACGAGTTGTAGGTGCTCAACGAATCGGACTTCCAGTGAGCGATGAGTACTTCAAGACCAAGGGACATGAGCGCAGAAGGTTGGAAGGCGCCGGGCGCGACACCGTTATTGAAGCACGGCTCGAGGGCCCGAGTCTGCGTCTTGTGCGGGAATCCTGCCAGTCGGCCTGGAGCCTAGCCAGGCAAAAAGACCTCATCAGGCAAGGGCGAACCTTGCATCGCCAGTGATGGGCGATGCAATGAGCAAGGCGTATCAGCCTTCTGGCTTCATCGAAAAGCTGATTTCAGTAATGCCCGATCGGGATGTCGCGCGGGTCTGGCCTCCATGCATTCGCGCGATCGCGGCGACGATCGCCAGGCCGAGCCCATGGTGCTCTGACGAGTCTGTCCGAGAGCGCTCTGCCCGGAAGAAGCGTTTGAAAAGATTGGGTAGCACGTCGACCGGGACGGGTTCGCCGCGGTTGGCAACCTTGACCCAGACGCCGTCGGGCTGCGTGTCGATCACAACCGCAATGGTCGAGCCCGGAGCCGCATACCGGCTCGCGTTGCTCAGTAGGTTCGATAGCGCCCTGCGCACCAGGCCGGCGTCGATACCAATGTGCGCATCGCCGCTGACATGCACCTTCAACCCCGCGTCTTCGAGCGTGGCCTCGTGAAAGTCCAACACCGTGCGCACTTGGTCGGCCAGGCTGACTGGCGTCGAGCGGCGGGCGACGGCGCCGCGGTCCGCATGAGACAGGAAGAGCATGTCGATCACGATCGCGGAGACGCGCCTTGCTTCTTCCAGCGCCGACAGCAAGGCGTCGCGCAACTCCTCGATCGACCTTGGCCGCGCCAACTCGACCTCCACCATCCCGATGAGGTTGGCCAGCGGCGTGCGCAATTCATGCGCAACGTCCGCATTGAACGATTCCAACTGCTGATAGGCCTGCTCCGCCCGGTCGAGCACTGCGTTGAACTGTACGACCCAGGGAGTGATTTCGGAGGCATACGGGGAGGGATCGATGCGCCGTCCCGGGTGCGCGGGTCCCGTGGCGGCGGTCTGCTGAATCAGCTTCTTCAAAGGTTTCAGGCCTCGGCGCACAAGCAACGCACCAGTCAACGCGATTAGCAATGAGCCCAGCACGACAGCGCCGACGAGCGTCCAAGCTAGCCGATTCAGGAGCCGGGTGTCCTCCTGGATGTCGATGCCCAGTTGCAACTGCATGGCAGCGTCACCCGGCTGTGGTTGGTGCTCCTCTGTCGGCGTCCACAGCCAATGCGCAGATGCCCGCGTGGGCCTGCTCGAGTAAATAGCCTCGTCGCCGCGACGCAAGACAAGACTGATTTCTGCGTGAGTCGAAAAGAAGTCGTCCAGTTTGTGGCGCAGCCCGTCGCGTCCTGGGTCGTCGCGCGACTCTTGAATCAGGTGCTTGATCAGTTCGGACTGCCGCTCGAATTCGCTGGTCTGCTTGACCTGAAAGCTCCACGCGGTGACGGCGTAGATCGCCACGCAGACGAGGCTCAGGCCGATCAAAGCCTGCGCTGCAAACCAGCGAGACAGCGCGACCTGGATGGAGCCTGTGCTTTCGGTGGGGAAGGCGGCATCGGTTGCCGTCGGCTTGACGACCGCGGAGGTCGCCGTTGCATCGGGCTCGCGGATGGTTCCGGCGGCGTTCACGATCCGCTGCCCTGCCGGCTCTCCAGCACATACCCCATGCCGCGCACCGTGTGCAGTAGTTTCTCTTCGAAAGGATCGTCGATTTTGCTGCGCAATCGCCGAATGGCTACTTCCACGAGGTTGGTGTCGCTGTCGAAATTAATGTCCCACACCTGTTCAGCCAACTGGGTGCGCGACAGCACGTTGCCTTGGCGGCGCATGAGCAGCGTCAACAGCGCGAACTCCTTGGCGGTCAGCTCCAAGCGGTGCCCATTGCGCGTCGCCTTGCGCGCCACTACATCGAGGTTCAGGTCTCTGAGCGTGTAGTTGGACACCTCATGGAGCTTGCCGCGCCGCAGCAGCGCCTGGATTCGTGCCAGCAGTTCGGAGAACGCGAAGGGCTTGGCGAGGTAGTCGTCCGCGCCGCTTTGGAGGCCTCGCACGCGGTCTGCCACTTCATCTCGGGCTGTCAACATCAGTACAGGCATCGATTTGGATTTGCGCAGGGCCTCCAGAACGGCGAACCCATCGATGCCCGGCAGCATCACGTCCAGTACCAGGAGGTCGTAGTCCCCATCGAGCGCAAGACTGCGCCCCTCGATGCCCGTGCGCGCGAGGTCGACCACGAAGCCGCTCTCGGTCAGGCCCTTGACGAGGTAGTCGCCCAGTTTGTGTTCGTCTTCGATGACTAGGATTCGCATTGTCGAATGCTACGGCGTGGGGTCGCGTGCGTGGATTACTTCTTTGTAATCCAAGTGGCGGGTGATTGGCGGACTGGCTTCCTAGAGTCGTTGCATGCCAGCCAATTGACTGGCATCGCCGGCTCAGCATTCGATGCCGACGTGTTCAGTGCAGCTCGCGAAGTCGAGCAAATAATTGAAGGAGACCTACCATGAAGAACCGTCAAGTCCTGTCGCTCGCACTTGCCGTTGGTGCAGGAGTTGCATTCGTCGCGCCGTTTGCGGTCTACGCAGAAGGCCCGTCCCACTTTGCGCCCAACGAAGCCGGCGTGGTCTATCACGCAAATGAAGCGGGACAAGCAAAATCCCAGGCCCAGGTATCGGCTGAACTCGCGGACGCACAGAAAACCCCTGCTGGGGCCAGCATGCTGCGCTGGGGATCGATGAACACGCCGAAGGTCGGAGCCGCCAAGTCGCGGGCTGAAGTGGTGGCAGAACTAGAAGCCGCGCAGAAGCAGCCCAACTGGGATGCCGCTTCTCGGCTCGGTGCCCCCCTGCCAGCGCCCAGAGGTGACGCGAGCAAGGCTCGCGCACAAGCGCAGCCCTAAGGTTTGCGCGCAAAACTGGACGTCCATACAGGCCTCTTGGCACACTGCTCGATTTAGAATTCGCCGTATGCACCGGGTTCGCCTGTTCGTCCTTTGGATCATGATGTTTGCCGTACCGTTCCAAGGGTACGCGGCGGCGGCCATGGTCTTTTGCGGACCTGGACACGCCAGTGCGATGACGGAAATGTCCGCCGAGCGGTCCGGGATGCACGACCACGCCCGTCCGCACGCGGACGGGCGTGGCGACCATCACCACGAGGCGTCACAAGCCACCAAGCCGCCCGCGAAAGACAGCATCGCCAAGACCGCAAGCGCGGAACCTGACGCGATGCACAAGTGCGGAACCTGCGGCGCGTGCCATGCCACCGCGCTGACCTGCACGCTGGAGCTGGCCGTCTTCCACGACCTTCCTCGCGCCGATCTGGCGGAGCCCGCCATCACTGTGGCCACGCTCGCGCCACACGTTCTAGATAAACCTCCTCGCGCCTAATGGCGTTCGCTGCGCCTGTGAACCAAATCACGGACCGCCGCGAACGCTTGTGCATCGCCTGCGTCATGCCTTTTTCGGGCAGCTCTGACGCACTCCGTTCATGAACTTACGAGGACTCCATGTTCCATCTATCGCTGGCCCGTTGGCTGGCTGTTTTCCCCGCTATGGTGGCGCTGGCCGCTGTCGCTCAACTTTCGGCGCCCACCCCGGCTGCTATGCCCGCGCCTGCCGGTGCTGCAACGACTGCGACACCGCCGCCAGTCCTGACCTACAGATCGGCGCTCGAGGGCTATCAGCCCTTTGCCGACGAAAAGCCGATTCCCTGGAAAGAAGCTAACGAGACGGTCTACCGACGCGGCGGCTGGCAGGCCTACGCTAAGGAAGCGTCGAATTCCGGCGCAGCCGAGGCCGAAACGCCCAAGGCTGCAACTGCTACGCCGGCCGCTCAGTCAGGCCATTCGATGCCTATGCCTGCGAAGAAGGAGAAGCCATGAAACGGGTCCTTCGCTTGACAGCTGTTGCCGTCGCGGCGGCCGTCCTCGCCGGGTGCGCGTCGGTCAGTATCGACGATGCCCTGAGCGAGACCAACACCAAAGCTCAGCAGTTCACCGGTGGAAAGCTCGAACTCAGCAGGACCCAGGAGCAACGCGACCGCCGCGCCGCCTTGTCGCAGGAACTTCTTGCAAAGCCATTGACGCAGAGCGACGCGGTTCAGCTGGCACTGGCCAACAGTCCGTCCGTCCAGGCCTTGATCGCGCAGAGTTGGGGCGACATCGCAGCGACCAACCAGAGCAGCCGACTGCCGAACCCGATCCTCTCATTCGCACGCACCCGACTGAACAGTGAGCTCGAGTTGGACCGTCTGCTGTCGTTCGGACTGGTGGACCTCATCCTGTTGCCACAACGCTTGTCGATCTCCAGAAGCCAAGCCAGTCAGGCCAAGGTCCAACTGACCAGTGCCGTCGTCGACCAGGTCACGCAGGTCAAGCAAGCCTGGGTCCGTGCGGTTGCCGCGCAGCAGTCGCTGCAGTACGCCGAACAGGTGAACAAGTCTGCCCAGGCCAGCGCCGAGCTCGCCCGCCGGATGCAGCTCATTGGGAATTTCTCCAAGCTGCAGCGTGCACGCCAACAGGTGTTCTATGCGGATGCGGCGACCCAGCTCGCCGCGGCACAGCACGCCACCACCGCTGCGCGCGAAGAGTTGATTCGTGTCTTAGGGTTGAATGATGAGCAGGCTGCCAAGTTGACGCTGCCCGAACGTCTGCCTGACCTGCCCAAGGCCCCTCGTGAGGCGAAGGAAGTCGCGGCGACCGCGACCGAGCAGCGTTTGGATGTCCAGCTCGCGCGCGCTCAACTGGACGTGGCGGGCAAGTCGCAAGGCATCAACCTGCTGTCGACCTTCATCGATGTCGAGGTCGGTGGCCGACGCGACACCGTTTTCGACAACGCGGAGAACACAAAGAGCACCCGCCGAGGCTTCGAGCTCGGCATGCGCCTGCCGCTATTCGACTGGGGGTCGGCACAGCGCGACATGCTGAATGCACAGTCGCTGGCCGCAGCGAACCGGTACGACGCCACGGTTCGCGGCGCGGCCTCGCAACTGCGCGAGGGGTATTCGGCCTACCGCACTGCCTACGACATCGCGCGCCACTACCGCGACGAGATCGTCCCGCTGCGTCAGGCCATGGCCGACGAAAACGTGCTTCGCTACAACGGGATGCTGATCGGCGTCTTCGAGTTGCTCGCCGAGGCACGCGATCAGATTTCCAGCGTATCCAACGCCATCAACGCCCAGCAGCAGTTCTGGCTGGCCGACGCGGCACTCTCCGCCTCGGTGATGGGCAAGCCCACCGCGACGGGTGGCTCGATGGCCGGTGGCGGCGGTGAAGCCTCCGCTGCTGCCGCGCACTGACCCCATCAATGAATTGAACGACATGACCAGCAGACGCAACTTCATCACCGGCGCCGGCGCCATCACCGGGGCTGTCGCCGCGGCCAGCGTGAGCAAGGTAGCAATGGCAGCCTTGCCAGAGCCCGTGCTTCAGACCTCTCCTAACACGATGCCGCCGCTCGCTCCTGCGAGCGGCCGGCCCTATAACCCCGTGGTCACGCTCAATGGCTGGACCCTCCCTTGGCGCATGAACAACGGCGTCAAGGAATTTCACCTGGTGGCCGAACCGGTGGTGCGCGAGATGGCACCGGGCTTCAAGGCCAACCTGTGGGGCTACAACGGCCAGTCGCCCGGCCCGACCATCGAAGTAGTCGAAGGCGACCGGGTACGGATCTTCGTGACCAACAAGCTGCCCGAGCACACCAGCATCCACTGGCATGGTCAGCGGCTTCCCAACGGCATGGACGGGGTCGTGGGCCTGAACCAGCCGCCGATCCGGCCGGGCAAGACTTTCGTCTATGAGTTCGTAGCACGTCGCCCCGGCACCTTCATGTACCACCCGCATGCGGACGAAATGACGCAGATGGCGATGGGGATGATGGGCTTCTGGGTCACGCACCCGAAGGCAGAGCATCCACTGATCGAGAAGGTCGACCGCGACTTCGTGTTCCTGCTCAATGCCTACGACGTAGAGCCCGGCAGTGCCACGCCCAAGATCATGACGATGCTGGACCAAAACCTGTGGTCCTGGAACAGCCGAATCTTCCCGGGCATCGACTCGCTGAACGTCCGGCTCAACGACAAAGTGCGCATCCGAATCGGCAACCTGACGATGACGAACCACCCCATCCATCTGCACGGGCACGAGTTCCTGGTCACGGGCACCGATGGTGGGCCGACGCCCAAGTCTTCGCGCCAGTACGAGGTGACCACCGACGTGGCGGTCGGCCAGATGCGCCAGATCGATTTTCTGGCCGACGAGGAAGGCGACTGGGCCTTCCACTGCCACAAGAGCCATCACACGATGAACGCCATGGGCCATGACGTACCGACCATGATCGGCCTCGATCACAAGGATGTGGCCAAGCAGATCTCCAGCCTAGTGCCCGACTACATGGTCATGGGCGAGCGTGGCATGGCCGACATGGCCGAGATGGAAATGCCCATCCCCGACAATACCGCGCGAATGATGACGGGCGAAGGTCCGTTCGGTTCGGTCGAGATGGGCGGCATGTTCAGCGTGGTCAAGGTGCGCAAGAACCAGAAGCCGGGGGACTACTCGAATCCCGGCTGGTTCAAGCATCCCAAGGGCACGGTGGCCTACGAGTTGAACGGCCCGGCACCAGAAACCTCGCGCCAGCGCGGTGCCGGCGCAGCCGCAATGGCTCCTCAGAACATGCCCGCTAAGAACATCGAAGTTCAGATCCGCAAACCCGCCAGTGGCCACTCAGGCCACTGATCTTTCTCGCATTCTTCCAACCTCAACTCTCAAAGGAAACACATGAAATCCATCTTCCGCAATACCGCGCTCGCTGCCTTGGTTGCACTGGCTGCCGCCGGTGCTTCCGCATCGGGCACTCACGCTGGCGGTCACGGCCACGACGCCGACGAAGCGATCGGCAAGCCTGGCCTGGCCGCTAAGGCCACGCGCACCATCAACGTCGACATGGCGGACAACATGCGCTTCACACCTGCCGATATCTCCGTCACGCAGGGTGAGACCGTGCGCTTCGTGATCAAGAACTCGGGCCAGATCAAGCACGAACTCGTGCTCGGCACCGAGAAGGAACTCAAGGAGCACTACGAGGCCATGAAGAAAAACCCCGAGATGGAGCATGCCGATCCGAACATGGTGACCCTGGCTGGTGGCAAGACCGGCGAGATCGTCTGGCAGTTCACCAAGGCCGGCAAGGTCGACTTCGGCTGCCTGCAACCGGGCCACTACGACGCCGGAATGAAAGGGGCCGTGAAGGTCTCCAAGTCCAGCAAGTAAGTGCGACTTACGGCGATTTCGCAGCGCTCCTTCCATCGAAAGCGCTGCGGAATGCAAAACCTCAATTCCTTCAGGAGAGTCTCATGTCGAATAAACGCTTTGCGTTCCTGGCCCTTGTTGCCGCCCTGTCGTTCGTTGGCGCAGCCAACGCACAATCCTCCAAGTCCATGGCCGATATGCCAGGCATGTCCGAAAAGACCCCTGCGGCCGGCGGCTCGGACCCTGCAGCCTCTGAACTCACCGAGGGCGAGGTCCGCAAGGTGGACAAGGACAACAAGAAGCTCACGATCAAGCACGGTCCGCTGAAGAACCTGGACATGCCCGGCATGACCATGGTGTTCGGCGTCAAGGACGACGCCATGCTCGACAAAGTCGAGACCGGCGCCAAGGTCCGCTTCCTGGCGGAAAAGGTCGACGGAAAGATCGTTGTCACCAAGATCGAATCGGCTCGCTAACACCACACGCAAGCTGGTCGGCATCGCTCATCAAGCGGACGGAGGAAATAATGGCTGACTCCGATGCGGCACAAGTCCTGCGGCGAATCCTGGAAGGGCCGCTCACGCGGCCGGCATTGCAGCGCTGGCGGCGCAGACGGTTCTTATCCGCAACAGGGTTCGCTGGCTACTTTGGCGTGTTCGAGGAGTTTGCGCAAGCCCGGGCCTGGCTTCCCGCCAGTCCGGAGTTTGACCACGCACCCCTGGCGGCCGAGTACGTGGACATCCGCACGAAGAAGGTGTTCGCCTACGACTATCCGGTGATGTGGTGGCTCGACCGTGCATTCAGAGACGGTGCCACCAAGGTGCTCGACATCGGCGGCTCGGTCGGTGTCCATTACTACGCCTACCGCCGCTACTTTGAGATGCCGCGCGACTTGTCGTGGCATGTCGTTGAAGTGCCTGCAATCGCCTCCATCGGCAGAGAAATGGCTTTCCAGGCAGAGGTCAGTGCATTGGGTTTTTCAGACGCGGCCAGCCTAGGCCAGGTACTGGATGGCAATGACATCTGGATATCTGCCGGAGCTCTGCACTATCTGGAAAATGCGCACCCTGCCAATCTGCTTGCCGAGGGTAAAGATTGTCCGCGGCACATCTTGCTGAACAAGCTGCCCCTGTACGACGGCGAAGACTATGTCACGACGCAGAACATCGGCAATGGATGCTTCTCACCGATGTACGTCTACAACCGCCAGCGTTTCATCAGCGATATCGAGACGCAGGGTTATGCCTTGCGTGATGCATGGCAAGTTCACGAGCGCTCCATCTATCTTCCCGGGTTTCCCGAGCGCTGCGTGCCTGTGTTCAGCGGTCTCTACTTTCGCAAGCTGGACGGCGCAAGCCACGGCGGCGATGAGTCCTAGCCGATCTTGTGGTCACATGCCGCAGGTTGTTTCTTCCGATATGACGAAGATAAAACACATCCTCGTCGACATGGCACGCCCTGTGGCAACGGGGATTCTTAGCCTGACAGTCTCCATCGGTCTATCGGGCTGCGCCGGTTTCTACCAGCGGTTTCGCGATTTCCAGAACGGTTGGCGTACAGGCGAAATTGTCGAGATCGGCCGCGCGACCGAGATTCGACGCAGCGGACGCACGGACTGCAGGAAGACGGCCAGTCCGAACGAGCTTGCACTCAATCGCTTCGCCACCCTGGCTGATCGTTCGACGGGGCAGCGCCACGCGCACATCGTGATACTGGATCCTGAGACCCCCCTCGAAATGGGCGACATCGTTTCGACCAATGTCGTCAAGTGTGGCACGCCCATTCGCGTGTTGTCGCACGCACGAGCGCCGCATGGGTGACACGACTGACACGATCTCCAGCCATCTCTCGGAGCCAGCCTCCCTAAAACCTGAAAACCTCATGAAATTGCTCCTGCCTCTCTTGCTTGCTGCTCTCGGCGGACTCGCGTCCGGAACCTCTTTCGCGGCCGATCCCATGCCTATGGGCGCTACCGAAAAAGCCACTTCCAGGCCGGCCAAGGCGGACATCGCGAACGGTGAAGTCGTTTTCAACGCAAAGTCCTGCGCGGCGTGTCATAGCGCCGACGGAAATTCAAGCGTTCCCGCCAATCCCAAGCTGGCTCAGCAGCATCCGGAATACTTGCTTAAGCAGCTACAGGAGTTCAAGTCCGGCAAGCGCAAGAGCGCTGTTATGGCTGGCATGGCGGCGATGCTTTCCGATCAGGAGATGCGCGATGTTGCCTGGTTCCTGGGCTCCAAGCCCATCAAGCCCGGATTTGCGAGGGAGAAGGATCTGGTGGCGTTGGGCGAGAAGATCTACCGGGGCGGTATTGGTGACCGTGCCGTGCCGGCCTGCGCGGGTTGCCACAGCCCCAACGGAGCAGGCATTCCGATCCAGTACCCGCGGCTGGGCGGGCAGCACGCGGAGTACGTCGCCGCGCAACTGACTGCTTTTCGTGATGGAACGAGATTGAACAGCACGCCGATGAACGGCGTGGCGGCACGCTTGAACGACCGTGAAATAAAAGCGGTTTCCGACTACATCGCAGGCTTGCACTAGCCGCTCTTGATGACGTTCTTTTGCTGACACGGAGCACCCCATGTACGTAACAGGACGCTGGGTTTCCGAGAACGTGGTGAGCACCATGTTCGTGGCTTGGCTGATCGGCGTAGGCGTCTTCCTCGGCATCCTGTTCTGGCAACGCCGCAAGTACAGGGGCAAGACAGGTGGTGTGCCGCGGGCATCCTCGCACACGCGCAAATCCCGCGCGGCCCGGCGGCGGCGCCGAAACGGTCGATGAATTTCGCGATCAGTTTGGCGCAACCGGGTCGGCGTCCGACAGACAGCCTCTCATGCGTAGGCGAATCTCCGGGAGGTCATCCTGGTGACGAGGCCGCAGCCAGACTGAACTCATGCTGCGAACTGCAAAGACGGTCCTGCTCGATGAAGGCCGCACTCAAGAATTGATTCCTCGTGCCATGCCCCAATTAGGCAGGAGGAAGAAGCCGTAATGGCTCTGCGCGAGAAACCATCAATGAAAGGGATCTTCGATGTTCGCTCAACCCATCGACTACTTCCTGGCCGTCTGGTTCGTATTGGCGGCCCTGTCCACCGCCTACGTCGCATGGGACCAGCTGCGCCACAACCCCGAGCCGGTCGTGATGAAGTGGGGATTCATCCTCGTCACGCTCTACCTCGGTCCGCTGGGCTTGCTGCTCTACGTGATGGCGGACAAAGAGCCAGCCCCCGGCGAGCACGAAGAGTTTGTCAAGCCGCTGTGGAAACAGGGCGTGGGCTCCACGATCCACTGCGTGGCGGGCGATGCAACGGGCATCATCTTGGCGGCGGTCGTAACCGCGGTGCTGGGGCTGCCGATGTGGATCGACCTGATCGTCGAGTACGTTGCCGGCTTTGCGTTCGGCCTGTTCATCTTCCAGTCGCTCTTCATGAAGAACATGATGGGAGGCACCTACTGGGAAAACGTCAAGAAGTCGTTCATGCCGGAATTTATCAGCATGAATTCAATGATGGCGGGCATGGCCCCTGTGATGGCGCTTCTGATGATGGGCCGCGACATGCGGGCGATGGACCCGACCGAGCTCGTCTTTTGGGGCGTGATGTCACTGGGTGTGGCCATCGGCTTTGCGGTGGCGTATCCGGTCAACGTCTGGATGGTGTCTCGGAAGATGAAGCACGGGCTGATGACCGAGCGTCGGCCCGAGAAGAAGGTCGAGGCGCAAGCCGATGTGACCACGGCACCCGGGCATGCCCCAATGCATGCGCATGGCTCGACGCCTGTCGCCGCGGCCACCCCTGCGGCCCAACACGCCGGCCACGAACCTAGCCCCCAGCCCGCGCTGGATAAGCCGCGCGATAAATCAGGCCATGCGCAGGGAGGTCACGGCGGCCACAGTATGCGGCCGAATGTGACGCGGCCGCAGCTGGCGGCCGTGACGATGACCACCACGCTAATGCTGCTGGCCGGCATGACGATGCCCGCGATGTTTGTGAACATGCGTCTGTCGAACCGGGACGTGGGTGGCGCCATCATGCCGCCGTCGATGATCATGGGCTGGGACACGCCCGGCCAGGCGATGCGCGACATGTCGGCCATACACCCGCGCGAGATCGCACACATCGCTGGGACGCAGACTCGCGGCGACGTGGATCTTGTCCCCACGCTGGACAACGGCATCAAGGTCTTCAACCTCGAGACCAGTGTCATCCGGTGGAGCATCCTGCCGGACGTGACCGTCGAGGGCTACGCATTCAACGCGACGATTCCAGGCCCAAGGATTCGCGTCACAGAAGGCGACCGGGTGCGCATCAAGGTGACGAATCGGTTGCCCGAGAGCACCACTGTGCATTGGCACGGGCTGATCCTGCCGAACGAGATGGACGGCCCTGCCAAGATCACGCAGCAGCCGATTCCGCCCGGTGGCTCCTACACCTACGAGTTCACGACCGAGCAGGCAGGCACGTTTTTCTATCACTCGCACGACCATGTGGACCGCCAGCAGGCCTTCGGTTTGTATGGGGCCCTGATCATCGATCCCAAGCAGGCCGAGCAGGCCCCCAAGGCGGATCACGAATACGTGATCCAGCTGCAGGAATGGCTCAAGCGCGAGGGCCTGACTTACCCGGCGATGCTGATGGAAGGCGGATTGCCGAACTACTTCACCATCAACGGAAAGGCATTTCCCGCTACCGACACAGTGAAGATGAAGGTGGGGGAAACCATCAAGCTGCGGTTCGTCGGAAGCAACAACAATTTCGTGCATCCCATGCACGTTCATGGTGGCCCCTTCACCGTCGTTGCAAGGGACGGCTACGTGCTTCCGGAATCGGCGCGCTTTCAGGCCGACACCGTCAACGTCGGCCCGGGCCAGCGCTACGACGTGATCTGGAAAGCGCTTCGACCTGGCAAGTGGCTGGTCCACTGTCACATCCCGCACCACACGACCAACAATAACGTCGAGCAAGACGGAGGCGGCGGCCTGATGATGGTCCTGGAGGTGGAAGCCTGAATGCGAGGAAGCACATTGTTGGAGGATCTGGCGACAGAGATTCGCTTGACCTTCACACGATGTCAAGCCTGATACTGGAGTCACTTTCACTCAAGGAGTCTCTCATGCAAGAGTTCGTCATCCAGTCAATGTCCTGCGGTGGCTGCGCGAGCCGGATCGCGCAGGCAGTCAAGAACCTGGACGCAACGGCGAAGATCGAGGTCGACCTGCCGACCAAGACGTTGCGCGTCGACGGCGCCGAGGACCGTGCGTCTTTGACAGCGGCCCTGACGAAAGCAGGCTACCCGCCGAATTGATCTGCCACGCATGGGACGTCGGCCTCAATCGGCTGAAGTGGTCTTGTGCTTGGCCCGTGCGGACTGCATGTACGCCCGTGTGGGCGCATCCAGTCAGTTTATCGTTGGAGAACTCGAATGAACCCTACGTCGCCCAACCTGCATGAACACCACAAGGGGCATCATGGTGCGCATCCGCCCACCTCTGAAGAATTGTTGCACGAGACCGATGCGGTTCTGAAGGACCCCGTTTGCGGGATGAAGGTGACCACGCAGTCCCCGCACGTCTTGCAACATGAAGGCGAGCCGGTCTACTTCTGCAGTGTCGGTTGCAAGGCCAAGTTCGAGGCCGACCCGGCAAAGTATGCACAGCGCAGCGCACAGCCGGTTGCCCCGCTCGTTCTAGCGCCTGCGGACCTCGCGCAGCCCCGCCCCGTGGGCACGGTCTACACCTGCCCCATGCACCCGGAGATCCGGCAGGACCACCCGGGCAACTGCCCCAAGTGCGGCATGACGCTGGAGCCCGAGATGCCGACCCTCGACGAGGGCGAAGATCCCGAGCTGAAAGACTTCAAGCGGCGCTTCTTCTGGACGCTGCCGCTGAGCGTTGTCGTCACCGTGCTCGCCATGGCCGGCCACCGCCTGCAGTGGTTCGAGATGGACACGCAAAGCTGGATCGAGCTCGTGCTCAGCGTGCCGATCGTGCTGTGGGCCGGTTGGCCGTTTTTTGTGCGCGCGGTGCAGTCGGTGGCGAACCGCAGCCCGAACATGTGGACCCTGATCGGCCTGGGCACGGCCGCCGCCTTTGTCTACAGCGTCGTGGCCACGGTGGCGCCGGGCGTGTTCCCCGCGTCGTTCGTGTCGATGGGGCGCGTGTCGGTCTACTTCGAGGCGGCGGCGGTGATCATTTCGCTCACCCTGCTGGGCCAGATCCTCGAGCTCAAGGCACGCTCGCAAACCTCCGCGGCCATCAAGTCGCTGCTGGGGCTCGCACCGAAGACGGCACGCCGGATCGGCGCCGACGGCACCGAGGAAGACGTGCCCATCGGCCACGTGCATGTCGGCGACAAGCTGCGCGTGCGCCCCGGGGAGAAGGTGCCGGTGGACGGCGTGGTGATCGAAGGCGGTAGCGCGGTCGACGAGTCGATGCTCACCGGCGAGCCGCTGCCCGTGACCAAGCGCGTGGGCGACAAGCTCATCGGCGCGACGCTCAACACCAACGGCGCGCTGGTCATGCAGTCGGAAAAGGTCGGCTCGCAGACCGTGCTCGCGAGCATCGTGCAGATGGTCGCGCAGGCCCAGCGCTCGCGCGCGCCGATGCAGCGGATGGCCGACCAGGTCGCCGGCTATTTCGTCATGGCGGTCATCGCCGTCGCGGTGCTGACCTTCTTCGCCTGGGGGTTCTTCGGGCCGCAGCCCAGCTGGGTCTACGGCCTCATCAATGCCGTGGCGGTGCTCATCATTGCCTGCCCCTGTGCGCTCGGCCTTGCGACGCCGATGTCGATCATGGTGGCCACCGGCAAGGCGGCCACGCAGGGCGTGCTGTTCCGCGATGCCGCGGCGATCGAGAACTTCCGAAAGGTCGACGCGCTCATCGTCGACAAGACCGGCACCCTGACGGAAGGCCGGCCGCAGTTCGAGCGCGCGGTGCCTGCGCCCGGCTTCACCGCCGACGAGGTGCTGCGCCTGGCGGCCAGCCTGGACCAGGGCAGCGAACACCCGCTGGCCGACGCCATCGTGCGGGCGGCGCGCGAGCGCCAGCTGGCGCTGGACACGCCCGAGGGTTTCGAATCGAGCAGCGGCATCGGCGTGAGCGGCGCCGTGGCCGGCCGGAAGCTGGCGCTGGGCAACACGGCGCTCATGGAACAGCTGCGCGTGCGGGTCGACGCACTCAAGCCGCAGGCCGAGGCGCTGCGGGCCGAGGGCGCGAGTGTCATGTTCCTGGCGGTGGACGGCCAGGCGGCCGGGCTGCTCGCGGTGTCGGACCCGATCAAGCCGACCACGCTGGAGGCGCTGGCCGCGCTCAAGGCTTCGGGTCTGCGCGTCATCATGGCCACGGGCGACGGGCTGACCACCGCCCGGGCCGTCGCCGCGAAGCTGGGCATCGACGAGGTGCACGGCGAAGTGAAGCCGGCCGACAAGCTCGCGCTGGTCGACCGGCTGCAGCGCGAGGGCCGCATCGTCGCGATGGCCGGCGACGGCATCAACGACGCGCCCGCGCTCGCCAAGGCCGACGTCGGCGTGGCGATGGGCACCGGCACCGATGTCGCGATGAACAGCGCCCAGGTGACGCTGGTCAAGGGTGACCTGCGCGGCATTGCACAGGCGCGCGTGATCTCCGAGCAGACCATCGCCAACATGAAGCAGAACCTCGGCTTCGCCTTCCTCTACAACGCGCTGGGCGTACCGCTGGCCGCGGGCGTGCTGTTCCCGTTCACGGGCTGGCTGCTGTCGCCGATGATCGCCGCGCTGGCCATGAGCCTGAGCTCGGCCTCGGTCATCGCCAACGCCTTGCGCTTGCGTGGAGCCAAGAGCGACGTTCACGCGTCCCACGTCGGCGAAAGATCGACCTAGGCGTGCAGCCCGGCGGCTTCGCTGCGCGCGAAGGAGCTCCTATGAAGAGACCCAAGCCACTCGAGCTGCACCTGCTGGAAATCTACCAGGAGGCCCTGCGACGGAGAAACTGGGTGGTTGCTGAGCACCTGCTGTGCGCCATCGAGGCGTGCGCCCCTGCCGATGCGCCGATCAGCGAGACAGTGGCAAAGGCCTACGGGGTCCTGGCCGCCGAGGCGCGAAAGCCTTGTTGTTGCGGGACGCGAAGGAAGCGTCACTGAGGCTTGGCGGTCAAGCGTAGTAGTCCCGCTCGAAGTCGTTGTTGAGTAAGCGCGGCCTCAAGGCCCTCTTGACGTCGACTGGTTGAACAGATCGGCGATGCTCAGACGTCGAGCACTTGGCGCAGCGCATGGAATGGGACCCGCCAAGTCACCCCATCACCGGTGGCGAGGGTGGCCGTGCGTTGGTTAATGCGCACGATCACCCCGGTGATATTGCGACCGTCTCGGTCGTCGAAGGTCGCGGTATCTCCGCGTTGGAACTCGCGCGCATGGCTTGTCGCACGGGTGGGTTCGGGCGGCGGCTCATAGGGAGCTTGCTCGTCGCGCGGCTCTGCGCCGTGATAGCCCTGCATCGCCAGACATGGGATCTTCCAGGTTCGCTTGGTGCCTTCTTCGAGCACCGTCGCCTGTGTGTTCCTCATGGCAATGATCTTGCCGCGGCGCATCTGGCCGTCGCGGAAGTCCACGAAGTGCACAGGCTGACCAAGATGGAGGTTCGCACGAGCGGCAATGCCACGTCGTGGGTCGGCCAGCATGCCCTCGATCAATGCCTTGAGCTGGTAGAGCTGCAAGCTGCTTGCGCCCTCGAGGGCTTCAATCATTCGCGGGTCGGTGCCTTGCAGGCTCACTGCGTCTTCCTTCGTTGCGCAGCCAGGTCGTGTGTGGTTCAGGCTGCCAGTCGTTGCTCAACGCGGTGCCCGCCGATGTTCCACGGAAGCAACTCGTCGATGCGATTGATGGGATGGTCGGCAATGCGTGCGAGCACATCGCGCAGATACGCCTGCGGATCGAGCCCGTTCAGCTTGGCCGTTTCCACCAGACTGTAGATCGCCGCGGCCCGCTCGCCTCCGGCGTCCGAACCCATGAAGAGATAGTTGGATCTGCCAAGGGCCACACCGCGCAGGGCGCGCTCAGCCGCGTTGTTGTCGATCTCGATGCGGCCGTCGTCACGGTAGCGGGTCAGCGATGTCCAGCGCGTGAGCGAATAGCCGATCGCCTTGGCCAGTTCCGACTTCCTGGAGACCTTGCTATGGCGCGACGATCTGGGTGATAGGCGCGCGACAAACAAGATGAGAAGAATTGTCGCGGCTGGGGGATGATGCCGGTGTTGATTGACGCTGGCAAGAAGTCAGGGCGCAGGTTGATTGTCGCGCGC
>JAESFO010000607.1_pt1 | contig 20674 bp, 22 predicted proteins | sample 9269421 | NCBI WGS metagenome assembly JAESFO01 (sample SAMN14502839, study PRJNA617101) | algae metagenome | isolation source: Nostoc desertorum CM1-VF14 and co-occurring heterotrophs from rocky... | place: USA: Clark Mountains, San Bernardino, California | collected 2000-06-05 | reverse complement strand
GTCATCCCGCGGTTCGAGCAGCTGAAGAAGGAAGGCCAGTCCGGCCAGGCCAAGCTCACGCAGTACACGCGGTACCTGACGATCGGTATCGCGGTGCTGCAGGCCACCGGCTTCGTGGCGCTGGCCGAGCGCGGTCAGCTGTTCCAGGGCTGCGCGCTGCCGATCATCCCGGACTCGTCGGTCTTCACCCTGATCGTCATCGTGATCGTCATGGTCGCCGGGACCACGCTGGTGATGTGGCTGGGCGAGCAGGTCACCGAGCGCGGCATCGGCAACGGCATGTCGCTGCTGATCTTCGCCTCCATCGCGCACCGCATCCCCGCCGAGGGCCGGTTGATCCTGGAGAACTCCGGCGGCCTGGTCTTCGCCGGCGTCTGCGTCTTCGGTCTCGCGATCATCGCCAGCGTCGTGTTCGTGGAGAACGGCCAGCGCCGGATCCCGGTGCAGTACGCCAAGCGCATGGTCGGCCGCCGGATGTACGGCGGCACCTCGACCTACCTGCCGCTCAAGGTCAACCAGGCCGGTGTCGTGCCGGTGATCTTCGGTAGCTCGCTGCTCTACCTGCCCGACCTGGTCGCCCGGCTCGCCGGGAACGACGGCGGCTGGTTCCAGCAGTTCGTGCAGACCTATCTCGTCGATCAGTCCAATCCCGTGCACATCGTGTTGTACGTAGCACTGATCATCTTCTTCACGTACTTCTACGTCGGCATCACGTTCAACCCCGACGAGCGCGCCGAGGACATGAAGAAGTACGGCGGCTTCATCCCGGGTATCCGTCCGGGGCGGCCCACCGCGGAGTACCTGAACTTCGTGCTCAGCCGCATCACGCTGCCGGGATCGCTCTATCTGGGCCTCATCGCGGTGCTCCCGAACTTCTTCCTCGGGATCACCGGCAGCGGCCAGAACCAGAACTTCCCGTTCGGCGGCACGGCCGTGCTGATCATGGTCACCGTGGGCCTCGACACCCTGAAGCAGATCGAGAGCCAGCTCATGCAGCGGAACTACGAGGGTTTCCTGCGTTAGGCTCGCCGGAACGTGGCCGAGCGGGAACCCCGGTGCGGGGCCCCGGCCCCGATCGTGGTGCCTCGGGCATCGTGTGCCGGCGAGGACGCCGGCGCCATGGACGACAAGACTTCAGGAGGTCGGGTCTCGTGCGACTCGTTCTGGTGGGACCGCCCGGTGCCGGCAAGGGGACCCAGGCTGAGCAGATGGCCAAGCGGCTCGACGTCCCGCACATCTCGACCGGGGACTTGTTCCGGGCGAACCTGCGTGACGAGACCGAGCTCGGTCGCGAGGCGAAGCGCTACATGGACGCCGGGGACCTCGTCCCCGACGAGGTGACCGTCGGGATGGTGCGCGACCGACTCGGCGACGCCGACACGGCAGGCGGCTTCATCCTCGACGGCTTCCCGCGCAACGTGGCCCAGGCGGGCTCCCTCTCCGAGATCCTGTCCGACAAGGGCCTGGAGCTCGACGCCGTCGTCCAGTTCGACGTCGACGACGAGGTCGTCGTGCAGCGGCTGCTCGGCCGCGGCCGCAGCGACGACAACGAGGACACCATCCGCAACCGGCAGCGGGTCTACCGCGAGGAGACCGCTCCGCTGCTGGACCACTACCGTGACCGGCTGGTCACGATCGACGCCGTCGGCGAGATCGACGAGATCACCGACCGGGTCTTCTCGGCGCTGCACAACCGCAACGGCTGAGACCCGGTCGGCGCTGGCACCACCGGCGCCACGGCGGGGAACCGAGGGACGGACACATGAACGGTCGCGGCGGCATCCGCGGGGCCATCGCCCGCTACCGGGGGCGGGACATCGAGCTCAAGACCCACGGTCAGCTCGAGGCGATGCGGGTGGCGGGCGCGCTGGTCGCGGCCACGCTGGCCGCGGTCACCGAGCACGCGAAGCCCGGTGTCAGCACGGCGGAGCTCGACGCGCTCGCCGAGCAGACGATCCGCGACGGCAACGGTGTCCCCTCGTTCCTCGGCTACCACGGTTTCCCGGCGAGCATCTGCGCCTCGGTGAACGACCAGATCGTGCACGGCATCCCGTCGCCGAAGCAGGTGCTCGCCGAGGGCGACCTGATCTCGGTGGACTGCGGTGCGATCGTCGAGGGCTGGCACGGCGACTCCGCGGTGACCATCGCCGTCGGGGACGTGTCGCCGGAGGACCTCGCCCTGTCCGCGGCCTGCCGTGGCGCGATGGAGGCGGGGATCCTCGCCGTCCGCGACGGGGCCCGGCTGACCGACGTCTCGTACGCCATCCAGGAGGCGTGCCGGTCCGCGGCGCTGGCCGACCGCGCCGACTACGGGATCGTCGCCGAGTACGGCGGGCACGGCATCGGCACGTCCATGCACATGGACCCGTTCCTGCCCAACCACGGCGAGCCGGGCAAGGGGCCGCGGCTCCGCCCGGGCATGGCCCTGGCCGTCGAGCCGATGCTCGTCGCGGGGGACCCGGACACCCTGGAGCTCGAGGACGGCTGGACGGTCGTCACCGCGGCGGGCGGCCGGGCCGTGCACTGGGAGCACACCGTCGCCGTCACCGAGGACGGGCCGTGGCTGCTGACCGCGCCCGCCGGCGCACCGGACCGCCCCGGCGCCTGAGCCCCGCGCCTCCGGTGCCCGACGCGCTCCGCGCGGGTACTGGTCGGTGGCCGGGTCGGTCCGTTACCGTCGCCCCCCCGGGCGTCTACCACGCCCGTCACCCCCGCCTGCACCGGCCTCATACGGCCTCCGTACACTGGACCATCGGCGCGTCCTGTGACGTCCGCTCCGTGTGCTCCGTGTATCCCACAGTGTTCCCGGTCCGGCTCCGTCCGCGCGCGCCGAACCGGTCGTCGGCACCGCTGTCGACCGGGGCAACCGACACCTGTCACGGATAGCGGAGGACATGGCCAAGAAGGACGGGGCGATCGAGGTCGAGGGCCGGGTCGTCGAACCCCTGCCGAACGCGATGTTCCGGGTGGAGCTGGAGAACGGCCACCGGGTACTCGCGCACATCAGCGGGAAGATGCGCCAGCACTACATCCGGATCCTTCCGGAGGACCGGGTGGTCGTCGAGCTGTCGCCCTACGACCTCAGCCGCGGCCGCATCGTCTACCGCTACAAGTGACGACCAGCTCCACCACGGTCGGTCGCGAGACCCACACGAACGACACACAGAGGCAGATGACGTGAAGGTCAAGCCGAGCGTCAAGAAGATCTGCGACAAGTGCCAGGTGATCCGCCGTCACGGCCGGATCATCGTGATCTGCTCGAACCTGCGCCACAAGCAGCGCCAGGGCTGAGCAGAGCGGTACCGGTCGCGATCCTCTGATCGCGCAGCAGAAGCCCCCGATGCACCTGCCGGGCCACACGGGCCCGGTAGTACCCCCGGAACCAGGCCGGGGCCCGCTCAGCTCAGCGGCGGAACGGGACGGGCATCGGGAAGACCTGGGACGACAACAAGGAGACCACGCCGCATGGCACGTGTTGCCGGCGTCGACCTCCCCCGCGAAAAGCGGTTGGAGATCGCGCTCACCTACATCTTCGGGGTCGGACGTACCCGGTCCAAGGAGATCCTCGAGGCCACCGCGCTGAGCCCCGACCTCCGGTCGAAGGACCTGACCGACGAGGACGTCAGCAAGCTCCGCGAGTACATCGAGGCGAACCTGCAGGTCGAGGGTGACCTGCGCCGTGAGATCCAGGCGGACATCCGCCGGAAGATCGAGATCGGTTCGTACCAGGGCATCCGTCACCGTCGCGGCCTTCCGGTCCGCGGCCAGCGCACGAAGACCAACGCGCGCGGCCGCAAGGGCCCGAAGAAGACCGTCGCCGGTAAGAAGAAGGCAGGTAAGAAGTAATGCCGCCCCGCGCACGTCAGGGTGCCGGACCCAAGAAGGTCCGCCGTCGCGAGAAGAAGAACGTCGCGCACGGTCACGCCCACATCAAGTCCACGTTCAACAACACGATCGTGTCGATCACCGACCCGACCGGTGCCGTCATCGCCTGGGCCTCGTCCGGGCACGTCGGCCTGAAGGGCTCCCGGAAGTCGACGCCGTTCGCCGCGCAGCTCGCCGCCGAGAACGCCGCCCGCAAGGCGATGGACCACGGCATGAAGAAGTGCGACGTCTTCGTCAAGGGCCCCGGCTCCGGACGTGAGACGGCGATCCGTTCGCTGCAGGCGGCCGGCCTCGAGGTCGGCACGATCTCCGACGTGACCCCGCAGCCGCACAACGGCTGCCGTCCGCCCAAGCGGCGCCGGGTCTAGGGGAAGGGAGAACCACCATGGCTCGCTACACCGGCCCCATGACCCGCAAGTCCCGCCGACTGAAGACCGACCTCGTCGGCGGCGACCAGGCGTTCGAGCGTCGTCCCTACCCGCCCGGCCAGCACGGCCGGATCCGGATCAAGGAGACCGAGTACCTCCTGCAGCTGCAGGAGAAGCAGAAGGCCCGCTTCGGCTACGGCCTGCAGGAGAAGCAGCTCCGCGCCTACTACGAGGAAGCGCACCGTCGCGAGGGCAAGACCGGCGACGAGCTGCTGCAGATCCTCGAGTCGCGCCTCGACAACGTCGTGTACCGCGCGGGCCTCGCCCGCACCCGGCGCATGGCCCGTCAGCTGGTGAACCACGGCCACTTCCTGGTCAACGGGAAGAAGGTCGACATCCCCAGCTACCGGGTGTCGCGCTACGACATCATCGACGTCAAGGACAAGTCGCGGAACACCGACCCGTTCGTCATCGCCAAGGAGACCCAGGGCGACCGCCCGGTCCCGGCGTGGCTGCAGGTCGTCCCGTCGACCCTGCGGATCCTGGTCCACCAGCTGCCCGAGCGCGCTCAGATCGACACCCAGGTCACCGAGCAGCTCATCGTCGAGTTCTACTCGAAGTAGCTCGACACGCCGTCGCCCCGCAGGGAGGGGCGGCGGTTCCCACTGCGACATCAAATAGCGGTTGTCGCAGGTGCGAAGGAGGCACACACCCATGCTGATCTCTCAGCGACCCTCACTGGCCGAGGACGTCGTCACCGAGACCCGGTCGCGGTTCGTCATCGAGCCGCTGGAGCCGGGCTTCGGTTACACCCTCGGTAACTCCCTGCGCCGGACGCTGCTGTCGTCGATCCCCGGTGCCGCCGTCACGTCCATCCGGATCGACGGCGTCCTGCACGAGTTCACCACCGTGCCGGGGGTCAAGGAGGACGTCACCGACATCATCCTCAACCTCAAGGAGCTCGTCGTGAGCTCCGAGGAGGACGAGCCGGTGACGATGTACCTGCGCAAGCAGGGCCCGGGTGCGGTCACCGCGGGGGACATCGTCCCGCCCGCCGGTGTCACCGTGCACAACCCGGACCTGCACATCGCCTCGCTCAACGACAAGGGCCGGCTCGAGGTCGAGCTCGTCGTCGAGCGCGGTCGCGGGTACGTCCCGGCGATGCAGAACAAGGCCACCGGTGCCGAGATCGGCCGCATCCCGGTCGACTCGATCTACTCGCCGGTGCTGAAGGTGACCTACAAGGTCGAGGCCACGCGCGTCGAGCAGCGCACCGACTTCGACAAGCTCATCCTCGACGTCGAGTCGAAGCCGTCCATCACCCCGCGGGACGCGCTGGCCTCGGCCGGCAAGACCCTGGTCGAGCTGTTCGGCCTGGCCCGCGAGCTGAACGTGGACGCCGAGGGCATCGAGATCGGCCCCTCCCCGCAGGAGGCGGACACCATCGCGGCGTTCGCGATGCCGATCGAGGAGCTGGACCTCACGGTCCGGTCGTACAACTGCCTCAAGCGCGAGGGCATCCACACGGTCGGCGAGCTCGTCGGTCGCAGCGAGGCGGACCTGCTCGACATCCGCAACTTCGGCGCCAAGTCGATCGACGAGGTCAAGATGAAGCTCGTCGGTCTCGGCCTGGCCCTCAAGGACAGCCCGCCCGGGTTCGACCCGTCGGCGGCGGCGAGCGACTACGGCGTCGACGGTGGGAGCGGGTTCGACCCGGACACCTTCGGTGACGACGGTCAGGACTACGCAGAAACGGAGCAGTTGTAGCCATGCCCCAGCCCACCAAGGGTGCCCGCCTCGGCGGGTCGCCCGCGCACCAGCGGCTGATCCTGGCCAACCTGGCGACCTCGCTGTTCGAACACGGCCGGATCACCACCACCGAGGCCAAGGCCCGGCGGCTGCGTCCGTACGCGGAGCGGCTGATCACCAAGGCCAAGGCCGGCGACCTGCACAACCGGCGCGAGATCATGAAGGTGATCCGCGACAAGTCGGTCGTGCACCGCCTCGTCACCGAGATCGGCCCGTTCTTCGCGGACCGCAACGGTGGCTACACCCGGATCACCAAGACGATGCCGCGCAAGGGCGACAACGCCCCGATGGCGGTCATCGAGCTGGTCCAGCAGAAGACGGTCACCGACGAGGCGAACCGTGCCCGTCGTTCGGCCGCGTCCCAGTCCGTGGCCGCCGCTCCGGCCGCCACGGACGAGGACACCACGGTCGAGTCGACCGAGGCCACCGAGGCCGAGGTCACCGCCGCCGACGAGGCACAGGAGGCCGCCGAGAAGGCGGTCGACGCCGCGGCCGAGGCCGAGGAGGTGGCCCCGGGTTCCGAGGCCGCCGACAAGGCCGTCGACGCCGCTGCCGCCGCGGAGGAGGCCGCCGACGAGGCTGCCGACGCCGCCGAGGACTCCACGGGCAAGAAGGAGTCCGGCTCCTGAGCCGAGCGCACCACACCGACGAGCCCGCCGTCACCGACGGCGGGCTCGTCGGCGTTTCCGGTGCCCCCGACCCGGGAGCCGGCACCGTCCGGCTACGGCTCGACGTCGCCTACGACGGCACCGACTTCTCCGGATGGGCCCAGCAGCCGAGCCGGCGCACCGTGCAGGGCGTGCTCACCGAGGCCCTGTCGACCGTGCTGCGCACCCCGCTGCGGCTCACCGTCGCCGGGCGCACCGACGCCGGGGTGCACGCGTCCGGCCAGGTCTGCCACGTCGACCTCCCGGAGACGCTCGCACCGCAGATCGACGGCCTGCTCAGGCGGTTGAACCGGCTGCTCCCGCCCGACGTGCGGGTGCACGACCTCGGGCGGGTACCCGACGCCTTCGACGCCCGCTTCTCCGCGCTGTGCAGGCACTACCGCTACCGGGTCACCACGGCCCCGTTCGGGGCCGAGCCGCTGCGGGCGCGGGAGACCGTCGCCTGGCCGTACCCGCTGGACCCGGAGCCGATGAACGCCGCCTCGGCACTGCTGCTGGGCGAGCACGACTTCGCCGCGTTCTGCAAGCGCCGCGAGGGCGCGACGACCGTGCGCGCGCTGCAGCGCTTCGACTGGTCGCCCGCGCCGGGCGAGCCGGACGTGCTGGTCGCGGCGGTCTCCGCGGACGCGTTCTGCCACTCGATGGTCCGCAGCCTGGTCGGCGCGGTGTTCGAGGTCGGCCGAGGGCGCAGGCCCGCCGACTGGCCCGCGGGACTGCTGCGCCGCGAGCTGCGCGCCTCCGAGGTGACCGTCGCGCCGCCGCACGGCCTGTCGCTGACCGGCGTCGACTACCCCGCCGACGACGAGCTCGCCGCCCGCGCCGAGCGGACCCGGCGGATCCGGGTACCGGGCGAGGGCTGAGCAGACCCCGCCGGGACCGGCCCGGACGCGGCCGGCCGGGTGGGGCCGGACCGGCCCCGGGTGTGACCGGTCCGGACGGCGCGGACGGGGGCCTCGGGGACGGGGGCGAGCGGCCTCAGGAGACCGGCCGCACCCAGGCCGGGTGCGGCGGCCCGGGGACCCGGTGCGTCCGGCGGGCGTCGAGCGCCAGGGCCACGCCCAGCCAGACCAGCGACACCGACCAGCCCGTCAGGGCCAGCGAGCCCAGGACGTACAGCGGCTCGGTCGGCCCGGCGGACAGCCCGACGGACTCCAGCAGCACCGGGAGCGGGGCGCGCACCGAGTCCGCGGTGTCGCCGAAGTCGGGCATCAGCAGCCCGCCGGCGAGCAGGAACCCGGCGCAGGCGACGAACGGGGCGGCCACGGCCGGGCCGAGCACACGGCGTCGCAGCACGATCAGCGACAGCACCGTCGGGAGCGCCAGGAGGGCCGGGCCGACCACGGTCACGATCAGGATGATCAGGAACCACCCCGGCGCGGTGAACCGCAGGGCCGCGACGGCCAGGAGGGCGCCGGCCTGCAGGGCCACGTTCAGGTTCGTCCGCATGCCGACGATCGTGGCGGACCGGGCCCGCCCGCGGAATCCGCAGGACTACGGGCCGGACGGGGCAACCCGTGTCAACAGTCGGTTACCGAGGTTCCGTCCCGCCCGGTCCGCGGGTCACAGTGGCGCGGTGACCACCGAGAACACCGTCGCCGCGGCTGCGGACCGCGGGTACGGCGACCGCATCGTCGCCGTCGAGCCCGGCTCCACCGAGCCCGTGCCGGACTCCGAGCGGCACGGTAGACCCCGCCAGCTGTTCTGGACGTGGACCTCGCCGAACCTGGAGTTCGCGACGATCTTCGTCGGCGTGCTGTCGGTGACGGCGTTCGGGCAGTCGGTGCCCGCGGCGGTCGCGGCGATCGTCGTCGGGAACCTGCTCGCCGCGCTCGCCCACGGGATCCTGTCCGCCCGCGGACCGGCCGCCGGGGTGCCGCAGATGGTGCTGGGGCGGCTCGCGTTCGGCCACCGCGGCAACGCACTGCCCGCGGCGTTGATGACGATCACCTCGGGCTTCGGCTGGTTCGCGGTGAACAGCGTCAGCGCCGCCTTCGCCCTGTCGGCGATCACCGGCGGCGGGACGGTCGCGTGGCTGGTGGCGGTGGTCGTCGTCCAGGTCGCCGTCGCGTTCTTCGGGCACAACCTGGTGCAGGCGTTCGAGCGGCTCGCCTTCCCGCTGCTCGCGGTCGTGCTCGGGGCCGGGGCGGTGCTGGTGCTCGCCGCGTCGGACCCGGGGGCGGCCGCGTCGCCGGACGGGGTGGGCGGGGTGGGCGGGGTCGGCGGGTTCCTGCTGACCGTCGGCGCCGTCGTCGGGTACTCGGCGGGCTGGAGCCCCTACGCCGCGGACTACTCCCGCTACCTGCCCCGCTCGGTGTCGGCGCGGGCCACCGGGCTCGCCGCGGGCGGCGGCCTGTTCCTGTCCACCACGGTGCTCATGACGGTCGGTGCGGTGTCGGTCGGTGCGGCGACGGCGGCCGGGCTCGACTCGGACAACCCGGTCGCGAACTACACCGGCCTGCTGCCCGGGTGGCTGACCGTGCTGACCCTGGTCGCCATCGCGGTGGGGGCGGTCGCGGCGAACGTCCTCAACGTCTACTCCGGGGCGATGGCGTTCCTCGCACTCGGCATCGACGTGCCGCTGGCGCGGGCGCGGGCCGTCGTCGCGCTGGCGTTCGGGGCGGTCGGGTTCGTGATCGCGCTGGTCGCCCTCGGCGACGCCGCAGCCGGGTACGAGGCGTTCCTGCTGGTCGTCGTGTACTGGGTCGGGCCGTGGCTCGGAGTGGTGCTCACCGACCAGTGGCTGCGCCCGACCGACCCCGATCTGCTCTACGACCGCACCTACCGGAACCACGCGGGCCCGGTCGCGCTGGCCGTCGGCATCGTCGTGTCGGTGCTGCTCTTCGCGAACCAGGAGCTGTTCACCGGCCTGGTGCCGCGGCTGCTGCCCGGTATCGGGGACGTGACCTTCCTGGTGGGGCTGCTGCTCGCGGCCGGGCTCTACGCCCTGCTGCTGCGCCGCACCGCCGTCGCGACGCCCGGGGGTACCCGGTGAACGCGCTCATCCCGACCGTGGACCTGGCCGCGCCGGACCCGGCCGCGGTGGACACCGCGTTGCAGCGGGCCGGGTTCCTGCAGGTCGTCGGGCACGGTGTGCCGGAGGACGCGGCATGGGCGGTGCGGGCCGCCGCACGGGACTTCTTCGCGCTGCCCGAGACGGTCAAGCGCGGCTACGCGGTGGGAGTCGGCGGGCGGGGGTGGCTGCCGCCCGGCGTCGAGGCCAACGACCGCGTGGAGGGCGGTGACTCACCGCCGGACCTCAAGGAGTCCTTCGCGGTGGGACCGTTCGCGCCGACCGGTGACGCGGAGACCGACGCGGTGTGGTTCCCGCCGAACGTCTGGCCGGCGCAGGTCCCGGCGCTGCGGGAGGCGGTGACCGCCTACTGCACGGCGATGACCCGTGTCGCGGGCGCGCTGCTGGAGCTGTGCGCGGGGGCCCTCGGGCAGGAGCCGTCGACGCTGCGCGACCTCGCGACGCACCCGACGTGGACGTTCAACATCAACCGCTACCCGCCGATGACCGAGACCGGGACCCCGCTGCCCGGGCAGTTCCGGATCGGCCCGCACACCGACTTCGGCACCGTCACCCTGCTCGACCGGGAACCCGGGGCGGGCGGGCTGCAGGTCGACGTCGAGGGGCACGGCTGGACCGACGCGCCCTACACCCCGGGTGCGCTGACGGTGAACGTCGGCGACCTGCTCGCGCACTGGACCGGGCACCGCTGGCGGGCCGGGCGGCACCGGGTGCTGCCGCCGCAGGCCCACGCCCCGGCCGAGGACCTGGTGTCGCTGGTGTTCTTCTTCGAGCTGGACCACGACGCCGTCGTCACGCCGCTGACCCCGCCGCTCGGCCGGACGGTGCTGGAGCCGGTGGTGTCCGCGCCGTTCCTGCGCGAACGCCTGGACGCGATCTCGGTATAGGTTCGCGCGCATGGATCCGAGCTGGCTGGACGTCGCGGTGGAGCAGGCCCGGGCCGGGCTGACCTCGGGCGGCATCCCGATCGGCGCGGCACTCGTCGGACCGGACGGGGAGGTCCTCGGGCGCGGCCACAACCGTCGTGTGCAGGACGGCGACCCGACGGTGCACGGCGAGACCGCGGCGTTCCGCGACGCGGGCCGCCGCCGCGACTACCGGTCCACGACGATGGTCACCACGCTCTCGCCCTGCTGGTACTGCTCGGGGCTGATCCGTCAGTTCGGGATCGGCGCGGTGCTCGTGGGGGAGGCCCGGACCTTCCACGGTGGGCACGACTGGCTGGCCGAGCACGGGGTGCGCGTGCAGGTGCTCGACGACGCGCGCTGCGTGGACATGATGACCGCCTTCGTCGCCGAGCGCCCCGACCTGTGGAACGAGGACATCGGCGTCGCGGAGTAGCGCTCAGCCCGCCGTGAGCGGGACGTCCGGGTCGAGCTCGATCGCGACCTCGCGCAGCGCCACGTCGAGCACCGACCAGACCCACCGGGCCAGGTGCTCGGCGAGCTCGTCGAGCGGGAGCGGGTCCGCCGAGGAGAGCCAGCGCTCGGTCGCGCCGTCGACCAGCCCGACCGCGCCGGCGGCCAGCGGCGCCGCGACGGTCGCGGGCAGCCCGGGGTAGCCACCGGTCAGCAGGCCGGTCATCCGGTCGGCGATGCGGTGCCGGATGTCGGTGACGGCCGTCGTGACCCCGGCGGCGCGCAGCACGTACCGGTAGAGCTCGGTGTGCGCGGCGAGCCACCGCACGTGCGCGGCGATGGCGGCGACGAGCATCTCCCGCGGCGTCCCGCGCGGGCTCCACACCGGCGCGAGCGCCTCGGAGTAGAGCTCCAGCGCGGCCTCGGCGATCGCGCCCTGCAGGTCCTCCAGGCCGTCGAAGTGCCGGTACAGCGCGGGCCGGGGCACCCCGGCGCGACCGGCGATCTGCTCGGTCGTGGCCTCCGGTCCGTGCTCGGCGATCGCGGCCATCGCGGCCTCGACGACCTCGGCCCGCCGGGCCGCCCGCTGCCCGGCCCAGCGACGGGCGCGGCCGTCGCCGGGGGTCACGGATCCGCTCACCCGGCCATCATCCCGCGCCCGGTTGACACCGCGCCCGGCGCCACCGATGATTCGGCGATAAGGGGTACGCACTGTACGGGATACTTTCTGTCACGGATGCGGCCCGACCGTCGACGACGACCGGAGGACCGACCGTGACCGAGACGGCGACCGACAACGGGTCCGGCCCACGCCCCCGCAGGCTGACCGGCGGCGACGTCGGCATCCCGCCGCGGCACCTGGACTTCCGGCTGCCCGAGCAGATGGTCCGCTGGGCCTACGCCGACAACGCGACCGCGACGCTGTTCCTCGCGATGCTCTCGGCGATCTTTCCGCCGGGGGAGGACTTCTTCGTCCGCTCGGTGATCCACTTCCGGGACCGGGTCACCGACCCGGAGCTGCGCGCCCGGGTTGCCGGGTTCACCGCGCAGGAGGTCATCCACAGCCGCGAGCACGACCGGCTCAACGAGGCGTTCCGTTCCCGCGGCTTCCCGGTGCACGTACCGGAGTCCGCGGTCGCGCTCGCGCTGAAGGTCCTCGACCGCACCTCGCCGCGGCAGCAGCTCGCCTGCACCGCGCTGATGGAGCACTTCACCGCGGTGATGGCCGAGGACATCCTCGGCAGCGACGAGTTCGCCGAGCGCGTGCACGCCGACATCCGCGAGCTGTGGCACTGGCACGCGCTCGAGGAGCTCGAGCACAAGTCCGTGACCTGGGACGTCTACGAGCTCATCGGCACCGACGGCCCCGAGCGCGGCCGCGCCGCACCGCTGGTGGTCGCCACCGTGCTGCCCGCGGTCGTGTTCGGGTGGGCGTACCTGCTCGTGCAGCAGGGCGTCTGGCGGCGGCCGCGGGACCTGCGCGAGGGCTACCGGCTGCTGTTCGGGCGCGGCCAGTTCCTGCGCCGCGTGCTGGGCCGGATGCCCGTCTTCGGGCACCCGCGCTTCCACCCCGACCGGCACGACACCCGAGCGCTGGAGCAGCGCTGGCGCGACACCCTCTTCGGCGACGACGGCGCCCTGGCCGAGCAGCTGCGCCGTCCGGTCCGCGAGGCCTGACTCAGCTCCACGGCCGCAGCACCCGCCCGGCCCATGCCGCGAGCAGCGCCTCGTCGTGGCTGACGGCGAGGACGCCGAGCCCGCGGCCGTCGACCTCGGCGGCGACGACCGAGACCAGGGCCGCGGTGCTCGACGCGTCGAGCATCGCGGTCATCTCGTCGCACAGCAGGTAGTCCGGCCGGGGCGCGAGCGCACGGGCAAGGCAAGCGCGCTGGAGCTGGCCGTCGGACACCTCGTGCGGCCGGCGTCCGCGCAGCTCGGCGGTCAGCCCGACCTGCGCGCACACCTCGTCGACGCGTGCGGTGACCCCGGGCGCCCGGGCGGCGCGCAGCGGCTCGGCCACGATCTCCTCGCAGGTCAGCCGCGGGTCGGTCGAGGCCCGTGGGGACTGGAACACCACCCCGATCCGGCGGCGCAGCGGGGCGGGCGCGTCGAAGCGGAACCGGCGGACCGGCTCGTCGTCGACGGTCACCCGGCCCGACCACGGTGCGTGCAGCAGCGCCAGCACCCGGGTCAGCGTCGACTTCCCGCACCCCGACGGGCCGGCCAGCCCGAGCACCGAACCCCGTTCCACGGCCAGGTCCACGCCGTCGACGACGGCGTGCCCGGCCCGCCACCCGGCCCGCACCCCCTCCGCGCGCAGGCTCACCGCGACCCCGCCCCGGACCGGGCCGCCGCGGGGAGCGCGGGGGCGGTCGGCGGATGGCAGGACACGCTCCGCCCACCCCGGCGGACCGGGACGGGGTCGCCGGAGCAGTCGTCGGTGACCGGGCAGCGTGGGGCGAACGCGCAGCCGTCGGGCAGCGCGGACAGCTCCGGCGGGTGCCCGGGCACCGGGGTGAACCCGGCGTCGGGCAGTGCCCCGAGCAGGCCGGCGGTGTAGGGGTGCCAGGGGGCCGCGAACACGTCGTCGGCGGGGCCGGTCTCGACCAGCCGCGAGGCGTACATGACGGCGACGTCGTCGGCGACGGCGCGGGCGGCGCGCAGGTCGTGGGTGATCAGCAGGACGGCGCGACCCTCCGCGGCCAGCCCGGCCAGCAGCGTCGTGACGTGGTCGACCAGCGGCCGGTCGAGTCCGGCGGTCGGCTCGTCGGCGAGCAGCACCGGTGGGTCCCCGGCGAGCGCGGCGGCGAGCCCGGCGCGCTGGGCCTGCCCGCCGGACAGCTCGTGCGGGTGCAGCGCGGCGACGTGGCGGGGCAGCGCGGCGCGGTCGAGCAGGTCGGCGACGGTGGCCGTCGCGCCGAGCCGGGTCAGGGTCTCGCGCAGCTGGGCGCCGACGGTGCGGGTGGGGGTGAAATGGGTGGCGGCGGACTGGGGGACCAGCCCGACCAGCCGTCCACGGACCCGGTCGCGCAGGATCCCCTCGGGGGCGGTCAGCAGCTCCACCGGGTCGCGTCGGGTGGACTGCTCCGGCGGGGTCAGCACGGCCGACCCGCGGACCGATGCGGTGCCCGGCAGCAGCCCGGTCAGGGCCTCGGTGAGCACCGACTTGCCACAGCCGGACTCCCCGACGAGCGCGGTCAGCCGCCCGGAACGCAGGTCCAGGTCGGCCTCGGTGACCGCGCGGACCGTCCGGGCGCGACGCCCGCGCCCGACCCGGAAGGCGACGTCGAGGCCGCGCACCGCGAGCACCGTGCCGGGTGCGGCGCTACCGGGCCCGGTCACAGCGCCTGCTCCGACCGTCGGCGCGGGAGTGTGCGGTCCCGCCACCAGGCCGCGATGCCGGCGACGCACAGCGTCGTCGCGGCCAGCAGCACGCTCGGGAACACCACGATCCACCAGGAGCCGAGCAGCACGGCCTGTCTCCCCTCGCCGAGGATGGTGCCCAGGCTCGCCAGGTGTGGTGGCAGGCCGAGGCCGAGGAAGCTCAGTGCGGTCTCGTGCCACACCGCGTGCGGCAGGATCAGCACCGCCGAGAGCACCGCCTGCGGGGCGACCGCGGGCAGCAGGTGCCGGCGCAGGACCCGGCGCCGGGACGCGCCACCGGAGATCGCGGCGTCGACGAACGGGCGGGTGCGCAGGGTCAGGATCTCCGCGCGCACGACGCGGGCCACCGTCGTCCAGTGGGTCAGCCCGATCGAGGCGATCACCGCGAGCACGCTGCCCCGGTAGAGCGCGACGATCACGATGCCGAGCAGCAGGTGCGGGACGGCGTTGACGGCGTCGACCAGGCGCATCGCGATCCGGTCCCACCAGCCGCCGAGCAACCCGGACAGCGCCCCGAACAGGGTGCCGATCACCGTCGAGAGCACGGCGCAGGCCGCGGCGACCTGCAGCGACACCCCCAGCCCGGCGAAGCTGCGCAGCAGCACGTCACGGCCCACGGAGTCGGTGCCGAACGGGTGCGCGGGCGAGGGCGGCAGCCGGATCGCGGTGTAGTCCACGGCGCCCTCGTCGAGCCCGCCGAGCCACGGCACTCCTACCGCGGCCGCGACGAGCAGGACCAGCCCGCCGGCGCCTGCGACCAGCCGGGCCCGCCCGGACCGGCGACGGCCGCGGGGCGAGCCGGGGCGCGGCCGGCCGGCCGGGAGCCACGGGCGGGGGGCGACGGCGGTCTCAGACATCGGCGTCCACCCGCGGGTCCAGCAGCAGCACGGTCAGGTCGGCGACGAGCGACCCGGCCAGCACCGCCACCGCCGAGAGGAGGGTCAGCGCGGCGAGCAGCGGGAAGTCCACGGCCAGCGCCGCGGTGACCACGGCCGCTGCGATCCCCGGCCAGGAGAACACGGTCTCCACCAGCACGGCGCCGGTGACGAGCTCCGGCAGCCGGTTGCCCAGCACCGTCACGAAGGGCAGCAGCGCGGTCGGCAGGGCGTGGCGCAGCACGACGAGACGCTCGGGCAGCCCGCGGGCCCGGGCGCCGGCGACGTGGTCGTCGTCGAGGGAGGCCAGCAGCGAGGCCCGCACGTGCAGCACCAGCCACGGCGTCTGGGAGACCCCCAGCACCAGCGCAGGCAGCACCAGGTGCCTGCTCACCTGGCCGAACGTGGGTGCGGCCCCGGCATCGGTGAGCCCGGCGACCGGCAGCACCGGCCAGGCCACGGCGAACACCGCGATCGCACCCAGGGCCAGCACGAACGGCGGCAGCCCCTCCAGGGTGTGCCCGACCGCGGTGACGGCCCGGTCGAACCAGCCGCCCTGCCGCCACGCCGCGACGGTCCCGGCGGCCAGGGCCAGCATCAGCGACACGAGCAGAGCCAGGGTGACCAGCAGCAACGTCCACGGGAGCCGCTCGGCGACCACCTGGGCCACCGGCTGGCGCATCGACAGGCTCTGCCCGAGGTCGCCGGTCAGCAGCCCGCCCAGCCACCGGAGCAGCTGTTCGCCCACGCTCGCGTCCAGCCCGAGCGAACGTTCGGCGGCGGCGATGTCGGCGTCGCTCGCGGAGAAGATCCCGACCCCGAAGTACTGGTACACCGGCCGGAACGGCGACGCCGCCGCCAGCAGGAACACCCCGACCGCGACCAGCAGCACCGTCGGGACGCCGAGCAGCAGCCGCAGCCCGGCCAACCGGGCCACCGCGCGGCCGCGGTGCCGGCCCGGGAGCACGGCCGTCACGAGCGGGGCGTCCAGTCCTGCAGGTTCCACCACGGGCCCCAGGTGGTGCCGTGGGTGTGCGGCTCGACGACGGGGGCGTAGCCGTCCCAGGCGTCGCGGGTGACGTAGCTGTGGCCGAGGAAGGCCAGGAAGACCATGCCGGGGTCGGCGACGTAGGCCCGCTGGAACTCCTTCACCGCCGCGGTGCGGGCGGCCTCGTCGGGCGCCCGCAGCGCGGTGTCCAGCGCCGCGTCGACCGCCGCGTTGCGGTAGGAGCCGGGGTTGTTGAACCCGTCGGCGGCGTTCGAGGAGTGCAGCAGCTGCCACGCCTTGAACCCCGGGTCGAACGGGTCGCCGCCGCCGAGCACGAGCGCGTCGGCGCCCATCCGCGGCTCGATCGCCTCCCAGCCGAGTCCCTCCAGCCGGACGTCGATCCCGGCCGCGCGCACGTCGGAGGCGAACGCCTGGGCCAGGTCGCGGCGCACGGTGTCGGTGGCCGGGTACATCAGCGTGAAGCGCGCGGCCTGCCCGCCGCGGACGCGCACCCCGTCGGGCCCGGGGACCCAGCCGGCCCGCTCCAGGATCCGGCCCGCCTCCGCGGGGTCGAAGGTGAACGTCGCGGAGGGCTCGACCTGCTCGGGCAGCACGCCCGGGATCGGGTGGTGGGCCGGTTCGCCCTGCCCCGCGAGGAACGCGTCGATCATGCCCTGGCGGTTCACCGAGCGGTTGAGCGCCGCGCGGATCGCCGGGTCCGCGGTGACCGGGTTCGCGAACGGCAACGCGACGGTGCGGTAGTCGGCGCTGGCGTGCTCGCGCAGCGCCAGCCCGCTCTGCTGCGCGACCGCGCGGGCCAGTGCCGGCGGCAGCACGGTCCCGTCGAACTCACCGGCGGCGGTGCGCTGGGCACGGGTGTTGTCGTCGGTGGCGAACACGACGGTCACCCGGGTCACCGAGGGTGCACCGCCCCAGTACCCGGGGTTCGACTCCATGACCATCGTGTCGCCGCGCCGCCACTCGGCGAGCCGGTACGGGCCGGTGCCGACGGCCCGGGTGTTCACCGGCAGGTCGGAGACGGGGCCGCCGCCCTCGAGGGCCTCCGACGGCAGGATCCCGGAGGTGAGCCGGGCCGGGAACGCGCCGTAGGGGTAGGACAGCCGGAACCGCACGGCGTCGTCGCCGACGGCCTCGACCCCGGCGAGCATCGGCACGCTCGACCGGATCGTCGCGGCGCGGGCCGGGTCGAGGATCGCGGCGTAGGTGGCGACGACGTCCTCGGGCCCGAAGGCCGACCCGTCGTGGAAGGTGACGCCGGGGCGCAGCGGCACCGTCCAGGACAGGCGGTCCGGTGACGGCGTCGCCGGGCCGGAGGCGAGCGCGGGCTGCAGGGTGCGCTGCGCGTCGCGGGCGTAGAGACCGTCGTAGAACTTGCTCGCGCCCTCCGCCCCGTAGCCGAGCAGCGGGTTGAGGTCGTCGGGCTCGTAGCCGTCGGCGAGGGTCATGGTGGTGCCGTCCCCGGCCGGGCCCGCCTCGCCCGGGGCGGCGGTGGGCGCGGAGCAGCCGGCCACGAGGGCGGCGGCCACCAACGGGACGACGATGTTCCGGAGGGTGATCACGCAACGGCACATTATGGGCAACAGAGTGAGGGTGGCAACGAACTGGACCGATCGGTCAGGTGGCGTACTTCTACGCAGTGACCGCGGACCGGCTCCGCCGGGGTCGCGGCCGTCCTACCGTCCGGGCGGTGCGCACCGATCCCGTCCCCGCGCGCGTGCAGCGCGCCCCGGCGACCCGCGACCAGGTCGACGCCCACCGGTTCGGTGTGCGCCGGATGGAGGCCGCGCTGGTGCGGGCGGACCCGGTGCCGCTGCACGAGCAGATCCGCTCGCAGCGGCGCGCCGTGTTCGCCGGAGTGCTGGTCGGGCTGCTCGCGCTCGGGGTGGCGGCGCTGCTGGCCCGGGTCGACCCGGCCACCGACTGGCGCTCCCGGGCGCTGGTGCAGGGGCAGCGCAGCGGCGTGCTCTACGCCGTGGTCCGCGACCCCGACCGGTCCGCGCTGCTCGTGCCGGTGCCCGACCCGGTCGCGGGACGGCTGGTCCTCGCCGCGCACGGTCGCGACGACGGTGCCACCGCCGTGCCCGTCCCGGTGCCCGACGACGCACTGGCCGCCGCGCCGCGCACCGCGCCGGCGGCCGTCCCCGGCACCGTCGGCGTCCCGCTCGACGGGGTCCCGATCCCACCCGCGTGGGCGGTCTGCGACACCCGCGGCGAGGGCTCCGGCGCCGGGACCACGACGGTGCTCGCGGGGTCGCTCGGACCCGTCCCGGCCGGACCGGAACCGGTGGCCCTGCTGGCCGCCGAGGGCGGCGCCACCTACCTGGTCCACGACGGCGCCCGGCACCGGCTCGACCCGTCCGACCGGAACGCCCTCGACGGGCTCGGCCTGCTCGGCGCGCCCGTCCGCCGGGTCGGCGACGGTCTGCTCTCCGCGATCCCGGAGGGCGCGCCGCTGCGGGTCCCCGCCCCCGGACCGACACCTGTCGCGGGGCTGGGGCGGAACGGGGACGTCGTGCGCAGCCAGTCGCTCGGGGCAGGGTCGACGTACTTCCTGGTGGTCGACGACGGGCTCGCCCGGATCCCGGTCACCCTCGCCGACGCCGTCCGCTCCCGGACCGGGCAGGCCGAACCGGCGACGCTGCCACCCGGGCTGGTCGACGACGTCGGGCAGACGCGGGTGCCCGGCGCCGAGGCCTGGCCCGCCGCGCGGGCCGAGGTCACCGAGGTGCCCCCGGTGCTGTGCGGGACCTGGCGCGAGGGACGGCGCGCACTCGTCGCGGGCACCGAGGAGCCGGTCGCGCCCGGCGCGGTGCGGGTGCGCCTCGCCGGTGCCGACGACGCCGGGCCGGGTCTCGACGCCGTGGTACTGCCGGGGACCGGCCCGGGGCCACTGCGGACCGGGCCGGTCGACACCGGCGGCGGCGACGGCGGGACGCGCCTGCTGCTCGCCGCGTCCGGCGCGGTGCACGGTGTCGCGGACGTCGGGACCGGGCGGGCGCTGGGGATCGGGGAGGCGGGGGACGCACCGGCGGAGATGGTGCGCCTGCTGCCGCGGGCGGGGGTGCTGAGCGTCGCGGCGGCGCGAGAGGTGGCGGACCTGCCGGGCTGAGCCGCGCTTCAGGGGCGCCGGGGCCGGCGCCGCAGCCCCGCCAGCGCCGCGACCAGCGCCCCGCCGACCGCCGCGACCGCCCCGACCCCGGCCACCACGGGTAGGTCCGCCGGCGGGGCCGACGCCAGCGGCAGCGGCGCCCGGCCCGCCCCGGGTGTGCCGGCGCGGCCGCCGGGACCGGCGGGGTCGTCCGGGGTCAGGAGCAGCGGCTCCGCGGTCAGCGCGGCCCCCGGGTCGAGCACGCCGTGGCCGGTGCGGCCGTCGCCCGCGGTGGGGCGGGCCGTGGCGCGCAGCCGATCTCCGACCTGACGCGGGGTGAGCATCGGGAACCGTTCGCGCAGCAGCGCCGCGGTCCCCGCGACCAGCGGCGCCGAGTACGACGTGCCGCGGACCACCGCACCGTCCGGTCCGGACGGACGGGGCAGGTCCGTCCCCGGAGCGGAGAGGTCCACCCAGGGGCCCGGTACGGAGAAGTCGCCGGGGACGTCGTCGCCGTCGACCGCGCCGACGGCGAGGACCGTGTCGTAGGACGCGGGCAGCGGCCGCAGGTCCGGGTCGCCGGTGCAGGTGCCGCTCCCGTCGACGTTCCCGGCCGCGGCGACGACCAGGACCCCGGCCCGCTCGGCGCCGTCGACGGCCTCGCGCAGCGCGGCCCCCGCGGAGTCGACCTGCGCGGACGGCACGCACACCACCTCGGACACGTTCACGACGCTCGCGCCGAGTGCGACGGCCCGGTCGATCGCCGCGGCCAGGGTGCGGATCTCCCCGGCGGGTCGCTCGGTGCCGTCGGTGCCGCGGACGGCGAAGCGCCCCGAGGACTGGCGCAGCGACAGGATCCGCGCGCCCGGCGCCATGCCCGCGCCGAGCCCGGTGACCGGGTCGGCGGCTCCGGCGAGGAGCAGCGCGACATCGGAGCCGTGGCCGTCGCAGTCGGTGAGACCGTCGCCGCCGGTGAGGTAGTCCCCGCCGCCGCTGAGGCGTCCGGCCAGCCGGGGCAGCGGCGCCACCCCGGTGTCGACGACGGCGACGAGCTGCCCCGCACCGGTCGCGAGATGCGGGGGTGGCTGCGGGACCGCACCGCGGGCGGCGCCCGGGCCGTCGTCGCCGGGCGGGGTGCAGGCGCGGGTCTGCCGCAACCCGTCGGCCGGTCCCGGCGGTCCGGGCTCGGCCGCCGGGGC
>JAESFO010000604.1_pt1 | contig 20716 bp, 20 predicted proteins | sample 9269421 | NCBI WGS metagenome assembly JAESFO01 (sample SAMN14502839, study PRJNA617101) | algae metagenome | isolation source: Nostoc desertorum CM1-VF14 and co-occurring heterotrophs from rocky... | place: USA: Clark Mountains, San Bernardino, California | collected 2000-06-05 | reverse complement strand
CGAGCCGGTGCGCGTCGAGATGGCGCAGGGTGTCGCACACGTAGCCGGCCAGGCCGGGGCCCGCGTCGAACGCGGTGCCCGCCACCCCGGTGAGCGGCTCGCCGCGGGGCTCGACGCGGTCGCGGGGGAACGACACGCACAGCGCGCGGAACGCGGCGTCCGTGGTGGGGGTGCCCGGGCGGGCCGGATCCAGCAGCGCCCACCGCCCGGGGACCAGCGGCTCGCCGCCGCCGAGCAGCGCACTGCCCGCGAGCGCCACGACCAGGACCAGCCGGTCGCCACCGGGGGTGGGCAGGTCGCCGGTGACGGTGGTGAAGGAGACGTCGTCGGGCCCGTCGGGTCCGGGGACGGAGCCGGGTCCGGAGTCGGTGGGACGGTCGGCGACGGTCGTCATCGGCGGCTCCTGGTCGTGCTGGTGGCCGCACCCAGCCTAGTCACGCAGCAGCCGCCCACCGGGCCGGTGCGGGCGTGCACGCGGACGACAGCGGTCTGCGCCCGTCGGCGATGTGCCGCGGCCGCCGCGTTCCTAGCGTCTGCGCACGTGGCTCATGTCGAAGGCTCCCATCATGTGACCCTGTCCGTCGCCGGCGCCCAGGAGGACGTCGACTTCCACACGAAGATCCTCGGCATGCGCTTCATCAAGCGCACCGTCCTGTTCGACGGCTCCCTGCCGATCTACCACCTCTACTACTCCAACGCCGACGGCGACCCGTCCAGCGTGGTCACCACGTTCCCGTGGGCGCAGGCGGGCCAGTTCGGCACCCGCGGCACCAACCAGGCCCGCGAGGTCCTGCTGTCGGTGCCGGAGGGCTCGCTGGACTTCTGGGCGCAGCGGCTGCGCGCCCACGACGTCGAGGTCAGCGACGTCGAGCGGTTCGACCAGCGGCGGCTCGCGTTCGCCCACCCGTCGGGCATCGAGTACCAGTTCGTCGCGAACGCCGGTGACCCGCGCCGCGGCTACGAGGGCAACGGCGTGTCGGCCGAGCACGCGATCCACGGCATCCACGGCGTCGGCGTGCACATGACCACCCCGGACCGGATGGTCGAGTTCGCCGACACCTCGTTCTTCGCCCAGGGCGACCCCGCCGAGGACGGCGACGTGTTCGGCCTGCGGATCGGCGACGCGAAGGTCGGCAACCACCTGGAGATCACCGTCAACCGGCACGACGACCAGGGCACCTGGCGCTACGGCGCGGGCACCTACCACCACTTCGCGTGGAACGTGTCGGACCTGGCGAACCAGGACGCGGTGAAGTTCGACATCGAGGGCGCCGGCTACACCGACATCTCCGAGCTCAAGGACCGCAAGTACTTCAAGAGCGTCTACGTCCGGACGCCGAGCGGGGCACTGTTCGAGCTGGCCGTCACCCACGACGAGGGCGGCTGGACCTGCGACGAGTCCCCGCAGGAGCTCGGCACCCGGTTCCAGCTGCCCGAGCAGTTCGAGCACCGGCGCGAGGAGATCTTCGCCAAGCTGGAACCGATCGAGGGCTGATGGCCACCTGGGGGGATCCGGACGCGCCGCTGGTCGTGCTCGCCCTGCACGGGCGGGGCCGCGACCCCGACGACATGCGGGCCACCGCGGCCCGGTTCGGGGACGTGCCCGCCCGGTTCGTCGCCCCGGCGGCGCCGGACGGCAGCTGGTACCCGAAGCCGTTCCTGGAGCCGTTCGACGAGAACCGCGACGCGCTGCTGCGCGCCCTGGGCATCGTCGACGACGAGCTGGCCCGGCTCGCCGACGCCGGTGTCGGCCGGGACCGGGTGGTGCTGTGGGGGTTCTCCCAGGGCGCCTGCCTGGCCGCGCACCACCTGCTGGTGCGCGGCCCGCGCCCGTGCGCGGGGCTGGTGCTGTTCACCGGCGGGTTCGTCGGTCCGGACCCGGTCCCGGCGCCGCCGGCCGGGGCGCTGGCGCCGACCCCGGCGGTGCTGCGGTCGATCTCGCGCGACCCGTGGGTGCCCGCGCACCGTGTCTCCGACACCGCATCGCTGCTGGTCGCCGGCGGCGCGCGGGTCGACCTGCGGATCGACGACGGCGACGAGCACGTGATCACCGACGAGGCGTGCGCGGCCGCGGCCGGGCTCCTGCACGCGGTCGCTGTCGGGGGTCGCCTCTAGCGTGGGGGTGTGTTCGTCGTCCACGCCCTGCACTCCCCCACCCGGGGCGTCCTGCTGTGGGCGGAGGACGGCGAGCGCACCCCCCGCACCGACCGCCGGTCGCTGCGCACGGCGCGGCCGCACCCGTTCGCGGTGCCGTCGGACGAGCTGGCCGCGATCCATCCGGGCAAGCCGGCGTCGGTGACGGTGCTGCTGCCCTCGCACCCGTCGGGCCCGCAGGACTCCCCCGGCCTGGTCCGGTCCCGGCCACGCACCCGGGCCCGGGGCACGCCGACGCTGGCGCCGTGGACGGTGCCCGCGGTCGTCGTCGACCCGTCCGAGCTGACCGACCCCTCCGACGAGGTCCGCTACGGCGCCGGGTTCGCCCACCTCGCCGACCTCGCCCGGCTCGCCGAGGAACTCGCGGCCCGCGGCCGGGTGCTGCCGGTCCTGCTCTCCGAGTCCGGCCGCCCCGCGGCGCGCTGGCGCCCGGTCGTCCAGGGTCTCGACGCGGTCGCCCGCGCCGACCTCGTCCGGCGGCTGCCCCCGGTCGCGCGGGCCGAGCAGCGCCGCCCCGGCGACGTCGCCGGGCAGGACCCGGACACCCTGGTCGACGCCGCGCTCGCCCGGTTCACCGACGCCGCCGTCCGCGAGCGGCTGGGGCGCAGCGCCGCGATGCCCGTCCCGCTGCCGGCCCGCACGGACGCCCCGGCGGCGCTGCTGCACGCCTTGACCGGTCCGTCGGCGGACCTGCCCGCGGTCGGCGCCGGGCTGCGGGTGCTGCGCGAGGCACTGGCCGTGTGGGACGACGTCGGCCGCGAGCAGCCCGGCGCCGCCACCGCGCTGTTCCGGCTCGCCGAGGTCTCCACACTGCACGACCCGGCCGACCCCGGCCCGGACCTCGACGACCAGACCGGCGACGGCACCCGGTGGGAGCTCCAGTTCGCGCTGCGCTCCACCGAGGACCCGAGCCTGGTGTTCGACGCGGCCGGCGTGTGGGCCGGGGAGGCCGACGCGCTGGTGTCCGGCGCGCAGGACGTGCTGCTGGCCGAGCTGGGGCGGGCCGCGCAGGTGCTGCCCGGGCTGGTGCCCGCACTGCGCCGGGCCCGCCCGACCGGGCTCGAGCTCGACGTCACCGGAGCCCACCGGTTCCTCACCCGGGACGCGCCCGCGCTGCTGTCGGCCGGGTTCGGGGTGGCGCTTCCGCGCGGGTGGGACGGGCGCCGCCCGCTGGGGCTGCGGCTGTCGGCGTCGTCGGCCCCGTCGCCGGGGGTGATCACCCGCGGCGGGCTGGGCCGTGACGAGCTGGCGGAGTTCCGCTGGTCGCTCGCCGTCGGCGACGAGGAGCTGGGCGAGTCCGAGATCGCCGCGCTGGTGGCGGCGAAGGCGCCGCTGGTCCGGCTGCGCGGGCGCTGGGTCGCCGTCGACGCCCAGGCGCTGGCCCAGGGACTGGACTTCCTGCGCCGCCACCGGGACCGGCCACCCACCGTCGGCGAGGTGCTGGCCGCGGCCCGTGGCGACGCGGGCGCCCCGCTCCCGGTGACCGACGTGTCCGCCCGCGGGCACCTCGGGGCACTGCTCGAGGGCACCGCCGAGCGGACGCTGACGCCGGTGCCGGCGCCGCCGGGGTTCACCGCGACGCTGCGCCCCTACCAGGAGCGCGGGGTGGCGTGGCTGGCATTCCTGTCGTCGCTGGGGCTGGGGGCGTGCCTGGCCGACGACATGGGACTGGGCAAGACCGTCCAGCTGCTGGCCCTGGAGGCCCACGACCGGTCCGAGGGGCCGACCGGTGCCCCGACCCTGATCGTGTGCCCGATGTCGATGGTCGGCACCTGGCAGCGGGAGGCCGCGACGTTCGCACCCGGCCTGCGGGTGCACGCCCACCACGGGGCCGCCCGCCCGCGCGGCGAGGCCCTGCACGCCCGGCTGGGCGAGACCGACCTCGTGGTCACCACGTACGCGACCGCGACCCGCGACGCCGAGGACCTGCGGTCGTGGCGGTTCCACCGCCTCGTCCTCGACGAGGCCCAGATGATCAAGAACGCGCACGCGGCGGCGTCGCGCACGATGCGGTCGTTCGACGCCGGCCACCGGGTCGCGCTGACCGGCACCCCGATGGAGAACCGGCTGGCCGAGCTGTGGTCGGTGATGGACTTCCTCAATCCCGGCGTCCTCGGGGTGCCGGAGGTGTTCCGGCAGCGGTTCGCGGTGCCGATCGAGCGCCACCGCGACGCCGGGACGGCCCGCACCCTGCGCCGGATCACCCGGCCCTACCTGCTGCGGCGGGTCAAGACCGACCCCACGGTGATCGACGATCTGCCCGAGAAGATCGAGATCGTGGCCGACCACCGGCTCACCCGGGAGCAGGCGTCGCTGTACCGGACCGTCGTCGACGACATGATGGAGAAGATCGAGGGCAGCGACGGCATCGAGCGCCGCGGCAACGTGCTGGCCGCGATGAGCAAGCTCAAGCAGGTCTGCAACCACCCCGCGCAGCTGCTGCACGACGGGTCCCCGATCCACCGCAGCGGCGGGCGGCACCGCTCGGGCAAGGTCGCCCGGCTGGAGGAGATCCTGGAGCCGGTGCTCGCCGCCGGGGACCGGGCGCTGCTGTTCACCCAGTACACCGAGTTCGCCGCGATGCTGCGCCCGCACCTGTCGGCGCGGTTCGACACCGAGGTGCTCTACCTGCACGGCGGCACCCCGAAGAAGCGACGCGACGAGATGGTCGCCCGGTTCCAGTCCGGGGAGGGACCGTCGCTGTTCCTGCTCTCGCTGCGCGCGGGCGGCACCGGGCTCACGCTCACCGCGGCGAACCACGTGATCCACCTGGACCGGTGGTGGAACCCCGCGGTGGAGGACCAGGCCACCGACCGGGCGTTCCGGATCGGGCAGCGGCGCGCGGTGCAGGTGCGCCGGTTCGTGTGCCCGGGGACGGTCGAGGAGCGGATCGAGGATCTGGTCACGGCGAAGCGGTCGCTGTCGGACATGGTGGTGACCGGCGGGGAGGACTGGCTGACGTCGCTGTCGACCTCCGAGCTGCGTGCGGTGTTCGCGCTCGGCTCGGACGCGGTGGCCGACCTCGACGAGGAGACGGGGGACGCCGATGAGTGACCGGCCGTTCTGGGCGCAGGAGGACTTCACCGGTGGGCCGCCGCGCCGCGTCGAGGGCGGTATCCGGATCCACGCGGCGGCCGGCGCGGTCGCCCGGACCTGGTGGTCGGCACGGTTCCTGGCGGTGCTGGAGCAGCTCGGCGTCGGCGGGCGGCTCTCGCGTGGCCGCAGCTACGCCCGGTCGGGGCAGATCGTGTCCCTCGACGTCGACGCGGGCGCCGTGGTCGCGCTGGTGCAGGGCACCCGGCCGCAGCCGTACCGGGTCCGGATCGGGCTGCGGGTCTGGGACAAGACGCAGTGGCGGCGCGTGGAGCAGGCCCTGGCCGCCGACGCCTGGTACACCGCGGCCCTGCTGTCGGGGACCGTGCCCCCGGAGATCGAGGAGCTGCTCGACGGCCTGGAGCTGTCGTTGTTCCCGGCCGCGGGCGCCGACCTGTCGCAGGACTGCTCGTGCCCCGACCACACGGTGCCGTGCAAGCACCTGGCCGCGGTGTTCTACGTGCTCGCCGAGCGCTGCGACACCGACCCGTTCACCCTGCTCACACTGCGCGGACGCGACCGGGACGCGCTGCTGGAGCGGTTGCGGGCCGAGCGTGACAGCGGCGACGACCCGTCCGCACCGGCCGGGCCGGCCCCGCTGGCGGACCTGCTGGACCGCTTCTGGGAGGGCGCGGCGGGGGCCGCTCCCCCGCGGCCGCCGGACACCGAGCCGGGCGCGGTGCTGGACCAGGTGCCCGAGCCGTCGCTGCGGGCGGGCGGCGGGCGGCTGACCGACGCGTTGCGGCCGGTGTACCGGGCGCTGGCCCACCCGGACGCGTGAGGAACCGGGAACGTGTGAGGGCCCGGTCGCCGTGGTCGAGCGACCGGGCCCTCGTCCCGAACTGACGCGCCGCTCCCACCACGAAGCGACACGTGAAACTTAGCCAAGGCTTACCTACGCTGTCAAGCCGTGGACAGGAGCTGGTTCCCCCGGAGAGCCGGGAGGCGATCGAGGGCCGCGACCGGCCCCCCGGCGCGTTCCGCTGAGCCGGGCACGACATCCGCCCCGGAACGCGGGACGGCCCGGCCGCTGTGGTCGATGCGGCCGGGCCGTGTTTCCCGAACTGACGCGCCGCTCCCACCACGAAGCGACGCGCTGAAGTTAGCCTAGGCTTACCTCAACCGTCAAGAGCGGCACGGGAATCCGGGAGGACTCAGCCGGCGACGGGCCGGCCGCGGGCCGGGTCGAGGCGGCCGGTGGCCCCGGCGTGGCGCTCGAACCAGATCGTCGTCAGCGGCGGGATGCTCGCGAGCAGGCCGATCACGGCGGTGCGCAGGTCCCAGCGGAACAGCCGCGCGGTCCACAGCGTGACCAGCACGTAGGCGACGAACAGCGCCCCGTGGATCGGGCCCATCACCTGCACCCCCACCTCGGTGGTGGCCAGGATCCACTTGAAGAACATGCCGATCAGCAGGCCGGTCCAGGACAGCGCCTCGGCGACCGCCACGACCCGGAAGGCCTTGGCGACGAGGGACGGGTCGTTCATGACGGGTGCTTCCTCCAGGCGGACGGGACGTCGGAGTCCACTCTGCCGTATCCGCCGCACCACCTTCTACCGGGTGTCGAAAGACGTACGGGGCGATGAGTCGGCGCGCCGCGGCCGGTCGGAGCAGGCAGGGCCCCGCGACCGTGGGGCACCGACCCGACCCGAGGTGGCCACCGTGCTCGATCTCGCCCCGACCGCCCGCGCCGTCGCCGACGTCGTCACGGGTGTCCGCGACGACCAGCTCCACGACCCGACCCCCTGCGACGGCATGACCGTCGCCGCCCTGCTGGACCACGTGCACGGTCTGGCGTGGGCGTTCCGGGTCGCGGCGCAGAAGTCCCCCGAGGCCACGGGTACCGCGCCGAGCGCCGACGCCGCGCACCTCGTCGCGGACTGGCGCACCGCGATCCCGGCCCGGCTCACCGCGCTGGCGCAGGCGTGGCGCGAGCCGGCCGCCTGGGAGGGCTTCACCGCGGCGGGCGGTCTGGACCTGCCCGCCGACGTCGCCGGGGTCATCGCCCTCGACGAGCTGGTCCTGCACGGCTGGGACCTCGCCGTGGCCACCGGCCGCCCGTTCTCCCCCGACGACGACGCCGTCGCCGCCGTCCTGGAGTTCACCACCGCGATGTCAGCGCCCGGTCAGGAGGCGTCACGGGAGGGTCTGTTCGGGCCGGTGGTCCCGGTCCCGGCCGATGCGCCGCCGTTCCACCGGGCGCTCGGCAACAGCGGCCGCGACCCGCGCCGGAGCCCCGACGCGGGGTAGCGTCGACCGACGTGGTGACGTCCCCGCACGGCAAGGTCCGCATCGGCGTCGGCTCGGTGGGGCTGCGCGCCACCGACCCCGGCTCGGAGTTCGACGAGTTCGTCGACGCCCTCGAACGCGCGCGCATCGACTCGCTGTGGTTGCCCGACCTCGTCTCCGCCCCCGGCGTCGACGCGCTGGTCGGCACCACCTGGGCGGCCGCCCGGACCCGGACGCTGAAGGTCGGCACCGGTGTCACGATCCTGCCCGGCCGCAACCCGATGCTGCTCGCGGCCGAGCTCTCGTCACTGGCGGTGCTGGCGCCGAAGCGGATCCTGCCCGCGTTCGGCATCCGCGCGGCGACGCCGTCGGAGCGCCAGCTGTTCCCCGTCCCCGGTACCCGGGCCGCGGTGTTCGAGGAGTCCCTGGTGGTGCTGCGACGGCTGCTGTCCGAGGAGTCGGTGACCCATCACGGCGAGTTCTTCACCCTCGACGACGCGACCGTCGCGCCGCGCCCGGCCCGCCCGCTCGACCTGTGGCTGGGCGGTCGCGCGGAGGTCGGGCTGCGCCGTGTCGGCCGGCTCGCCGACGGCTGGCTGGGCAGCTTCCTCACGCCCGACGAGTCCGCCCGTGCCCGCGCCGTCATCGAGGCCGCCGCCCGCGACGCCGGCCGGGCGATCGACGACGACCACTACGGCACCAACGTCACCGTCGTGCTGCCCGGCGACGGGTCCGGCGCCGCCGCCGACCACGCGCTGCGCCGGGCCGCCCAGCAGCGGCCCGACGCCGACCCGGAGCAGCTGGTCGCCCGCGGCTGGGACGGCGCCGCCGAGCAGATCCGCCGCCACGTCGAGGGCGGGCTGACCAAGTTCGTGGTGCGCCCCGCCGCTCCGGCGCGGGACTGGGCCCGGTTCCTCGACGAGTTCGTCGCCGAGCTGGGGCCGCTCGAGTCGGACTGAACGTTCCCGGACGAGTGACCGATCACCTACGGTGAGTGAGTGGTCGACTCCCCGCACGGCACGGTCCGCATCGGTCTCGGCCTCGTCGGGGCCCGCCACCTACCCACCTTCGCCGACGAGTTCGACGAGCTGGTCCACACCCTCGACGCCTCCGCGGTCGACTCGCTGTGGCTGGCCGACATCGCGTCGAAGTCGGTGGTCGACCCGATGGTGGGCAGCACCTGGACCGCGGCGCGCACCCGCACCCTGAAGGTCGGCACCGGCGTCACGGTGCTGCCCGGGCGCAACCCGATGCTGCTCGCCTCGGAGCTCGCGTCGCTGGCGGTGCTCGCGCCCCGGCGGATCCTGCCGGTGTTCGGGCTGCAGGCCGCCCAGCCCTGCGACCGGCAGCTGCACCCCGTCCCGGGCCGGCGCGGCGCGGTGTTCGAGGAGTCGCTGGTCGTGCTGCGACGGCTGCTCACCGAGGACTCCGTGACCCACCACGGCGAGTTCTTCACCCTCGACGACGCCGCCGTCCTCCCCCGCCCGGCCGCCCCGCTCGACCTGTGGCTGGGCGGACGCGCCGACGCCGGGCTCCGGCGCGCCGGGCGGCTCGCCGACGGCTGGCTCGCCAGCTTCCTCACCCCCGCCGAGACCGCCCGGGCCCGCGGGATCATCGAGACCGCCGCCCGCGACGCCGGCCGCACGATCGACGACGACCACTACGGCACCAACCTGTGGGTCGCCCCGCCCGGCGCGGACCCCGGCCCCGCCCGCGCGCTGGCCGGGGCCCAACGCCCGGATGCGGACTGGCGCGACATCGTCGGCGACGGCTGGGACGGCGTCGCCGAGCTGGTCCGCCGGCACGCCGACGGAGGCCTCACCAAGTTCGTGGTGCGCCCGACCGGGCCGGTGGCGGACTGGCCGGGGTTCCTCGACCGGTTCACCACCGAGCTCGGGCCGTTGCAGTCCGGCTGAGCGGCGGGGTGCGGCGCCGGGTCAGCGCGTCGTCCAGATCCCCCCGTCGACCGGCAGCACCGCGCCGGTCACGTAGGACCCGGCGGCCCCGGCCAGGAACAGCGTCGCCCCGACGACGTCCGAGGGCTTCCCCAGGCGTCCGAGCGGGGTGGAGTCGGCGATCTCGTCGCCCGCCGCCTCCAGCGTGGCGCGCATCATCCGCGACGGGAACGGCCCCGGCGCGATCGCGTTCACGGTGATCCCGCGGCCGGCGAGGTCGCGGGCCAGCACCCGGGTCAGCTGGTGCACCCCGGCCTTGCTGGCCGAGTAGCTGTAGTTCGGCAGCTCGGGGACGCGCAGCCCGTCGATGCTGCCGATGTTGATCACCCGGGCCGGGTCCTCGGCCGACGCGGCGGCCTCCAGCAGCGGCAGGAACGCCCGGGTCAGGAAGAACGGCGCCTTCAGGTTGAGGTCGAGCACCTTGTCCCAGGCGTGCGCCGGGAACTCCTCCAGCGGCGCACCCCAGGTCGCGCCCGCGTTGTTGACGAGCAGGTGCACCCGCTCCTCCCGCTCCCCGACCTCCGCGGCCAGCCGGACGCACTCGTCCTCCGACGACAGGTCCGCGGCGATGCCGGTGCCGCCGATCTCCGCGGCGGTGTCGGCGCAGGCGTCGGCCTTGCGGCTGGACACGTAGACGCGCGCCCCGGCCTCGGCGAGACCGCCCGCGATCATGCGGCCGATGCCGCTGGTGCCGCCGGTGACCACGGCGACCCTGCCGCGGACGTCGAACAGTTCGGTGATCATGACGCACGCTAACCGGAGAGCTGGCACCCTCGCAGCCATGACCCGTTCCCGCGACCGCGACGACCGGGGCCGTGCCCGCAACGCCCGCCCCCGCGACGCCGCCGGGCGTCCGCTCCCGCACGGCGCACCCGGCGTCGAACGGGTGCCCGAGGACCTGGCGCTCTCCCCCGCCGACGCCGTCACCGAGGCCCAGCGCCTGCTCGACTCGGGCCTGCCCTTCAACGCCCACGAGATCCTCGAGGGTGCCTGGAAGGACGCGGGCGACGACACCCGCGACCTGTGGCGGGCGCTGGCGCAGCTCGCGGTCGGGCTGACCCACGCCCAGCGCGGCAACACCCGCGGCGCCGTCGCGCTGCTGCGCCGCGGCGCGGAGGGCGTCCGGCTGTGGCGCGTGCTCGGCGTCACCGTCCCGGCCGGGCTGGACCTCGACGGGCTGGTCGGGCACGCGGACGCCCTCGCGGACGACGTCGAACGGGAGGGTGCCGACGCCGTCACGGCGGCGCGGCTCGCCCCGCGGCTGCGGGGGATCCAGACGCCGGGGAGCCCGGGAGCCTGACACAGCGCGGCCGCGCGCCGGGGTGCCACCCACCGGGAGCCTCCGCCGGGGAGTCCGACGCCACCCCACGACGTCCGTGACTCCGGCCCGTCCCCCGGGCCACCATGGGGCCGTGCCCCTCCACCTCGTGTCCCGCCCCGCACACTGACGGTGGCCGCCCGTCCCGGTCGTGGCCTCGCGCGCTGCTGCGCGAGGCCCGGTCGCTGCCCACACTGGCGTTGCTCGGGCTGATCGCCGTCGTCGGCGTCCCGCTGGTGATCCTGCTGACGCCGGAGAACCACGTCGAGGTGTTCGGCCAGGACGTCGGCGTGGGCGCCCGGGTGCCGCCCCTGACGCTGTCGGGGCCCGCGCAGATCGCCCAGCTCGGCAACGCCGAGTTCGACCTCACGACCGTGCAGGTGTGGGGCCCGATCCGTCCGCGGCTGTCGATCGGGCCGTTGAAGCGGCCCGCCGACAACGGCCCGGTGCTGGGCCTGCACACCGTCGACGGCGCGGGCGATGCGGTCCGCGACCTCGGTGAGGGGTTCGTGACCTGGTACCTGTGGGGCGCCGCGGGCATCGTGCTGGTCGCGCTGCTGGGCAGCGGGCTGATGGCGACCGCACGGCTGCTGCTGGCGCTGCGCCGGACCCGCACCGGCCGGTACCGGCCGGTGCACTGGGACGACCTGGCGGGGCCGATCGGGAGGATGACCGTCGTCGCGGTGACCGCGTCGGTGCTGCTGTGGGCGGGCGCCGGGGTCGCCGCGCTGCACGGCACCCTCACCGGTCTGGGGAGGGTCACCTCGCTGACCGACCTGGTCGGGGCGGCGACGGTCACCCCGTCGCCGGTCGGGCCCGCGGTCACCGGGGTCGCGGGCGCGGTGATCGGGGACTCCCGCGCGGCCCGGATCGGCGGCCCGCCGCTGCGGCAGGACGACGGCACCGTCACCTCCGAGGACCGCGCCTGCGGGCGCAGCACCGACTCCACCGCCGCCGAGCTGGCCCGGCTGCGCGGCGAGGACGTCCTGAACCTGGCCTGCGCCGGAGCGGGCGTCGCGACCGGGCTGCGCGGGCCGCAGCTGCGCGAGGGCGTCACCGTCGACCCGCAGGTCGGGCGGCTCAAGCAGGTCCGGAACCTGCAGTGGGTGGTCGTCGCCGTCGGCCCGAACGACCTGGCCTGGTCGGACTTCCTGCTGTACTGCTACGGCCTCGCCACCTGCGACGACCGGCTCTCCGACGGCGAGTTCGAGTCCCGCCTCGCCGGGTTCGCCCGCGACGTAGGCGCCCTGTTCACCGACCTCGACACGCTGCCGGGGCGCCCCCGGGTTGTGGTCACCCTGTCCTACGACCCGTTCCCGGCCCGGTTCGACCCGACCTGCGCGGACATGCGCGGCCCGGCCGGCACCCCGGGTCTGGACCAGGCCAAGCTCGACCTGCTCGCCGAGCGGAACCGCCGGCTCAACGACGTGCTGGCCGACGGCGCCGCCCGCTTCGGGTTCGGCACCGCCGCGCCGGCCCTGGCGCCGCTGTGCGACCCGGACCGCGACCGGATGCTGCCCGACATCCAGGGCCTCGCGACGCCCGACCCGTTCCACCCGACCGCGATCGGGTCGCTGCGCATGGCCGCCTCCGCCGCCGCGGCGCTCGCGTCCGAGCGCCCCGCCGGCCCGCCCTGACCCGCGCCTCGGTCCCTCGGTCCCGGTTGACCCCAGGGGAACCTTCGTAGCGCTCTAAGCCACGAGAGTTCCCCTGGGGGCACCAGGACCGGAGGGGCACCAAGACCCGGGAGGGCACCAGGACCCCGGGGGCACCGGGACCCCGGGGGCACCAGGATCGGGGGCGGTCAGGCGTCGGCGTCGCGCAGGACGCGCAGGGCGTTGCGGTGGGCCAGCTTCGCCAGGTCCTCCGCGCTCCATCCGCGGTCGGCGAGCGCGTCGAGCAGCCGCGGGTAGGTGGAGACGTCGGAGAGCTCGTCGGGGAGTGCGGAGGTCCCGTCGAAGTCGCCGCCGATGCCGACGTGGTCGATCCCCGCGGCCTCGCGCAGGTGCTCGACGTGCGCGACGACGTCGGCCAGCGTCGCGCGCGGCGCGGGCGGGCCGTCCCAGGTCGCGGCGAACCGGTCGCGGGCGGCGAGGTCGCGGTGGTCGAGCCCGGCGGCGGTCATCGCCTCGCCGAGGCGGGTGTCCCAGTCGGTGACCGCGCCGGAGACGAAGCGCGGCACGAACGTCGCCATGACCACGCCGCCGTTGCCGGGCAGGGCCTCCAGCACGTCGGCGGAGACGTTGCGCGGGTGGTCGGTGACGGCGCGGGCGCCGGAGTGGGTGAACAGCACCGGCCGGGTGGTGACGGCGAGGGCCTGATGCATCGTCGCCGGTGCGACGTGCGAGAGGTCGACGATCATGCCGATCCGGTTCATCTCGGCGACGACCCCTCGGCCGAACTCCGACAGCCCGTCGTGGCGGGGCGTGTCGGTGGCCGAGTCGGCCCAGTTGTTGTTCAGGTTGTGGGTCAGGGTCAGGTAGCGGACCCCGAGCCCGCGCAGGACCCGCAGCACGGCGAGGGAGTCGGCGATGCAGTGCCCGCCCTCCGCCCCCATCAGGGAGGCGACCCGCCCGGAGCCGACGACGGCGTCGACGTCGTCGGCGGTGTCGGCGAACGCCAGGGCGTCCGGGTGGGCGGCGAGCAGCCGCCGCACCCGGTCCACCTGGTCGAGCACGGCGGTGACCGCCTCGTCGTGGCCCAGCTCGCCGGGTACGTAGACCGACCAGAATTGGGCGCCGACCCCGCCGGCCCGCAGCCGCGGGAGGTCGGTGTGCAGTCGCGGGTCCCCGGCGGCGACGTCCGGCTCCCGCGCCGGGTCGCCGCCGGAGAGCTCGCGCAGCGCCCAGGGCAGGTCGTTGTGTCCGTCGAGTACGTAGACCATGCCCCGGAGCCTGCCAGTGCTCAGTAGCGGATGATGCCCCGGATGTTCTTGCCCGCGTGCATGTCCTCGTAGGCCGTCGCGACCTGGTCCAGCGTGTAGGTGGTGGTGACCAGCTCGTCGAGCTTCAGCGCGCCGGCGCGGTAGAGCTCCAGCTGGCGCAGGATGTCCCAGTTCGGGTTCGACATGCCGAACATCGCGCCCTGGATGCGCTTCTGGAACAGGGTGACGTCGGCCAGCGACACCGGCAGCGGCTCGGTGGAGTTGATGTCACCGAGCGCGGTGACGACGACGGTGCCCGCCTTGCGGATCGAGGCCATCGCCTGCCCGACGTGGTCGGGCTTCACGACGCCGACGGTCACGATGGTCTGGTCGGCGCCCTGACCGTTGGTGAACTGCTTCGCGATCTCGGTGGCCTCCTCCATCGTCTCCACCGCGTGCGTGGCGCCGAGCTCCTGGGCCTTCTCGCGCTTCAGCGCGACCGGGTCGACGGCGATGATGTTCGCCGCGCCCGCGTGCGAGGCACCCTGGACCGCGTTGATCCCGATGCCGCCGATGCCCATGACGATCGTGGTGTGGCCCGGTTGCACGCCGCCGGCGTTGACCGCGGAGCCCCAGCCGGTGCCGACGCCGCAGCCGACGAGGCAGGCGACCTCGAGCGGGATGTCGTCGGGGACCTTCACGCAGGAGTCCTCGGAGACCAGGGTGGTCTCGCAGAAGGTCGAGATGCCGCACATCTGGCCGACCGGGGTGCCGTCGTCGGCGAGCCGCAGGCGGGTGGTGGGCTCCTCCCAGCGGGTGCCGGCGAGCAGGCCCGCGCCGAGGTCGCAGAGGTTCTGCATGCCGCTGGCGCACCAGCGGCAGTGCCCGCAGGAGGGCAGGAACGAGAAGACGACGTGGTCGCCCTCCTTGAGGCCCTTCTTGTTGGCCCCGGCGCGGGTGACGATGCCGGAGCCCTCGTGGCCGCCGGCGAACGGGTAGGTGCCGACCGGGATGTCCCCGGTGGCGATGTGGTCGTCGGAGTGGCACAGCCCCGACGCGACCATCTTGACCTCGATCTCGCCGGGGCGCGGCTCGTCGAGTTCGAGGTCGACGACCTCGTACTTGCCCGGAGCGCTCCGGACGATTGCTCCACGGGTGTGTCCCACGGTGGTTCACCTCAGACGTCGTCGTCCAACAGGATGCGCACGCGACGATATGAGCCCGGTCACTCCAGGGGAAGTGCCACACGCAGATCGCGGGACACCGTTCGCCTGTAGACCGTGTCGCTAACGGGGCATCCGACGCCAGACGGCACGGGGCAGCAGCCGCAGCCCGAGGAACAGCAGCCGCAGGGTGCCGGGCACCCAGACGTCGGCGTTGCCCCGCCCGCGCCGGACAGCACGCGCCGTCGCGTCGGCGACCTGCGCGGGCGTCGACGACAGCGGCGCCGGGCTCATTCCCTCGGTCATCCGGCCGACGACGAACCCCGGGCGGATCAGCACCAGCCGCACCCCGGTCCCGTGCAGCGCGTCGGCCAGGCCGGAGGCGAACCCGTCGAGCCCGGCCTTGGCACTGCCGTAGACGTAGTTGGCGCGCCGCACCCGCACGCCGGCCACCGAGGAGTAGACGACCAGCGTCCCGCTCCCCTGCGCGCGCAGCACCTGGGCCAGCTCGGTGAGCAGGTGCACCTGGGCGAGGTAGTCGGTGTGCACGATCGCGGCGGCGTGCGCGGCGTCGGTCTCGGCGCGGGCCTGGTCGCCGAGGATCCCGAACGCGACGACGGCGACGTCGATCCGGCCGTGGCGCGCCGTCACGTCGTCGAGCAGCGGACGGTGGCCGGCGAGGTCGTCGGCGTCGAAGGCGACGGTGTCCACCGTGGCGCCCGCGGCCCGGACCCGGGCCGCCTCCGCGGTCAGCGCCCCGGGGCGGCGCGCGGCCAGCACGACCGTGTCGGTGTCCCCGGCGGCGAGCCGTTCGGCGACCTCCAGCCCGATCTCGCTGCGACCACCCAGGACCAGGACCGTGCGTTCCGAACCACCCACACGGTGCAGCCTCCCACCCGGTGGCGAACCGTCGTCGCCATGGGGGCGGACGGTGAAGCCGGTGCGGTGCGGAGTCGACCCGCACGACGTCGTCGTGGTGCCGGTCGACGGCCGTGCGGTCACCCGGGTGCGCCGCGACCGGCTCGGCGTCCACCCGGTCCGAGGCCGGTGTGGGTCCGCTCACACCGGACCGGGTGGGGATGGGCGGGGCCGGACCCGTCGTTGTCTGCTGACACGGGGCGCGCCCGCCGCGTCCGGGAAGGGGACCGTCGTGGACCTCCTGCTGCACCACGGGCTGACCGCGTTCGGGCAGTTCGTGTCGTGGGCCGAGCTCGTCGGGCAGATCGGCGCCATCGCCGTGGTGTTCCTGGCGCGCCGGCGCAGCCTCGCGACCTGGCCGGTGCAGATGGCGGCCTGCGTGCTGCTGTTCACCGTCTACGCCTCGGCGCACCTGGGCGGTCTCGCGTTCCGGCAGGTCATCGTGCTGGCCATCTCGGTGTTCGGGCTCGTCGCGTGGCTGCGCAGGCGCGACCCGGTCTACGGCCTCGCGGTGCGCCGGGCGAGCACCGCGCAGCGGCTCGGGCTGGTCGGGCTGCTCGTCGGCGGCACCGTCGTGATGGCGCTGGTCCTCGAGGCGCTCGACGCCAGCTGGGCGCCCTGGCCGGACGCCGCGATCTTCGTCGGCACCGCGGTCGCGTTCCTCGCCCAGGGTCTGCGGTTCATCGAGTTCTGGGTGATCTGGCTGCTGGTCGACGCCGTCGGCGTGCCGCTGCAGCTGGCCTCGGGGCTGTGGTTCTCCGCCGCGGTCTACGTCGTGTTCGCCGGGCTGGTCGTGCACGGCTGGTGGAGCTGGGCGCGGGCCCGGCGCACCGTGGGGGCCGCGCAGCGGGAGCCGTCGCGGGCGGTCTGAGCCGCCACGGGATACTGCTCGGATGAGCACGTCCCCCGTCCGCCGCGCCGCCGTCCTCGGTTCCCCGATCGCCCACTCGCTCTCGCCCGCGCTGCACAACGCCGCCTACACCGCGCTCGGGCTGACCGGCTGGTACTACGACCGGCACGAGGTCGACGAGGCGGGCCTGGCCGGGTTCGTCGCCGGGCTCGGCCCGGAGTGGGCGGGGCTGTCGCTGACGATGCCGCTCAAGCGGGTGCTGCTCGACGTCGCCGACCACGTCGCACCGGGGGCGGCCGCGATCGGCGCCGGCAACACCCTGGTGTTCGAGGGCACCGGTGCGACCGCGCACAACACCGACGTCACCGGCATCGCGCGCTCGCTGCGCGCCGCGGGCGCGGGGGGCGGGCGCGCCGTGGTGCTCGGGGCGGGCGGGACCGCGCAGGCCGCCGTCGCCGCGCTGCACGACATGGAGGTCGACGCCGTCGACGTCCTGGTCCGCGACGCGGGGCGGACCTCTGCGCTGCGCGGGACGGCCGAGCGGCTCGGCACCGAGGTGACGGTGCACGCGGTGCTCACCGACCCGCCCGCCGCGGCGCGGCTGCTCGAGGGCGCCGACGCGGTCGTCTCCACCCTCCCGGTGGGGGCGGCCGACGCACTGGCCGGTGCGCGCTGGCGGCCGGGGACCGTGCTGCTCGACGCCGTCTACGCGCCGTGGCCGACCGTGGTCGCGGGCGGCGCGGCGGCGGCCGGGGCGCGGATCGTGTCCGGCCTGGAGATGCTGCTGCAGCAGGCGGTCGCGCAGGTCGAGCTCATGACCGGGCGTCCCGGTCCGGAGGCCGCCATGCGCGAGGCGCTCGACGCGGCCGTGCTCGCCCGCAGCTGACCCCCGGCCCGGCGGTGCCACGGTCCGGGGGCGCGCTGCTCAGGCCGGGGTCCGGGCCGCGGCGGCCCGTCCGGCGCGGCGCCGCGCCGGTGCCCACGGAGTGCGGCAGCTTGCCGGCACCCACCAGTACCGGGTCAGGCCCCACGGGCTCACGAGCGCGACGACCACCCCGCTGACCAGCGCCTCGAACGCCAGCGGGATGACCAGCCACCGGTCGACGACGTCGACGAACCGGTACCCGGCGGCCGCCGTGGCCGGGTCCGCGCCCATCCACCCCACCGACACCCCACCGACACCGGGACGTGCACGACGACCAGCCACTGCCGTACCCGCTTCCCCACCCGCGCCGCGCCCCTGAGAATAAGGCACCTGATAATTCTCGACGAGCGGAGCGCCGCGGGCGGGACGACCATGGCGGTCGTGCAGGAGAAGAGCTGCGTGGTCTGCGGGCGGCGGATCGAGTGGCGGAGGAAGTGGGCCGACGACTGGGAGCAGGTGCGCTACTGCTCCCAGGGCTGCCGCAGGCGCAGGGTCCGCCCGGTCGACACCGAGCTGGAGTCGGCGATCACCGGGCTCCTCGACCGGCGTCGGGGCGGGGCGACGGTCTGCCCGTCCGAGGCGGCCCGCGCCGTCGACCCCGACGGCTGGCGCGACCTCATGGAGCCCGCGCGGATGGCCGCGCGCCGGCTCGTCGACGCCGGGCGGGTCGAGATCGTGCAGTCCGGCCGGGTCGTGGACCCGTCGACGGCCAAGGGCCCGATCCGGATCCGCCGGGTGCCCGGCTGAGCGCCGTGCCAGGCTGACCCCGTGCCCCGCGACACCTACACCCACGGCCATCCGGGCGTCGTCGTCCGGTCGCACGCGGCCCGCACCGCGGAGAACTCGTGCGCCTACCTGCTGGACCGGCTCACGCCCGGCACCAGCCTCCTCGACGTCGGCTGCGGCCCCGGCAGCATCACCGCGGACCTGGCCGAGCGGGTCGCGCCCGGCCGGGTCCGCGGCGTCGAGGTGGCGCCCGGACCTCTGGAGCAGGCCCGCGCCGGTGCCGCCGCCCGCGGCCTGGAGGTGGAGTTCGCCGTCGACGACGGCTACGCCCTGTCCGACCCGGACGGCACCTGGGACGTCGTGCACGCCCACCAGGTGCTCCAGCACGTGTCCGACCCGGTCGCGGTGCTGCGCGAGATGGGCCGGGTCGCCCGACCGGGCGGCCTGGTCGCCGCCCGCGACGCCGACTACGCCGGGTTCCACTGGTGGCCGCACGATCCGCGGCTGGACCGCTGGCTGGAGCTGTACCGGGCCGTCGCCCGCGGCAACGACGCCGAGCCCGACGCCGGACGACGACTGCTCGGCTGGGCGCACGCGGCCGGATTCTCCGAGGTGACGCCGTCGGCGTCGGTCTGGTGCCACGCGACCCCGGAGGCCCGCGCCGCCTGGGGCGGGATGTGGGCCGACCGCATCCACACCGGCGTCGGCCGGATGGCCGTCGAGCGCGGGCTGGCCGGGGAGTCCGAACTAGACGGGATCTCCGCGGCGTGGCGGGAGTGGGCGGCGCACCCCGACGGGTGGATCGTCATCCCGCACGGCGAGGTCCTCTGCCGGGTGCCCGACCGGCCCTGAGCCGCCCGGGTCAGGCGCGGCGGTGCAGGGCGACCACGTAGTCGCCGCCGGACCAGGGCGCACGGTCCCAGGTGGACCACCGCGCGACCGGGTCGAGCCCGGCGGAGGCGCACCAGGCGTCGTGGTCGTCGGGGGTGGGCCAGCCCGGCTGTGCGGCGAACCCCGCCAGCAGCAGGCCGCCCGGACGCAGGTGCCGGGCACAGCCCGCGACCACCCCCGCGCGGTCCTCGGCGTAGGGGATCACGTTGCCCGCCAGCACGACCAGCCCGAACCGCTCGGGCAGGTCCAGGGTCTCCAGGCCCGTGGTGACCCAGCGCAGCGCAGGCGCCTTGGCCCGCGCCGCGGCGATCATGTCCGGGTCCGGGTCGACGCCGACGACCGCGACGCCGCGCCGGTCCAGCTCGATCGCGACGCGGCCGGTGCCGCAGCCGCCGTCGAGGACGGGGCCGTCCCCGCGCAGCGCGCAGACCAGGTCGGCCTCGCCGTGCGGGTTCTCCCCGGCCGCGGCCATCGCCGCCCACCTGCGGTCGTAGTCGTCGAGGTCGACCCGGCCGCGCCAGGCCTCCCAGTCGTCGGGGAGCCCGCCGGGGCCCGGCTCACCGGGGTCGGCGCGGGGTCCGCTGCGGTCGGCCAGGGCGGGGTCGTGCGGGCCGTGGTCGTGCGGGGCCTGGTCATGCGGGGCGTGGTCGGGCACCCCCGCAGGTTAGGCGGCGACCCCGGAGCCCAGCCGACCGCGCAGCCACCGGCCGACGCCCGCCCCGCGCAGACACGGGTGGAGCACCACGACGGGCTCGGGCACGCCGGTGTCGGTGCCGAGCAGGGCGGCCACCCCGACCAGGTCGCCGGCGGCAGTGCGCAGCAGCAGTGCCGGTCCGGCGACGGGCGCCAGCAGCCCCACGAGGTCGGCGGCCGTCCAGTCCACGGCCGGTGCCCCGGCCAGGCAGGTCCGCAGCAGCACGTCGAGCTCGGCGGTCTCCTCCCCCGACGCGGGTTCCGCGGCGAGCTCGGCCCCGCCGGGCAGCAGCACCGTCGACCGGGGTGGCGGGGTCGCCGCGCCCGCGCGCAGGAACGCCTCGCCGCGGGCCCGCTCGGTGACGGTGAACGGCGCCCAGTTCCGGGCGGCCAGCACCGGCGGGCCTGCCGGGGCGGTGAGCTCCAGGACGTGCGTCCCGGCCGCGACCGGGCCGGTGCCGACCTCGTCGGCGTGCAGGAGCGCGGCGAGGCCGTCGAACAGCCCGTCGCGGCCGCGGGCGGCGGCCACGAGGTCGAGCGCCCGGGTGGGTCCGTCGACCAGCTCGTGCGGGTCGGCCGGGGTGACCTGCACGGTGTCCGGGCCGGACCCGCGCAGCCGTCGCCGGATCACCCGCGACAGCCGGTCCGCGGTCACCCCGCCGCCGACGAGCATCTCGTCGACGACGGTGCCCGCGTCGCGGCCGTGCACCGACAGCGACAGGATGTTGCCGCCGACCTCGGCGACGGCCGCGGTCAGCCGGGCCAGCGCACCGGACTCGTCGGGCAGCCCGACGCGGACCTTGAGCAGCGGCGCCGGTCCCGGCTCGGCCGCGGTGGCGAGGACCGCCGGGTCGAGGACCGCCGGGCCGAGGTCCGCCGGGTCGAGGACCGCCGGGCCGAGGTCCGCCGGGTCGAGGACCGCCGGGCCGAGGTCCGCC
>JAESFO010000603.1_pt1 | contig 20789 bp, 24 predicted proteins | sample 9269421 | NCBI WGS metagenome assembly JAESFO01 (sample SAMN14502839, study PRJNA617101) | algae metagenome | isolation source: Nostoc desertorum CM1-VF14 and co-occurring heterotrophs from rocky... | place: USA: Clark Mountains, San Bernardino, California | collected 2000-06-05 | reverse complement strand
AACCTGAAAGAAAAATCTTCAGATCAACTGGAGCTTTCTGCAGGTTGGGGCGGTGGAATTGGTTTGACCGGTACCCTCGGCGTTACCTTTAATAACTTCTCTATTAAAAACATCTGGAAAAAAGAAGCCTGGGACCCATTGCCAGTAGGTGATGGCCAGAAACTGAGCCTTCGCGTACAATCTAATGGTCGTGCCTTCCGCTCGTATAACGTTTCATTTACAGAGCCCTGGTTAGGTGGTAAAAAAAGGAATTCATTAATCCTGTCTTATAATAACAGCAAGTATTATAACCTGGCAGGTTTTACATCTCGTGGAACCTACGAATACGATAAAAATAAATCACTTACCGTAAACGGGTTTTCAATTGGCTTAGGAAAGCAGCTGAACTGGCCTGATGACTATTTCTACATGACCACAACGGTAGGTTTAACCCGTTACAATGTAAAGGAAATGGGATATATTTATCAGCTTCCTTTCAATACAGGAGAGTCTAATAACCTTAGTTTAAAATTTGCGCTGCAGCGTAACTCGGTATCAGATCCTATTTTCCCCCGCAGCGGTAGTGACCTGATGTTTAGCGTACAAGCAACTCCTCCTTACTCTTTGTTTGGTTCAACTGACGACCAATTCAAGTTCGTGGAATATCACAAATGGCGTTTTAATTCTACCTGGTATGTGCCTTTGGGCAGAGGTAAGGGTGAAAATAAAGACAGGCAGTTTGTACTGAAACTGGCTGCGAAATATGGTTTCATGGGCAGGTATAATAAAAACATGTCCTTTTCTCCGTTCGAACGTTTTCAGTTGGGTGATGCCGGCTTAAATAATACTTTTTCACTTACTGGTTTCGACATTATTGCACATAGAGGTTATCCTATTTACAATAATTCAGACCCTACTGTTAATCCTGATAATACCAGCCAGGGCAACTTCAATAACTTCTTTACCATCTTTAATAAGTACCAGGCAGAGCTTCGTTACCCGCTGGTAACCAACCCAAGCAGCACCATTTTTGGTCTGGCATTTTTTGAAGCTGCCAATGGCTGGAAAGACTATAAGGAATACAACCCATTCAAATTACGTCGAAGCGTAGGTTTAGGTATGCGTTTTTACCTGCCTATGTTTGGTTTACTTGGGTTTGATTATGGTATAGGTCTTGACAGGTTGACTCCTGGCGGCGGATTGAAAGGAGCTGGCAAATTCACCTTCATGTTAGGCTTTGAGCCAGAATAAGATAGCATGGCCATGCTCTTGTAAAAGATTTAACCTTTTTTGCACTTTCTTTGAAGCAACTATACATTTGTCCGGTACGTCACACTTCAGATACTAAATCTTACTATTAAAAACACGTCCTGCCGGGTTATTGCCGGGGACAATAAAAAAAATAACAAGATGAAAAAAGTTTTTGTTTTGGGTTTTGCGCTTTTATTCGCCTGTGCAGGCGCATTTGCACAGAAATATGCTGTTATTGATACCCGCTATATTTTTGAAAAAATGCCTGACTACAAACGGGTACAACAACAGGTAGACGCGCAGGCTGCTACCTGGCAAAAAGAAATTGACACGAAGCAGGCCGAGCTGGATAAATTATACAATGATTACGATGCTGAACAGGGCATGATGAGTGAAGATTTGAAAAAGAAAAAGGAAGACGAATTATTTAACAAAGAAAAAACACTTCGGGACCTGCAAAAGAAACGCTTTGGTTTTGAAGGAGAACTGTTCAAAAAAAGACAGGAATTGATGGAACCATTACAAAAGAGGGTGGCTGAAGCGGTAAACAGGCTGGCTAAAGCAAATGGTTACGATTTGGTTTTCGACAAAAGTGAGGGCAAATCCATTATCTTTGCCGACCCTAAGTTGGATAGAAGCGATGATATCTTAAGGGAACTTAGATTGAAATAATTTAAAACTTAAAACAAACTCAACTGTGAACGGGCAGGCTTTGCTTACACAAACGCATTTGAGTTACCAAAAAAGAAAAGAAAAAACAAAAAATGAAACAAGTAAAATTTCTTGCGGTTGCGTTAGGTTTGGTATTAGTGAGCGTATTGTCGGCCAATGCACAAAAAATCGGCTATGTTAGCGTAGACGCTTTGGTAGCTAATTTACCCGAAGCGCAACAAAAGCAACAGGAACTTGAAAAATGGCAGCAGGATTCTATCGGCGGTACTTATACCCGGTTATACCAGGAGTTCCAGGAAAAAGATAGCGTATTGAAAAAAACAACTACTGCTTCCGTTAAGCAGGTTTTAGAAAAAGACTTAGCGCAGTTAAGTGAAACATTAGGCAACTGGCAGCAAATTGCCGGTCAGGCCTCTCAAGCTAAACAAGCTCAGTTGTTCAATCCTTTGTATAAAAAAGTATATGACGCTATCAATGCATATGCAAAAGAAAAAGGATACACTTATGTATTAACCCAGGATGCCTTTGTAGTAGCTCCTGACAGTGATAACCTAAGCCTTCCTATTGCTACTAAACTGGGTATTAAGGTAAATCAGCAAGGCGGTACAGCCCCTGCTGGTGGTGGCGCAGCCCCTGCATCTACTACGCCTAAGAAATAAGAATAAGCAATTACAAATAATATTTCTCAAACCGTCCGGATCCGGACGGTTTTTTTATTTTTGATATATAACTACAAGTCATGCCACAAGAAGCCCCTATTGGCGTATTCGATTCCGGGTACGGAGGATTAACAGTGTTGAAAGAACTGGTAAAACGACTGCCTCAATACGATTATTTATACCTTGGCGATAATGCCCGTGCGCCTTACGGTACGCGTTCTTTTGATACGGTGTACCACTATACGCTGGATGCCGTTAAATGGTTTTTCGAGCAGGGTTGCCAGCTCGTAATACTGGCCTGTAATACCGCTTCAGCAAAAGCATTGCGTACCATACAGCAAAACGACCTTCCTGTTATTGCTCCCGACAGAAGGGTTTTAGGCGTGATAAGACCTACTACTGAAATAATCGGCAAATACTCTGAAACCAGGGAAGTAGGCATACTGGCAACCAAAGGAACTGTTGCATCTGAATCTTACCCGATCGAAATTGCTAAATTTTACCCCTATATTCAAACCTATCAGGAGGCTTGCCCCATGTGGGTACCAATTATTGAAAACAATGAAATGGAGAATGCGGGAACCCATCACTTTATTAAAAAGAATCTGCACCATTTATTTCAAAAAGGCGATAATATTGATGTAATTCTGCTGGCATGCACCCATTATCCACTCATGCTGAAACAAATAAGAGAGTATGTACCTATACAGGTAAAGCTGCTCACCCAGGGAGAAATTGTGGCCGAAAGCCTGGAAGATTATTTAAAAAGACACCCGGAAATAGATGAGCAATGCAGTAAAAACGGGTTGGTGCAATTTTTCACAACTGATGCTGTGGAAGATTTTGATGAAAAAGGATCTGCATTCTTTGGTGCACCGGTTAAGAGTAGACATATAAGTATGTAAAATAGTGAGTCTATAAACCACGTTCGATAATGAACCACGATCTTTTACTTGCCAATATTGCCAAACATATTCAGCTGAACGATGAGGAAACAGCTCAGCTTATCTCTTTGCTCAGCCACAAGAAACTTTCTAAGAAAGATTTCTTTTTGGAGGAAGGTCAACCCTGCCATCATTTGGCATTTGTTCACTCAGGAGCATTAAGGGCCTATCATTTGGATGCGGCAGGTAAAGAATCTACCATTATGTTTGCGCTGGCAGACTGGTGGATAACCGACATGTATTGCTTTTTGAATCAAAAGCCGGCTATGGTATTTATAGAGGCCCTGGAAGACAGTGAAATATTCCTGCTAAGTAAAGAAAATCTCGACAAGCTGTTTGATACAATGCCCAAATTTGAACGATTCTTTAGAATTCTGATGCAAAACGCCTACACCCGGGAGCAGCTAAGAATTATAGAGAACCTATCCTTGCCTGCCGCTAAAAGGTACGACAACTTCCTGGCTAAATATCCGCAGATCATCAGCCAGGTTACACAAAAGCAAATTGCCTCTTACCTGGGTATCACTCCGGAATTTTTAAGCACTATCCGGAAAAATAAAGCCCGGGGAATTATTTCTTAAAGTATATTAAGAGCGGTTGGCATTACAATCAGTTTCTTTGAGCCATCAAAAAAATAACACAATGCTCATACTTATTGCAGGGCCCTACCGAAGCGGCACCAACGACGATCCCCAGCTCATGCAGCAAAACTTAAATAACCTTGAAGCGGTAAGCCTCTCCCTGTTTAGAAAGGGCTATACTCCCATTATCGGCGAGTGGGTTGCACTGCCGCTCATCAGGTTAGCCGGCTCCACAAAACCCGGAGATGATGCCTGGAATGAAATACAATATCCTGTTGCTCACCGGTTACTGGAAAAATGTGATGCCGTTTTTCGCATTGCCGGTGCATCAAAAGGTGCAGATGAAGATGTGAGAATTGCAACAGAAAGAGGCTTAAAAGTGTTTTACCAGCTGGACGACGTGCCTGTACTTCCATAAGTACCCCACAATTCCCGCTGGGTAAACTCATGCGAGCACCTTAGGCCCGGAGGGAGGTTGCTGTAAACTTTATACTTTTTAAACCTCAAACTTTAAAATTTTCCTTACCTTTGCCGTCCTTTCACAAACAGGAGATGTGGTGATCTTCTGTTCCGAAAATTAAACCGGCATGTTCTCCCATGCTATTAATTCAAAAGTGAAAAAATTAAAATAAAATGAAACGTACTTTCCAACCGCACCGTCGTCGTCGTAAAACTGTTCACGGTTTTCGTAAACGTATGCAAACTGCTAATGGCCGTAAGGTTTTAGCAAGCCGCCGTGCCAAAGGCCGTAAAAAGCTTACTGTGTCTGACGAAAGAAGACTGAAGTAATCTTTGATAAGCTTTCAAATTATTCGTAGCTCCGTTTTTCGGGGCTATTTTTGTTTTTTGAAGTAACTTTCAACTATCTATTATGGAGCATAAAAAAGCCGGCAGCCGTGGCGCCGAAATAGTGGAGCAATATTTTGCTTTTCTCGACCAGCACCTAGCAGATTTATTGGAAGACCGGGTAGATGACATGCTCACTATTACGCAGATTGCTCAACATTTATTCATCGCGCCGGGGCATTTAACTAATACCCTTACCAAAGAAACCGGCCGCCATCCCTGTTATTATTACGACCTGAAGATCATTGAGGTCGCCAATAAATTATTGCTTACAACTTCCTTATCTGGCTCCGAAATAGCCAGGCGCCTCACTTTCGACCCGTCTAATTTCGTCAAATTCTATAAAAGCATTACGGGCATTACACCTGCTATCTTTCGAGAGAAAAAAGCTTTGCCACCTGTATTGCCTATCGAGCAGAAAAAATATACCCGATAGCTCAGATTCTGTGACTGTCACCATACCTGTTTGCAAACCGTAAATGAATTTTGTGTCATCTTTTAACCCAAATACAAAAAATGGCAAACAGAATTGCATTAATAACAGGAGGCAGCAGGGGGCTCGGTAAAAACGCAGCCCTGGCATTAGCTCAAAAAAATATAGATGTTGTACTAACCTATAATAGTCAGCAGGCAGAGGCAGACCAGGTTGTAAAGGAAATTGAAGCATCGGGGGCCCGGGCGGTTGCTTTTCAACTGAATGTTGCAGACAGCGGTAGCTTCGATAGTTTCATAGAAAACCTGAAAAATAGCTTAGCATCAAAATGGCAAGGAGAAAACCTGGATATTTTAATCAACAATGCAGGCATTGGCATTCATAAGCCCTTTGCGGAAACCACAGAGGAAGATTTTGACACTTTAGTAAATATCCAGTTTAAAGGGCCTTTTTTTCTAACCCAAAAAATGCTCCCACTGTTAAAAGATGGAGGAAGCATTATTAATATATCCAGCGGCCTGGCCAGGTTTGCTACTCCCGGCTATTCGGCCTACGCCGCAATGAAAGGCGCCATGGAAACGTTGACCCGCTACCAGGCAAAAGAATTGGGCGCCCGTGGTATCCGTGTAAACATAGTAGCGCCCGGTGCTATAGAAACAGATTTCGGAGGAGGCGTTGTAAGAGACAACCAGCAACTTAACTCTTTTATTGCTTCTCAAACGGCTTTAGGCAGGGTGGGCTTGCCCGATGATATTGGCGGCCTTATTGCATCACTTTGTATGCCCGAAATGAGCTGGGTAACTGCACAAAGAATTGAAGCATCCGGCGGTATGTTTTTATAGAGCTGTGCGCCTGTGGTTTACTATATTTTGCAAAGCTCATTTACAAGCATCCATACCTATACTATTGGTAATAACGCGTGAGGACACGCGCTATTACTTAATACCCGGCGGCGGTATATTTTATAGAACTATCCGGTTGAGTTTTATGTGTTTTTGTAAGACTCATGGCAATCGGATGTATACACTTTATATAGACAGTGGCGCGTGTTCCCACGCGCTACCAGCTATATATCCAATTCCATCCACAGGAATGTTGCAGGTTTTATATCTTTACGGCCGCAATAAATGCTCGTACTCCAACAATGCCTACTCATATTTTTCCAAAATCGCAGCGTCTCAAAAGCCGGAAAAAGCTGCAACAGGTTTTTGCTGAAGGAAAAAGTGTACGCACCAAAGATCTTCGATTAGTGTACCTGGCAGAAAAAAATGAGACAGCTGATGTTAAATGTGGCGTAGGTTTAACAACAAGAAATTTTAAGCAAGCTGTTGATCGTAACCGCATCAAAAGATTACTAAGAGAAGCCTACCGGTTGCACCAGCACGGTTTGAAGAACTATGTACAGGATCACCCGGTTGATCTATCATTGTTTTTGCTTTACACCGGAAGAGAATTGCCCCTATACAAGGATATTTATGAAAATGTTGGAGTAGTTTTACAAAAATTACAGAAAGCCTTACATGCGGCAGTTCCTGAAAATACTTAGCTGGCCTTTTATCGGTCTTATCAAAATATACCAGTGGGTTATTTCGCCCTGGCTGGGACCCAAATGCAGGTACACACCTACCTGCTCGCATTATTCTTTACAGGCATTTAAAAAATATGGCATTTTTAAAGGGTTTTGGCTGTCTGTAAAAAGAATTTCCCGGTGTCATCCCTGGGGAGGAAGTGGCTACGACCCGGTTCCTTAAATGTTTAAAGTTTAGAAATTCAGGATTCAAATTAGTTACAATCCTAAACTTTAAACCTCGAACCTTAAACCTTGAACCTTAAACGTTGAACCTTAAACTTTAAAAATGATTACCGGTATTGGATTAGATGTGATTGAAGTGGAGCGTGTTCAACAAAAAATAGAAAAAGAACAGGGTTTTAGAGAACTGGTTTTTGGGCAGGAAGAGATTGAATATTGTGAACCTAAAACGCATAAATATGAACACTATGCGGCGCGCTTTGCTGCTAAAGAAGCTTTATTTAAAGCACTAGGAACAGGCTGGACAAATGGTACTGCTTACAATGAGATTTTGATACTCGGCGACGAGGCAGGCAAGCCCGAAATTCATCTAAGAGGCGAAACCGCCCGGACACTCGAACAAATCGATCTTTCCAAAGTCAAAATATCCATCAGCCATCTTAAAAACATAGCGGCTGCTGTGGTTATTATTGAATCTTAAGAACTTCGGCGAAGGTGGACATAGTACAATGATATATGTCGATTATGAGCTGAATAACCGGAAGTGCTTTAAGTTTCAGGTAAATAAATGCCAAGCACACCAGCGCTCCTTACAGGATTGACCGCTGGTGTAACTCAATACTACTTAACCCCGCCTGCTGCAGTCGGGCAGACGCGAGGGAAGACGCCAAGAATTTTAAAAGGATTAATGAATTGTTGTGCAGAATGTTTCAAATCTTTTCCTTGCGCCGTTGCGCCCTGGCAGTTTAAATAGCATGCCCTAGTTAGTCTGCTTATTACCGTTATTATTATTTTCCCTTCTTCTTTGAGGATTTTGTTGCTGGGGCTTATTGCCGGCATTACGTTGCGGCTGCTGGTTGTGGGGTCTGTTATTACCCCTGTTTTGCCCTTGTTTTTGTTGCTGCCCAACCGCCTGGTTGGCGGCTACCGCCTGGTTACCTTGCGGTGGCCCAGTTCTGCGTTGCTGTTTACGTTTCTTATCCGCTCTTTCCAGGCTACGTAATGAAATTTGTCCAACCACATCCACGAATGCAGGTTCCACTTCTTTGGGTTTGGTGGATACTACTTCAACAGCCTCCAGCTCTTCAGGTACAATGTTCTGGCGGTTTAAAGATTTGATCTTTCTAACCCTTTCTATAGTTAACGGATATTGCTTATTGCTGTCGGGTAACGAATACCACATCAGGTTTTTAAAAATATCCTTTTTGATCAGGTAAGCTCTTCCTTTTGCTACTTCCAACTGGTCGCAGTCATTCGGAAAGCCTTGTAAAGCATCGAGGTAAGTATCCAGCTCGTAGTTCAGGCAGCATTTTAAACGCCCGCACTGGCCGCTTAATTTTGTTTGGTTGATGGAAAGATTCTGATAACGAGCTATTGAAGTGTTTACCGATTTGAATTCAGTAAGCCATGTTGCGCAGCACAATTCGCGGCCACAGCTTCCTATGCCTCCCACCTTGCCAGCTTCCTGCCGGGCACCAATCTGGCGCATTTCTACTTTTACTTTAAACTCTGTAGCGTACACTTTAATCAGCTCTCTAAAGTCTACGCGTCCGTCGGCTATATAGTAAAAAGTTGCCTTTCTGCCATCCGCCTGCATTTCTACCTGGCTTATTTTCATATCCAGTTTTAGCTGGCGCGCTATCGCCCGGCTCCTGATCACCGCTTCAGGCTCTCTCTGTTTATTAATACCTCTCTGTTCAAGGTCTCTCTCCGTAGCTGTTCTCAACACTTTTTTCATGTCGGGATTGCCTTCTTTTACCCCATATTTCTTCATTTGCAGGCGAACAATTTCACCTGTCAAAGATATCTCACCCACATCAACTCCACTCACTCCTTCCACTGTAACCAGGTCGCCTTTTTCAAAAAAATGAACCGTCGTATTCCTGAAAAAATCCTTTCTGGTTCCTTTATTAAAGCTCACCTCCACCACGTTGCAATGACTGTCCATATCTGCAATTGGCAGATTACGTAGCCAGTCGTACGTATTCATACGATTGCAGCCACCCGTGCTACAGCCCCCGTTGCTTTTGCAACCACCCGGCTTGCTGCCATTAGCAGTACCACAACTTGTACAACCCATTGTTTGTAAATTATAATAAACGGAAAAGTGCAGGCAGAAATATGGCGTACAACAAAATACATTCAGGAAACTAGCCCTGTGTATTGAAAAATAAAAAACTGTAAATCAGTTTATTATAAAAATCTTACCTAAAAGTAAGATAAAATGCACCCACGTTTCTTCTCCCTCTACACCATTCGCTTTCCTCTAAAAAAAATTATTTAACTCCTCAAACCCTACTACCTCAATCATTCAAAAGTACAACATTGTCCTGAATGATATGATATATTTTAATGGTGAGCGCCATGAAGAGCATCTTACCATTAGCATTTCTTTCTATATAATAAGCGGCATGATCCAGCTCCTCTATGATCGCCTGCTGCTGCTCGATGCTCGTGATCCTGTTCAGCCGCAGCGCAAAATCCCGCTCTTTGTCCGGATACTGCTGAGCCAGGTCCGGCATCACCTGCAACCTTAAAGCCAGCTGCAACAAGTGATTAAAATACCGTAAAAATTGTTTCTGTCCTTCGCGGCCTACCTGCCCGATTTCGTCTACCCATTTCGACTGTGCCACCGGCCCGGTTTTCATAATACTGTTGAGCCAGTCACGCAATAAATTTTGCCAATCTTCATCAGAGTGCTGCATAATTTGCAGGGCTTCCCTGTAATTGCCTTCACTGATCGCAGCTACACGTGCCGCTGTAATTTCATCTGCCTTATTACGACTCACCAGGGCTTCTTTTATTTCTGCATCTCCGGGCAAGGGTACTTTTATAAGCTGGCAACGACTCAGGATCGTTTGTAAAATCTGTCCTTCGTTTTCAGCTATCAGTAAAAACACGGTCTTTTCAGGAGGCTCTTCAATCAGTTTCAACAATTTGTTCCCTTCATTTCCCAGGTACTCGGGTAGCCACATTACCAATACCTTGTAACCGCCCTCGAAACTTTTGAGGTTCAGCTTCCTGATAATATCATTGCACTCGTTGGCGGTGATATTTCCCTGCTTATTTTCGGCACCTATAAATTGTAGCCAGTCATATACATTTCCGTAGGGATAACTTTTAACGAATTCGCGCCATTCGGTAATATAGTCGGCACTTATGGGAGGGGTTCCGGCTTTTTTTGTCACAACCGGGTAGCTGAAATGAATATCAGGGTGTGCCAATTCTGCCGCCCTCAGGCAGGACGGACAAACACCGCAGGCATCAGTCAATGCTTCCAGCTGAGCAGCAGGCAGGTCATCACCAAACAGCGACGGCCCCGGGTTTTTAGGCGCGCCGTTAGCCTTTTCGCAAACAATATATTGTGCAAACGCCAGCGCCAAAGGCAAACCTCCCGCTCCTTCTTTTCCTAACAGCAGCATCGCATGAGCCAGGCGATTTTCCCTCATCAATTCGGGCAACTCATTCTTCAGGTGCTCCTGTCCGATAACATCTTTAAACTGCATGAGTGCAAAATAAGGTTAATTGACAAATTGAAGAAATCAGGTCCGGATGTATAAAGAACCGTGCTCTCCCAATAATGCATTTGATTACAGATGAACAAAAAACCTTGAAATTTGTAATACGAAGTATCTATTTTATGAAGATCGAACAAATTTACACCGGATGTTTGGCGCAGGGCGCTTATTATATTGTTTCCGGAAATGAGGCGGCTATTATTGACCCTTTACGGGAAGTAGCGCCTTATATCAGTCGCGCTAAAAAGGACGGCGTAACCATCAAGTATATTTTTGAAACGCATTTTCATGCTGATTTTGTGAGCGGGCATGTAGACCTGGCCGCTAAAACCGGAGCTCAAATCGTTTTTGGTCCTACTGATGCTGCTATTGGCTATGATGCCTTGATTGCTGAAGACGGACAAATATTTGAGATTGGTACTATTAAAATAAAGCTGATACATACACCAGGACACACACTGGAAAGCAGTTGCTATTTATTACTGGATGAAAATGGTACAGAAAAAGCCCTTTTTACCGGCGATACCTTGTTTATTGGAGATGTAGGCAGGCCAGACCTTGCACAAAAAGTATCAGCTGATTTGACCAAGGAAAAGCTGGCGGGGATGCTTTTCGAATCGCTTCGCAATAAAATAGCACCTTTGCCAGACGACGTGATTGTTTATCCCGCCCACGGAGCCGGTAGTGCCTGCGGTAAAAATATGAGTAAAGAAACCAGCGATACCCTGGGACGCCAAAAGAAAACGAACTACGCCCTGAATATGGCCTTAAGCCAAAAAGATTTTGTGGAACAGGTTACCGATGGCCTGACACCCCCGCCTCAATATTTCCCGCAAAATGTGCAAATGAATATTGAGGGGTACGATAATATTACTGAAGTGATCGAGCGGGGCACCCAGGCGCTTGCTCCAGACGCTTTTGAAGAAGCAGCCAACCATACAGGTGCTGTGGTTTTAGACACCCGGAAAGCTGATGATTTTTCGAAAGCATTTGTACCCAATTCTATCAATATAGGCATTGACGGCAGTTTTGCGGTTTGGGTAGGCACTTTAATACCCGATGTAAAGCAGGAATTATTGATCATTGCCGATGAAGGACGCGAGGAAGAGGTGGTAACCCGCCTGGCCCGTGTAGGCTATGACTACAGTATCGGTTATTTAAAGGGAGGGATTGAAGCATGGAAAGCAGCAGGTAAACAGCTGGACCATATAGAAAATATTTCAGCCGCAGCACTCTCGTCTATGAAGGATGCTAATATTATTGATGTAAGAAAAGAAACCGAATTTGAGCAGGAGCATATTCAAAACGCTCAGAACGTACCATTGGATTATATTAATGATCATCTTTCGGTAATCAACCGGGATAAAACCCAGTACATTCACTGTGCAGCAGGCTACCGCTCAATGGCTTTTGCCTCCATTTTAAAGGCACGTGGTTTTGATAATGTAGTAAATGTAACCGGCGGCTTTAAATCGATAAAAGAAAGTGCGCAGTTTGATATAGTGAAAGGAGACATTAGTGAAACGGCGCATTAAGACTGCTTGCGCTCCATGTAGTCCATCATGTGTTCCAACTCAATAATGGGCTTCCCTTCTACATCTTTATTATACCAGTAAATCCATGCGATCACTTCATCTCCGGCTTCGGTAGTAGTAGCTACCAGTTCCCTTTTGTAGTAAATATCCTCGCCATCATCCGGGTAGAGACCCTCATAGTCATCCAGTTGTGCCAGAATGAAAGATAACTCCTTAGGATTACGGATTTCGTATAACTCTCCTCTAATAATACGCCCCGTATCATTAGAAGTACCTACCGGGAAAGTTCCCATATCATAGATCGTTCCTTTTACGGAAGCGTTTCCCCTTAACTTAAAGTATTTGGAAATGTATTCATATGCCGGACTTTTAAATCCGCTGAGAAGCGATCCGTAAACAAAAAGAAAATGACTATGTGTTTGCATAAAGTTTCGTTTGAAATGAACTGCTGTACCGGATCAATTTTTATCATCTATCAAAAAAACATATACTTCTTTCGGCCCGTGTACTCCAACAACCAGGGTTTTTTCAATATCAGCGGTACGGCTCGGGCCTGTTGCAAAAGTAATCAGCGAGGGTAGTGATGCACCGTATTTTTCCTTAACCCCTTCGAGGGCTTCTTTTATATCATACACCAATTGGCTGGTATAGGCGATACAAATATGTACCGGGGCATACACGCTGGTATTGCGGCCACTTTGCTCGGCCGCGCTCATTACAATACTACCGGTTCTCGCAACCAGGTACTCGCAACCGGTAACAGCTACATCGCAACCCGCCAGGCTGCTAAAATCATTTAAGAAGTTGAGCCCGCCCCTTAAAATGCCAGTGATATTGTTGTCAATACAATAAATAGCTTTCCAGCCTTTTTCTGTAGCAAGCTGGTTAAATTGCTGTACCAGCTCTTTTTCGTCGAAACAGAAAGCAAATTTGCCCTGCAACGCGGTAAAGCGTTCTGCAAATTCCACTTCAATATCCTGCTCTAATGGCGTAAATACAGACGACTGTCCCTCACTTTTTGGAAATGGGATAGGCGTTGGTTGTGCCAACGCCTCTCTTATTTTTTTTAAAATATTTCCCCTGGCAGACTGCACTTTATTCCTGGTTAGGTGAAGCCGTGTTTGTGTTATTGTAAGGAGGTAATGCGCTCACATCTGCGTCTCCGCTGGTAGTAGGTAATACTACATCTGCCAGGGCTTTTTTCTCTTCAAAAGGACGCTTTCCGATCAATCGCTCCAGGTCATCTTTAAACAACACTTCTTTTTCCAGCAATGCTTCTGCTATAATGCGCACTTCTTCTTTCTTTTCTTCAATCAGGGCTTTAGACCTCGCATAAGCATTATCAGATAACTTTTTCACTTCCTGGTCGATCAGCTTACCCGTTTCCTCACTATATGGTTTCTGGAAACTGCCTTCGCTTTGAGGATCGTAGAACGAAATATTACCAATTTGCTCATTCATACCATAAATACTAACCATTGCATAGGCTGTACGCGTTACCTGCTGTAAATCGCTTAATGCTCCTGTTGAAATTTTTCCGAAGAACACCTGCTCAGCCGCACGGCCTCCTAAAGTCATACACATGTCGTCTTCCAGCTCTTCTGTAAGCGTCAGGTATTTCTCTTTAGGCAGGTATTGTGCGAAACCTAAAGCAGCAGTACCGCGCGGTACAATGGTTACTTTTAAAAGCGGATGTGCATGTTCTAAAAACCAGCCGGTTACCGCATGGCCAGCTTCGTGATAAGCAATTACACGCTTCTCGTCTGGTAAAATAATTTTATTTTTCTTTTCCAAACCTCCAATGATACGATCGATGGCATCATTAAAGTCCTGCATCTCTACTTCAGTCTTCCCGTTTCTGGCGGCAATTAAGGCCGCTTCGTTACAAACATTCGCAATATCGGCACCCGCAAACCCTGGTGTTTGAGCTGCTAATTTATGTATATCCAGATTTTGTGAAGTTTTGATCTCTTTCAAATGCACTTTAAATATCGCTTCACGTCCTGCCAAATCCGGCTTATCAATAGATATCTGCCTGTCGAACCTGCCCGGCCTTAATAAAGCCGAGTCTAATACGTCTGGCCTGTTGGTAGCGGCTAATACAATAATACCCGAATCGGTTCCAAAGCCATCCATTTCTACCAGCATCTGGTTCAGGGTACTCTCCCGCTCATCGTTGCTCATCATAGCATTTTTACCACGGGCACGACCGATCGCATCAATCTCATCTATAAAAATTACACAAGGCGCTTTTTCACGGGCCTGCTTAAACAGGTCGCGTACACGGCTGGCACCCACCCCCACAAACATTTCCACGAAATCAGATCCACTCAGGCTGAAGAACGGCACCTGCGCTTCACCTGCCATGGCCTTGGCCAGCAAGGTTTTACCGGTACCCGGAGGGCCTACCAATAACGCACCTTTAGGAATTTTACCGCCAAGACTGGTGTATTTTTTAGGATTTCGGAGGAAATCCACAATTTCCATTACCTCCACTTTCGCCTCATCTAATCCTGCCACATCTGCAAACGTGATGTTCACCTTGGTTCCTTTATCAAATAAAGTAGCCTTTGATTTACCAATGCTGAATATGCCACCCGGACCGCCAGCGCCGCCGGCACCGCCACTCATTTTACGCATCAGCAATATCCAAACGCCCAGTAACAATACAAATGGTAGCAAATACCCTATTGCTTTACCTAAAAAGTCGTTGTCACTTTTAGTTTCTGATATAGGTTTTGCTACTCCCGGATGAGCTTTGAAGAAATCATCCATCTGGTCGATAAATTTATCACCGCTGGTAACCTCAAAATAAAACTGGGGATTTTCATCACCGGCCTTCACCATTGTTTTTTCGGCATTGGGATAAGTAGCCAAAGAATCTGGCTTGATCCATACGCGCACAATGTCTTTATTATTTACGATCGAATATCTGGCAACATGTCCCTTTAACACCATATTTTCGAATTGGGTGATGTTGATCTCCTGCCTTGATGATCCCAGAGGATTCAGGAACTGGAAGGCCAGCATGATCGCCAGTATAATGATGAAAGCCCAATAGCTACCGAATTTCGGTCCCTTTTTCGGCTCTCCCGGTGTGTTATTGTTATTATTATTTGAAAACGGGTTTCTCTTTTCCTGCTTCGCCATTTTTTCTGTTTGATGTATAAGGTAAAAACCTTGTAAATTGTTTATTAAGACTTTAAATAATTATTGATGCTCTTCCACAACAGCATCACTCCACATTTCTTCGAGATTATAAAATTTACGGGTTTCGGGCTGCATAATATGTATCACCACATCCACGAAATCTACCAGTACCCATTGCATACTTTGAAACCCTTCTTTATGGAAGACGTTCTCGCCGCAATTTTCCTTTACGCGCTCCTCTATATTATCCGCAATAGCTTTTACCTGCGGTTGGCTGGTAGCCTCGCATACGATAAAAAAATCAGCTACAGCTTCCGGAATTTTCCTTAAATCCAGTGAAACGATATTCTCTCCCTTCTTTTCCTGTATGGCGGCAATGATGGATTTGAATAATTTAGAATTTTTTGTAAGCTTTCCAGATAAATTTCTGCGTTTTGTTAGCGAAGCCAATGGTTCCAATAGAAGATGCGATTTTAATTATAAGAAGACATTTAGTACCGAAAAGTGAAACATTAGATGTGACGGCAATTTGCGGCTCATCACTTTATTTTATCCGTGTTTCAGGATTCCTTATTTAATTTGCTCAAAAATAGCGAATATTGGCACAACAATCAGCAGATAATTGCCCTTTTCCGCCTGTAATCGAACTTTTATCCATCGATAGCACCAATAATTATGCCCTAAGCCTGTTAAAGCAGTCCGACCTGACGGAGCGTCAGGAAACCCTGCAGCATGGATCGGCGGTTTTTGCGCATGAGCAGTATGCAGGTAAAGGTCAGCGGGGCAAAACTTGGCAGTCCCACAAAGGCGAAAACGTTCATTTGAGCGTGGTACTAAATCCTGAAAAAATAGGTTTACATCAGCAATTTTCATTGGTTGCATGTGTGGCATTAGCCGTAAGAACTGTTTTTGAACGATATGCAAAAAGCGATATTGCTATTAAATGGCCCAATGATATTTATTTCAGTAACCGCAAAGCATGTGGTATTTTAATTGAAAATATAATCAGCGGCAGGGACTGGAAATGGGCAGTGGCAGGCATTGGAATGAATATTAACCAGGTTGATTTCTCTGAGGTGACAGATCGACAACCTGTATCGCTGAGGCAGATCACCGGAAAAAGCTTTGATTGCCTCCCGATAGCCTGCGAGTTGAGAGATGAAGTATTGCAGCGATACGATCAGGCAGATATGACCCAACTGATGACTGAATACAACCGTTTCCTGTATAAAAAAGACGAAACAGTATTTTTTGAAAAGGAAGGCAACAGGTTTGCAGGTGTAGTAAAAGGAGTGTTACCTGATGGCAAGCTCCAGGTTCAGGTTGATACTGCGATGCTATCTTTTGACTTTGGAGAAGTACAGTGGCTGATACATTAAATACATTTAAATTTACATTCCAAACACGAGCTATGAAAAGATCGGCCATCGCTGCTTTACTACTTACTTCGGTTCTCACTTTAAACGCACAAAAATATAAAGTCAATATACAAGCGGGCGTTAACACAACGTTTATCTCCAAATTTGACAATACCAATGTGTACGCAGAGAACTTTTCAATACCAGGGTATTATCAACTTAATACAGCCGGCCAAATAAGAAGTATGTCTGCGCGCGAGACTCGTATTCAAAAACGGCCGGGATTTTTTGCAGATATTGCGGTAGAAAAAATGCTGCAAAACAATTGGAGCCTCAGCCTGTCGCTTGGGGTAAATCAGGTTTATTATACTTACAACGGAGTTATTGGCATTCCTGAATATTCAGGCACACCAGGTGCAGGAGACCAGGTTAGGCTTATTGATTTAAAAAGTATTGAACCCGATTATGGTGATACAAAAATGCTATATCTCACATCCCGCGCATTTAACGTTTCAAAAAAGTGGAGCAGGTTTACCGTAACAGCAGGCCCACAGCTTAATTATCTTTTGAGTAAAAAATACACGAATACTATACTGCTCAATACAGACCCATCGAAAGAGGGATATGAAGACGGCATTTTTGAGGCCAGGGGTGACGCGAACAAATTACTGATCGGTGCAACGCTTTCAGCAAAATATCATATAACGCACCGCCTGTACATAGTGGCAGGAGGACAAAAATGGTTCAGTTCACTTTACGAAAAACAAAACACATCAGACGATGTTCGTCGGAAAAGCCGGCCGATCCAGGCAGAGCTGGGTATTGGCTATAATATCACCGGGTTTTAGTTAAGAAGACGCTGTAGTAGCAGCGGTTGTTGCTGCAATAGCCGCCGCCGACGCCGCTATAGCTGCAGCATTTGCCTGGTCCTGCGCTGCAGCACCGGTATTGGCATTTGCAATGCTGATAAAGCTATATCCCCAACCTTTCAATTCATTTTTCCAGCGAAAAGAGCCATCTTTTGCGCTCAGGCAAAGCAATATGCCTGATACACCGATATAAAGCTTATCGTCTTCCAGAAAGATTTGTCCAACTGCATAGCTCATTGAGGTTTTAATGTACTCCTTCAACTTCACCTCCCATGCTATTTCACCTGTTTTCTTATCAATAGCAGCTACCCTGCCATTGCTCAAAATAAACAACTTGTTATCTGTTCTCATATTTTTAAAGTTATGCAATTGGCAATTAAAGGCCTTATTTAGAGAGCTTTTTCAGTAGCAGCTCCGGTTCGTTTGTAGTAATAAAATCGATACCCTGTGCCAGGAAATCATCCATTATCTTTTCATCATTTACTGTCCATGCGTTTGTTTTTACCCCCAAAGTTTTGGCATTTTTGATCCAGTTTTTATCTTTCTGAAAAACACTGTAATGATAATCCGCATCCAGCTTATCGGTCTTTAGTTTTTCAGCAGATGCATCCCCGTTTAAATATTGCACAGGAGCATTTGGCTCCAGCTCCCGTACTTTTTTACATACGTCGTAATCAAACGCAATGTAAACCGTTTGTGCCTGTCCTTTAAAACTTCGAACCATTTCCACTACTTTGGTTGCCAGGCGTAGCGATCGATCCTTGCTAACTTTCGATGTTTTTATTTCAGCCACCATTATGGTTTTCTTTTGCCCGTACCCCTCCTTTAAATAAGCTTCAAGCGTAGGAATTTTCTCTCCGTTCGGTAAGGTTTTGGACAATAGCTGCTGGTAGGTATTGGTTTCTATTTCCATGCCCAGAAACTTATCATCATGATTTACCACCAACACTTCGTCGCTGGTCATGTGTATATCGAACTCGGTACCACCACAACCCATAGCTATGGCCGCTTTCAGCGAGGCAATAGAATTCTCGGGAGCACCGGTATTCTTGAAAGCACCGCGGTGCGCAATAACTTTATTCATAAAGGGAATTGATGTGGTTACTGCAGCCTTCTGTGTAGAACAACCGCTAACAAAAACCGCCACCAGGATGGCCAGGTATATATGCTTCATACAGCGAAATTATATTTTGAAAAGATCGAACCAGTCAGCAAGATAATTCTTTATAATTTGATAATGCACTTTTTGGTACTGATTGGCTAGTCATGGATACTGTTACTTGAAATGATGAATCGACCTTCAATAGTTTCATCATTTTCTGCAGCCCTTGCTTCGCATTCGAGCCCGCACTTATAGTACCCTACTTTAAAGGTTTGCCAGAGATAGACAGCAATAAAGCGAAGAAAGCCCAGCCGTTTGTATTGTTCAATATGCTTTAATTCATGACGTAGCCATCTTTGGTTATTAAGGAAGGTCCCTTTTGTGACGCCATATAAATGAATACGGCTTCCCAAAACGATCGCCACATTTTTGCTGCGCAACTTTCGGGCAGCCAGCTTCGCAATAAAGGAGTTTTCTTTTATGGTGAATGATTGCACTGGCATAAAACTAAGAAAAATTTACGTTTTGTATGGTCAGACCGTCCCGGTCTGACCATACAAAAACGGCCTCCGAATGGAGGCCGCTTCTTCTAATTTTCCTTCTTATCTATTAAGCTTCTTTAACTATTTCGATATTCGCGATCAGTTTAACATCTTCGCTTACTGCAATACCGCCTGCTTCTGTAACAGCGTTCCAGGTAAGACCAAACTCTTTACGATTGATTTTACCGGTAACTTCAAAACCACCAACGGTTTGTCCATACATACTCAGGCCAACGCCACCGTGCTCTACATTAAAAGTAACCGATTTGGTAACTCCTTTTAAAGTCAGATCACCCGTAAGCTTGTAATCATCGCCATCTTTTTCGATTGCTGTAGAAACAAATGTCAGTTTAGGGTAGGTTTCTGCTTCAAAAAAATCAGCCCCTTTCAAGTGTGCATCTCTTTGTTCAACACCGGTATCAATGCTGTCCACATCTGCGCTGAATGTAATTTTAGCATCAGAAAAATCATCCTTCTCTGCTACCACTGTTCCTTCAAAATTTTTGAATTTCCCCGAAACCGTTGAAATTACCAGGTGTTTTACTTTGAAACCTACTTCTGAGTGCATTGCATCTATTGTCCAAGTTGCCATAAAATTTATTTTTTTGTGATTTAGAACACAAAGCTACATTTCATTGTTGCAACAGCAATTAATGTAGGTTAAGAAAATCCCGCAATCTGATAAAACAACGTTAAAGCTAACCCAGGGCATTGTTTAAATAATTATTGAGTGGCAGCAGGATCTCAAAGGCTCCGGTAACTTTTGTCAGCAGGGCTTTGCTGGTCAGGTCCGCATCAGCAATATTTGTAAGTGCTACAAAACTTTTATGCTTCAGGTATTCGGCAGCGGGATTATCGGTCTCGTATCCTTTGGGTACACGCGATAGCACCTGCCCCTCTTCTACCGACAGGCTGCCATAGGTTGTTTTAAATTTTTTGGATAGAATGATCTTTTCAAAATCGGCAAGGTTATAATCTATCTCCTGCCTCACTTTTGCTAGCATATCCGCAGGCGGCTGCCACATACCCCCACCTGTAAAACTGGCGCCCGGCTCCAGGTGAAAATAGTAGCCGGGAGTCATCGATTTTTTTCCTTCGCTGTTAATAAAGGCACCGAAGTTGGTTTTATACGGCGTTTTATCTTTCGAAAAACGAATATCCCTGTTAATGCGAAACATACAGTCTTTCGCGGCCAGGTGTGAAATTGATGGATCTGTTTTCGAAAACTTTTGAATTATCGTATCAATAAACGCAGCAAAGTCCTGGCGAGCCTTTTCATAATTTTTGCGGTTGTCATCGAACCAGGATTTATTATTATTAAGCTTTAAGTCTTTTAAAAACTGTAGGGTAGATGATTGTAACATAGTCGAATTGTTTCGGCTAAATTAATCAGAATAGCAGAAAACAGCTACCTCGCTCCTACCCTTTTATTTTTTGAAATACATAGATACCATATCCCGCAGCAGTAAATAACAGGAAATAAAGGGTTGAATAAATGATAAGAGTATCTGTTGCAAGATCTCCATCCCTTGAATAAAGCATACTGTAGCTGTAGGGACTGAAATAAATGTATCGCCATTTTAAAGCCGTAAGCGTCATT
>JAESFO010000602.1_pt1 | contig 20888 bp, 16 predicted proteins | sample 9269421 | NCBI WGS metagenome assembly JAESFO01 (sample SAMN14502839, study PRJNA617101) | algae metagenome | isolation source: Nostoc desertorum CM1-VF14 and co-occurring heterotrophs from rocky... | place: USA: Clark Mountains, San Bernardino, California | collected 2000-06-05 | reverse complement strand
GAAAATGCTTCCTGAAATGCCTGAGCCTATTTTATTAACCCAGATTTTTGCCAAGCTTACTTCTCTAGGACGTATTCATACGGTTTCTACAGGCGTTGAACCCTCGTAAATTGGCAGAGGTATTGAACCTTAGTAACCATTTTTTGATAGAGTGATGCTTTGTCGAACGCTCTCATCTCCATGTCGTCCCAGGTATTGCTCCCTAAAGCGCTCCAGAAAGACCTACCCCTCACCGCTCTTGCGCCCATGCAGGATGTGACAAACCTCTGGTTTATGAAGGTCATTGCCCACTACGGCAGTCCTGATTACTTTTTCACCGAGTATTTCCGCGTGAATGATACTTCACGGCTCAATCGTAGCATTCTGGCAGCAATTACTGAAAACGACACGGGTCGCCCTGTTTTTGCTCAAATGATTGGCGAAAGCATTCCAGACTTAGTAAGAACAGCAAAGGAACTCTGCAACTATAATATCGCTGGAGTTGACTTGAACATGGGTTGTCCAGCACCTAGAATCTATCGCAAAAATGTTGGGGGTGGATTGCTACTCTCACCAGAAAAAGTGAATCGGATTTTGGGAGAACTACGGCAGGCGGTCAACAATCAACCTTTGACTGTCAAGATGCGCGTAGGCTTTGAAAATACAGATAATTTTTACGAAATTTTAGATATCATCAATCGCCACAGCATTGATTTGCTGAGTTTGCATGGTCGCACGGTGAAAGATATGTACCACGGGGCAGTGAAATATGATTTGATCGCTGAAGCGGTGAAACGGGTTGATTGTCCAGTGCTTGCCAATGGCAATATCTACTCTGCGAAAACTGCTCTTGAAGTGCTTTCTCAAACCGGCGCGGCAGGTGTGATGGTGGGACGCTGGGCGATCGGGAATCCTTGGATTTTTGGTCAAATTCGGCAGGCTTTGCGGGGAGAGCCGATCGCGCCCGTTCCTTTAGTGGAGGTACGCAACTATGTTGATCGTTTATGGCAGACCCCAACCGCAACAAGTATGCCAGAGCGATCGCGTGTGGGCTACCTCAAAATGTTCCTCAACTACATTGCCTTGAGTGTTGACACTGAAGGTCATTTCCTGCGGCTGATGCGACAGACACAAACAGAACTAGAAATGTTTAACCTCTGCGATCGCTTTCTCCTTGTTGATCTGACGAAAACTTTAGCCTTAGCACCATATTCAGGTGTGTAACACGGATTTTGTGTCAGGAGTCAGAGGACAGGAGGTAAGAGATAGAAACTTATTCATTTAACTAATGTCGTTCATCAAAGTCAGGCTAAATGCCCAGTACTTCTTTGATTTGCTCTGCTAGTTTCAATGGACGGAAAGGCTTGGCAAAAATAGCGGCGACATCCAAATCAGTAAAACTCTCTCTATCTGATTGCTGGAATTTGGCTGTTAATAAAATTACTGGAATTTTTTTAGTGCTAGGGTTAGCTTTCAGTTGTTGCAGGGTGGCACGCCCATCCATATCAGGCATCATCATATCTAGTAAGATGACATCAAGTATAGAGTTGGCGGCTATATTCAACGCTTCCCGACCAGAACAAGCAGTCAACACGTTCCAACCAGCACCCATTTCTAATCCCAACTTTGCGATCGCCCGCACATCTTCTTCATCATCAACAATCAAGATATTTCTGTTCATACTGATACTTTTGCACGATGTACGTGTTGATTTGCTTGATCGCTCTTGAGATATTGATATTCTAAAGCCAGATCGGGGAAAATTAGGGGAGAACTAGGCAGTTAGAAGCCGTTTATTGCAAAGCTGGTAAAGGTAACAGTACATAAAAAGTGCTACCTTTACCCAAAATGCTCTCAACCCAGATTTTACCGTTATGTTGCTGGACAATATTTCGGCAAATAGCCAGTCCTAAACCTGTTCCTCCTTTGTTGCGGGAGTCGGATGCATCTACCTGCTGAAAACGCTCAAAAATTATTTGCAATTTATCTTCAGGAATTCCTCGCCCTTCATCTTGGATAGTAATCAAAAGGTATTTGGGTAATGAAGGCTGATTTTCTTCAGACTCAACGCTTCTGGATTCTGAGAGAGTAGCACTTATCCACACGGTATCGCCTGGTTCAGAAAACTTAATAGCGTTGCTCAGTAAGTTAATCAGGGTTTGTAGGAGGCGATCGGGGTCTGCCCAAAGTTCAACTTCTACAGGATTTATAATCAGTCTGACTTGTAATTTATCTGCCATTGCTTGCATTGCTTCCGTTGCCATAATTAGCAAGTCTGCGGTGTTGCACTTTGTCTTACGCGTGAAGATTTTGCCCGATTTCATCCGTTCTAAATCGAGAATATCGTTTACCAAACGAATTAGGCGTTCAGTATTAGTGGTAGCAATGCTTAAGACTTTTTGCCCCTGTTCGCTCAGAGTTCCCAGTTGCCCTGAACCCAATAAATCTAATGCTCCCATTGTGGAAGTTAAAGGTGTACGTAATTCATGACTAACTAAAGAGATAAATTCGTTTTCTAGACGTTTACGTTCGGTGATATCATTGGCAATTAATAAAGCACAGGGTACTCCACCTAAGTCAATCAATTCGAGAGATATCAGTATAGTTTTGAGTTCTCCAAACTTAGTAGAAAATTCAAATTCTAGATTGTATAGTGATCCAGTTTCCGGCAAAAGTTGAATTGTTTGAGCGTAAACGCCTAGCGGCTTGTCGTTAGACATAGCGATTGTGTTTTTACCCAAATTAAGTTCATTTGCGGTATCTCCAATTACTTCCTCTAGAGAATAGCCGCTCATCTTTAAGAAACTGGGATTAACATCAATAAAACGAGCTTCCGAAATTGTGGCGATCGCAATCGGATTGGGGCTAGAGCGAAAAACTTTAGCAAACTTCTCTTCTGCTTTGGTGCGTTCAGAAATTTCTTGCTGCAACCGCTCATTTTGAGCTTGGAGTTGTTGTTGCAGTTTCCAAATCGTCAAGTGATTTTCAATTCGTGCTAAAACCTCTTCTAGTTGAAAAGGCTTAGTGATATAATCTACCCCGCCAACTGCAAACGCTTTCACCTTATCCAGCACATCACCCAAAGCACTGATAAAAATTACCGGAATTTCGCGGGTGCGATCGCTTGCCTTCAGGTGTTGGCAGACTTCATAGCCATTCATCTCAGGCATATTCACATCCAACAAAATCAGGTCGGGCGGAACAGCATTTGCTCCCCGTAACCCCGTAGAACCTTTAGTTACACTCCGAACTTTATATCCCTGTTCTGTCAGCATGGCAGATAGGAGGTTCAGATTTTCTGGTGTATCATCAATCACCAATATATCTGCTTTAGGCAAGTTGAGCGGTTCATTAGGCATGGCAATATCGACTTTAGCCAGAATAGCTACTAATTATTCTTAGAGATTTTAACCTTAGTTCAGTGTCTTAATAACCAGTTACAAAAAAATATCAATTACCCATTTATCTCCCCTAGTTCTCCCCGATTAATTTCTAATCTTACAAACATTAAATCAAGTTTGTGGCTCACACTTCCCAAATTACACAATAAGGAGTAACTTATATGCAAAGTTCAGCTATACGTAAACCAATCATTATTCCACCAGGAGAAGGTAATCAATTCTCAATTCTTGGCGGACAATTTACCATAAAAGCAACTGGTGAAGATACAAATCAAGCTTGGACAATTTATGAATTTACAGATACAGAAGGAAATGGGCCACCATTGCATACTCACCCTTGGGAAGAGGCATTTTATATTCTAGAAGGTGAACTAGACATCCAAATTGGTACAGAAACAATTTTGGCATCACCAGGATTTTTCGTTAACATTCCTCACAATGCACCACACGCCTTCAAAATTCGTTCTGCTAATGCTAAATTTCTGGTTTTAGTTTCACCTAAAGGCGCAAAAAACTTTTATGAAGAAATGGGTCAAGTAGCAGATAGTTCATCGCTAAACATGGAAAAAGTACAGCCTGTTTTGAACAAATATGGATTGCAGTTTCTCGCGTGAACCTTTCGTTTGGATGCAGGGCGCACAGGGGTGCGCCCCTAATAGGAATAACTATATATAAACACGCAGACTTCACGTTATAAATCGCTTTCGTCGGTAAATAAATCTATTTCTGCAAAAATCTTATGCACTCAATAACAAACAAGCAACTCTATTCGATGCCAAAAGCTGTCCGCCTTTTCGCTACTAGTGCCCTAAGTTTGGGACTCACCGCTAGCCTTGTTTTGTACCCAAGTGCGAGCCAAGCGGGTAAAAACGGTACTGGAGTGCCTGCCGAACTTCAGGGCGAATGGCGGTACGGTCGAATCTCGTCTATCCAATACCAAGACAGCTACACAGGGCAGTCAGCAGCCCCAAATGGTTCAAGCGATCAATTTCAACTCGCATCTAACGGTAACTACAAGCGAAATCGGCTGCTTCAAATCAACACCTATAACTGTGCATCCAACCTTTTTATAGAGGAAGAGGGCAAAGTTAAGATTGAGGCTCAACGTCTAACTTTCCAACCTAGCGACAGCACATCCAAAGGGCAAATCTGCAATAGCGGGCGCACCTACTCCAGCCGCAATACAGCAAAGCCTGAGACTTACGAGTGGTCGATTGAGACGAACGATTACGGGCAGCAAGTTCTGGTGCTTGCAACTCCCGATGGCAAGGGTCGATCTCATTACGGGCGACCTAACTAAGTAAGCTATTGGGCATAGAACCCTAATTACGCTTGGTTATGCTCCCCCTGTCTCCCCTAGTTCTCCCCGATTGTTTCCTAATCTACAAAATATCGAACTGAGGTTATTCCATGATTCACCATATTTCAATTGCTGTTAGAAACCCCAGCCATGTTGCTCAAGTTCTGGCGGAAATCTTAAAAGCACAAGCTGTTCCTTTTCCTCCTAACCCAGGAAGTCATATGGTTATACCTTTTGATGAATACGGTACAGCCATTGAACTCTATCCTTTAGGCTCTCAAATTGAACCTGGTGAAAATGATGAAGAATGCGTATTTATCCGTACTGCAATTACCTCTATTTATACAGATATTCATGCAGCTATTTCTGTGCCCATTAGCCAGAAAGAAATTGAACAAATCGGTGTCCGTGAAGGTTGGCGTGTAGTGCGCTGTAACCGCGATTCTTTCTTTGATGTGATTGAGTTTTGGGTGGAAAACAGATTAATGATTGAATTGCTAACACCAGAAATGGCATCTCAGTATTTGAAATTTGCCACTCAGCAAGAAAATCTGAAATATTTTTTGGCAGAACCAGCTTTAGCAACAAATTAATATTTAAGCGTGTAATATCATCTCCGCTTGATTGCCTATTAAACCCGAAGAACCCCACCCCGCCAAAGCTACGCTTTGTCTCCCCTCCCCGCAAGCGGGGAGGGGTTGGGGGTGGGGTGTAATGACTGTGGTTAACATAACTAATTATGCAGGCATAATATAATTTCTAGAGATTAGAACCTACAAATTACACGCTTCACTCTTTATTGGACATGATATTACGAATTATCTTCCGTTAGGTCGATAATTTCATCGAAGCAGAAGCTGCGGACTAAATTTGCCAACTTTTCTGCCAAAGCAGAATGATTTTGGGGAATTTGCTCAATTAGTTGGAAAATCCTTTCAGCATCCACTTCAACGGCTGCTTGATTAAGTTCTGTTAACCATTTGGTAGGCATAGCGGTAATTGCAGAGCGAAGATCCAAGATGGAAGATTGAATATTCTCTAAGAGGGTGTTTGTTGCATCTTCACTGCTTTCTTCTGCACAGATATAACGCACCTGCAAATATTCAGCTATTTTCTCAAAAATCACCTGCTCCCGGAATGGCTTGCGAACCAAATCGTCACAACCTGCGGCTAAGATACTTGCCTGTTGTTCTTCAAAAGCACTTGCGGTGAGGGCAATAATTACGGTGCGGTGATTTGTAGTTATATTTTTTTCCTTGGCTCTAATCTCTTTAGTTGCATCGTAGCCGTTTATTATAGGCATCCGCATATCCATCCAAATTAGATGAGGTTGCCAAGTTTGCCACATTGCGATCGCTTCTTGTCCATTATTGGCAGCCTTAATCTCAAAGCCAATGCTACCAAGAAGTTGCACAATTAAATCGCGGTTTTCTTTGCGGTCATCCACTACCAAAACCCGGTAAGATGGTTGGTCTGCTGCCAGCTTGATCACACGTCCTTTACTCAATTTTGGTGTAGCTTTTAAAGCTGCGGCTAAATTTACTTGGATGTCAAAGCTAAAAATAGATCCTTGTCTAAGGCTACTTGTCAAGTAAATATCGCCTCCCAGTAACCGCACAAATTGACGGCTGATAGTTAATCCTAGTCCAGTTCCTTCCTTGGTTTGGATACCACTTGTTGTCTGAACAAAAGGCTGAAATAAATTATTCATTTCTTCTGGTGCTATCCCTCGTCCAGTGTCTTCGACTTCAAAGTGAAGAGATGGGGAAGAGGCAGAGGGGCTGGGTGCGGGGGGCAGAGGGGAAAATTCTTCTCCCTTGCTCCCTGCTCCCTGCTCCCCGCTCCCTAAGCTCACTCGTAAGGTTATTCCCCCTGTTTGAGTAAACTTGACGGCGTTACCCAAAAGGTTAATCAGGACTTGGCGGAGCTTACCTTCATCTGTCTGGATGTAACGGGGGAGATTGGCAGCCATTTCAAATCTGAGAAATAATTGCTTTGCCTGTGCCCGCACTTGGAACATCTCTTGTAATGTTTGCAACAACAGATAAAGGTCGAAGTCTTCAGGATTGAAAGTGATTTGTCCAGCCTCAATTTTGGACATTTCCAAGACATCGTTAATTAGGTTGAGCAAGTGTTCTCCACTGCGGTTAATGGTGGCTAAAGATTCACGCTGATTTGATTTGAGGCTAGTATCTCGCTCCATTAATTGGGAAAAACCCAGGATGGCATTCAAAGGTGTGCGGAGTTCGTGACTCATGTTAGCCAAGAAAGCACTTTTGGCGCGGTTGGCAGTTTCGGCGGCTTCTTTGGCAATTCTCAGCGCTTCTTCTGCTTGATGTCTGGCTCGACCGATCGCAATTATTTCACCTATCAGCTTTAATAGATTCACATCCTCTTGACTCCAGGTTTTACACAAGTGAATCATCGCTGTACCGACAAATCCAACTACTTTGCCAGAGTGAAGCATGGGTACAGCAACTAAAGACTGAAACGACATTCTTTCAAATAGCTTTTTCTCTGCTGTATCAGGCGGCAGTTCTGCTACACAAGAGATTTGTATATGGTTGCCACGAAGGATCGGAGCATAAAAATAAGGAAAACTTTCAACAGGTGATCCTTTGGCAAGAGCAATCAATGGCTCGACACCTTCGCCACACCATTCATGAATGAGGTCGAATCGGCTTTGATCTTCGGATAATTCAAAGATACAGCTGTGTTCGGCACTAATAAACTGAGCGATCGCTTGAAGTGTAAAATTAATTGCTGTTTCTAAATTTTGGTCAATAAATTGCCGAGAAATACTACTGAGCAAACTTTCTGCTTGGGTACGACGTTGCAAGGCTGCTTCTGCTTGTTTGCGATCGCTAATATCACGAGCTACACCCACAATCTGGAAATTACCTTGGGCATCTTGTGTGCGGACTGCATTAGCAGTTAGCCAAACCCAGCCTTTAGTCCGATGTTTGGCGCGGTACTCAGTTCCCGAAATTCCCTCACCTGTTGCCAGGATAGTTTGGGCGGCTTCAAAACATATTGGCACATCATCGGGATGAGTAAACAATGCTAAGGAATGACCTTCCATTTCGCTGGGGGCAAATCCAGTAGTGTTCAATATATTAGGAGAAATATAGTTAAATACCCCATCAGCATTGATGACAAACAACATATCGTTGACCTTTTCAACGATAGTGCGAAACTTTAACTCACTTTGCTGTAGGGCTGCTTCTGCTTGTTTGCGTTCCAATTCGGCACCGGCACGGGCGGCAAAGATTTTGACAATCAGTTCCCGTCCAGGATCATGCTTCATTGGTTTGACATCTATCACTGCTAGATGTCCAATGATTTCGCCGGATGAACTGGTGAGAGGAACGCCAAAAAAACTCTCGGCATTCATCCTCACTAAATTTGCATCTTCGGGGAAAGCGGCTTGTACTGCTTGAGGGTAGTGACATATATTACCTTGCAAGGTGTGTTGGCAAGGTGTGCCCTGCAATTCATACTCCAAGTTATTGTTAATAGCCCCGCAACACCAAAAAGCTAAAGTGCGGACTCTAGTTTTTGGCTCATCATCAAACTCAGTAACTAGGGCATATTGAACTTGCAAGACTTCGGCAAGGTAACGAACGCAAGAATTGAAAAATTCATTGCCTGTTTTAGCAGCCGTACCCTCAACAATTAAGCGTAAAGCTTGTTCTTGCTGTTTGCGATCGCTAATATCTGTAAACACAGAATCCAAACAGGATTCTTCTGCGTTGAGACGGAGTGACAACAGTACCCAAACAAGCGAACCATCAAGCCGCCGCAGTGCTACTTCAAAATTACGAACTTCACCGTCCTTTTCTAACTCTGCTAACATCCGCGTGCGATCATCTGGATTGACATATAAATCAGTTGTGAAATACTTGCCAACTAATTCAGCAGCAGAGGTAAAACCTAATATTTCAGCACCACGTTGATTCGCATCGATAATCAATCCATCTTCTTGGCAGGTGCGGAAAATCCCCACTTGGGAATTTTCAAAGATGTTGCGGTATTTCATTTCACTACGACACAAAGCTTCTTCTGCTTGCTTGCGTTCTGTAATATCGCGTCCCACACCCGCGATCGCAATTCCATCACTGGGAGTATTGATTGTCGAAGTGTTAAAGTTGAACCATCGCCAGCTGCTGTCTTTGTGTCTTAATCGCACCTCAATATCAGTCAGCTTTTCTCCAGCCACACTCCTTTGTAAGGCTGACATACTAATTGTTGAATCTTTAGGATCGACGAACTCCATCATAGAATGGCCCTCCACTTCTGCCAGGCTGTATCCTAAAATTGGAGTTACATTAGGCGAATGATAGGTAAAGGTTCCGCTTGGGGTGAGGACAAATATCAGGTCATTGGCATTTTCGATGATAGTACGGAACTTTAATTCACTCTCCTGGAGAGCTTGTTGGGCGCGTTTGCGTTCTGTGGCATCAGTGCCGACTGAAAGAATTTCGATTAAGTTTCCTTGTTCATTTAATATGGGTTTATTTGCCCAGACTATCCAGACGCGATCGCCATTTTTGCATAAGTTTTCATTTTCATTAAATAAATAGTTTTCTGGGTGTTGACAAATATCAACCATTAATGTTTCTAAGTCGCGCCCAGAAGTTTCGGTTTCTGGGACAATTGTACCGACAACATTGTGTCCTATAATCTCTTGGGTATCGAAGCCAAAAAGCTTTTGACCGTAATCATTTAAATATATGATGTTACCGTTACTGTCCCAACGCAGAATAATGCAGTTGGCTGTTTGCACTAAATCGCGGTACTGTACTTCGCTTTGTCGTAATGCTTCCTCAGTGCGTTTGCGATCGCTAATATCCCGCAACATTGCCAAGATGTGTCGTTTGCCATTGTAAATGCAAGTCGTTCCTGTAACTTCCACATCGATCAAAGTGCCATCTTTGCAGACATCAACTGCTTGTCCATAAAATTGCCCACCAGCGCGCGTTGTCTCAAGAAACTCTTGCAAAACTGGATATGAGTCTGGGTGAATGTAGGCTGATGTCTCCAAAGCAATAAATTCATCGTAAGTGTAACCATGCATCTGACAAGCAGCAGGATTAACTGCGACCATTGCTACGGTTTCCATATCAGTAATAAATAGTGCATCATTGATGGCTTCAAAGATAGTACGGTATTGCAACTCACTTTGTCGTAGTGCTTCTTCTGCTCTTTGGCGTTGCGTGATATCGCGGAAACTCCACACTCTACCAATAATCTGTTCGCCGATGCGCTGAGGACAGGAGTAGCGCTCAAATACCCTGCCATCTTGCAGTTCTAACCAGTCGTAACTAACTAATTCCGGCTGTGAGTATAATTCTCGGACTCGTTGCAAAAAGCCATCAGGGTCTTTTAGTTGGTTTGCCAGATATGCTAGTCGCTGAGGATGATCTGGTTCCGTCAAAAGTTCTGTTGGAATTGACCACATTTCTAAGAACTTTTGGTTGTAACTAGTGATATTACTTAAGCTATCGACTACTAAGATACCGTCTTGAATCGATTCAAAGATAGCGCTTAAAAGAGATAAAGAGTTTTCTAAAGCAACTTGAGTTTGTTTGCGTTCGCTCAAATCCCGTCCTAAAACCACCAGAGCTTTGCGTCTACCATCCTGGTGAAATAGGGGAGCTTTAATCATATCTACACTGCTCACTGTCCCATCAGGTCGGGGTATAACTTCTTCTACCCGATGCACACATCCCAACTGCCAAGCTTGTTCATCTGTTTTGTCACAGTTGAGCAAAGCATCGTGATAAAAATTGCTAAATTCTGCTAGTTCTGAGTCTGTTTTACCTTGATAATCAACGCCTTCTATCTGTAAAAATTCCAGGTTAGCCTGGTTTGACAGCAACCATTTTCCTTCACCATCCTTCAAGCAGATAATATCGGGTGTAGCGTTAATTAATGTCTGCAAACGCTCCTCAATCTCTTGCAAAGATTCTTGAGTTTGTTTTGCCAGTGTAATATCTCGAATCACCAGTATTGCACATTGATCATCAGTCAGTCGGCTACAGTTCCCGGAAATTTGTAGTGTTAAAGTCTGCTCACACTGCTGGAACTGATAATTTGCTGTTTCGTACTCACCATTAAGTATCCGCACATCAGGATAGCAGGGTAAAGCAATTGGTTGTCCCGCTTGTGCTAATGGTAATAACTCAGTTAACTTTGCGCCGCAGGCAGTGTTATGGGGTTGATTCACCAAACGCTCAAAGCTAGGATTGCACCATTGAATGTGTCGATCTTCTCCTACCCAGACTACAGCATCAGCGATCGCACCTAATGTTACTTCCATTTTGGTGAGGGTAGTTTGCAATTGCTTCACCTGCTCCAATTGTTTAGCGCTCATCACCAACTTCTTAACTTCTCCCGGATAGATAGAACAACTTGGTATAGCGATTGTAACTTTAGTTGATTATTAGGATATTTAGCTACAGCACAAATACATATTAGCTTCAACTTTTACAGCAACAACACAGATATTAGCATCATAGATAAGTAGAGGGAAGAAATAACGAATGCCCACTCCTCAATACCCTAATTAAACTATGCTGAAAAATTTTTCCGTAATTGTAACTATCTCCCCTACTTCTACCCTATTTATCTCTAAATTCAAATCAGAAAAGCAGAGAACACAGCCCAAAACAAGCGCACAATCTCTGCCGTATCAATAAGTCAACAAGAACGGAAAACAAACCTATGCTACACCAAATTAAAGAACTGCTTCAAAACACCCAACTACAACAGCAAATCAAAGCAGCAGCTAACCAAGCAGAAGCTATCAAAGTGTTAGCGATCGCTAGTACAGAAAAAGGTTATAACTTCACAGTTGAAGCCATTTCTCAAATGCTGGCAGAACTCACTTTTGTGGATTCCAACGAACTGAGCGAAGAAGAATTACTCAGTGTTAGTGGCGGAGCGATGGCTGATAGTGCGCCTAAGCTATGTCATACAGTGGGCTGTGGTGGCGGACACTGCTCGGTGCAATGATGGCTGATAGTACGCCAATTAGAGGGCAGGGGTAGAAATAACTAATAGCTAGTTTTCAATCTTCCAATTAATCTGTGCTGAAAAATTTTCCGCAATTGTAACTATCTCCCCTACTTCTACCCTATTTATCTCTAAATTCAAATCAGAAAAGCAGAGAACACAGCCCAAAACAAGCGCACAATCTCTGCCGTATCAATAAGTCAACAAGAACGGAAAACAAACCTATGCTACACCAAATTAAAGAACTGCTTCAAAACACCCAACTACAACAGCAAATCAAAGCAGCAACTAACCAAGCAGAAGCTATCAAAGTGTTAGCGATCGCTAGTACAGAAAAAGGTTATAACTTCACAGTTGAAGCCATTTCTCTAATGCTGGCAGAACTCACTTTTGTGGATTCCAACGAACTGAGCGAAGAAGAATTACTCAGTGTTAGTGGTGGAATGATGGCTGACAGTGCGCCCAAGCTATGTCATACAGTTTCCTGTGGTGGCGGACATGCAGGCTGCTGCTAAGAAAGGTATGTAGCTTCTCTCTCTCTTTAGCATTGTAACCTCCAAGGTCAGGTTGTTTTTCTAAAACGACTTTTTAGAGCCAGCTTTTCCAATATTTTAATTTGGATAATTTCCATACTTGTTACTGAGGCTCAACGCAGAATAAGATGCTACATAACAAATTACCTTTTTGCTTTTACCAAAAGAAAGAGGAAACTTACTTAATAAGTATTACACCAACTTTAGGAGAACACAATTATGTTGTCACAAATTAAAAGCCTACTCCAAAATAACCAACTACGCGAGAATATGCAAGCCGCAGTTAGCCAAACAGAAGCCATCAAACTGTTGCTAATTGCCAGTGCAGAAAAAGGTTATACTTTCACAGCCGAAAGCGTAGCTCAAATGCTGACAGAACTAACCTTTGTGGACTCAAACGAACTGAGTGAAGAAGAATTACTCAGTGTTAGTGGCGGAGCAATTGCTAATAGTGCGCCTAAACTATGTCACACAGCCGGCTGTGGTGGCGGACACTGCTATCTTTCGTAATCCATACTTTTTGGTGAAATAATCCACCAAATTGCCAAGTTTGTGGTCTTTATCGGTTGGGGCTTGTACCCCAACTGATTCAATTAAGAATTAAAAATTATTTTAATTATGCTTACTTAATTAGTACTTAATTGAAAATTTATTTCAGGCGAACGCTATTGTTCTTAATGCCAACTATTAAAACGTAGACCAGAATTAATACTTCCCTTCTAATTTAACTCCATCATGAGGAATCCAGCTATGGTTCAACAAGTTGTTCGCTTATCCCAACAGAAAACATCAGACGATTTAAGAGCGATCGCTGCCAATGCTAGCTTTCTCTGGGAACGTCTTGATGAAAGCAGATTTGCAATTGATGTCGATCAAGTCAATGAACAAGAAATTAACCGTCGGCGCGATCGCTGGTGTCAAGTTGTAGCAGAAGGTAAATGGGACACTTTGCACAAACGCTTACAGTGGGAAGGACTAGACCTCGATACTGTTAGTCCTAGATTGGGAACTATCGAGTTGCTTGCCGATCAACCTTTGCCTGAGTGGGCAAGAACGTTGCAGCAAATCATCCAAACCGCTACAAAATTCGATTCTGCAACTGAAGTACTTCTACCAATCGATTCACAAAATCCTATTACCTTTGAGGATATCCTTTTGCCTGCTATCTTGGTAGCCAGACAGCAATTACTGACTCGCTGCAACGGTCAATTCACCCAAGAGTCTCTTCCATTATCGATTCTTTCCCAAGCTGCTTACAGTTCTCTAGAACGTAGTTTACTGCAACGATTAGCAGGACTTTGCACTAAGACATTAGATTTTGAATTTTCTCAAGTGCGTCCCTTTGGGCAAAACTTGCTCGGCTTACTGGGACTGGAGACACTAAACAATAACACTCACTACACCAAGTTCGTCAATCAACTCCTGGAAGATGGAATGCTAACGTTCTTCCAAAAATATCCAGTTCTCGGTCGCTTAGTGGCAACAGCCGTTAATTTTTGGGTTGAGTTCACTGCTGAATTTATCGAACGTTTAGTTGCAGATAGGACAGATATTCAGCGAACTTTTAATGAAGCGATCGCCCCACTTTCTCAAAATAAAGTTGCCAAAATTCAAGCCTCTATTTCCGACTCGCACAATCGCGGACGAACAGTAATTTTGCTCACCTTTGAGTCTGGACTTAAACTTGTTTATAAACCCAAAGATTTAGGATTAGAAGTTGTTTTTAACCAATTTTTGGATTGGTGCAATCAACACAGCGATCTCTTAGATTTTAAAGTCATTCAAGTGCTTGAGCGCAATGATTATGGATGGGTGGAAAATGTTGAACAGTTGCCTTGTGTTGATCAAGCAGCTGCGAAACGATTCTATCAGCGTTCTGGGATGCTGTTGTGTGTCCTTTATGCCCTCAGAGCCACAGATTGCCATTACGAAAACTTAATTGCTAATGGTGAACATCTGGTGCTGATTGACATGGAAACGCTGCTACACCATGAACCGAATCTCATTGAAGACTCACCGCTTACCCAAGATTTGGAAACAACCGCCACACGACAATTTTGGGATTCCGTACTCCGCACCGGGCTTTTACCGCGTTGGGACTTTAGTGGCGATCGCAGCGTCGCTTATGATATTAGCGGGTTAGGTAGCACAGATCCCCGACTATCTCGCCGCAAAGTGCCGCGCTGGCAAAATATTAATACAGATAATATGCACCTGTTACCTGAGTTGGTCACGGTGCCGATTGCGAAAAATGTGCCGTTTTTGGATGGAGTTGCTCTGTCTCCAAACGATTATCAACAACAAATCAACGATGGATTTGAGCAGATGTATCGCTTTCTGATGGCACACAAAGATTTCTTACTTTCACGCCAAAGTTTGCTGTCTGCTATGCAAAATCAGCAGGTGCGTTTTATCTTCCGCAACACCAGGATCTATGGCATCATCCTCCAAAAAACTTTGTCACCCGATTATCTCAAACATGGCGTAGATTACAGCATTCAACTCGATGTTCTCAGTCGTGCTTTTCTAGTTGCTCAGGAAAGACCAAACGCCTTTCTCGTTTTGAGCGCAGAATTACGAGCGATGGAACAATTGGATATTCCCTTCTTCACGGCTAGCGCTGTCATTGATGAACTCAGTTTAAACGGTTATCTAACTATTCCCAACTACTTCAAGCAATCCAGTTATCAAGACCTGCTCAACCAGTTACAATCTCTGGATGAAACCGACCTAGCTCGGCAAGTAGCGATTATTCAAGGCTCCTTCGATGCCAAGATCGCAACTACCTCCAGCCGCCAGGGTGGGCAATGGCAAGCCGAATCCTTACCGTTGCTAAGTTCAGAACAATTGATTGCCGAAGCCAAAGAAATCGCCACTCAACTTGAAACCAAAGCCATTTCTGACCCTGATGGAAGCGTTAACTGGATTGGCTTAGACTTTGTGCCTCGTGCCGAACGATATCAACTGCAAGTATTGAATAATTGTCTTTCTGACGGGCGCTCTGGAGTTGCCTTGTTTTTAGCTGCACTAAGTCAAGTAACTGGTGATTCCCGTTACCGTGATTTAGCATTTAGAACATTGCAATCTCTGCGTCGCCAAATCCACACCATTGATCCAGAAACTTGGCAACGCATGGCTCGTTTAATGGGCGTTGGTGGTGCAACAGGTTTAGGCTCAATGATCTATAGCCTGGTGAAGGTTAGCCAATTTTTGAAAGATGCAACGTTATTGCAAGACGCTCAAGTATTAGCCAATTTGATGACACCGGAACTAATTGCTGCGGATGAACATTTGGATATTATGAGTGGATCGGCTGGGGCAATTCTGGGGTTATTGTCCCTGCATCAAATCACAGGGGAAGCAGCCGTTTTAGAAAATGCGATCGCTTGTGGACAACATTTGCTCAACCGTCAAGTTAGCCACAATGGTGCGCCCAAAGCTTGGCATACTTTTTGGGACAAGCCTTTAACCGGCTTCTCTCATGGAGCCGCAGGCATCTCCTATGCATTACTTAGACTTTATGATGTTACCCTGGAGCGCAAATACTTAGAAGCAGGTTTAACAGGGATTGAGTATGAGCGTAGCGTCTTTTGCCAATCCACTGCCAACTGGCCTGACTTCCGCAGAATGGGACAATCAGGACAACCTGACTTTGCAAATAAGTGGTGTCACGGTTCAGCCGGCATTGGTTTGGGGCGTTTGGGCAGTTTGAGAATCGTGGAAACGCCGGAAATTCAACAAGAAATTGAAATCGCTCTCCAGACTACTCAGAACTTTGGCTTGCAGGCGATCGATCACTTGTGCTGTGGTAACTTCGGTAGAGCGGAAGTGCTATTAGTCGGGGCAAAAATCTGTTCTCGTCCTGATTGGCATCAAATTGCTCACCAGAATGCAACAAATGTTGTGGCTAGAGCCAAGCGAACTGGAGCTTATCAACTGTTCCCAAACTTACCCAATTCTGTATTTAATCCCGGCTTTTTACCCGGTATATCTGGAATTGGTTATCAATTGCTGCGTCTAGCTAACAATGACTTGCCTTCAATATTGTTGTGGGATTGAGCTTGTTATTCACATCCTGAGTGTCAAGTAATATTATGTCCACATAATTAGTTATGACTCCCACAGTCATTGCACCTCACCCCTTAATCCCCTCTGGGGATTAAGGGCAGACAAAGCGTAGCTTTGACGGGGTGGGGTTCTTCAAGTTTAATAAGTAATCAAATGAACATGATATTATAATACGCAAAATCGCTTTTGACCACACTCTATTACCTCACTAAACGTTAATAGGGTATGTTTACAGCTAAGGTTAATTCGTCATCCAAGGAACGCAAAGTTTTGCACTCCTTGGATGATTCAATTTAAATTACAGATTTAAATTGGTAGCTTTTTTTTAAAGAATTGCTTTAAGATAACAGACATTAAAACTACCACCCTGTTCTAATTTTATCTGATTTCTAATGCTTTTCCTTCCCTACAAAAAAGTTACGACAATTCAAATTGCAATCATGCTTTAGGCGAAAAACCTTTTTTTGTATAATCCCAGTAATCCGACTACACCAAGACCAAGTAATGCCGATGACTCAGGTACAGAAGTTGTTTGTGCTGTAAAGCCAGTTTCGTAAGAAATACTAGGTTGAGTAGCTGAAGTAACTGTGTAACTAGCCTCTATTTGTTGTAATCCTTCATCACCAATCGGAACCGAATAAGTACCATCTTGATCACCAGTTAACTTTTTGCCTAAATATTCTACTGTGACATCTTTCACGCATATCTGTTGTGCGTGGATGCCCTCCTTCTTTAGCTGGTGGAATCAAGGGAGCCAAGATTTCCCACTCCATATCAGCTAAATCTGTGGGGTAAGACTTTAGCGCCATACTGACTATCTATGTAAATACGCTGCATTTGAAGTATTTTATCGTTATCAGAACTCCTTTCTCTTGGCTTTTAGATTTACTTTATAAATAGCCTCTTACTAATGTTTATTTATACTTTATGATATTTATGCTTCTGTATAAGTACTGTAAATCTTGCCTACAGCGATCATCTCAGAAGAAACAAACTTTCGCCAAAATGTTTCGCATTCCCTGATAACTTACTAAAGTTTGTAGTTGAAAAAATACATTTAATATTTATTATTTTAACCTTAATCTCTATCTAAAGATAGTTATTCTCCAAATAAATAATTTCTAATTTATTCTGAATATCTAGGGAAACTTAAGAAAATATAAATATTTAAATTTTATCCCTGGCGGGGGGATTGTTCAGTCTTAAAAAAACTGGTTTTCTGATTACGTAATTAAGTATTAAGACCAAATACAACTTTCAGGAGAGTTAAATGCTGTTCAAAAAAATTCCCGGTCTGCTCATAGCGGCAGCTATTCTGCCATGCTTTATTCAACCAGCTTCCGCTCACGTTATTTGGTTTGAGAAAGAAAATGCTCAATACAATTTATTATTTGGGCATCCCGAAGAAGGCCCACAATTCTATGATGTGACAAAATTCACAGGATCAGAAGTTTACGATATAAACAAACAAACAATTCCTTTTAGCATTAATCAAACATCAGACCAGTTATATCTGACTGCTGATAAAGAAGTAGCCGCGATCACAGCATCATTGGATAATGGCTATGTTGCGGAAGTAGGTGATGATGCTTATTACGATATTACAGCCTCGGAAGTTGGGAACTACCAAAATGTTAGGCACTTGCTCAAGTACACTAAAGCTTTGTATAACTGGTCAGATGCCTTAGCACAATCCTTCGATCTACCCTTGGAAATCTTACCTTTACAAAACCCTTTTGCTGAGGATTTGTCAGGCAGTTTATTAGTTCAAATTCTGGCTCAAGGCAAACCAGTCAGCAATTCAGTTACTGTAGAATACCTTGGGCAAGAAGTAGCAAAAAATGCGGATGGCACTTTTTCTATTCCCATCGGTACACAAGGGCTAGTACAAGCAATTGAAGCCAGCTACTCAATATCAGCTGGAGGTATAACGACTTCTTACGAAACTGGCTTTACAGCACAAAAAACTTCTGTACCCGATCCATCAGCATTACTTGGTCTTAGCGTAGTTGGATTGCTGGGATTATACAGAAAAAGGTTTTTCGCCAAAGCTTAATTACGAATTAGTCTCAATGCGCTTGGGTTAAGCCAGAAAAATAAATTTGCGTAGGTTGGGGAACCACTGCGCCCTTGCGGTTCCCCAACTTGTTCGCTTTTAGCATTCCCGCAGGGTACCAAGTGGCGTTTGAGGAACAAAACCCAACATTCTCTAACATTTGTTGGGTAACATAAAGTTCAACCCAAGCGTATTGCACCAGCCTCTCTTTCCTTTGCTGCTTCAGTTTGGCGATGCCTGCGGCGGGTTACGCCTACGCTGGCGCTAGCAGTTTTCGATTAATTGCTTCCAGTAGCATGGTTTTCTGTAGCCCCAGGTATTGGTTAAGTTTCTCCCACAGTTGAGGTTACTTTTCGTCTTCGCTGTAATTTCTCTTATTCCCAGTGCTAAGGAGAATTTCTCCTTTTCAGTAGACACCCTGTACCTTTTTCCATAAGCGCACTTTTAGGTTGGCAGACCGCTAGTTCGCTACCTGTACAATAAAAACTGCGCTTTGTAGAACCAGCGCAGTTTTAACTAGTGGAATTTACATAAGGGACTATTAGGCTGTCGTCCCTGGCTTTACATATAGTAGATTCGGTATGTAATGGTATACAACTAAAGTTTTGGACTTTCCGGACAGTTGGCAAAAAATTTGAAAGTGGAACTAAATAATGGCTACGATAACAGCCCAATGCAATACCTTCAGCTGAATGCCTGACAACCATTGGTTGTCTGTCATTCGCCACTCTACGGCATATCATCACCACCCTGAATAACTTTACACAGGGGCAATTATGTGCGATCGCGTACCTGTCCACCTTCTTATGATCGCTCCCAAGAGTAAAGTGCGCTCAAGCGTTCCGTGAAGTACCGTAGACTACATTTAAGATAGGTTGGCGGGTTTTCAAATCAAATTTATAGCCCCGCGGTAAGATATGAAGCTTTGCCCCACGAATTGCTAAAACCTCATCTTTCCGACTAAATCAACATCGGCAAGCCAGATGAGTCGGCTTTGAGCCAATGCCGTTTCTTCCACAATTGGGGGACACCACTCCACGCCGTAAAGCCAATTGTTTTTAAGGCAAAAAAAACCTTGAATAATACGACGTGTCGATTGGAAACTAAAATCAACTTCAACTATGTCGCCTAATTGAAAAACCGAAGTAGGAACAGCAGCATTTTTGAATACATTTGTTGGATGAAATTCTTTAGAAGGCAAGTAAAGAATTTTACCGCGACAAACAATTGCATAAACCCACTCCTGCCCTTCCCAGTAAACACCACAGCAGTAACCTGACAAATTGGAGGTTGGCAGGAAAACTTTTTCTCGCATCTGAACTGCTAATGGAGGCATAGCTTGACCCCACGGAGGAGAAATATGCCAGCAAGATTCCAAAAGTGTAATTTGGTTAATCATAATGCTTTACGGCTCTAATCTTAGACACTTCGGATTTACTGATTGCGCCAACGATCAGTAAATAAATTAAGTGTTTCCGCTAGAATCTGGTATTTATGTAATCATTTCTATCCAATGGTTTGAAGCTTTGTAAACAATCACTGCACTCAAATGATCTCGAGGGTTTCTCAAAAACTTTGTAATTTCCTCTTTATATATTGACTCAGCCCTTTAGCAGAACTTAGGTTGCAAGATTGTTGTTGCCGCCCTCTAAAATAGTCCCCTCTAAATTGGTATTTTCTAAATTAGCTGCGGTAAGATTGGTTCTTTCTAATGCAGCTTGGTGCAGATTTGCATCAGACAAATCCGCGATCGCTAAATCTGCCCCGCTCAAATCTGCTGCTGACAAATTAGCTTTACTCAGATCGGCTTCACGGATGTCAGCGTGGCTAAGAATCGCCTGTTCTAAGTTAGCAGCTTTGAGATCAGCCTGATTTAAAACGGCTTCATCAAGAATTGCACCTTCTAATATTGCATTGTCAAGAATTGCATCACTCAAATCAGCTTTGCTTAAATTAGCTCCTGTTAAATCTGCACCGCTGAGTGTAGCCCCGCTTAAGTCAGCCCGACTGAGATTCGCCTGTTGCAAATTTGCTTCATCCAGCATCGCCCCATGTAAGATTGCACCACTGAGATTAATATTTTCCAAGGCTGCACCCCTCAAGTCAGCGATACTAAAGTCTCGCTCTCCTGCGGCATATAGTTGTCTAAGTTCTTCTACATTCATCGGCTAATACTCCGTTTTTGTTCAAATAAAAAACTTGAGCTTTTTGTTGAAATTAGGACTCCCGCAAAACTACAGACGCTAGGGGCAATCCATGAATTGCCCCTACCAGAAAATCAAGGTTTGGGCTATTTCTTGCGTAAGTCCTGGAAATGAGGGATTACTGAAAATACTTCAAAGTCAAAAAAGTTCCTACCTAACTTTTGAGACTGTGTGCGTACCTCATAGCAGCAAAAGTGCTGTAACTAGGGCTTGCTGAAAAAGTCAGAAAGAAGCAATTTCAAGGGTTGACTAGTTGTTCAGCCCCAGTCAATCATAAGTTTTTGTTGACTATAAATTTTACAATGATAAACTGCAATTATATTATTCGGG
>JAESFO010000601.1_pt1 | contig 20922 bp, 19 predicted proteins | sample 9269421 | NCBI WGS metagenome assembly JAESFO01 (sample SAMN14502839, study PRJNA617101) | algae metagenome | isolation source: Nostoc desertorum CM1-VF14 and co-occurring heterotrophs from rocky... | place: USA: Clark Mountains, San Bernardino, California | collected 2000-06-05 | reverse complement strand
GACGGCGTCGAGGTCGATGCCCAGGATGGCGAGGGCGTCGGCGTCGCGACCGGGTGCGCCGTCCGCCCGGTCGAGCTCCTCGATGACGGTGCGGGCGTCGATCCCGGCCGCGGCGAGGAGCTCCTCCCCCGGTGTACCGGGGGAGCGCAGGACCCCGAGCAGGAGGTGCTCCGTCCCGATCCGCCCCGCGCGCCTCGTCCGTGCGATCTCCTGGGCCAGGACGACCACCCTGCGGGCCTCGCCGGTGAACCGTTCGAACACGTGCGTCTCCCGTCTACAGGCCGAGCCGGCGGTACTTCTTGTGCACCGCCTGCCGGCTGATCCGCAGTGCGTCGGCGATCTGCTGCCAGGACCATCCCTGGTCGCGGGCGTTGGTGACCTGCAGCTCCTCCAGTGAGTCCTGCAGGTCGCGCAGTGCCACCACCGCCCGCAGCCCCACGGCCGGGTCCGTGCTGGACGCCGCCGCGGCCACCGCCGTCGCATCACTCATGACCGTCAACATAGGTTGACACCGCGAGGATGTCAACTCTGGTTGACACTGTGACCACGAGAACGGCCCGGCACCACGGGGTGCCGGGCCGGGGTCAGTCCTGCGGGTCGAGCAGCCCGTCGGGCGGGTCGAGGACCACGCGTCCGCCCGCCACGTCGACGGTGGGCACGATCGCCCCGACGAACGGGACGAGTGCCTCGTGCCCGGCCGGCCGCCGGACGACCAGCAGGGACCCGCCGGGGCCGTGGACGACGTCGGTGACGGTGCCCGCCTCGGTCCCGTCGACCAGCTCGGCCCGCAGACCGGTCAGCTGGTGGACGTGGAACTCCTCCGGGTCCTCCGGCTCGGCGAGCGCGGAGGTCGGCAGCCGGAGCTGGACCCCGCGCAGGGCCTCGGCGGCGTCGCGGTCGGCCACGCCCTCGAAGAGCACGAGCCAGCGGCCCGAGTGGGCGCGCGCACCGGTGACGGTGAGCGGCCCGGGGCCCGCCGCGCGGGGCCGGTGGCCCTGCAGGACGGCACCGGGCGCGAACCGCTCCGCCGGTGCGTCGGTGCGGGGCTCGACGACGACCTCGCCGCGCAGACCGTGCACACGTACGACGACGCCGACCAGGACCTGGCCGGCGTCGTCGGGTGCGGAGCTCGTCACCGGTCGGTGTCGACGACGTCGACGCGCACGCCGCGACCGCCCACACCACCGATGACGTTGCGCAGGGCGGTGGCGGTGCGGCCACCCCGGCCGATCACCTTGCCGAGGTCGTCGGGGTGCACCCGGACCTCGAGGATCCGACCGCGACGCCCGGTGACCAGGTCCACCCGGACGTCGTCGGGGTGGTCGACGATGCCGCGCACGAGGTGCTCGAGCGCGTCCGCCATGAGAGTCACGACTGGGTCGACTCGGTGGCCGGCTCGGCCGCGTCCTTGGTCGCGTCGGCGACATCGTCGCTCTTCGTCGCGGCCTCGGCCGGGGCGGCGTCAGCGGTCTTGCCGACGCGGTCGCCACCCTTCTTCTTCGGAGTGGTGGCCGCGGTGGTCGGCTCCTCGTTCGCCGCCGCCAGCGCCTCGTTGAAGCGGGCCAGCTTGTCGGCCTTCTCGGCCTGCGGCTTCAGGGTGCCCTCGGTGCCCGGCAGGCCCTTGAACTTCTGCCAGTCGCCGGTGATCTCGAGCAGGTTCTGCACCGACTCGGTCGGCTGCGCGCCGACACCCAGCCAGTACTGCGCACGGTCCGAGTCGATCTCGATCAGGCTCGGCTCGTTCTTCGGGTGGTACTTGCCGATCGTCTCGATGGCCCGGCCGTTGCGGCGCGTACGGGAGTCCGCGACGACGACGCGGTAGTACGGCTGACGGATCTTGCCCAGACGCATCAGCTTGATCTTGACGGCCACGCTGTGGTGCTCCTCGCGAATGTCGATTCGTGCTGCGATGAGTCAGCCGGCCTCGCGTGGGGTTACGGGCTCGCTCACTCGTAGGTGTCGGCCGTGGCAGGTAGAGGGCCGGCCACGGACCCGATCGGCCATTCTGCCAGACGTCGTTCAGACCGCGGGAAAGGCCCCGACCAGCATGAGGGCCAGGGCCAGCCCGGGCAGGAAGTTGTTGACCGCGTGCGCCACGATCCCGGCGGTGACGCGGCCGGTCAGCAGCCGTGCGACCCCCAGCGGCAGGGCGACGACGAACAGCAGCGGCGCGCGCAGGAACTCGAGGTGGGCCAGCGCGAACACCGCCGTGGTCAGCACGAACACGACCCATCGGTTGCCGACCCAGTGCGCGATGGCGTTCCACAGCAGGCCGCGGTAGACGATCTCCTCGCAGACCGGGGCGACCACCACGACGCCGACCATCACGGCCAGCGCGACCGGCCATGTCGTGCGGATGCCCTCGAAGGCGACGCCGACCGAGGTCGTCAGGTCCGGGCCGACCAGGTAGAGGTAGACCAGCGCGGCCGGGATCGTCACGAACAGCCCGGCGACGCCGATCAGCAGCCCGATGCCGACGTCCTCCCAGCGGAACCGCAAGCCCAGGTCGGCCAGCGGCCCGCTGCCGAACACCCGGGTCCAGACGACACAGGTGAGCGCGGCCAGGATCGTCGGGACGACGATCGCGAGCAGGACCTCCTGCGCGGAGTCGACCTCCCCCAGGCCCAGCGCCAGCAGGAACGACGAGCCGAGGAACACGATCTCGACGACCAGGAAGGCGAGCAGCCCGCGGAACGGTCGCGGCGGGGGCGGCGACGGCTCGATCCCGAACAGCCCGCGCCGCGGCGGCGGACCGTACGGCGCGCCCGGTCCGTAGGGCGCCGGACCACCCGGGCCGTACTGCCCGGGTGCACCCGGGGTGCCGTACTGCCCGGGCCCACCCGGGGTGCCGTACTGCCCGGGCCCGGCGGGGCCGTACTGCCCGGGCCCACCCGGGGTGCCGTACTGCCCGGGCCCGGCGGGGCCGTACTGCGCCGGCCGGTCCGGCCCCCCCGAAGGCGGCGGACCGGCGGGCGGCGGACCAGCGGCGTCGGACGGGGTGGAGCCGGCCGGGTCGTCGGCGGAGGCTCCGGGCGGTCCCGGCGGCGACCCGGGCGAACTGCTCATGCCCCCGTTGATACCCGACGTCCGCGGATCAGGACCACCGACGGGGCCCGCAGCACGCCGAGATCCCCCCGCGGGTCGCGGTCGTACACGACCAGGTCGGCCGGCGCACCGGGCACCGGACCCGCCGGGCGGCCCAGCCAGGACCGCGCGGCCCAGCTCGCGGCGCCGATCGGGTCCGGGTGCCCGGCACGGGCCAGCTCGGCGATCTCGTCGGCGATCCGGCCGTGCCGGATGCCGCCGCCGGCGTCGGTGCCCGCGTAGACCGGGACCCCGGCCTCGATCGCGCGTCCGACGGTCTCCCAGGCGTGGGCGTGCAGGTCGCGCATGTGGCCGGCGTAGCGGGGGTAGCGCGTCGCCTTCTCCGCGATCCCGGGGAAGGTCTCGACGTTGATCAGGGTCGGCACCAGGGCGGTGCCACGGGCGGCCATCTCCTCGATGAGCTCGTCGGAGAGCCCGGTGCCGTGCTCGATGCAGTCGATCCCGGCCCGGATCAGCCCGGGCAGCGCCTCGGTGCCGAAGACGTGCGCGGTGACGCGGGCGTCGGCCCCGTGCGCCGCGTCGATGGCCTCGGCGAGCACCTCGTCCGGCCAGAGCGGGGCGAGGTCGGCGTCGTCGGGGCCCGCCGCGCGGTCGATCCAGTCCCCCACGAGCTTCACCCAGCCGTCGCCGCGGGCGGCCTGGGCCCGGACCTCGTCGACGAGCAGGCGCGGGTCGTCGAGCTCGGCGGCGAGCCCGGGGATGTAGCGCTTCGGGCGGGCGACGTGCCGCCCGGACCGGATGATCTCGGGCAGGTCCTCGCGGGCCTGCAGCGGCGAGGTGTCGACCGGGGACCCGCAGTCGCGCAGCAGCAGGGTGCCCGCGTCGCGGTCGGCGCGGGCCTGCGCCGCGCACTCCTCCAGGTCGGTGACCGGGCCGTCCGGGCCGAGCCCGACGTGGCAGTGCGCGTCGACCAGGCCGGGGACGATCCAGCCGTCGGTGACCAGGTCCTCCGCCCCGGGCAGCGGCTCCGGGCTGACCCGCCCGGAGCCGTCGACGTACAGGTCGGCGCCCGCGGCACCGTCGGGGCCCAGCAGCGTTCCGCGGAGCCGCCACCCCGCGGCCGGAAGATCGGTCATGGGTGGCGACCCTAGCTACTTCTTCTTGCCGAAGTTCAGCTTCGACGGGTCGAACCCGGGCGGCAGCTGGTCGAGGTTACCCAGTCCGGGCGGGAGCTGCTGCAGGCTCGGCGGCAGGTTCGACAGGTCCGGCGCCCCGGCCGCGGCACGGTTCGCGGGGTTGCCGCTGCGCCGGCCCTTCTTAGCCTGCCGGGCCTTGCGCGGGTTCTTCGGGACCTTCTTGGTCGCGCTGCGCCCGCCGCCGCCGAAGCCGAACTGGCCGGCCATCTGCTTCATCATCTTGCGGGCCTCGAAGAAGCGGTTGACCAGGTCGTTCACATCGGAGACCGACACGCCGGACCCGCTCGCGATGCGCTGGCGGCGCGACGCGTTGATGATCTTCGGGTCGTCCCGCTCGGCGGGGGTCATACCGCGGATGATCGCCTGCAGGCGGTCGATCTGACGGTCGTCGACCTGCTCGAGCGCGGCCTTCGCCTGCCCGGAGTTCATCCCCGGGAGCATGTTCAGGATGTTGCCGATCGGCCCCATCTTGCGCAGCTGCAGCATCTGCTGGAGGAAATCCTCCAGGGACAGCTCACCGGAGCTGATCTTCGCGGCGGCGGCCGCGGACTGCTCGGCGTCGAAGACCTGCTCGGCCTGCTCGATGAGGGTGAGCAGGTCGCCCATCCCGAGGATGCGCGAGGACATCCGGTCGGGGTGGAAGACGTCGAAGTCCTCGAGCTTCTCGCCGTTGGAGGCGAAGAGGATCGGCTGGCCGGTGACCTCGCGGACGCTCAGCGCAGCACCACCGCGGGCGTCGCCGTCGAGCTTGGTGAGCACGACACCGGTGAAGCCGACGCCGTCGCGGAACGCCTCGGCCGTGGCCACGGCGTCCTGACCGATCATCGCGTCGACGACGAACAGGACCTCGTCGGGCTGCACCGCGTCCCGGATGTCGGACGCCTGGCGCATCAGCTCCTCGTCGACACCGAGACGGCCCGCGGTGTCGACGACGACCACGTCGTACTGCGTGTCGCGGGCGTGCGCGATGCCGTCGCGGGCGACGCCGACCGGGTCGCCGGGGCCCTCGGGGAGCTCACCGGAGCCGGTGGCGCCGGGGTGCGGTGCGTAGGTCGGGACGCCGGCGCGCTCACCGACGATCTGCAGCTGGTTGACCGCGTTGGGACGCTGCAGGTCGCAGGCCACGAGTAGCGGGGTGTGCCCCTGCCCCCGGAGCCAGCGCGCGAGCTTGCCGGCCAGGGTCGTCTTACCGGCACCCTGCAGACCCGCCAGCATGATGACCGTCGGCGGTTCCTTGGCCAGGTGCAGCCGCCGCGTCTCGCCGCCGAGGATAGCGACGAGCTCCTCGTTGACGATCTTGACGACCTGCTGGGCCGGGTTCAGGGCCTGGGAGACCTCCGTCCCCTTGGCCCGGTCCTTGATACGCGTGATGAACCCGCGCACCACCGGCAGGGCGACGTCCGCCTCCAGCAGCGCGATCCGGATCTCGCGCGCGGTGGCGTCGATGTCGGCGTCGGAGAGCCGGCCCTTGCCGCGCAGGTCGCGCAGCGTGGATCCGAGCCGCTCGGAGAGGGAGTCGAACACCCTTACCAGCCTACTTGGCCAGCGCCAGTCCCCCACGGGCACCGGAGCGATCGGTGCGACGGACCGAGGACCAGCCGGTCTCGGTGCCCGCCCGCAGGGCGTCGGCGGTGTCCCGGGCGCGCCGCGCGTGCGCCGCGAACGGCCGCGACCGGACCACCCGTCCGCGGGCGCGCTGGCCGTCGAGTGCCTGGTCGGGGGCGGTGTCGAGCCACAGCAGGTGCGGTGCACGGCCGCCGAGACGGGCCAGCGCGCGGATCGCGGCGCGCACCCGGGGCGCGGTCGCGGGCAGGTGGACCACGACGGTGTCCGCGGGGCCGAGGGCCGCGGTGACCACCGACGCCCGGTGGGTCAGGTGGGTCAGCCACCGGTAGGCCGGGTACGGCGTCGCGGCCGGGAGCAGCCGCGCGAGCACGGCCCGGGTGGTCCCGGAGTCGAGGACCCGGGTACCCGCCGGGGCGTCGAGCCCGGCGAGCAGCGTGCTCTTGCCCGCCCCCGGCAGGCCCGCGACCAGCAGCAGCGACCGCCCCGGCAGGACGACAACCAGCGGCGCCGCCGGGCCGTCGTCGGACGGAGGGCCGGGGCGAACGGGCACCCCGGTGCCGTCGGTATCGGCGCGGCGGTGCTCGGTGGGGCGGTGCTCGGTGTCGCGGGTCGGCGGGACGGCGCCGGTCGGCACGGCACGGGCGGTGGTCATGTGTGGTGAAACGGTCCGGTCGCCCGGATCGTTCCGATCACCCGGTGTGTCCGGCCCGCCGCGGACCGTCCCCGGCCCGGTCCGCCAGGCCGCGAGACGCACGTTCCCGCCCTCCGCGGGGCGCGAACGTGCTGATCAACGCCCCGGTGCGGGTGGGGCGGGCGCAGGGTGGACCGGGGCGGCGGGGCCGGTGACGATCACCCGGTCGGCCGCAGGGCTACAGGGCGTCGGAGCCGCGCTCCCCGGTACGGACGCGGACGACGTTCTCCACCGGGACGACCCAGACCTTGCCGTCGCCGATCCGGCCGGTGTGCGCGGCGTCGACGACCGCCTGCACGACCCGGTCGGCCTGCTCGTCGTCGACGACGACCTCGACCTTGACCTTCGGGACGAAGTCGACCGAGTACTCCGCGCCCCGGTAGACCTCGGTGTGGCCCTTCTGGCGGCCGAAGCCCTGGACCTCCGAGGTCGTCAGGCCCAGGACCCCGAGCCCCTCGAGCGCGTCCTTGACGTCGCCCAGGACGAACGGCTTGACGATCGCGGTCACCAGCTTCATCGGTCCCCCTCCTCGGTGATCCGCCCGGCCGGCCCGCGGCCCGCCGTGCGCATCGTGCTGAACTCGTACGCGGTCTCGGCGTGCTCGGCCTCGTCGATGCCGCCGTGCTCGTCGTCGGGGGCGGCGCGGAAGCCGATCGTCCGCGACACCACCCAGGCGATCAGCGCCGTCATCCCGAACGCCCAGACCGCCGCGACCAGCACCGACAGCGCCTGCCTGCCGAGCTGGGCGGGGCCGCCGCCGTAGAACAGGCCGTCGGCGCCCGCCGGGTTGACCGCGTCGGTCGCGACCAGACCCAGCATCAGCATGCCGATGACCCCGCCGATCCCGTGGATCGCGACGACGTCGAGCGAGTCGTCGTAACCGAACCGGTACTTCAGCCGGATCGCGAGCTGACACAGCAGCCCGGCGAGCACGCCGATCGCCAGCGCACCCCAGGTGTCGACGTAGCCGCAGGCCGGGGTGATCGCGACCAGCCCGGCGACGGCGGCCGAGGCGGCCCCGAGGCTGGTCGGACGGCCGTCGAGCCGGTCCTCCAGGACCAGCCACGCGACGACGGCGGCGGACGCGGCGGTCATCGTGGTGACGAAGGCGTTGGCCGCGGTGGCCCCGGCGGCGAGCGCGGACCCGGCGTTGAACCCGAACCAGCCGAACCACAGCAGGCCCGCCCCGAGCAGCACCAGCGGCAGGTTGTGCGGGCGCATCGGCTCGCGCGGCCAGCCGCGGCGGGCGCCGAGGACCAGCGCGAGCGCGAGCGCCGAGGCGCCGGAGTTCACCTCGACCGCGGCACCGCCCGCGAAGTCGAGGGCGCCGACGGTGTTGACCAGCCAGCCGCCACGCTGCGACACCGCTCCGTCGACGGCGAAGGTCCAGTGCGCCAGCGGGATGTAGACCACGACCACCCAGACCGCGACGAACAGCGTCCAGGCCCGGAACCGGGCACGGTCGGCGACGGCGCCGGACACCAGTGCCCCGGTGATCACGGCGAACATCAGCTGGAACATCGCGAACGCCTGCACCGGCACGTCGCCGACCAGCGCGTCCGGGTCGGTGATCCCGGCCAGCTCGAACCCGCCGATCAGACCCCCGTGCGAGTCACCGAAGGCCAGCGAGAACCCGAACACGACCCAGACGAGCCCGATCACGCCGAGGCAGACGATGCTCATCATCATCATGTTGAGCACGCTCTTGGCGCGGACCATGCCGCCGTAGAACAGCGCCAGCCCCGGGGTCATGAGCATGACCAGGGCGGCACTGCCGAGCAGATAGGCGGTGTTCCCGGTGTCCACGTCGACACTCCTCGTCGCACGCTGCACCGGGCGGGCCCGCACCGGCGACGAGCATGATCGTCGCCGGGCGGCCGCTGTTGCAAGGCGACACGACCTGCGTCACGTCGTCGGTCGGGCCTCCCCGCGCCCGGCGGCCACCGTGAGGACCGCCTTCTCGATCTCGCTGCGGGCCGACCGGTCCGGGGACCCGCCGATGCCGAAGGAGTCGACGACCGATGCGCCCAGGGTCTCGACCCGCGCCCAGACGAGGTCGACCCCGGTCCGTTCGAGGGCGGCGGTGACGTGGTGGAGCAGCCCGATGCGGTCGGTGCCGCGCAGCTCCAGCACGACCGCGCCGGTGGCCTCGTCGTCGAACCACAGCACCCGCGGCGGGGCGGTCCGTTCCACCTCCGGCGTCGACGGCGCGTAGTCGCGTTCCTTGCGGGCCAGCGCCTGCACCAGGTCCAGCGACCCGGCGCGCACCCGCACCAGGTCGGAGCGGACCAGCGCCGGGTCGGGCAGGCCGCCGAACCGCGGGGTCACCGCGAACGTCTCGACCGCGACCCCGTCGGACACGTTCACGTCGGCGGTGTGCACCTGCAACGAGTGCAGGGCGAGCACCCCGGCGACGGCCGACAGCACCCCGCGCCCGTCGGGCAGCGCGACGGTGACCGACGCGACGTCGTCGTCGCCTGCGAAGCGGACCTGCGGCTCCCCCGCCGCCGTGACGGCGCCGACCATCTCCCGGTGGGCCGGGTCCGGCGGGCCGGGCTCGACGAACGGGCGGCCGTCGAGCGCGGACAGGCAGCGCCCGGCCAGCCCCTGGATCAGGGTGCGCCGCCACGGGCTCCAGACGCCGGGCCCGGTGCCGAGCGAGTCGGCCTCGGCCAGCGCGCCGAGCAGCTCGAGGAGCAGCGCCACGTCGGCGTCGCCCCGGCCGGTCGGTGCGACCGCCTCGCGCAGCGTCTCGAGCACCCGCGACACCGTCGCCGGGTCCTCCGGGTCGCGACGGGTCGCGGTGTGGGGCAGCAACAGGTGGTGGCGCACCATCGCCGCGAGCAGCACGAGATCGCCCTCGCGCAGCCCGAGCCGCTCGCCGATCTGGCGGACCAGCGACTCGCCCACCACCGAGTGGTCACCGCCGCGGCCCTTGCCGATGTCGTGCAGCAGCGCGCCGACCAGCAGCAGGTCCGGGCGCGCGACCCGGGTGGTGAGCCGGGCGGCCTCGGCACAGACCTCGACGAGGTGGCGGTCGACCGTCCAGACGTGCGTGCGGTCCCGCGGCGGCAGGTCGCGGACAGCGCCCCACTCGGGGAACAGCCGCCCCCACAGCCCCGTGCGGTCCAGCGACTCGACCACCGCGACGGCGGCCTTGCCGGTCCCGAGCAGGGCGAGCAGCTCGGCCAGCGCCGTCCGCGGCCAGGGTGCGCGCAGCTCCGGGGCGGTGTCGGCGAGCCGGGACAGAGTGCCCGCGGAGATCGGCAGCCCGGTGCGGGCTGCGGTGGCGGCGACCCGCAGGACCAGGGCCGGGTCCTTCGCCGCGGACGCGTCGCGGGCGAGCCCGACCTCCCCCGCGTGCTCGACGACGCCGGAGTCCAGCGGTCTGCGCACCGGCGGGCGGCGGAGCGCGGCGAGCCCCCGGCGGGGCAGCGCGTTGCGGGCCTGGCGCAGCCCGACCTCGGCCGCGAAGGCGACCGCGCGGGCCGCACCCGACAGGGCGCGGGCCAGGTCGAAACGGTCCCCGACCTCGAGGATCGTGGCGATGTCGTCGGCCTCCTGGGCGCGCAAGACGTCGCGGGCCCGGCCGGAGAGCCGGTGCAGCTCGGTGCGCACGTCCAGCAGCAGCGCACGGGCGGCGACGACGTCGGGCCCCGGCCGGTCGACGAGCTGGGCGGTGGCCAGGGCGTCGAGCAGCTGCACGTCCCGCAGGCCGCCGTGGCCGTTCTTCAGGTCCGGCTCGATGCGGTGGGCGACGTCGCCGTTGCGCCGCCAGCGGTCGGTGGTGGTGTCGACGATCTCGTCGAAGCGGCTGCGCATCCCGGCCCGCCAGGCCGCACGGACGGCGTCGCGGACCTTGCCGGTGAGCGTCGCGTCCCCCGCGACGTGCCGCAGCTCCAGCAGCCCGAGGGCCGCCCGCAGGTCGGTCGCCGCGATCTGCACGGCCTGTCCGGGGGTGCGCACCGAGTGGTCGAGCCCGATCCCGGCGTCCCAGAGCGGGTACCAGAGCTTCTCCGCGAGCGCGTCGACGTCGGTCCGGCCGTCGTACAGGAGCACGAGGTCGAGGTCGGACCAGGGGCACAGCTCGCGCCGGCCGAGCGCACCGACGGCCGCCAGCGCCGTCCCGCTGCCCTCACCGCCGACCCCGAGTGCCGCGCACCGGGAGGAGAGCCAGAAGTCGTGCAGGTCGACCAGCGCGGCCCGCAACGCCTCCGGGCCGTGGTGGTGCCGGCCGTTGGATTCCAGGAGGACCGATTTCGCCTTGACCAGGTCCGCCGCTTCGCCCGACCCGAGGACCGTCATCGCCCCGCGCCACCCGCTTCCTGTTCGTTCGAGTAGTGGACCGCTTACATGCCGTGATGTCCGATTCGAGTCCGGACGGCGGACGGCCCGCCGCACTCCGAGAAGGGAGCGCGACGGGCCGTCGCGAGGGACCGTCGGTCAGATGGCGTCGGCGCCGCGTTCTCCGGTCCGGACGCGGACCACGGTCTCGACCGGGGTCACCCAGACCTTGCCGTCACCGATCTTGCCGGTGCGGGCGGCCTCGACGACCGCGTCGACGACCTTGTCCTGCAGCGCGTCGTCGACCACGACCTCGACGCGGACCTTCGGCACGAAGTCGACCGAGTACTCCGCGCCCCGGTAGACCTCGGTGTGGCCCTTCTGGCGGCCGTAGCCCTGGACCTCGCTGATGGTCAGACCGAGCACGCCGATCTGCTCCAGGGCGCCCTTGACGTCCTCCAGGACGAACGGCTTGACGATGGCGGTCACGAGCTTCACGGGTCAGACCTCCTGCTTCGCGACGGGGGTGGCCTTCGCCTCGGTGGCGGGCTTCGGCGAGGAGCCGAGACCGCTGCCGCCGCGCAGGCCGGAGAACTCGTAGCCGGTCTCGGCGTGCTCCGCCTCGTCGATGCCGGCCTGCTCGGCCTCGTCCTCGACGCGCAGGCCCAGGGTGGCCTTGACGATGAAGGCGATGATCGCGGTCACGATGCCGCAGTAGACCAGCGTGGCGAGCGCGGCCACGGCCTGGCGCCAGAGCTGGTCGACGCCGCCGCCGTAGAACAGACCGTTGGTCTCGTCGGGGGCGATGTCGGTGGCGAAGAACCCGATGGCCAGGGTGCCCCAGAGGCCGGCGACGAGGTGGACGCCGACGACGTCGAACGAGTCGTCGTAGCCGAGCTTGTACTTCCAGCCGACCGCGTAGGCCGACAGTGCACCGGCGAGGACACCGATGGCGAGCGCACCCAGCGGGGAGACCGAGGCGCAGGCCGGGGTGATCGCGACCAGACCCGCGACGATGCCGGAGGCGGCGCCGAGCGAGGTGGCCTTGCCGTAGCGGATCTTCTCGATCAGCAGCCAGCCGAGGATGGCGGCGGCCGTGGCGGCGATGGTGTTGGTGAAGGCGTAGGCGGCGGCCCAGTCGGCGGCACCGGACGACCCGGCGTTGAAGCCGAACCAGCCGAACCAGAGCAGACCGGCGCCGAGCATGACCATGGTCAGGTTGTGCGGGCGCATGGCCTCACGCGGCCAGCCGCGGCGCTTGCCCAGGATGATGCAGAGGACCAGGGCGGCCATACCGGCGTTGATGTGGACGGCGGTACCACCGGCGAAGTCGAGCGCGCCCAGCGAGGTGGCGATCCAGCCCTGCTCCAGGTCGAAGACCCAGTGCGCGATCGGGAAGTAGACCAGGACGGCCCACAGGCCGGAGAAGAGCATCCACGCGCCGAACTTCATGCGGTCGGCGGCGGCACCGGCGATCAGCGCGACCGTCAGGATCGCGAACATCGCCTGGAAGCTGACGAAGGCCAGCTGCGGCAGCGTCTCGGCGGCCTGGTCGTTCGCCAGGATCGCGGTGAGGCCGAAGTAGGCGAACGGGTCGCCCAGCAGGCCGCCGCCGAGGTCCGGGCCGAAGGTCATCGAATAGCCGAACAGGATCCAGAGGACACCGACGAGGCCCAGCGAGCTGAAGCACATCATCATCATGTTCAGCACGCTCTTGGACCGGGCCTGGCCGCCGTAGAACAGCGCGACCCCCGGTGTCATGAGCAGTACGAGCGCGGCGCTCGCCAGGATCCAGGCGGTGTCGCCGCCGTTGAGGGCCTCTGCAGGCACTGTTCCTCCCATGTCCGTCCATCTGGCTGACTGGGGAGGAAGAATGGTGATCGCGTGTTTCGCATTCGGCGCCTGTCCGTTTCGTAACGGTTAACAGGCAGCCGCGCCGGATGACGGTTGGGTTACCCAACCGGATCCGGAGGATCGAAGGTCATCCGGATGGTCCGGTTCGTGACATGGCGCACGGTGCGGGCCGTCCGCGACGGCCCGCACCGTGACCTCAGTCGAGCAGTGCCTCGACGAACGCGGTGGGCTCGAACGGGGCCAGGTCGTCGGGGCCCTCACCGAGCCCGACGAGCTTGACCGGCACCCCCAGCTCGCGCTGCACGCGGAACACGATGCCGCCCTTGGCGGTGCCGTCGAGCTTGGTGAGCACCACCCCGGTGACGTCCACGACCTCACCGAACACCCGCGCCTGGGTCAGCCCGTTCTGGCCGGTGGTGGCGTCGAGGACGAGCAGGACCTCGTCGACCCGGGCCTGCTTCTCGACGACGCGCTTGACCTTGCCCAGCTCGTCCATCAGGCCGGTCTTGGTGTGCAGCCGGCCCGCGGTGTCGAGCAGGACGGCGTCCACCCCGTCGTCGGTGCCGCGCTTGACGGCGTCGAAGGCGACCGAGGCCGGGTCGGCGCCCTCGGGCCCGCGGACGACACCCGCACCGGAGCGCTCGCCCCAGGTGACGAGCTGCTCGGCGGCGGCGGCCCGGAAGGTGTCGGCCGCGCCGAGTGTCACCCGGTGCCCACCCGCGACCAGCACCCGGGCGAGCTTGCCGGTGGTGGTGGTCTTGCCGGTGCCGTTGACGCCGACGACCAGCAGCACCGCGGGCCGCCCGTCGTGCGGCAGCGCGTGTACCGAGCGGTCCTGGCCGGTGCCGAGGGCCTCGACGAGCACGTCGCGCAGTGCGGCGCGGGCCTGCTCGGCGGTGCGGACGCCGCGGGTCGCGATCTGCTCGCGCAGCTTCTCGACGATCTCGGCGGTCGTCTCGGGACCGAGGTCGGCCTGCAGCAGAGTGGCCTCGATGTCCTCCCAGGACTCCTCGTCCAGGTCACCGGCGCCGAGCAGGCCCAGCAGGCTCTGGCCGAGCCCGGAGCGCGAGCGGGACAGCCGCCCGCGCAGCCGGCCGATCCGGCCCTCGGCCGGGGCGATGTCCTCGGTGGGCGCGCCCGGGGCGACCGGCGCCTGCGGGTCCGCCGCCCCCGGACGCGCGACCGGCTCGGTCGGGGCGCTCGGTGCGACCTCCGGGCGCGCGACCGGCTCGGTCGGGGCACTCGGGGCGACCTCCGGGCGCGCGACCGGCTCGGTCGGGGCACTCGCGGCGGGTGGGGCCGGGACCTGCTCGGTGGTGCCCCCGTCGGGCGTCGCCACGGTCCCGGCAGCCCCGGAGGAGCCCTCGGGGCGGCGGAGCTGGCGGGTGGCCGGGTCCTTGCTGGCCTCGGCCGTGTCGATGACGCGGGCGTCCGGGGTGCCGGTGACGGTCCCGGTCTGCTCGGTGGGGACGGTCGGGCTGCTGGGCGGCGCGGTCGACGGGACCGGCGGGGCGGTGCTGACCGGGATGCCCCCGGGCGGGGTGCGGGCCTCGGTCGCCCCGTCGACGACGGGGGTACCGCCGGGCGGGGTCCGGACCTCGTCGGCGGTCGGTGCGTCGGCGGCCTCGGCGGGCGGCGCCGGCGCGGCCGGGGTGGCGGGGGTCGGTGTGGCGGCGGTCGGGGCGTCGTCGCCGGGGGCGCGCGGCCGCTCGGGCGCGGTGGCCGTCCCGGAGGAGAACGCGAACCCGCCCCCGGCCTGGTAGCTGCCGCCGGTGCGCGGTGGCTCGTCCGTACCGGTCCCGAGCTCGCGCTGCTGCTCGTCGGACCGCAGGCTGATGCGCCGTCGGCGGGCGATCACCAGCCCGGCGACGACGGCGATCAGCAACACCGCCACGACGATCGCGACGACGATCCAGAGGGTCTGCGTGGTCACGACGCCACCCTGCCACGCCCGGCCGACCCGCCGTGCAGGACGGGCCGGTCAGCCGGTCAGGAGGCGGGGCGCAGGCGCTGGGAGATGACCTGGGTGATGCCGTCGCCGCGCATCGAGACACCGTAGAGGGCGTCGGCGACCTCCATCGTCGGCTTCTGATGGGTGATGACGATGAGCTGGCTGGTGGTGCGCAGCTCCTCCATCAGCGAGATGAGCCGGCGCAGGTTGACGTCGTCGAGGGCGGCCTCGATCTCGTCGAGGACGTAGAACGGCGAGGGCCGGGCCCGGAAGATCGCGACGAGCAGCGCCATCGCGGTCAGTGAGCGCTCCCCGCCGGACAGCAGCGAGAGCCGCTTGACCTTCTTGCCCGGCGGGCGGGCCTCGACCTCGATGCCGGTGGTGAGCATGTCGTCGGGGTCGGTGAGCACGAGCCTGCCGTCGCCTCCGGGGAACAGCGTCGCGAACACGGTCTCGAACTCGGCGGCGACGTCGTGGTAGGCGGTGGTGAAGACCTCGAGGATCTTGTCGTCGACCTCGCGGACGACGGTGAGCAGGTCACGCCGGGTGTTCTTCAGGTCCTCGAGCTGGGTGGACAGGAACTTGTAGCGCTCCTCCAGCGCCGCGAACTCCTCCAGCGCGAGCGGGTTGACCTTGCCGAGCAGCGACAGGTCCTTCTCGGCCCGCTTGAGGCGGCGCTCCTGGGTGGGCCGATCGAACGGGACCGGCGGCGGCGCGGAGACCTGCTCGCCGCGCTCGCGTGCGGCCTCGTACTCGGCGGTCTCGGCGGCCGACGGCGGCACCGGGACCTCGGGCCCGTACTCGGCGACAAGGTCGTCGACGCCGATGCCGTGGTCACCCAGGATCTTCTCGGTCAGCTGCTCCAGGCGCATCCGGGTCTGCTGGCGCACCATCTCGTCGCGGTGGACGGCGTCGGTGAGCTTCTCCAGCAGCGCGGTGAGCTTCGTCGTGGTGTCGCGGGCCTCGGTGTGGGCCCGCTCGCGTTCGGCGCGGGCGGCCTGGATCTCGTCGCGCTCGGCGGCCGCGGCGGCCAGGGAGCGTTCGATCCGCCCGGCGGCGACGTGCCCGGCGTCGACGACGAGCCGGGCGACCTCGGAGGCCCGCTCCCGTTCCGCGGTCGCGGCGGCGGCCCGGGACCGGGCGAGGCGCTCACCGTGCGCCTGGCGGCGCAGGGTCTCGGCGCGCCCGGCGATGGCACGGGCCCGCTCCTCGGCGGTGCGCAGCGCGAGACGGCACTCGACCTCCTCGGAGCGGACCTGTTCGACCCGCTCGGCGGCCTCGTCACGCAGCTCGGTGTCGGGCTCGTCGTCGACCGGGGCGTCGGAGGCCAGCGACAGCTGGTGCTCGGCGGCCTCCAGCTCGATCAGTGAGTCCGACCGCCGCCGTTCGACGGTGTCGCGGCGGTCGCGCAGCCGCTCGGCCTCGGCGCGGGCGGAGGTGACGACCTGTTCGAGCCGCCCGAGCTGGGCGGCGGCGGCCGAGCGGCGCCGGTCGGCGTCGGCGACGGCGGCGCGGGCCGCGGTCAGGTCGGCCCCGCGGGCGGTCTCCTCGGCGCGGGCACCCTCGCAGGTGGGGCGCAGCGACTCCAGCTCGGCGTCGACGGCGTCGCGGGCGGTGACCGCGTCGTCGACGGCGGCCTGCAGCTGCAGCGCGCCCTCCCCTGCACCGGTGCCGCCGCGGGCGGCGTGCGCGGTGAGCAGGTCCCCCTCGGTCGTGACCGCGGTCAGCCCCGGCCGGGCCCCGACGGCGGTGGCCGCCGCGTCCAGGCCGTCGACGACGACCACCCCGGCCAGCAGCTCCCCCAGCGCCGGGGCGAGCGCGGGCGGGGCGGTGACGAGCGCGGCCGCCCAGCGCCCGGCGGGCGGGGCGCCCTCGGGGACCGGGACCGGCACCCGCCCGGCGGAGCGGTCGGCCCCCGCGGCCCCGGCGCCGACGAGCAGCGCGGCCCGGCCCGCGTCACCACGGCGCAGGGACCGCAGCGCCTCGGCCGCGGACACCACGGAGGCGACGGCGACGCCCTCGGCGAGCTCGCCCAGCGCCGCGGCGACCGCGGCCCGCCCGGACGGCTCGACCTCGACGAGCTCGGCGACGGCGCCGAGCACCCCGTCGTCGCCGGAGTCGAGCAGGGCGCCGGTGCCGTCACGGCGGACCAGGCCGACCTGTAGGGCGTCGACCCGGGCGCGCCAGTGCGCGCGGCGCTGCTCGGCGTCGCGTTCGGCGGCGACCAGCTCGGCGACCCGCTCGGCCGCGCTGCGGTGCGCGGCCTCGGCCTGCTCGACCCGGGCGGCGAGCGCGTCGGTGTCCGCGTCGTCCCCGGACACGCCGAGGGACTCCCGCGCGGTCTCCAGCTCGGCCTCGGCCTCGGCGGTGCGGGCGCCCGCCTCGGCGAGCGCCTCGGACAGCCGCTCGATCTCCTCCGCGGTCGCGGCGACGCCGGAGCGCAGCGCGTCGGCCTTCCCGGCGAGGGTGGCGATCCCGGCACGGCGGTCGGCGATGGCACGCACGGCGGCCAGGTGCTCGCGCTCGGCGGCGGCGAGGGTCCGCTCGCGCTCGGCCTTCTCGGTGACGGCCTCGTCGAGCAGGCGCCGGGCGTCGGCGACGGCGGCGACCAGCTCGTCCTCCTGCTCGGCGACCGCGTCGGCCTCGGCCTCGGTCTCGTCCGGGTCGCGGCCGGGGGTGCGCCCCGCCTCGGCCGAGGAGGTGAGGTGGCGGACGCGTTCCTCGGCGAGGCGCACGGTGCCGCGCAGCCGCTCGGCCAGCGCGGAGAGCTGGTACCAGGTGTCCTGGGCGACCTGCAGCCGCGGCGCGTCCGCGGCGAGCGCGGTCTCCAGCTCGTCCTGGCGCCCGCGGGCGACGTCGAGCTGCTCCTCGACCTCGGCGCGGCGGCGCCGCGCCTGCTCCTGGGACGCCTCCTCACGCCGGGTCTCCTCGGACAGGGTCACGTAGTCGTCGGCGGCGAGGCGGAGCCGGGCGTCGCGCAGCTCGGTCTGCACGGCCTGGGCGCGGCGGGCGATCTCGGCCTGGCGGCCCAGCGGCTTGAGCTGGCGGCGCAGCTCGGCGGTGAGGTCGGTGAGCCGGGTGAGGTTGGCCTGCATCGCGTCCAGCTTGCGGAGCGCCTTCTCCTTGCGCTTGCGGTGCTTGAGGACCCCGGCGGCCTCCTCGATGTAGGAGCGGCGGTCCTCCGGCTTGGACTGCAGCACCCCGTCGAGCTGGCCCTGCCCGACGATGACGTGCATCTCCCGGCCGATGCCCGAGTCGCTGAGCAGCTCCTGCACGTCGAGCAGCCGGGCGCGGGAGCCGTTGATCTCGTACTCGCCGGCGCCGTCGCGGAACATCCGGCGGGTCACCGAGACCTCGGAGTAGTCGATCGGCAGGGCGCCGTCGGAGTTGTCGATGGTGAGGGTGACCTCGGCGCGGCCCAGCGCCGCCCGGCCGGACGTGCCGGCGAAGATCACGTCCTCCATCTTGCCGCCGCGCAGCGCCTTGGCGCCCTGCTCGCCGAGCACCCAGCTGATCGCGTCGACGACATTGGACTTGCCCGAGCCGTTCGGCCCGACGACGCAGGTGATCCCGGGCTCCAGGCGCAGCGTGGTGGCCGAGGCGAAGGACTTGAAGCCCTTCATCGTCAGCGTCTTGAGGTGCACGGGCGGGGATCTCCAGGGGCGCGGGGGCGACCAGGGTAGCCGGGCGGACCGCCGTGCCCGACGGCCCGCCCGCGCACCCTCAGCCGGTGGGGGCGGAGGCGTTGACCAGCCAGCGGACGCCGAAGCGGTCGGTGAGCTGGCCGAACTCGTCGCCCCACATCTGCTTCTCCATCGCGACGTCGACGACGCCGCCCTCGGCGAGCCCGGCGAAGAAGCCACGCAGCTTCTCCGGGTCGTCGCCGGACAGGCTGACCGAGATGCCCGACGGCGGCCCCACCGGGCGCTGCGGGTCACCGTCGGAGGCCATCAGGGCGAAGCCGTCGGGGGTGCCGAGGTAGGCGTGCATGACGCCGTCCGGCGGCGGGACGGGGCCCTCGGCGCCCATGTCACCGAAGGTCATGATCTGCAGCTCGCCGCCCAGCACGGAGCGGTAGAACTCCATCGCCTCACGCGCACGGTGGTCGAAGTGCAGGTACGGGGTCATCTGGACGGGCATCGGGACCTCCGGGGTCGGTGTGGGCACAGGTGTAGACCCCCGCACCGACAGAACTGAGCGGTCAGGCCTCGATGAACCCGAAGAATGCTCCGGACGGCTCAGCCCACTGCTCCGACACCGACGTCACCCGCCCCGGGGTGTCCCCGCCGCGCAGCAGCTCCAGCAGACGGTCGCAGGCGGCGCGGTCACCCTCCGCGGTCACCGCGACCCGGCCGTCGGACAGGTTGCGGGCCTGGCCGACGAGGCCGAGCTCGAGCGCCCGCGACCGCGTCCACCAGCGGAAACCGACGCCCTGCACCTGCCCCTGGACCCATGCGATCAGCCGAACGGTCGAATCCGTGTTGCCACTCACAGTGCTGGTACGTTACGCGGCCGTGACCCGACGACGCACACCGCGCGCCGCGAGCGCCGTGCTCGGCGGGGTGGGGGCCGGCGCCGTGCTGGCCATGGCCGCCCCGCTCGCCGCACCGGCGCTCACGGCAGTGGGCTCGCCCGACGCCGAACGGCCCGGTGGACCGGTCTCCGACACCCAGCCGCTCCGGGCGGTCGGCGCCGCCTACGCGACGACCGCCCCGGCCGGTGACGGCGCCCCGGTCGACGGCGCCGAGCTCGTCCGCGGTGCGCTCGCCGCCGCCCCGGCCGACCCGGGCTCCTCCGCCCGGACCGCGCTCGACGCGCTCTCCGCGCACGAGGCGGCCACCGCCGCGGCCGCCACCGCCGAGCCCGTCACCGGCCGCACCTCCGGGCCGGGCCCCGCGGCCCGTCCGGCGGTCCCGTCGGCGAGGGGCGCCGTGGCCGGGCTGTCCGGCGAGCTCGCCCGGGTCGTGGAGCTGACCAACGCCGAGCGGGCCGCCGCGGGCTGCGGTGCGCTGCGGGCCGACCCGCGGATCAGCGCGGCCGCCCAGGGCCACAGCGAGGACATGGCCGCCCGGGGCTACTTCGCCCACGACAGCCGCGACGGCCGAGACTTCGCCGACCGCATCACCGCGGCGGGCTACGACTCCCCCGGCGCGGAGAACATCGCGATGGGCCAGCCGGACGCGGCGACCGTCGTGCAGGACTGGATGGAGTCCCCCGGGCACCGGAAGAACATCCTGGACTGCTCGCTGACCACGATCGGCATCGGGCTGGCCGACGGGTACTGGACCCAGGACTTCGGCCGCTGAGGCCGGCTCAGCCGTCGAACCGGTACCCCATCCCCGCCTCGGTGATCAGGTACTTCGGCCGTGACGGCACCGGCTCCAGCTTGCGCCGCAGCTGGGCGAGGTAGACCCGCAGGTAGTGGGTCTCGGTGCCGTACTGCGGACCCCAGACCTCGCGTAGCAGCCGCTTCTGCTCGACGAGCTTGCCGCGGTGGCGCACCAGCAGCTCCAGGATCCCCCACTCGGTCGGGGTCAGGTGCACCTCGGCGCCGTCGGCGCGCGCGACCGTCTTGGCAGCGAGGTCGACGGTGAAGTCCGCGGTGGTGACCACGGCCTCGCCGTCGACGGTCGACACGGCGGCGCGGCGCACCGCGGCCCGCAGCCGGGCCAGCAGCTCGGACATCCCGAACGGCTTGGTGACGTAGTCGTCGGCGCCGGCGTCGAGCGCCCGGACCTTGTCGGTGGAGTCGGTGCGCGCGGACAGCACGATCACCGGCACCGTGCTCCACCCGCGCAGCCCCTCGACGACCTCGGTGCCGTCGAGGTCGGGCAGCCCCAGGTCGAGGACGACGACGTCCGGATGCCCGTCCGCGGCGGCCCGCAGCGCGGCCGAGCCGTCGGCGGCGACGAGCACCGTGTAGCCGTGCGCGGTGAGGTTGATCCGCAGGGCCCGGAGGATCTGCGGGTCGTCGTCGACGACGAGCACCCGCACCCCGTTCGCTGCGCCGCGCGCGGGCGCGTTCACGACGCCACCACGACGGCCGCGGCGGGCAGCGACACGACGACGGTGAGGCCCCCGCCGGGCGTGTCCTCGGCGGTGAGCTCGCCGTCCATCACCGCGGTCAGCCCGCGGGCCACCGACAGTCCCAGCCCGAGCCCGGCCACGGCGTCGCGGTCGCCGAGCCGCTGGAACGCCGCGAACAGCGCGTCCCGCTCGCGGGGGGCCACCCCGCGGCCGTGGTCGACCACCCGCAGCTCCACCCGGTCGCCGTAGGCGCTGGCCCGCAGCGCGACCTCGGACCCGCCGCCGTGGCGCAGGGCGTTGTCCACGAC
>JAESFO010000599.1_pt1 | contig 21067 bp, 17 predicted proteins | sample 9269421 | NCBI WGS metagenome assembly JAESFO01 (sample SAMN14502839, study PRJNA617101) | algae metagenome | isolation source: Nostoc desertorum CM1-VF14 and co-occurring heterotrophs from rocky... | place: USA: Clark Mountains, San Bernardino, California | collected 2000-06-05 | reverse complement strand
GGCTACGCGGTGCTGGAGGTCGACCCGGCCGTGATGGCACCGGAGGTCCACCTGGACCCGACCGCCGCCGCACTGGCCGAGCCGGCCGTCGCACCGACCTCGGACGACGTCCGCATCGCCTTCGGCGAGTAGCCACGACCGGGTGACACGGGCCACAGTGGGCGGGAAGATCCCTGTCCGAGAGGTGAGCCCGCCCGCATTCCGGCACCGACCGGGCCACCGTCCGCACCGACCCGCCGACCGCACGACGACGATGTCGATGCGGCACACCGCCGCCGTCCCGTCGCAGCACCCGTAGGAGCAGTGAAGCCCAGCCATGTTCTCGCGCATCGCCATCGTCAACCGCGGCGAACCCGCCATGCGGCTGATCAACGCCGTCCGTGAGTGGAACGCCCAGAACGGGCCCGACCGCCGCCTGCGCACGATCGCGCTGCACACCGCCGTCGACCGGCGGGCGATGTACGTCCGTGAGGCCGACGAGGCCGTCCTGATCGGGCCGGACGACCCGGACCACATGGGCACCAGCCCCTACCTCGACCACGCCGAGCTGGAGCGCGCGCTGCGCGCCACCCGCGCCGACGCGGTCTGGCCGGGCTGGGGCTTCGTCTCGGAGAAGGCCGACTTCGCCGAGCTGTGCGAGCGGCTGGGGATCACCTTCGTCGGCCCGTCGGCCGAGGTGATGCGCCGGCTCGGGGACAAGATCGCCTCCAAGCAGCTGGCCGAGTCGGTCGGCGTGCCGATGGCGCCGTGGTCCGGCGGTCCGGTGGCCGACGTCGAGACGGCGCGCAAGGCCGCCGAGACCGTCGGCTACCCGCTGATGGTGAAGGCGACCGCGGGCGGCGGGGGCCGCGGCATCCGTTACGTGCCGGGCCCCGAGCAGCTCGACGAGGCCTTCGAGCGGGCCGCGTCGGAGGCGTCGAGGACCGCCGGGGACGCGACCGTGTTCCTGGAGCGCGCGGTGTCGGGCGGACGGCACGTCGAGGTGCAGGTCGTCGCCGACGCCACCGGCGACGTCTGGACCCTCGGGGTACGCGACTGCTCGGTGCAGCGGCGCAACCAGAAGGTCATCGAGGAGTCGGCGTCCACCGCACTCGACGCCGAGCAGGAGGCGCTGCTGCGCAGCTCGGCGGCCGAACTGGCCCGCGCCGCGGGCTACGTCAACGCCGGCACCGTCGAGTTCCTCTACCAGCCCGAGGAGAAGCTCCTCTCCTTCCTCGAGGTCAACACCCGGCTGCAGGTCGAGCACCCGGTCACCGAGGCCTGCACCGGCGTCGACATCGTGAAGCTGCAGCTGCACGTCGCCGCGGGCGGCACCCTCGCCGAGGTCGCACGCGGGGTCCCGGCGGCCCAGGGCTGGGCGATCGAGGCCCGGCTGACCGCCGAGGACCCGGAGCGCGAGTTCGCGCCCGCCCCGGGGCGCATCGAGCACCTGGCGCTGCCGTCCGGTCCGGGCATCCGGGTCGACACCGGCGTCGCCGCGGGTGACGTCATCCCACCCCAGTTCGACTCCATGATCGCCAAGGTGATCGCCTGGGGCCGCGACCGCGACGAGGCCCGCGCGCGGCTGTCCCGTGCGCTGCGCCAGACCTCCGCGGTGATCGACGGCGGCTCCACGAACAAGGCGTTCCTGCTGGACCTGCTCGACCGCGACGAGTTCCGCTCGGGCGAGCTGCAGACCACCTGGCTCGACACGATGATGGCCGACGGCTACGCGCCGCCGCGCCGCCTCGACGTCGCGCTGCTCGCCACCGCCGTGCAGAGCCACGACGGCCACGTCGCCCGCCAGCAGGAGCGGCTGTTCCGCTCCGCCGAGGCCGGCCGGCCCGAGGTGGGCTACGAGACCTGGCACCAGACCGACGTCACCGTCGCCGGGCAGTCCTACAAGCTGACGGTCGCCCGCACCCGGGCCGGCCGCTACACCGTCGAGCTGGACGGCGTGTCGGTCGACGTCGACGTCGAGCGCAACGGCGCCTACGAGCGACGGCTCACCGTCGGCGACCTGTCCTGGACCGTGCTGTCGGTCGCGCAGGAGGCGGACTACCTCGTCGAGGTCGACGGCGCCGTGCACCGCATCTCCGGCGGCGAGGCCGGCATCGTCCGCGCCCCCGCCCCGGCGATGGTCGTCGCGCTGCCGGTCACCGCGGGCCAGACCGTGTCCGAGGGCGACACCCTCGCCATCGTCGAGTCGATGAAGCTGGAGACCTCGCTGCGGGCGCCGTTCGACGGCACCGTCGCCGAGATCCTCGTCCCGGCCAACACCCAGGTCGACGGCGGCACCAAGCTCGTGCGGCTGGAGCCGTCGGCCGACGCGGACGCAGCAGGCCCCAGCGGGGAGCGCGCCGACCTGTCCGCGTTCGCCGCGGCCGGCGCCGACACCGACGCCGCCGCGACCGCGGCCGACGCGCTGTCCGCGCTGCGCTTCCAGGTGCTCGGCTTCGACGTCGACGAGCGCCAGGCCCGCCCGCAGCTGCGCCGCCTCGCCGCCGCCCGCGAGCAGCTGGCCGCCGACGACCCGGCCGTGCTGGCCGGGGAGACCGCGGTCCTGCAGATCTTCGCCGACCTGTGCCAGCTCTCGCGCAACCGGTCCGAGACCGACGACGAGACCGGCGAGACCGAGCGCAACCCGCAGGAGTACCTCTACGCCTACCTGCGCTCCCGCGACGCCGACGACGAGGGCCTGCCCGAGTCGTTCCAGGCCAAGCTGCGCCGGGCGCTGGCCCACTACGGCGTCACCGAGATCGACGGCGGGACCGGCCGCGCCGACGACCTGGGTCCAGCGCTGTACCGCATGTTCCTGGCCCACCGCCGCGCGCCGCAGCAGGTGCCGGTCGTGCTGGACCTGCTGAACTGGCGGCTGCGCCACCCGGAGTCGGTCGCGAACCTCTCCCCCGCGGCGCGCGAGGACTACCTGCGCACCCTCGACGAGGTCGTCGTCGCCACCCAGCTGCGGCACCCCGTCGTCGGGGACACCGCGCGGCTGGCCCGCTACCGGGCGTTCGACGCCCCGGTCGTCGCCGCCGAGCGGGACCGGGCGCTGGCCGAGGTCCGGGAGAGCCTGGACGTGCTCGCCGCGGACCCGGAGACCGCGGACCGGGCCCGCCGGATCGACACCCTCGTCGGGTCCTCGGAGCCGATCCTGGGCGTGTTCGGGGAGCGGCACGACGCCGTGCTGCTCGAGGTCATGACCCGGCGCTACTACCGGGTGCGGGTGCTGCGCGACCTGGAGCTCGTCGAGCACGCGGGCAAGCCGCTGCTGACCGCCCGCTACCAGCACCTGGGCCGGGACCGCACGGTCTTCGCCTCGGTGATCGACAACAACGACCCGGCCGCCGCGCAGGCCGTGTCCGACGAGCTGCGCCGCCGCGTCGGCGAGCTCGACGGGGACCGCACCGCGCTCGTCGACCTCTACGTCACCTCGACCAAGGCCGACGACGGCGGTGACCCCGACGCCCGCGCCGAGCGCGTCCGCGCCGCACTGGGGAAGGTGCCCGCGCACCTGCACCGGGTCGCCGTCGCCGTCCGCCCGAACCCGCGCGCCGCGGGGACGACGAGCGAGGAGGCCGAGCCGCCGACCTGGTTCACCTTCCGGCCCGACGAGACCGGCGAGCTGGTCGAGGACCGCACGCTGCGGGGCATGCACCCGCTGGTCGCGGACCGGCTGCGGCTGTGGCGTTTCCGCAACTTCGAGCTGCACCGGCTGCCCGCCGCCACCGACGTGCACCTGTTCCGGGCCACCGGCCGCGAGGTCACCGCCGACGACCGGCTGGTCGCGATGGCCGATGTCCGCGAGCTGACCGTGCTGCGCGACGAGGAGACCGGGAAGGTCCGCTCGCTGCCGCAGTTCGAGCGCGCGCTCGACGCCTGCATCAACTCGCTGCGTGCCGCACGCGCCGGGGACCGCACCCTCGCCCGGATGTCGTGGAACCGGATCGCGCTCTACGTGTGGCCGGAGGTCGACGTCCCGCTCGCCGAGCTGGACTCGGTGGTCCGCCGGCTCGCGCCGCGCACGGCCAACCTCGGTCTGGAGCAGGTCCTCGTCGAGTTCCGCACCGCCGACCCGCAGGTCACCGGCGGCCAGGGCGGTCCGCGCTCGATGCTGCTGCGCATGTCGCGCCCGCCCGGCGCGGGGCTCACGGTCAAGCTCGACCAGCCCCCGACCGAGCCGATGCGCGAGCTCGACGCCTACGACCAGAAGGTGCTCAAGGCCCGTCGCCGCGGCGCCGTCTACCCGTACGAGATCGTCCCGCTGCTCACCGCCCCGGTCGACGCCGGCCCGGGCACGTGGCAGGAGTACGACCTCGTCGACCCGGCCGACCCGGCGCTGCCGGTGCCGGTCGACCGCGCGCCCGGCGGCAACAGCGCCAACCTGGTGCTCGGCGTCGTCTCGGTGCCGACCCGGCGCTACCCGGACGGGATGAAGCGGGTCGTGCTGCTCGGCGACCCGACCCGGGCGCTCGGCGCGATCGCCGAGCCGGAGTGCCGCCGCGTGATGGCCGCGATCCACCTGGCCCGCGAGCTGGACGTGCCGATCGAGTGGTTCGCCGTCTCGGCGGGCGCGAAGATCGCGATGGACTCCGGCACCGAGAACATGGACTGGATCTCCCGGGTGCTGCGCGGGATCATCGAGTTCACCCAGGACGGCGGCGAGATGAACGTCGTCGTCACCGGCATCAACGTCGGCGCCCAGCCCTACTGGAACGCCGAGGCGACGATGCTCATGCACACCAGGGGCATCCTGGTGATGACGCCGGACTCGGCGATGGTGCTGACCGGCAAGCACTCGCTGGACTTCTCCGGCGGCGTCTCGGCCGAGGACAACTTCGGCATCGGCGGCTACGACCGGATCATGGGCCCGAACGGGCAGGCGCAGTACTGGGCGCCGGACCTGGGCGGCGCCGTGGGCGTGCTGCTGCAGCACTACGCCCACACCTGGACCCAGCCGGGCGAGCGGTTCCCGCGACCTGCGCCGACCACCGACCCGGTCTCCCGCGACGTCACCACGGCGCCGCACTCCGGGCCGAACTGCGACTTCACCACGCTCGGCGAGATCTGGGCGCCGGAGACCAACCGGGAGCGGAAGAAGCCGTTCGACATCCGCTCGGTGCTGCGCGGCGTCGCCGACGCCGACCACCCGACGTCGGAGCGGTGGGCCGACATGCACGACGCCGACTCGGTCGTCGCGCTCGACGCCCACCTTGGCGGCCAGCCGATCGCGATGATCGGCATCGAGTCGCGGCCGCTGCCGCGGCGCGGGCCGCGCCCGGTCGACGGGCCGTCGCAGTTCACCGCCGGGACGCTGTTCCCGCGCTCGTCGCGCAAGTGCGCGCGGGCCATCAACGCCGCGTCGGGCAACCGGCCGCTGGTCGTCCTGGCGAACCTGTCCGGGTTCGACGGCTCGCCGGAGTCGCTGCGCGGCCTGCAGCTGGAGAACGGCGCCGAGATCGGCCGGGCCATCGTCAACTTCGACGGCCCGATCGTGTTCTGCGTGGTCTCCCGCTACCACGGCGGCGCGTTCGTGGTGTTCTCCGGAACGCTGAACGACAACATGGAGGTCGCCGCGATCACCGGCTCCTACGCCTCCGTGCTCGGCGGGGCGCCCGCCGCGGCCGTCGTGTTCGCCGGCGAGGTCAACGACCGCACCGCCAAGGACGAGCGGGTCACCGACCTGGAGACCCGGATCAAGCAGGCCGTCACCGACGGGGACGAGGCGACGGCGGCACGGCTGCGCGGCGACCTCGCCACCCTCCGCCCCGACGTCCGCTCCGAGAAGCTCGGCCAGGTCGCGGACGAGTTCGACACCAAGCACTCCATCGAGCGGGCGCAGTCCGTCGGCTCGGTGCACCGGATCGTCTCCCCCGACCAGCTCCGGCCGTACCTGGCCGACGCGGTCCAGCGGGGCATGAAGCGCACTCTCGACACCCTTGGAGGAAACGCATGACCGCGATCACCGATACCCACCCGGAGCAGCGCGTCGCCATCGTGACCGGGGGTGCGCGCGGGATCGGCGCCGCGATCACCACCGCGCTGGCCCGCACCGGGGTGCACGTCGCCGCGGGGTACTCGTCGAACTCCAAGGCCGCCGACGAGCTGAAGGGCAAGCTGGAGGCCGAGGGCGCGTCGATCTCGGTGCACCAGGGCAACGTCGGCTCGCCCGAGGACTGCCAGCGGGTCGTCACCGAGGTCCTGGAGCAGCGGGGCCGCGTCGACTACCTGATCAACAACGCCGGCATCACCGTCGACAAGACCGTCCGCAAGCTGACCGTCGACGACTGGCACGCCGTGCTGCGGATCAACCTGTCCGGGGCGTTCTACATGACCAAGGCCGTGCTGGAGCACATGACCGGCAACGAGTTCGGCCGGATCGTGAACATCTCCTCGGTGATCGGCCAGACCGGGGCGATGGGCCAGGCCAACTACGCCTCGTCGAAGGCCGGCCTGATCGGCTTCTCGAAGTCGCTGGCCCAGGAGGTCGCCCGCAAGGGCGTCACCGTCAACTGCGTCGCGCCGGGCTTCATCGAGACCGAGATGGTCGCCGCCGTGCCGGAGAAGGCGCTCGAGAAGATCGTCTCGAAGATCCCGGTCGGCCGCCTCGGCCAGGCCGACGAGATCGCCCGCGCCGTGCAGTTCCTCGTCGACGACCGCGCCGGCTACGTGACCGGCTCGGTGATCAGCGTGAACGGCGGGCTGGACATGGCGTCCTGACCGTCGTTCTCCCCGGCCGAGGGCCTCGCACAGTGTCGTGCGGGGCCCTCGTGCGTGCTCAGGGGCCCGTGGTCGCCCGGGTGTAGCGGTCGGCCAGTGCGCGCAGCCGCGCCACCAGCTCCGGTGGCTCGGTGACGTGGAAGTCCAGGTCGAGCAGCCCGATGTACACCGCGACGGTCTCGATGCTGTCCGCCCCCGTCACGAGGACGCAGTGCGTGTCGTCGACCTCCTCGACCGCGCCGACGGCCGGGTTGATCCGGGCGAGCACCGTCGCCGCCGATGCGTCGACGGTGATGCGGACGTGCACCTGCCACCCGGTCGACGCGGCCTCCCGCAGGACCAGGGCCGGGTAGTCCCCGCCGGGCAGCGGGTCCGGGACGAACCGGCGGCCGGTCGCCGTGCGCGGGCGGACCAGGTCGACCCGCCACGTCCGCCACCCGCCGTCGAGCCGCCCGACCAGGTACCAGCGGCCCTGCCAGGAGACCATCCGGTACGGCTCGACCGTGACCGGCCACTCCTGCCCGGGCAGGTCGAGCCGCACGCAGGTGTGGTCGCGGATCGCGGTGGCGAGCTCGGTGAGCACCGCCGGGTCGACCTCCGGATCCGGGTCGACGGTGTCGGTGTTGCGCGGCCCCGCGACGGTGCCGTCGTGGATGGCGGCGACGCGGCGGCGCAGCCGGTCCGGGAGCACCTGGTCGAGCTTGGCCAGGACGCGGTCGCCGCTGTCCCCCAGCCGCCCGCCGCTCGCGCTCACGGTGCGCAGCCCGATCGCCACGGCGACGGCCTCGGCGTCGTCGAGCTGCAGCGGGGGCAGCCGCGCGCCGGGCCCGAGCCGGTAGTGCCCGGCGCCGCCACGGACGGCGTGCACCGGGTAGTCGAGTCCGCGGAGCCGGGCGACGTCGTTGCGGATGGTGCGGGTGCTGACGCCGAGCCGCTCCGCCAGCTCCGGCGCGGTCCACTCCGGACGGCTCTGCAGCAGCCCGAGGAGCGCGAGCATGCGGGCGGCGGTGTCGGCCACGAGAACCTCCGGATCCGGTCGCGAACAGGAAGAGAACGTGCCTGATCAACCGGCACCGTAGTACCCATGACGCCGTTCACCGTGCAGATCCCGCAGTCCGACCTCGACGACCTCGCCGACCGTCTGTCCCGCACCCGGCTGCCCCGTCCCGCGCCGGGCGACGACTGGACCTACGGCACCCCGAACGCGTGGCTGGCCGCGACCGTCGCGTACTGGCGCGACGGGTTCGACTGGCGGGCCCAGGAGACCCGGATGAACGCCCACCCGCAGTACCGCACCGAGATCGACGGCCAGGTCCTGCACTACCTGCACGTCCCCTCGGCCGAGCCCGGCGCGACGCCGGTGCTGCTGCTGCACAGCTGGCCCGGCTCGTTCGCGGAGTTCCTCGACGTGATCGGCCCGTTGACCGACCCGGTCGCGCACGGCGGCCGCGCCGAGGACGCCTGCTCGGTGGTGGTGCCGTCGTTGCCCGGGTTCGGCTTCAGCACCCCGCTCGCCGAGGGCGGCTGGACCACCGCCCGGATCGCCGCGACGCTGGACACCCTGATGCGCCGGCTCGGCTACCCCTCCTACGGGGCACACGGCAGCGACGCCGGGGCGCTCGTCGCGCGGGAGCTGGGCCTGCTCGACCCGCCCGGGTTCCTCGGGCTGCACGTGCTGCAGCTGTTCTCGTTCCCGTCGGGCGACCCGGCCGAGTTCGAGCGGCTGGGACCGGACGACCACGCCGCGCTGGAGTTCATGCAGTGGTTCTCCTCGGTCGGCGGCTACAACGGGATGAACGCCTCCCGCCCGCAGACGATCGGGGCGGCGCTGGCCGACTCACCGGTCGGGAAGCTGGCCTACTCCGAGCTGTTCGCGTCCTTCGGCAACGGCACCGCGCTGGTGACCCGTGACCAGCTGCTGACCCAGGTGTCGCTGTACTGGCTGACCAACACCGCGGCGACCTCGGCCAGGATCTACTTCGAGGACGCACGCGCCGGCGCGGAGCCGCGGGTGAACCACGCCCGGACCGGGGTGGCCGTGTTCGCCTCGGACTTCCGGACCGTCCGGGTGTTCGCCGAGCGCGACAACAGCCGGATCGAGCACTGGAGCACCTTCGACGAGGGCGGGCACTTCGCCGCCCTGGAGCGGCCGGCCGACGTGGCGGCCGACATCCGGGCGTTCTTCGCCGGTTGAGGGGCGCTCAGCCGCGGCTGCAGAGCCCCTTGGCCGCCAGCACCCGCGCGACGGCGGTGTCGTTGGCCTGCGCCGTGATCCGCCCCTCGGCCAGCGCCTTCTCCGCGGCGTCGAGCAGCGGGGCGACCGGGGTGACGTTGGAGAACAGCGCCATGTCCGCGCCGGCGGTCAGGGCCCGGGTGGTGGCCTCGGCGAGCCCGAAGCGATCGGTGATCGCCTTCATCGCACCGAGGTCGTCGGTCATGGCGAGGCCGTCGAACCGGTAGTCCTCGCGCAGCAGCCGGTAGGCGGCCGGGGCGATGCTGGTGGGCACGTCGGTGGTCAGGCCCGGGACGTCGAGGTGGCCGAGCATGACCCCGACCCGCCCGTCGAGCGGCTTCCCCGGTCCGACGAGGTCGGAGTAGGGCCGGAGGTCACCGGCACGCAGCTGGTCCAGCGGCGGCGTGCTCACCGAGCCCTTGTGCGAGTCACCGGAGCTGTGCCCGTGGCCGGGGAAGTGCTTGAGGACCCCGAACACCCCGCCGGCCTGCTGCCCCTCGGCCCAGGCCGCGGCGTAGCGGGTGACGGTGGCCGGGTCGTCGGAGAACGAGCGGTCCCCGATGACGGCGGTGCGCGGCTGGTCGGAGACGTCGACCGACGGCGCGAGGTTCCAGGTGACACCACGTGCCTTCAGCTGTCCGGCGCGCTCGCGGGCGATCCCGGTGACCTCCTCGGGGCTGCCGGACGCGGCCATCTGCCGGGCGCTGGGGACGTCGCCGTCGAGCTCGTCGATGCGCTGGACACGGCCGCCCTCCTCGTCGACGGCGACGGCGAGCGGCGTGCGGGACGCCTTCTGCAGCGCCGCGAGCCGGTCGTCCTGCAGCAGCGCGGTCGCGTTGCCGCCGAGGAACACCCCGCCGACCTGCGACCCCCGCACGATCGCGGTGGCGCCGGCCGGGTCGGCGGCGTCCACCCCGACCATCAGGCGCTGGGCGAGCCGGTCGCGCGGGGACAGCGCCGCCACCATCGGGGCGCAGGTGTCCGGGTCCGGCTGTGCCGCCGGCGCCGCCTGCGGCTGTGCACCCGGCGGGGCGGCGGTGCTGTTCGCGGTGAGCTGCGGCCCGGCGACGGCGACGAGCCCCGCCGTCAGCGCGCCCACGACGGCGGCGGTGAGCAGTCCGGTGCTGCGACGGCGTCGCTGCCGGATCACGGGGTGGGGTCGTCCAGGCACTCGCATCGCGACCATCGTGACAGGCCCGTCCCGGCCCGGCGCCCCCGCCGCGCCGCGGTCACCGGCCCCCCGGCCCGATCCGCTGCGCCGGGTGCGGGGCTCAACCGACCGCGGGGACCCGCTCGGACTCCGGCGGCGGGCCGGGCGGGGTGCCGTCGCCGAACGGGCGCCCGCCCAGCTCCTCGCGGCCGTGCGCGGTCGTCCAGCCGGCGGTGACGGGCCCCTTCGGGACGATCCCGGTCGGGTTCACCGACGCGTGCACGCCGTAGTAGTGCTGCTTGACCTGCTCGAAGTCGATGGTGTCGCCGAAGCCGGGGGTCTGGAACAGGTCCCGGGCGTAGGCCCACAGCACGGGAAGCTCGGTGAGCTTGTGCCGGTTGGCCTTGAAGTGGCCGTGGTAGGCGGCGTCGAAGCGGACCAGGGTCACCCACAGCCGGATGTCGGCCTGGGTGATCGAGTCACCGACCAGGTAGCGGCGCGTCGACAGGTGCTCGGACAGCTCGTCCATCCGCGACCACAGGGCGTCGTAGGCACGGTCGTAGGCGCGCTGGGACGAGGCGAACCCGCACTTGTAGACGCCGTTGTTGACGTCGTGGAAGATCCCCTTCCCGATCTCGTCGATCGCCTCCGGGTCGGTCCACAGGTCCGGGGCGCCCTCGCGGTGCAGCCCCCGCCACTGGGTGGACAGGTCGCGCTCCAGCAGCGCGTACTCGTTGGTGACGACCTTGCCCGAGGCGACCTCGACCATGGCAGGGACGGTGACACCCTCGTCGTAGCCGGGGACGGCCTTCTCGTAGGCCTCGCGCAGGTACTCGATGCCGAGCACGGGGTCGACGTTCCCCGGGTCGAGGTGGAAGCGCCAGCTGCGCTCGTCGTGCAGCGGGCCCGCGATGCCCATCGAGATCGCGTCCTCCAGCCCGAGCAGCCGCCGGGTGATGATCACCCGGTTCGCCCACGGGCAGGCGCGCGCGCCGACGAGGCGGTAGCGGCCCGCCTCGACCGGCCACGGCGACGACCCGTCGGCCGTGATCCGCTCGGCCACCCCGAGCGCCTCCCGTACGAACTCACCACTGTCCTGGTCGGTCCCCATGCCGCCGACGCTAGCCCTGTGGTCGGATGGGCGCATGGGCGTCGACGGTGACCTCGCACGCGGTCTGTCCGAGCTGGTCGCGCCGGGTTCCCGGGTGGCGCTGGCCGACGGCTGCGGGCTCCCCTACGCGCTCGCCCGCCCGCTCTCGGCGGTCGCGGCCCGTGCCGGGGGTGTGCGGCTCGTGCTGGGCTGGGTGCCCGGCCCGGCCCCGGACCTCGAGCCGGACGCGTTCGCCGACATCCGCACCGTCGTCGGGGGGCCGGGAGCGCGGGCGCTGATCGAGTCCGGGCGCGCGCACCGGGTCCCGGCCCGGCTCTCGGCGACGCCGGCCCTGCTGGCCGGTCCGCTGCGCCCGGACCTGCTGCTGGCGACCGTCGTCCGCGACGACCGCGGCGACCTGCGGTTCGGCGCGGAGGCGTCCTGGATGCGCGGCCTGTACGACGCCGGGGTCCCGGTCGCGGCGGTCGTGTCCCGCTCCGCACCGCACGCCGACGCCGGTCCCCCGCTGGCAGGGGTGGCGGTGCTCGGTGAGGTCGACGGACCGGGCGGGGCCCCGCACACCGTCGCCACCCCCGCGCCGGGCGACGCCGACCGGGCGGTGGCCGCCGCGGTCGCGGGCCTCGTCCCGGCCGGGGCGCGGATCCAGTTCGGCCCCGGGCGGCTGGCCGCGGCACTCGTCGAGGCCCTCCACGTGCCGGTCGCGGTGGACTCCGGGCTGCTCGCCGACGCGGTCGTCGACCTGGACGAGCGCGGGCTGCTGCGCGGGACACCGTCGTCGACGGCGCTCTACGGCAGCCCCCGGCTCTACGACTGGGCCGACCGGCTGGGCCGGGCCGGCCGCGGCACGGTCCGCCCGGTCGAGCACACCCACGACGTGTCCCGGCTCAGCACCGGCCCGGGGCCGCTGGTCGCGCTGAACACCGCGCTGGAGATCGACCGGGACGGCCAGGTCAACGTCGAGGGCGTCGCCGGTTCGGCGGCCGGGATGATCGGCGGGCACCCGGACTTCGCGGCCGCCGCGGTCCGCGGGCCGGGGTTGTCGGTGATCGCGCTGCCCGCGGCGCACCGCGGGCGCCCGACGCTGGTCGAGCGGCTCGGCGGACCGGTGACGACGCCGTCGCACGACGTCGACGTGGTCGTCACCGAACGGGGCACGGCGGACCTGCGGGGGCTCGGCCGCGCCGAGCGGCGACGCGCGCTGAGCGCCCTGTGGGGCGGCGCCGTTACGCCAGACGTGTGAACTCCGATCCACGGTGTGACCGGAACCACAGATCACCCGGGGTGAACGGATCACCGACGTCCCGGCCGCGGGCCACCGCCGGCCGGACGGCAGTGAGACGGCGTCCACTCCGGACCCACGATGTGTGACGACCACATGACGTCACTGGTGGGCCCGCACGCCGCCGGTCACCGCCCGGGTCCGCTCGCCGCCGCCCGGAAAATCCCCGAATGACCGGCCGAGTTGCGCATAGCACAACCCCGGCGGCCGTTCCAGTCTCACCCTGGGTGAGGGGACAGGGGCCGCGGGGACACCTACCGTCAGGGCCGTCCCGCACCCGAGCGCCGAGGAGGCGCGCCCCATGACGGCAGACCACCGCAGCGGGCTCCGGGGGCCCGCCAGCACCGTGCAGGAGTTCGGCGACGCGCCCACGGAGGTCCGCGAGTCCACCCATTACAAGCACGAGTACGTGCAGACGTTCGTCGACAAGTGGGACGAGCTGATCGACTGGCGGGCCCGCTACGCCAGCGAAGGCAGCTTCTTCGTCGAGCAGCTCCGCAGGCGCGGTGTCACCAGCGTGCTCGACGTGGCGACCGGCACCGGCTTCCACTCCGTCCGGCTGCTGGAGGAGGGCTTCGAGACCGTCGTCTCCGCCGACGGCAGCGCCGAGATGCTGGCGAAGGCCTTCGACAACGGGATGAAGTTCGGCGGGCACGTGCTGCGCGTCGTGCAGGCCGACTGGCGTTGGCTCAACCGCGACGTCCACGGCGAGTACGACGCGATCATCTGCCTCGGGAACTCGTTCACACACCTGTTCTCCGAGCGTGACCGCCGCCGGGCGCTCGCCGAGTTCTACGCCATGCTCTCCCACGACGGCGTGCTGATCCTCGACCAGCGCAACTACGACGCGATCCTCGACAACGGCTTCAGCTCCAAGCACCAGTACTACTACTGCGGCGACGACGTCGTGGCCGAGCCGGAGTACGTCGACGACGGCCTCGCCCGGTTCCGCTACCGGTTCCCCGACGGGTCCCAGTACCACCTGAACATGTTCCCGCTGCGCAAGGACTACACCCGCCGCCTCATGCACGAGGTCGGGTTCCAGCGGGTCGAGACCTACGGCGACTTCCAGTCGACCTACGCCGACGACGAGCCCGACTTCTTCGTGCACATCGCCGAGAAGGCCTACCTCGACCAGGAGGACGCCGAGTGACACGGACGACCCAGGACGCCGCCGAGCACACCGCCCGGTCCTACTACGACTCCGACGACGCCGACACCTTCTACTCCCGGGTCTGGGGCGGCGAGGACATCCACGTCGGCATCTACAGCGCACCGGACGAGCTGATCTCGGTCGCCAGCGCCCGCACGGTGACCCGGATGGCCGAGGTCGCCGGGGTCGGCCCCGGCACCCGGGTGCTCGACCTCGGGGCAGGGTACGGCGGCGCGGCCCGCCGGCTGGCGGCCGCACACGGGGCCACGGTGCACTGCCTCAACCTCTCCCCGGTGGAGAACGCCCGCAACGAGCGGATGACCCGGGAGCAGGGCCTGGACGGTCGGGTCGAGGTGACCACCGGCAGCTACGAGGACGTGCCGGTCGAGGACTCCTCGATCGACCTGGTGTGGTCACAGGACGCGTTCCTGCACTCCGGTTCCCGCGAGACCGTGCTGGACGAGATCGCCCGGGTCCTGCGCCCCGGCGGGCAGGTGGTGTTCACCGACCCGATGGCCGTCGACGGGCTCGACCAGTCCTCGATCCAGCCCATCCTCGACCGCATCGCACTGTCCACGATGGCCACGCCCGGCTTCTACACCGACGGGCTGGCGCAGCGTGGCTTCACCGGCGTCCACTTCCTCGACCACGCCGAGCACCTGCCGACCCACTACCGCCGGGTACGCGAGGAGCTCGTGGCGCACGAGGAGGAGCTCTCGTCGTCGATCTCGGGTCCCTACCTGAGCGCCATGAAGGCGGGCCTGCAGCACTGGGTGGACGGCGGGCGGACCGGGAAGCTCACCTGGGGGATCGTGCACGCGGTCCGGACCTGAGGACGGTGTCCGGCCCGGGCCTCGCGCGGGACCCGGGCCGCGCTCAGCCGTCGTCGGCGTCGTTGCCGCCGTCGTCGCCGTCCTGCCGGCCGTCCTGGTCGTCGTCGCCGTCGCCGTCGCGGTCGTCGTCCGTGCCCTGCTGCTGTTGCTGCTGCTGGGGGGCCGGCTCGGGGGGCGCGGACCCGCCGCCGCAGGACGCGGCGGTGGTGAGGACGAGCGCGAGCGCCGCGAGGGTGCCGAGCAGCGCCCGGAGAGGGGTGGTTCGTCGCATACGCACGAGTCTTCCCGATCGCCCGGTCAGCCGCAGAGGAAGGCACGCACCGCCGCGGTGGTGGCGGCGGGCTGCTCGTCGACGAGGAAGTGCCCGGCCCCGGTGACCGCCTCCCCGGTGACCAGACCGGGATCGGCGGCCGCGCGGCGCCAGACCTCCAGCGGGCTCTCGCTGTTGGCGCCGACGACGCCGCGCTCGCCCCACAGCACCAGGGTGGGCGCGGCGATCCGCTCGCCCGCCACGTCGGAGGCGGCGTCGTGCTCCAGGTCGATCGAGGCGCCGGCGCGGTAGTCCTCCAGCATCGCGTGCCGGGCCGCCGGGTCGGCGAACGCGCGTTCGTAGGTGGCCAGTGCCTCGGGCGGGTGCGCGTCCAGTCCGGAGCCCCAGCCGCCGAGCAGCGAGTGCAGGTAGCCGATCGGGTCCCCGGCGATGAGTCGCTCGGGCAGGTCGGCGGGCTGGATGAACAGGAACCAGTGGTAGTACGCCGTCGCCAGCGCCCGGTCGGTGTGGGCGTAGACGTAGGCGGTGGGCAGGATGTCGAGCAGCGCGGCCCGCGCGACGCGCTCGGGGTGGTCCAGCAGCATCCGGTGGGTGACACGGGCGCCGCGGTCGTGGCCGACCACGGCGAAGCTGTCGAACCCGAGCCGCGCCATGACGTCGACCTGGTCGGCGGCCATCGCCCGGAACGAGTAGCCGGCGTGGTTCTCGCCCTCGGTGGGGCGGCCGGACTCGCCGTAGCCGCGCAGGTCGGTGGCGACGACGGTGTGGTCACGCGCCAGGTCCGCCGCGAGCGGCCCCCACATGGCGTGGGTCTGCGGGAAGCCGTGCAGCAGCAGCACAGGCGGACCCTCGCCGCCGCGCACCCCGTGGACGACGACCCGCTCCTCGGGCGGGCCGACGGTCAGGTCGAAGGCGTCGAAGTCGACTGTTCCGGGCACGGGTGCCGTCCTCCCTGGTCGGGTCGCGCGCCGGCGGCGGCCGGCCGCGCCACATCGAACACCCAGAACCGCAGCACCGCGAACCGCAGCAGCCCGCCGACGAGGCTGGCGGCCGCGACGACCGCGGCCTCCTCCCCCGGCGAGGTGGCCCCGGCCAGCTGGTGCAGCGCGAGCAGCACCGCGGAGGTGTAGGTCGCGTAGAACGCGACGGTGCCCGCGTCCTGCACCCACTCGCGCAACCGGTGCGCGGGGGCGCCGTCGAAGGCGAAACGGCGGCTGGCCTCGGTGCTGATCGCGGTGGTGAGGACCAGCGCGACCAGGTTCGCCGGGACGGCCGGGAGCACCGGGCGGAACAGCAGGAACAGCGCGGCGTTCAACGCCGTCGCCCCACCGCCGACGGCGGCGTAGCGGGCGAGCTGCACGGCCAGCGGGTACCGCCGCGACAACGCGACGACGGCACCGTTCACGCGCCCGGGGACCCGGGCCGCGGAGGTCGACGGATCCCCGAACGGCACGTGTGTCGCCGACTGTGCTGCGTCCACCGGTCCTCCCGCCCCCGCTGGGTAGATCTTCGCAGGAGTACCCCCGACGGATCACCGGGAATCAACCGGACGCGTCACACCTTCACGGGGTGATGCCCCGGGCGGGTGCGCGCGCGGCCGGACACCGTCACAGTGCGAGGAACACCGTCTCGCCCTCGCCGCGCAGGCGGATGTCGAACCGGTACCGGCCCGGGCCCTCCGCGACGGCGACGAGCGTGTGCCGGCGCGCCTCCGGGACCGCCGCGAGCAGCGGGTCGGTGGCGTGGGCGTCGGCGTGCTCGGGGAAGTAGATACGGGTGACGACGCGGTCGAGGAGGCCGCGGGCGAACACCGAGACGTTCACGTGCGGAGCCTCGGCGGAGCGCGCATCGGAACCGTGGGGTGCCTCGTCGGGCAGCGCACCCGGCAGCACGGTGCGGATCCACCACCGGCCCTCGTCGTCGGTGGGGCAGCGGCCGAAACCGCGGAAGCCCTCCACCGTGGACTTCGCCGCGCCGCGCGGGTCGTCGGGATGGTCGAAGCGGCCGTCCGGATCCGCCTGCCAGGTCTCGACCAGCGCGTCGGGCACGAGCGCGCCGGTGCCGTCGACCACGGTCCCGCCGACGAGGACGGCACCCGGGGTGCCGTCGGGCACGACGTCCGGGCCGTCCGGCCAGGGCAGACCCAGCGACAGGTACGGGCCGACGGTCTGGGTGGGGGTCAGCGGCAGGCTCATGCGTGGGGCTCCTCGAACGGGGTGGCGCCGCGGCCGCGCAGCACGATGTCGAAGCGGAACGCCAGCGCCCACTCGGGCCGGGTCGCCTCCAGGTCGAAGGTGGACACCAGCCTCCCCCGGGCCTCCTCCGGCGTCGCGTTGTAGATCGGGTCCTGGCCGAACAGCGGGTCGTCCGGGAAGTACATCTGGGTGACCAGCCGCTGGGTGAAGGCACGCCCGAACAGCGAGAAGTGGATGTGGGCGGGGCGCCAGGCGTTGTGGTGGTTGCCCCACGGGTAGGCGCCGGGCTTGATCGTGGTGAACGAGTAGTTGCCCTGCGCGTCGGTGAGGACCCGGCCGCCGCCGGTGAAGTTCGGGTCGAGCGGGGCGGGCCAGTTGTCCCAGCGGTGGGCGTAGCGGCCCGCGGCGTTGGCCTGCCAGATCTCGACGAGGGTGTCCGGCACGGGGCGGCCGTCGGAGTCGAGCACCCGCCCGGCGACGACGATCCGCTGGCCGAGCGCCTCGCCGCCGGCGCCGACGGTGAGGTCGTCGTCGCCCGGGCGGACCGGGCCGGTGAGCAGCGGGCCGGTGATCTCGGTGAGCCGCTGGGGCAGGATCACCGGCTGCTCGGACGGCGCCCGCAGCGCGGTGCTGCGGTAGTCCGGTGAGAGCAGCGGTGCGTGGGTCCCGGCCGGGACGGGGGCGTAGCCCTGCATCGGCGGTCCTTCCTCGTGGTGGGTGGGATCTAGACGGCGCCGTGCGGGAGGCCGACGTAGTTCTCGGCGAGGCTCGTCGCGGCGGCGCGGGAGGTCACGGTGTAGCGCAGCTGGGAGCGCTGCAGGCCGACGCCGAACGCGTCGCCGCCCTCGGTGGCGGGGTCGAAACGGTGGAGCATCGAGGTCATGAACCAGGAGAAGTGCTCGGCCCGCCAGACCCGGCGCAGGCAGGTGTCGGAGTAGGAGTCGAGGCCGCCGGTGTCGCCGTCGCGCAGCGCGCGGACGACCGCCTCGGCGAGCACCCGGACGTCGGCGATCGCGAGGTTCATGCCCTTCGCCCCGGTGGGCGGGACGATGTGCGCGGCGTCGCCGGCGAGGAACAGCCGTCCGCGGCGCATCGGGGAGGCGACCATGCTGCGCATCGGGGTGACCGAGGGCTTCTCGAGGAACTCGCCCTCGTTCATCGTGAAGCCCTCGCAGGCCAGGCGGGTGTGCAGGGCGTCCCAGATGCGGGCGTCGGACCAGTCGGCCGGCCTGGTGTCGTTCGGGACCTGGACGTAGAGCCGGGTCACCTCGGGGCTGCGCATCGAGTAGAGCGCGAAGCCGTCGTCGTGGTGGGCGTAGACGAGCTCGTCGGTGGTGGGCGCGGCCTTCGCGAGCACCCCGAGCCAGGAGAACGGGTAGACCCGCTCGGCGATGTCCGGTGCCACCAGCGGGCGGGAGACGCCGTGGAAGCCGTCGCAGCCGGCGATCACGTCGCAGCGCAGGACGTGCTCGGCGCCGTCGGCGTCGGTGTAGGTGACCGACGGGGCGTCGGTGTCGACGTCGTGCAGGGCGACGCCGGAGACGCCGAACTCGACCGGCAGGCCCGCGTCGTCGACGCGGTCGGCGAGCAGGTCCTTCACGACCTCCTGCTGGCCGTAGACGGTGATCCCGGTGCCGACGAGGTCGGCGAAGTCGATCCGGTGGTCGGCGGCGGGGGCGCCGGGGGCCTCGGCGAAGCGCAGCGAGATGCCGGTGTGCGGCATGCCCTCGCGGTCCAGCCGTCCGGCGACGCCCATCCCGCGCAGCAGCTCGACCGTGGGTGCCTCCAGCACCCCGGCGCGGACCCGGGCCTCGACGTAGGCGCGGTCGCGGGCCTCCAGCACGACCGAGTCGACACCGGCCAGCGCCAGCAGCTTCGCCAGCACGAGCCCGGCGGGGCCCGCCCCGACGATGCCGACCTGGGTCCGGGACTCGCGTCGCTGCGTCATGGGAGTCACCTTCCCGTTCCCGGCACGGCCGTTCGACCGGGCTTCCGCTCTACGGAAGAATGCCCGGCCATGACGACGCGTCCGGTCCGCTCGGGGGTCACCGCGCGGGTGCTGGACGTGCTGGGCGCGTTCAGCGCGCAGGACCCGGTGCTCGGGCTGAGCGACATCTCCCGGCGCACCGGGCTCCCGCTGACGACGGTGCACAGGATCGCCGGTGAGCTCGCCGCGGGCGGGGCGCTGGACCGCGGCGACGACGGCCGCTACCGGATCGGGCTGCGGCTCTGGGAGATCGCGCACCTGGCCCCGGCCAGCCACGGGCTGCGGGAGGCGGCGATGCCGTTCCTGGAGGACCTGCACGAGGTCACCCGGCACAACGTGCAGCTCGCCGTGCTCGACCCGGACGACGCCGGCGAGGTCGTCTACGTCGAGCGACTGTCCAGCCGCGACGCCGTCTCGATCGTCACCCGGACCGGGTCGCGGCTGCCGTCGACGGCGACCGGGGTCGGGCTCGTGCTGCTCGCCCACGCCGACCCGGCCGCGGTCGAGGCCGTGCTGGCCCGCCCGATCCGCCGGTTCACCCCGTTCACGGTGTGCCGCGCCGACGGTGTCCGGGCGCTGCTCGCCCAGGCCCGCACCGGCGGGTTCGTCGTGTCCGACCGGCAGATCGAGGAGGTGTCGATGTCGGTGGCCGCCCCGGTGCGCAGCGGGGACGGTCCGGTGGTCGCCGGGCTGTCGATCGTCGTGCCGGCCGCGACGAACCCGCACACCCTGGTGCCCGCGGTGCGCGCGGCGGCCCGCGGGATCAGCCGGGCGCTCGCCGCATCGTGATCGTTCCGTGCCGTGGCCGGTACGCCCCTCGTGGCGTTCCGTGCCACCGTGACGACGTGCGCGACTTCCGGATCGAGATCCCCGACGCCGAGCTGGACGACCTGCGTGAGCGGCTCACCCGCACCCGCTGGCCGGACCCGGCGACCGTCGACGGCTGGTCCCAGGGCGTCCCGCTGGACTACGCCCGCGAGCTGTGCGAGTACTGGCGCACCCGCTACGACTGGCGCCGCGTCGAGGCCGAGATCAACGCGTGGCCGCAGTTCCGCACCGGTCTCGACGGCGGCGGCGACGACTCGGTCGAGATCCACGTGCTGCACGCCCGCTCGAAGCACCCGGACGCGATGCCGCTGCTGCTCACCCACGGCTGGCCGGGCTCGCTGGTCGAGTTCCTCGGCGTGCTGCCCGCGCTGACCGACCCCGAGGACCCCGCCGACGCCTTTCACGTCGTCGTGCCGACGCTGCCCGGGTTCGGGTTCTCCGGCAAGCCCACGACGACCGGGTGGGGGGTCGAGCGGATCGCCGTCGCCTGGGCGCAGCTGATGGACCGGCTCGGGTACGAGCGCTTCGCCGCGCAGGGCGGCGACTGGGGCTCGATGATCACCTCGGCGTTGGGGACCGCGGCCCCGGAGATGCTGTACGGCATCCACCTGACGATGGCGCTGGCGCCCAAGCCCGACGACGCCGCCGGGCTCACCACGCAGGAGAAGGCCGACATCCGCTTCTCCAAGGAGTTCTCCCGCTACGGCTCCGGCTACTCCGCCGAGCAGTCCACCCGTCCGCAGACCATCGGCTACGGGCTCGCCGACTCCCCCGCCGCGCAGTGCACGTGGATCGTGGAGAAGTTCTGGGACTGGACCGACTGCGCGGGCCACCCGGAGAACGTGATCAGCCGGGACCGGCTGCTGGACAACGTCATGCAGTACTGGCTGGGCTCGGCCGGCGCGTCGTCGGCGCGGATCTACTGGGAGAGCTTCGCCCGCCGCCGCCTCGACGACGTCGAGGTCCCGACCGGCGTCGCCCAGTTCCCGCACGAGATGGTGAAGCTCCCCCGGTCCTGGCTGGAGCGCCGCTACACCGACCTGCGCTGGTTCTCGCGTCCCGACGTCGGCGGGCACTTCCCGTCGCTGGAGCAGCCCGAGTCCTTCGTCGACGAGGTGCGGGGGTTCTTCCGCACCCTGCGCTGAGGTCTCAGACCACCAGCACGGACGCGGTGAACGCGTGCAGGTGGTTGCCCGGCCCGACCGGTCCGATCTCCCCGGCGGCGAAGAAGCCGGCCACCCGGGGGCCGGCCGCGTCGCCGGATCCGCCCGTGTGCGGGTCGAGGCCGACGCGCACGGCGTGCACGTCGTGGTCGGCGTCGCCGA